>Ga0137368_10008495_pt1 | contig 10591 bp, 7 predicted proteins | sample SagtaG_13_FD_104917 | JGI IMG/M metagenome (GOLD analysis project Ga0137368, IMG submission 104917) | Vadose zone soil microbial communities from Sagehorn Ranch, Mendocino, California, USA - Sage1_L_100_16 metaG | ecosystem: Environmental > Terrestrial > Soil > Vadose zone | place: USA...
CGCTGTCGTGTTGCCCCTCACGGCAGCGACTACTGTTGCAAGAGCGAAAGCCGTGACCGCTCCGCCGAGGGCAACCAAGGCGGTTCGGCGCCGGAGGCGCTTGTTCTTCTCGGAGCTCAATGAAGCTCCTCGGCCGGCGACGGCTGTGTTTTTCGGGTCACCGGACACGATATCGCGGGGACACTCCTGCAACTGCGGCGTTTCCCCTCGCCGCGTGTCACCCGCTTGGCCTGCAGGTGAAGCCGACAGAGTTCCCCCGCTCCGCGCCCGAGGAAGCGGTGTTCGGGCCGCTCCTCGGGCGCGAGCAGGTCGTTCAAAAGTCGCCCGGCTGCAGCCTCAGCGAGGGCCCCAGTCGATGAAGCGCGGTCTGAAGCTCGAGAGCTTCAAGATCGCGTCCATGCCGGTACCGTCTGGATGCATCCGGTATAGGCCGTAGAGGCCGTGAACCTCGAGGCGGAAGACGATCCAGTTGCCATTCGGGGAATACCCGCCGACGTAGGCCCGCGTGTCGGGGCTGCTGAAATCGGTCAGGTACCGCAACCCCGTCCCGTCCGGCGGGATCGTCGCGATGTTTGCGGATCGTTCGAAGTTGTCCGCGTTGTCGGTGAACACAAGCCGTTTCCCGTTGGGCGCCCAGTCGTGCTTGATGGCAACGTCGAACGCGAACGGGACGACTTCTCGCAGGTTGCTCCCGTCGAGGCTGGACGAGTACACGGCCTGTCCGAGGTCGGCGCCGTTGTAATCGATGAAGCTGACCGTTGCGCCGTCTGGCGAGACGTTCGGGTCGGTGACGCCGCTGTCCGTACCAGTGGTGATCTGGTGCCGATCTTCGCCGTTCAGGTCCATGCTCCAGATCGATTCGACGTTGATGATGTCGTCATAGCGCGCGAACACGATCCGCTGCCCGTCCGGCGTGAAGGAAGGCTGGCCCTCGCAGCCGTTCCTGCTACCGGTGAGGTCGACGATGCCACTCCCGTCGGCATTCATGAGCTCGACCGCGCACCCCGCCTCGTTCGGACGGTCGAACTCGAACACGATCCGGCGGCCGTCCGGCGCCCAGTCGGGGTGGACCGCCTCGCCGTCGACATGGGTGATCTGGCGAAGGTCGTGCCCGTTGGGCTGGACGGTATAGAGCTGGTGGCCGTTTCCGGTATCGGCGCCGAAGACGATCAGGCCGTTCTTGCCTGCATAGGTCGCGTTGGCAGACGACGCGGACGCGAGTGCCGCTGCGGCGAGTCCGACGATGAGAACCTTCAACATGCTCCCTCCCTTTTCCGAGACTTGCGTTGAACCCGACGCTAGGCAGGGGTTGCTGAAGCGGAAACAGGGCAGGCCCGAATCGTCGTGAGGGCCTGCCCTAATTCCTGATCCGCGCGAGATTCGGATGCGGCTTCGTCAGGGGCAGCCCTGATGCTCGGGGCGCGGCGGCCATGCGACAGTGTCCGCGTGGGCAGGACAATCCTCGTCGTCGACGACCACGATGGCTTCCGATCGTTCGTGCGCGCGCTACTCCAAGCCGATGGATTCGACGTCGTCGGCGAGGCCTGGGATGCAGTTTCCGCGATCGCCGCGGCCGCGCGTCTCGACCCGCAACTCGTCCTCCTCGATGTACAGCTTCCGGACGGCGACGGATTCGACGTAGCCGAACGGCTCGCTGCACAGTCCCGCCCTCCGGTGGTCGTGCTCGTCTCGACCCGCGACGCCGCCTCGTACCGGCGTCGACTCGAGTGCACGCCGGCTCGTGGCTTCATCACGAAGGGCGAGCTGACCGGCGCCGCCCTTCGCCGACTCGTCGACTGAGTGCGCACGCTCCGCCTCAGCGCCTTCCCGGCTGCGCTGGCGCTCGGACTATTCGCCGAGTGGGCGGCACTCAGGCGCGCGCCCCTGCAAGTACCCGTCTCAAGCGCGGAGATGCGGCTCGCGGTCGCCGATTTCGTCGTCGGCCTGGTGCTCCTGGCCTCCGGCGTCGCTGCCTGGGAGCGCGGGCGGAAGAGCTGGATCGGTCCCCTCCTCGGCCTCGCCGGCTTCACGTGGTTCCTCGGGACATTCGCCGCCTCTGGCGACTCAGGCTACGCAACCTTCGGCGCGCTGTTCGTGACGCTGCACCGCGGCCCGCTCGTGCACGCGCTGCTCTCCTACCCGACCGGCCAAGTCCGGCGGATGTCGGAGCGCGCCGCAATCGCAGTCGTCTATGTCCTCTCAGCCGTTGCAGACGTCGGCGAGACAGCCGCCGCCGCCCTCGTTGTCGCCGCGCTGGTGACGGCCGTTGCGGCCCGGCGGTATCTAGAGGCGGCCGGCCCCGACCGGCGAGCCCGCCTCCCGGCGGCCTTGGCTGCGGTCGCGTTCGCGCTCGTTCTCCTCGTCTCTGCGCTTACCGACCTCCTCGGCGCAGGCCTGTCCGCCGACCACGTCGTCCTGTGGGCGTACCAGGTGGTGGTCGCGGGAATCGCGATCGTTCTCGCCGCCGACCTCGTCCTCGGTCGTTGGGTCCTCGCCACGGTAACCGGTCTCGTCGTCGACCTCGGGAAGGCCGCCGAAGCCGGCACCCTGCGCGAGCGACTCGCGCACGCCCTGGGAGACGGCTCGCTCGTCCTCGGCTACTGGCTGCCCGAGCGCGGTGTCTACGTCGACGAGCGAGGCAGTCAGGTGGAGCTCCCGTCGAGCGCCGGCGATCGCCGGATCACCGTCGTCCGGGACGGTGGCGAGGACGCAGCTGTGCTGATCAGCGATACGGCAGTTGTCGTAGATACCGAGCTGCTCGAATCGGTTGCGGCCGCTGCCCGGATCGCCGTTGCCAACGCGCGACTCCATCAGGCCGTCCGAGCGCAGGTATTGGAGCTCGAGGCGTCACGCCGGCGCCTGGTCGAAGCCGCAGACGCGCAGCGCCGCCGCCTCGAGTCTCAGCTGCGTGACGGCACTGAGCGGCGGCTCGAAGAGGTCGAGGCGGTGCTCGACGAAGCAGGGCATGATGGGAACGGCGGTCTTGCAGCTCTCCTGGTGGAGGTGAAGGGCGAGCTCGAACGGGCGCGATCGGAGCTGCGCGAGTTCGCGCGAGGTGTTCATCCGCGCGTGCTTACCGAGGGTGGGCTGTTGGCGGCGCTCCCCGATCTCGTTCAGCGATGCGGCGTCCCAGTCGAGGTCCGAGTCCCGTGCGAGCGCTTTTCGGCGCCCGTGGAAGCGGCCGCCTACTTCGTCTGCGCCGAGGGCCTGACCAACATGGGGAAGTACGCCGAGGCTTCACAGGGCGCAATCGAAATCGTTCGTCGCGGCGAGGAGCTCGTGGTCACTGTCAGCGACGACGGCCGCGGTTGCGCGAGCCTCGAGGGCGGCTCGGGTCTGCGCGGTCTCGCCGACCGCGTCGAGGCCCTCGGCGGCCGGCTTTCGGTTACGAGTCCGGGGGGGAAGGGGACACACCTCGCCGCGGAGTTGCCGCTCACCTGACTCTGTGCCAGGGCGCGAACGCCGGATTCGGAATCGACTCACCGACGCGTCGCAGGGTCAGAACGTCGCGGTAGATGCTCCAACGGTACGTCCACGGCGGATCGCCCGCGTCGTGGCCGCCGGTCATCCGAAAGACGATCGTTCCGCCCCGGACGGCGAAGACGCCCGTCGAGTACGACTGCGTGGCAGGGCCGAGAAGAGACCAGGTAACCCGCCCGTCGCGAAGGACGAGGCGATAACGGCCCTCGTCGAGACGTAAGTCCTCCGCCGTCGGAGTGTGGTGACCGTAAGCGGGATTTCCGACGAGATCGCCATGTCGAACGCTCATCTCCCACCTACCGTCCAGGGGGCTCGCGCCTTGCTGACGCGCAGCCGTCCGGCTACCCACGCAACCAAGAGCCGGGTCGCGTGGAGTCCCGCGTTTCAGCGCCTCGATCGCGAGGATGGTTCGGCGCGTGTTCGGCCGGCGCTCGAGACGTTCGTAAACGGGCGCAACTGCGCGACGCAGTCCTTGAAGCTCCCCGGGCGTCAGGCCGACGAACCTCAGCTTCCCGCGGCAGCAGAGCACGCTGACGGAATCGGTGTCCTCCCTCTTCGATGCTGCCACGGCGTCGGGGACGGTGGCCGTAACCGCCTCGCGGAGGACGCCCTGCTGTTCGTCTGTGAGGGAGCGGTAGATCTTTGGGCCGGCGAAGATGACGAACGGGCGCGGCCAGAAGTTGAGGTTCGCGCTGACGTATCGCGCGGTCGTGTCGTACTGATTGCCCATGATCGATCCCACCTGCTGCTCGAGCGCATCGAGACCGGCGAGGCTCGTCCGAGCGAACACCTGACGCGGGCGAGCGCCGAGAGCGGAGAGCGTGTCAGCGGCAACGACGCCTTGGACGCCGACCGTCGCGCCGCGAAAGTCGGACGCTCGGGCGAAGGCGGAGCGAACGCCGAGCTGCCTCCGCATCGGACCGGGCAGGACGCCGACGCCGACGACGCCCGCCCGACTCACACCCGTGAGCATTCGCTGAGGAATTCCCTGCTCGAACACCTTCTGCTCGAGCCTGTACCTGTCGATCAGGAACGGTGCGACGAGCCCGTCGAAGCTCGTGACTCCAACCCAGTCCCACGCGCGGGCGCCGACCCAGGCGAGATCGACCTTGCCCGTCCGGACGTCCGCGATCGTGTTGCGCTCTTGCCGGAACTCCCCGGCGCGCCAGTTCGGCCGGAAGTCAATCCGCATCGCCCCGCGCGACTGCCGCGCGACCTCGGCCGCAAAGCGCTCGAGCTGCGCCGGCTGGCCACCGGAGATCTGGCTCGCCATCGTCAGCACGATCGTCTTTTTCTGCGCCTTCCCGCCCGACTTGTTCCCGCCGCTACACGCCGTGACCGCGAGGGAGACGACCACGACCAGTGCAAGAGCTGCACTCCTCACGGGAGGGCAGCGTGCGGGAGCGAACAGCGCTTGCTCAGGGCGGTGCGCGAAGGCACTGCGTCCACGCGACGCCATGTCTGCTCCGTCAGGTCGCGGGGGGAGATCGGACGCAGCGTCAGCGCTTCGCGGTACAGGCTCCACCGCCAGAGGAACCGCTCGCCGGGCTTGTTCTCGGCATTCGTCGGCGCCATCCCGCCCCCGTCGACGAAACGCCAGTCCATCACGGTCCCGCGAACGGCCAGGCTTCCGTACTGCCACGTGCACGCAAGGAGGTTCTGCTGTGTGAACGCAAAGCGGCCCCGGTCGACGACGAGTACGAAGTCGCCGTAATTCTCGGGAGTCGCCTGGGACACGGGCACGTGGTCGTGCCTCGCGACCTGCTCCGCCGCGACCGTCATTCGGTAAGTGCCGTCGAGCGAGAGGTGGCCGCCGGCGTTCGCCTCACGGCCGTCGCCCCCACAACCCGCAGTAACGGCCAGGGCCACGCCGACGCCCAGACCGCCGATCAGGCGCCTCTGCCACTGCCTCGCGACGAGCCTCATCATGGGCCGAGCGTACGTCTGAGCGGGCGCGGTGTCATCAGGGCGTGCACCAAGGACTCGTGAGTTTCGGTGAGGGTAGGCCCTCTAGGAACGCGTCGGCCGCTGTGCGACGATCGCCGTGTGGCGGCGTCGGCCCTCCGCCGGCGGGAGATCGGACGATTCGGCCGGCCGGCCGTTGCGCTGCTCGCGGTTACGTTCGGCTTGCTCACGCTCGCGAAGGCACGCCACGACCCCGACGGATCGTTCGGCGGGACATCGGCGGTTGGGGGAATCGCGGAGCTCGGCGCCGGCTGGTGTCTCGTCGCAGTGGGGCTGCTGTTCGGGCACCGGCACCCGCGGAACCTCGTCGGCCCGCTGCTCGTCGCGGCCGGGCTCGCGTGGTTCCTTCCCGAGTGGAGCAACCCCGGCGTCGACACAAGCATCGGCTTCACGGCCGGGCTCGTCGGCTTTCTCGCGTGCGCTCCCCTTGCCGTCCACGCGGCACTTGCGTACCCGACCGGTCGCCTCTCCTCGGCGGCGGACCGCGCCGGGGTGGCGTTCGCATACTCGGGAGCCGTCGTTCTTCTCGGCGTGCTGCCGGCAGCCGTCTTCGACCCAGGGGGCTCGGGCTGCCTGCAGTGCCCGTCCAACCTCGTCCTCGTCGAATCTGACTTCGGCCTGTACGACACGTTCAACCGCTGGGGACTCCGGCTCGGGCTCGCCTGGCTCGCCGCACTCGGCGTCCTCTCGCTCTGGCGCCTGACCCGGACCCGGGGGATGCTAGGTGTGACCGCCCCAGTCCTCCTTTCGGCCGCCGTCTACCTTGCGGTGCTTGCCTGGTACTTCCAGCACTCGCTCGCCGCCGGCTTGCTCAGCAATACGGCATTCGACCGGCGCGCCTGGCGCTACGAGGCTGCGGCGCTCGCGGCGCTCGCCTTCGCCGTCGGCCTCGCACTCTTGCGCGAGCGCCGCGCCCGAGCGTCCGTCGCGCGGCTCGTGGTCGAGCTTGCCGACTCGCCACGCCCGGGAGGGGTCCGCGATGCCCTCGCAGCGGCGCTCCACGACGAGACGCTCGAGCTCGCCTACCGGCGTCCGGGAACAGACGAGTTCGTCGATGCCGACGGACTTGCGCTCGTCGTCGAGGCCGGCCCCGGGCGGGCGGTGACGCCGCTACGCCGAGGAGATGTCACCGTCGCGGCGTTCGTCCACGACGCCAGGCTGCGCGACCAGCCAGGGCTGGTCGGCGAGGCGATCTCGGCGGCGCGGCTCGCCGTCGAGAACGAGCAGCTCCAAGCCAAGGTGCGCGCGCAGCTCCTCGATCTCCGTGCATCGCGCTCGCGCATCGTCGAGGCCGCAGACGACGCTCGTAGGCGTCTCGAGCGCGATCTTCACGACGGCGCGCAGCAGCGAATCGTCGGCCTCCTGCTCGCGTTGCAGCTGCTCCGCTCGCGGCTCGACCCCGAGGACGCAAACCGCGTGCGCTCCGTCGAGCGGGCTGCCGACGAGTTGCGCTGCGCGCTCGACGACCTGCGCGACGTCGCCCACGGCCTCTACCCGTCCGTCCTCTCCGACGAGGGTCTCGCCGCTGCGATCGAGACGCTGTCCGAGTTGTCCGAGACGCCGATCCGGATCGAAGGGCTCGTCGAAGGGAGGTTCGCACCGCTGGTCGAAAACGCCGCCTACTTCACGGTCGCCGAGGCCGTCAGGGGCGCCGCCACCGCATCGGTTCTCGTGCGGCAAGAAAACGGGTTGCTGATCGTCGACGTCGAGACCGACAGTGCCGATCCCGAACGCGCGGCGCGCCTGGTGGAGATCGCCGATCGCGTGGGCGCGCTCGATGGCCGACTGACGATCCACGACACGCGGGTCCGAGCGGAGGTCCCGTGCGCGTCGTGATCGCCGATGACGCCGCGCTCATCCGCGAGGGTGTCGCGCGGATCCTCTCTGACGCCGGGTTCGAGGTCGCAGGCAAGGCCGGCGATGCCGAGGCGCTCCTCTCCCTCGTCGAGCGTCGGCGGCCGGACGTTGCCATCGTCGACATCAAGATGCCACCCACCCACACGGACGAGGGACTCGTCGCGGCCGATCGGATCCGGCAGCACCATCCGTCAACCGGCGTGCTTGTGCTGTCGCAATACCTTGATGCCCGCTATGCGATGCGTCTACTCGAGCAGCACCCGGAGCGCGCGGGCTATCTGTTGAAGGAGCGCGTCTCTGACGTCGGCGTTCTTACCGACGCAATCCGCCGAATCACGGAGGGCGAATGCGTGATCGATCCGACGATCGTCTCGCGCCTGCTGGACCGGCGCGGGCCGGTCGGCGGCCTGAGCGAGCGCGAGCGCGAGGTCCTAGCGCTCATGGCCGAGGGCCATTCGAACGCCGGCATCTGCCGCCGCCTCTTCCTGAGTCCGAAGACAGTCGAAGCGCACATCCGCCACATTTTCCAGAAGCTCGAGATTCACGAGGCACCTGAGTACCACCGGCGCGTACTGGCAGTGCTGAGCTACTTGCGTTCGGCGTAAGCCGGAGACGACGCACAGAAAGTGGTCCGGCCGGCGTGATCGGGCCGCCAACCCTGACGGCGTCCGCAGAAGGAGCGGCCGTGGCAGCGCCGCGCAGCTTGCAGAGCTGACTAGCGGGAGCCGCAGGTGGGGCGCGATCCCCTGGCGACCGCGACGACCGTCCGGGCCGTTCGGGTGCCTGCGGTGGCGTCGAGCACGAGCTTGTACGTGCCGCGGGTCAGGCGGCGCGGGAGCTTCACCCGGACGCTGGAGGTACCCGCGTGGAGGTGACCGAGCCGCGTGCTCGTGACCGCACGCGCGCCGGCCAGGAGCCGCGCACGAACGGTGGCGGCTTCGGAGAGCCGAACCCGCAGGCGGGCGACGGCCCCGCCGCCGCAGACCACACGGGCAGGACTTGCGCTCATCGTCAGCGTCGTCTGGTTGCTCGAGGTCGAGACGACGACCTTGACGGCTGTCCCCTTCTCGGTGATCGAGCCGGCGGCCGGGTTCTGAGACGTGATCACGCCCCCGGTAGCCGCACGCTGGATCGTGGTCTCGCGGCGCACGACGAGCCCACGTGACTTCGCCGCGTCCTCGGCCTGGTCGAGCGTGAGGCCGACCACGTTCGGGACGCCGACGAGGAGCTTCGACATCGGCGACTGGTTGCCGGCGCGGTCGACGGAGAGGATGCCGAAGGTCCGCGTATCGCCGGCGTCGAACGAGCCGAGGTTGTACTCGTAGGTCACGCCGCCGAGGCTCTTCGTCGAGACGCCGTTGACGTAGATGTAGAAGTTGGCGACGTCGTCGACCGGCTGCGGCGGACCCCAGCGCAGCGTCAAGCCGTTCTCGGCGATGGTCCCGCCGAAGTTCACGGGGGTCGGCGGCGGGGTCTTGTCGAGATGGATCAGCCGCGAGGCCGACCAGGCCGACTGGTTGCCGGCGCCGTCGTTCGCACGCGCCTGCCAGTAGTAGATCCCGTCTGCTGGATCGAACCAGCCGTGCCACTCCACCGTCGCTCCATTCGCGACGGTCGTCGAGTTGCTGCTCTCGGTGACCGAAAGGCAGGCGGGATCGGGGCAGAGGCGGAACGTGAGCGTGCCGGTGGCGGCGAACGCGGAGTCGTCGAACCTGGCACTCAGCAGAGCATGGCCCTGCCAGACGCCGTCCTCGGGGCTGACGAGCACGGGGACGCTCGGGGTCGTGGTGTCGAGGTGGAAGCTGCGCGTCGCCGTCCAGGCTGAGTCGTTGCCGGCGGCATCCTCCCCACGCGCCTGCCAGTGGTAGAGCCCGTCGCCGAGGGCGGCGGGCGTCCAGTTGCCGGTCGAGCCGCTCGAGAGGCTGCCGGTCGAGCCGGTCTGCACGAGCGCCGTGCAGGCGCTGCCGGCGGCGGCTGCGTTCGAACAGACGCGGAACTGAACCATGCCGGTGTCGGAGGACGTCGGGTCGGTGACCTTCCCGCTCAGCTGCGGGACGGTCGTCGTCCAGAGGTCGTCGGCGGGCGTGAGCGACGTCGGCGCCGACGGGACGGTCGTGTCGATCGACCAGCTGTAGCTCGCCGGCGTCGCGTCGACGTTGCCCGCGGCGTCGGTCGCCTCGAGCGAGAACGTGTGGTTGCCGTCCGAGAGGCCCGTGTAGATCTTCGGGGAAGTGCAGCTCGACCAGGCGCCGAGGTCGCGGCTGCACTTGAAGGTCGAGCCCGGCTCGCTGGAGCCGAGGCCGAAGGTCGCGGTCGACGCGGTCGAGACGGCCGGCGGCTGCGTCGGGCCGATCGAGCCGTCCGGCGCAACCGTGTCGACCGTCCACGCAGAGCTCGCAGGCGTCGGATCGGTGTTCCCCGCCTGGTCGGTCGCCTCGACCTGGAACGTGTAGGAGCCGTCCGCGAGGGCTGAGTAGGACGCGGGGCTCGAACAGCCGCCGAACGGCGCGCCGTTGAGACTGCAGCGGAAGGTCGAGCTGCCTTCGCTGGAGGAGAAGCTGAACGAGGCGCCTGTTGCGTTGGTCGGGTTGGCGGGCGAGGAGCCGATCGTCGTGTCGGGCGGGGTGGTATCGAGCGTGAACGAGCGACCCGCCGACCATGAGGAGGGATTGCCGGCCGTGTCCACTGCACGGGCCTGGAACCCGTACGTGCCGTCGCCCAAGGCGGGCGAGATCGTCCAGGTGCCGTTCGACCCGTTCGTCGTCGAGGGCGACGAGCCGGAGCGGAGCACCGTCCCGCAGAGGACATCGGTGCAGACGCGGAACTCCACGTTGCCGGTCTCGGCGATGTCGGCGCTCGCGAACGTGGCCGTCAGGTCGGACGAGCTGGTTGTCGCACCCGCGGCCGGGGAGACGAGCGTCGGCGTGTTCGGGAAGACGGTGTCGAGCCGGAAGCTCCGCGACGAGGACCAGCCGGACGTCCCGCCCGCGCTGTCGGTCGCCTGGGCCCGCCAGTACCAGGTGCCGTCGGCCAGCGTGGCGGGCGCCCAGTTCGCGCTCGCGCCACTCGCGACAGCCTGCGGCGGCGAGGTGATGTTCACGCTCGAGCACCCGCTATCGGCGCAGATCCGGAACGCGAGCGTGCCGGCGGACGACTCCGGGTCGCCGTAGCCGGCGCTGAAGGTCGGAATCGCGGTCACGACCGCGCCGTCGGCGGGCGCGCTCGGCGAAGGCGTGTTCGGGAAGGCGTCGGGTGCCGGATGAGCGGTGATCTGGTTCGCGGGGTCCCA
>Ga0137368_10008497_pt1 | contig 10589 bp, 9 predicted proteins | sample SagtaG_13_FD_104917 | JGI IMG/M metagenome (GOLD analysis project Ga0137368, IMG submission 104917) | Vadose zone soil microbial communities from Sagehorn Ranch, Mendocino, California, USA - Sage1_L_100_16 metaG | ecosystem: Environmental > Terrestrial > Soil > Vadose zone | place: USA...
AAGCTAATCCAGGCAACCATGACGTGGTCGGCGGAGAACGCGGACGATTTCAAGTTCGTGTCGAACCCATTGGGCACGACCGGTGCGTTCGCACAACTGGGACAGATGCGGAATGGCGCCTTCCCCGGCGGATAACCGTTGGACGCTCGTTTTTCGCAACGGACGGCACCAAAGCGGGCCGACTCGAACTTCCGCAGGGCCGCGAAGACGACGGGAATGCCGCAGGGCGCACTCCGACGAGGCGAGCGAGTTCGTAAGGTTTTCCTCTCCGGACCGACCACTCCATGAATGCGAAAACAAAGTGCCTTCCTGGAAGTAGTCGTGAGCAAATTTGCCGGGGCTCGGCAGCGACGCAATCCTCGCCCATCGGAATCCCTCCCTTTTTCCCTATCCATTCGAGGAAATGCCGCCGCAGCCCCGCCCGCCTTTCAACAGTCGTGTGAAGGGATCGCCTCCGCTCCGGAGCGCGGCTGTGGCGAAGCCCAGCCGCAGCAGTCCCGATGTGGGCGACATGCGCCGAGAATGTCCTCAGGCCATCGCACGGATCAACGGGCTGCGGCTCCGGACAGACGCGCTCCAGGAACATCGCCCTGGCCGACTGAACATTGCGCCAACCAACCATCGGGCTTTTTCCCCTGCGGCGAACAGAACGCGCTCTGGGCGCTGGGCGCCCCTGTCGCTCTCGCGTTCCTGTTGCTCGCCGCGCCGATCTCAGCGCCGGCAGCAGTGTGCGAGGTGGGCGCGATCGGGCTGACCGTCGGCGACCTTGACCGCGCGCTGGAGTTCTACACGAAAATCCTTCCGTTTGAGAAAATGTCGGAATCCACGCCGGCTCCAGGCGCAGCCGATGAACTGCTCGGCCTTCACAACACGCAGTTGCGCACGGCGGAACTGAAACTCGGCGACGAACGCATCACGCTCACGGAGCATCTCACAAACAAGGGCCGGTACATCCCGGCCGACTCGCGCAGCTTGGACCTTTGGTTTCAGCACATCGCCATTGTGGTGCGCGATATGGACGCGGCTTACGGGCAGTTGCGTCGCGCGAAGGTGAAGCACGTTTCGACCTCCCCGCAAACGTTGCCGGCGTGGAACAAGGACGCGGGCGGTATCAAGGCCTTCTACTTCCGCGACCTGGAGGATCACGTCCTGGAAATCATTTGGTTCCCGCCGGGCAAAGGCGACCCCAGATGGCAGCGGCCAACAACGAACCTGTTCCTCGGGATCGACCACACGGCCATCGTGGTTTCAGACACAGACAAGAGTCTTGCGTTTTATCGCGGCTTGCTTGGTTTGCGCGTTGCCGGTGAAGGCGAGAACCACGGCGTCGAACAGGAGCATTTGAACCAGGTCTTCGGCGCGCGGCTACACATCACCGGCTTGCGTGCGGAGCGCGGGCCAGGCATCGAATTCTTGGAATACGTCACGCCGCCCGGTGGACGCGATTTAGCGGCTGATGCGAAATCGAACGACTTGGTTTTCTGGAACACGCATCTCGCAGTGGATGATATTTCGAAGTTGTCGGCGAAGTTGCGCGAGAGTGGCGTGACGTTTGTTTCCAAGCCGGGCAGCGCACATTCTCAAATTGTCCGCGACCCGGATGGCCACGCGATGCAACTCGACGAGGTTTCTGCTGCCGAAGCCATATCGGCGCAGAGGTAGTGGCAACCACGATTCTTGAAAAACTCGCCTCGGCAATCACCAAGTGCCAGTCGCCAACGTGGACTACCTGCGCGCTCAACTTGCCGCAGCGGCCAAGACCAACCTTTTCGACCAGCTCGTGTTCCGTGACTACAACCATTTCATTCCCTGGGAGCACCCGGACGCCGCCGAGGCGGCCATCCGCATGGCGACAGACCGTTTGAGCCGCACCGCGCAAAATCGGTGAAAGGTTTCGCACTCATCCCCGACTAATCGTCACGCAATACGAAACGCGAAAAAACAAATTGAAAATCGAACCATGAAAAAAACTCTGTTCAGTCTGGTCGCAGTGCTCTCGCTGGCGGGCGCTGCCTTGGCCGATCAAACGCCGGATCACAAAGTTCTCGTCCTGAAAAACAAGGACGGTGCGGCCATTCTTGGCTACGACGCCGTGGCCTATTTCACAGACAACAAACCCGCGAAGGGCAATCCCAAGTTCCAATCCGAATACGAAGGCGCGAAATACTATTTCGCCTCCGCCGAACACAAGGCGTTGTTCGACGCGAACCCCGCGAAGTATGCGCCCGCTTACGGCGGCTACTGCGGTTACGCGGCGAGCATTGATCGGCTCTCGCCCATCAGCCCGGAGTGGTTTCAGATCATTGATGACCGCTTGATTCTCCAGCACAACAAGAAGGCGACTGACAAATTCAACGCCGGCCAGAAAGGCAACATTGTGAAAGCAGACCAAAACTGGCCTGGCCTCGTCGTGCGCAACGGCTCGGGCGGCAAGACGCTCGTGTTCACCGACAAGAAGGGTGTCGCGCTTGAAGGCTACGACCCGATTTCATACTTCACGGATGGCAAGCCGATGAAAGGCGATCCGAAGATTGAAGCGACCTACAACGGCGCGCTGTATCATTTTGTTTCGCAAGAACACCGCGAGATGTTTGAAAAAAGTCCGTCAAAGTATGCGCCCGCTTACGGCGGCTTCTGCGGCTATGCCGCCAGCGTCGGCAAGGTGCGTCCAGCGAATCCGCTGGTGTGGTCTATCGTTGACGGCCAGCTCATCGTGCAGCACACCAAAGGCGCTGACGAACTCTGGCAGAAGGATGTCCCCGGCAACAAGGCGAAAGCAGAGAGGTATTGGCCGTTGCTCGTTGAGGCGAAGGCCGGGAAGAAACACCCGATTGATAGTCTGCTCGGCAAATCGGTGATCGACCTGGCAAAGATCAACTGACCAATCAGCGGTTGGGACGCCGCGCTGCGGCGTCCCCGCCCGCGCAGTAGCGGGCGGAACTTGCGCCGCTGAACGCGGCGCGGACAGCGCAGCGCGCTGTCCCTCCCTCCGACACCAAAGACCATGAAAACGAAACTGACAATTCTCTCATTGCTGGCCGCCGCTTCGTTCGTCTTCGCCGACGAACACAAAGACGCCGGCCAAGTTACAGCCAAACACGCTCTTACCCTCGAAGGCGCGAAACAAGTCGGCGAAGCAGCCATGAAATTTGCGAAGGGAAACGGCGTCGGACCCTCCATCGCGGTCGTGGATGAAGGTGGTTATCTGCTTTACTTCGTCCGCTCTGAAGGAAGTTTCGCGGCAGGCGCGAATGTCTCCATCGGCAAGGCGCGCACATCTGCGATCTTCAAGAAGCCCACAAAGGATTTTGAAGACACCATCAACAAGGGCCGTTTTACGATGACGGCGCTGCCGGACTTTACGCCGTTGCAGGGCGGCATGCCGATCATTCACGACGGCCAGGTGATTGGCGCGATTGGCGTAAGCGGCGCGAAAAGCGCGGCCCAGGACGAAGAAGTCGCGAAAGCGGGCGCGGCCGTGTTGGAGACGAAAGTCGCCGCCAAATAGGGCATCCGGTCTAGCCTTGTTGACAGATTCTCGTTTGGGTAATCTGGGCGTGAGCGTTCAATAACGCTCGCGCCCGTTCGATGAAACACGCCTCGCGAAAAAACGAACCAAAGTTGGCGGCGCCAACACCGCTCAGCGGGGTTTCCACTGGCGCACCCGGACGCGCCGAGGAATTGCTCCGCGCGATCATCCAGGGGACGGCGGCCACGACGGGCACGCAATTTTTCCGTTCGCTCGTGAAGCATCTGGCGGAGGGACTTCATGTTCGTTTTGCTTTCGTGGCGGAGTGTCTTCCGAATCTGCGCGCCCGCTCGCTGGCATTTTTTCAGGACAACAACTTCGGCCAGGACTTTGAATACGCGCTGCCTGGCACGCCGTGCATGGAAGTGGCCAAGGGACGCGTGTGCCACGTTCCCGACGAACTCGCCAAGGAATTTCCTGATGACAAGGGCATGATTGACATGGGCACAGTGAGTTATCTCGGCGTGCCGTTGCGGGGATCGGACGGGCGTGTCATTGGCCATCTCGTCACGTTTGACGACAAACCCATGCCAGCCGACCCGCTGGCGTTGTCCGTGCTCGAAACCTTCGCTGCGCGGGCCGCGGTGGAGCTGGAGCGCGAGCGCGCGTTCGAGGAGTTAAAACGCCGGAAGGAAGAGAGCGACGAGCGTTTCCGCGATCTGTTCGACGAAGCGCCAATTGCCTACGTCCACGAAGGACTTGATTCCAGGTTTATCCGCGCCAATCGCGCCGCAATGCGAAGTTTGGGAATCACACCCGAAGAAGTTGAAGGCACTTACGGAAGAGATTTTGTGCCGAATACGCCTGATGCGCAGCGCCGATTGCGAGAGGCGTTCGAGTCCATTGGGCGAGGAACTGACACGAGCGGCGTCGTGCTGGAACTGCGCCGCAAGGACAACGGCAAACCGCTCTGGATTCAGTGGTGGTCCAAACCCGACATCGGCGGCAAGTTCACGCGGACAATGTTCGTGGACATCACTGAGCGCGTGCTGATGGAACAAGAAAAAGCCCAACTCGAAGCGCAGAACACCTATCTCCAGGAAGAAATCCGCAGCGAGCACAACTTCGGCGAAATCGTCGGCAGCAGCCCCGCGTTGCTCGACGTGCTGCGACAGGTTGATCAAATTGCCCGGATTGATTCCACCGTGCTCATTCTCGGTGAGACTGGCACGGGCAAGGAACTCATCGCCCGCGGCATCCACGACCGCAGCCCGCGCAAGAACCGCGCACTAGTGAAGGTGAACTGCGGCGCGATCTCGGCGGGCCTCGTCGAGAGCGAACTGTTCGGGCACGTCAAGGGCGCGTTCACCGGCGCAATCGCCAATCGCGACGGACGCTTCAGGCTGGCGGACGGCGGAACAATTTTTCTCGACGAAGTGGGCGAACTGCCGATGGACACGCAGGTAAAACTGCTGCGCGTGTTGCAGGAGCAGGAGTTCGAGCCGATTGGCAGCAGCAAAACGATCAAGGTCAACGTGCGCATCGTCACGGCCACGAATCGCGACCTGGAAGAATTGGTGCGCGAAGGAAAATTCCGCGCGGATCTGTTTTACCGGCTCAACGTCGTACCGTTGCGCGTGCCCGCCTTGCGCGAGCGCGTGAGCGACCTTCCGCTCCTCGTGACGTTCTTCGTGCAAAAATGCGCGAAGAAACTCGGCAAACAAATCAGCTCGGTGAGCGAAGAAGCTATGCGGCGTCTCACAAATTACTCGTGGCCGGGGAACATCCGCGAGTTGCAGAACATCATCGAACGCGCGGTTATTTTGTCGCCCGGCAAGACGCTGGTGATTGCCGACGAATTGCGCGCCACGCCAGCGCAAGCTGTTCACGCCGCGACGATGAAGAGCAAGCCGATTGAAATCGCGCCCGCGCCGGACAACAACGGCTCGCTCGACGATGTGGAGCGGCGACACATCGAGTCGGTGTTGAATCAAACCAATTGGATGATTGAAGGCGAACGCGGTGCGGCGAAAATTCTGGACATGAACCCCAGCACACTCCGCAGCCGGATGCAGAAGCTGGGAATCAAACGGCCAGAACGAGCCTCTGCCTAATACGTTGTCGGGCTTTTCAACTGTTCCTCCACAAACGGCGAACAATTGGAGAAGGTCACGCCGCGCGATTTGAAACTCGAAAGCGCCGCCACGCCGCTGGCGTCCGCGAACGTCACGTCGGCCAAATCCAATTTTAACGACCGCCCTTCGGTCAAGAGCGTTTCACAAACCTGACGCAGCTCAGCGACCCATTCTCCGACAACGCGTCCTTCGAGTTTGAGTGTCACGGAATGATTGGCTCTTTCAGTCTGGGAAATTTTCAACATACAGAATACGGCGTTAGATAATTTGAGAGTTGATACGGGCGTCCGAAGCTTTCACTGTCGGCTCGGCTGACCACCAGCCGTCGAGATGCTCGCGGAGTTGTTTGCGTGCGCGATGCAGCATCACCCAGAGATTGCTCTCGGAGATGTTCAGTTGCTCGCAGACTTCGCGGTTCGGGCGCTCTTCGATTTGGTAAAGTTGGAAAACCTGAGCGATGCGTGGGGGCAGTTTGCCGAGCGCCATTTCCAAATTGGTGCGGAATTCCTCGAGCTCGATCCGACGGCTGGGCAACTGAGTTTCCGCTGCCACGTCGTGCAGCCACAGCGCGGATTCTTCCCAGGACTCCTCGTCGTCCCTCGGCGTTGGATCGTGGCGCACCGCGCGCTCGCGGCACGTCCTGCGCAGGTGATCGTAAATCTTATGGCGCAAGATTCCCACGAGCCAGGTTCGCTCGGAGGATTTGCCGCCAAAACTGTTTTGTGCTTTGACCGCCGCCAAGAACGTGTCCTGCACGAGGTCTTCGGCCACGCTCACATCGCGCACCTGGCCGATGGCGAAGTTGAAAAGGTAATCCGCGTGGGCGTCCACCCAATCGCTGCCGAGAATCGGCTTGCTCTCAACGCCCGTCATCAAATTGGTTTCGTTGTTCATCGTGATTGCCCTTATTGCAACGGCTGTGCCACGAAGCGGCTGATGAACGTGAACCGCCGCCATCGCCTGTAAAATCAGGGCTTTTTGATCCTTGCGCCGAAGCCACGTCGGCAGCCCGCGAAATCGCGGCCACGACATTTCGCGGCGGGCCACGAAGGAGCGTGGGGTTCAGGTAGGGACATCGCGCTGCGAGGTCCGTGCCGCGTGCAGCGGCGCAACTTCTTCGAATGCCAGTGGCGCTCGGATATTCGTTCCGCCCGCTACTACGCGGGCGGGGACGGCGCAGCGCGGGGTTCAGGTAGGAACATCGCGCTGCGAGGTCCGCGCCGCGTGCAGCGGCGCAACTTCGTCGAATGCCAGTGGCGCTTGGATATTCGTTCCGCCCGCTACTACGCGGGCGGGGACGGCGCAGCGCGCCATCCCTACCATCGCGCTAGACACATACAGCGCGCCGTTCCTACGACTGATGCAGTCGCGCCGCCTGTAAGGAACACCAGCCTTTCCCGACGAACCGGTTGTTGAAAACGACGCTTATGAAATTGAACCATCCCTTTTTGTGGGCTGCACTCCTGGTCGCTGCCCTTACCAATGTTTCCGTTCTCACTCTGCGCGCCGACCACGCGCCGCGAGCGGTGTTGCCCGATGCGGTGGTGGACTTGCGCACAACGGAGGGTGTCGCGCGGGTGAACGCGCAGTGGCGTTACAGCGATACAACCATTCGTGAGATCGAGCACCGTGACGTCGGCGCAGATTGGAAAGCCAGCGGACCGAAGAATCACACGTTCGATTTTTCGCCTGATGCCCGGGCGACGGATTTCGACGACAGCAAGTGGGAAAGTATTGCTGCCGATTCGCTCGAACGCCGGCGCGGTCACGGACGGCTTTCGTTTAACTGGTATCGCATCAACGTCACCATCCCGGAGAAGGTTGCCAGCTTCGACACAAAAGGTTCGACCGTGGCATTTGAAATCGTCGTGGACGATTACGCGGAAGTTTGGGTGAACGGCAAGGCGCCATTCGTGCTTGGGCAGAACGGCGGCTCGGTTGCTGCCGGATGGAACGCGCCGAATCGTGTGGTGCTGACAAAGAACGCGCAGCCGGGCGAAAAATTTCAAATCGCCGTGTTTGGCATCAACGGTCCGATCTCGACGCATCCCGACACTTACATCTGGGTGCGCAGCGCGACGCTCGACTTTTACTCGCCTGACAAACTAAGCAAGGCGCGTGAAGTAAAGCTGCAAGTGGACAAGAAGGATGTCGCGCTCGACGCCATTATTCCGGCAAACGCGAAACTCGAAAAACTTGCCGACGGTTTCGCCTTCACCGAAGGGCCAGTTTGGATTGATGCCCACAATCCGGCGATTGCTCCAGATTCAGACGAGGGCTTTCTGCTCTTCAGCGACCCGAACAACAACGTGATTTACCGCATGACACCGGATGGCGAAGTGCAGATTTACAAGACCAAATCCGGTTACAGTGGCGAGAACATCGGTGAATACCGTCAGCCCGGATCGAATGGACTCACGACGGATGAACAAGGGCGGCTCACGATTTGCCAGCACGGCAATCGCCGGGTCGTCCGCATCGAGAAGAACGGCCTCACCACTGTGCTCGCCGACCATTTCAACGGCAAACGGCTTAATTCGCCGAACGATCTCGTCCATCGCAGCGACGGCGCGTTGTTTTTTACCGACCCGCCCTTTGGTTTGCCGAAGTTCGGCGACGACCCACGCCGTGAACAGCCGCACTCCGGTGTTTATTCGGTGAAGGACGGCACGGTTCAACTCGTGAGCACCGACTTCACCGGTCCGAACGGGCTGGCGTTTTCGCCGGATGAAAAATTCCTCTACGTCGGCGACTGGAACACAAAGAGAGCCGTGGTGAACCGCTATCCCGTGAACGCCAACACCACGCTCGGCAAAGGCGAGTTGTTTTTCGATCTCACGACGGCGGGCGCGGACGACGCCATTGACGGCATCAAGGTGGACAAAGCTGGAAATCTTTTTGTCAGCGGGCCGGGCGGCTTGTGGATTCTCTCACCCGAAGGTAAACACCTCGGCACATTGCACGGCCCGGAGCATCCGCACAATATGGCCTGGGGCGACGCCGACCGGCAGACGCTTTATCTCGCCGCGCAGTCCGGCATCTACCGCATCCGGCTCAATATTCCGGGCGTGTCGGCATTCGCGCGATAGTTGTAAGGAAACTGCCCCTACTCCCGACGACAGTGTATGAACACACTTACTGAATCCATTCCAACGGACTTCAATCCTGAAACGGCGGTCGTCCTCTCACTTCAAAACGCCGCCGATAAATCCAATCGCGCGGATGAGATTTTCACTCCCCGTCGGTTCGCACGGCCGACGGAGGATACATTTGCAGAGCGCGGTATCCCGCAGTCGGCTCTTCATGACTGAAGGTCGTTGCAATTCAACAATTCAAACCTGACCCGTTTTATTGATCCGAAGACTGAAACAGGATGTCAGATGTTGAACGCGCTGAAACAACATTGGCTCGAATACCTCATGGAAGCAGCGGGCTTGGGCATCTTCATGGTGTCGGCGAGTGTCTTTACGATTTTGCTTTATCATCCGGCGTCACCCGCCCTTCAAGTTCTGCGTGAAGAATTCCCGAGGCGCGTCTTGATGGGACTGGCAATGGGGCTGACCGCCATCGGCATCATCTACTCGCCGTGGGGCAAACACTCGGGCGCTCACCTGAATCCGGCAGTGACGCTGACATTTTTTCGGCTGGGCAAGGTCGCGCCGTGGGATGCCGTGTTTTACGTCATCGCGCAATTTGCCGGCGGCGTGGCGGGCGTCGCACTCGTTGCGGCGGCAGCGGGAAAATTACTCGCCCATCCGTCCGTCAACTACGTTGCCACGCTGCCCCGTTCGGGCGGAACAGGCGCGGCATTTCTCGGCGAGGTCGTCATCGCGCTCATCTTGATGTCCGTCGTGCTCGTTGCCTCGAATACGCAAAAGCTCGCGCGCTTCACCGGATTATTTGCCGGTGCGTGCGTGGCGGCGTTCATCACGTTTGAAGCGCCCATCTCCGGCATGAGCATGAATCCAGCGCGCACGTTTGGCAGCGCCGTATTGCCGCAACTTTGGGATTCGTTGTGGATTTACTTTCTCGCGCCGCCGCTGGGGATGTTGGCCGCCGCCGCCGTGTATTTGCGCCTGAAGCACGCGGTTGGCTGCGCGAAACTTCATCACCAAAACAAACTGCGCTGCATCTTTTGCGAATATCAGGCCGCGCGGAGGAAAGAAATTCAATTGAATAAACCAGGGGAGATGAGTCTACCCCTCGCTTGAATGGAATATGCCAGCAATGCGCGCCATGCTTTTGTGTCTGTCGGTACTGTTGGTTGTAACCGTGAACGCTCAAAACACCCCACTCACATTCCAAAGCTCTGGGAAACAAACTGCGTTGATCGAACTCTACACATCGGAAGGGTGCAGCAGTTGTCCGCCGGCGGAATCCTGCTTAAGCCGGCTGAAAGAATCACTCGGCTTGTGGCAGGATTTCGTGCCGCTGGCTTTCCATGTGGACTATTGGGACTACCTCGGCTGGCGCGATCCGTGGGCGAGCAAATCGTTTTCTGACCAGCAACGCGCCTACGCGAAGCAATGGCGCTCCGATTCCATTTACACGCCGGGCTTCGTGCTCAATGGAAAGGAATGGCGCGATTGGTCGGGGCGACTGGAGGGACCGAAATCTGCCGGCGTGAAGGCGGGTGTCCTCACAGTCAGTTCTTCAGACACGAATCGCTGGCGCGTGAACTTTGCGCCCGCGAATACTGGCGGCACAAATTACGAAGTTCACGCCGCATTGCTGGCAGGTGGTTTGAGTTCGGACGTGAAGGCCGGAGAAAATCGAGGCCGCCTCTTGCGCCACGATTTTGCAGTTCTTACACTCATAAAAGCCCCTCTGGTTCGCAGCGGCGACGTAGCAAAGGGTGAATTCGTTTTGAACAAGCAACGGAACGCAGCGGAGAGCGACCTCGCTCTCGCTGTTTGGATAACTCCGGCAGGACGCTTCGAACCGTTGCAAGCGACTGGCGGCTGGCTCGCTCGACCCGTTTCCGG
>Ga0137368_10008498_pt1 | contig 10589 bp, 10 predicted proteins | sample SagtaG_13_FD_104917 | JGI IMG/M metagenome (GOLD analysis project Ga0137368, IMG submission 104917) | Vadose zone soil microbial communities from Sagehorn Ranch, Mendocino, California, USA - Sage1_L_100_16 metaG | ecosystem: Environmental > Terrestrial > Soil > Vadose zone | place: USA...
CCGTCACGCCGAGCCCGCCGGCGCCGATGGCGAAGCCGACGATCAAGCCGGAGGCCATCCCCGGATTGCGCGGCATGTACGCCTGGCCCAGTACCACGGACACAGTGAAGGTGGAGACGAGCACGAAGCCGAGCGCGCCCAGCACGACGAAGGCCAGCGCGCTCCGCACGAAGAGGAAGCTGACGGCGATGGGCGTGGCGAGCAGGAACACGCTCACCACGTAGCGCCTGACTCCGACCCGGTCGGCGATGGGACCGGCGATCAGGGTACCTACCGCGCCCGCGCCCAGGAAGATCGCGAGCAGGGTCCCCACCATGCGCGGATCGCCCTTGAGGACCTCGAGATAGTAGAACGGCACATACGTGGTGAACCCGAGCTGGGTCCACGAGCGCACCGCGATCACGAGGATCAGCAGGCTCATGGCTCCCACCATGGTCCTGGGCGCATCCGCCGCGGCCGACTGGGCGCGCGACGGCCCCGGCACCGACAGCGTGGGCAGGACGGCGGTCAGCAGCGAGGCGACGAGGATCCCGGGGATCAGCATCCCCAGGGTCCCGGGCAGGCCCAACCCGGTCACGAGCGCGGTGATCAGCGGCGGCCCGGCCGCGATACCGATATTGCCGCCCGTGGAGAAGATGGACACGCCGGTGACCTTGCGGTCCCCCGCCACGGCAGTGGCGGTGCGATAGCCCTCCGGATGATAGGCAGCCACGCCGAACCCGGTGATCACCACGAGCACGAGGACGACGTCGTACGAGGGCGCGAGGCCTGTCAGCCCGATGCCGAGCGAAGACAGAAGCATCGACAGCGGCAGGACCCAGCGGCGCGCCGTCCTGTCGGCGAAGTAGCCGAAGAGCGGCTGGATGAGGGAGGAGGTGACATTGGCCATGAGCACGATGATGCCGGTGGCCGTGTAGGAGAGGGCGAGGGCGGACTTGAGAAACGGCAGGAGCGCAGGGAGCGATCCCTGATTGACATCGATCACCATGTGCCCGAGGGCCAGGAGCGCCAGCAGGCGCATGTTGGGCCGCAGGCGCTCGGCAGGAGCGGCGGCAACGCGACGGGGAATCGCGACGGCGGGCGCGGACGGGTCAGCGGACATGCCCCTATGCTACACTAGGTGCGTCGTGAAGGTCACCGAGCTCGGCCACGTCTCCCTCTTCGTCCGCGATCTCGAGGCCTCAGCGCGTTTTTACCGCGATCTGCTCGGCCTCAAGGAGACGGGCCGCGGCAAGGCGGGCCGCATCGCCTTCCTTTCCGCCGGCATTCATGACCACGACGTCTCTCTCGAGGTGGCGCGCGCCGAAGGGGGCGCGGCTGTCAAGGGCGCGCCCGGCCTCTATCACATCGCGTTCTGCGTCGGACGAACCCGCGAGGAGCTCGACGCCGCGCGCCGCGAGGTGGAGCGCCACGGGCTCGCCCCGTTCGGCGAGATGGAAGGCAAGACCCCGTCCTTCTGCGTGCAGGATCCCGACGGCCACGACATCGAGCTGTACGTCGAGACGTCAGGTCGCGGCTGACCCCTCCGTACCTCACGACACACAGAGCCACCGGAGCGACAGCCTCCCTGCCTTATCGGATTCTGGCCGCCGCCCGCTCGAGCTTCGCGTCCAGCGTCACCAAGTCGGCCGACAAGGAGCGGGCGAGCCAGAGGTACGGGGCATGAGGCTCGGGCGCCCCGCATTCCACCGTCTCGCCGCTACGCCCCGAACGCGTCCAGCCCCGTGATGTCCCGCCCGATGATCAGGACATGGATGTCGTGGGTGCCCTCGTAGGTGTTGACAGTCTCGAGGTTCATCATGTGACGGATAATGGGGTGCTCGTCCACGATGCCGGCTGCGCCCAGGATGTCGCGGGCCATGCGCGCGGCATCGAGCGCCATCTGCACGTTGCTCATCTTCGCCATGGAGACCTGCTGGGGCCGCGCCCTGCCCGCGTCCTTGAGCTGACCGAGGCGCAGGCAGACGAGCTGGGCCTTGGTGATCTCGGTGATCATCCACACGAGCTTCTGCTGGACGAGCTGGAAAGAGCCGATGGGCTTGGCGAACTGGACACGCGTCTGCGCGTACTGGAGCGCCCAGTCGTAGCACGCCATGGCGGCGCCGATGGCGCCCCACGCGATCCCGTAGCGCGCCTGACTGAGGCACGAGAGCGGCCCCTTGAGCCCCTTGACGTCGGGGAGCTTGTTCTCCAGCGGGATGCGGCAGTCGGCAAAGGACAGCTCCGAGGTGATAGAGGCGCGCATCGAGAACTTCCCGTGGATGTCGAGGGTGGAGAAGCCCGGCGTCCCCCTCTCCACCAGATACCCGCCGATCTCGCCGTCGTCACCCTTCGCCCATACCACCGCCACGTCCGCCACCGAGCCATTGGTGATCCAGAGCTTGGTCCCGTTGAGCACGTACTCGTCGCCCTTCCGGAGCGCGCGCGTCTTCATCGAGCCCGGGTCGGAGCCGTGATCGGGCTCGGTCAGCCCGAAGCAGCCGAGCGCATCGCCGGACTGGAGCCGCGGCAGCCAGCGCTCCTTCTGCGCGTCCGAGCCGTAGGCGTAGATCGGGTACATGACGAGCCCGCTCTGCACCGAGGCGAAGGAGCGGAGGCCGGAGTCCCCGCGCTCCAGCTCCTGCATGATGAGGCCGTAGGCGACATTGTCGAGCTCGGCGCAGCCGTATCCCTTGAGCGTGGCGCCGAACACGCCCATCTCGCCGAGGTCCCGTCGCACCTCCAGCGGAAATGTCTCGTCCCGATGATGCTGCGCCACGATCGGGAGGAACTTGGCCTCCACCCAGTCGCGGACGGCATCCCGCATCATCCGCTGCTCCTCGGTCAAGAGCTCGTCGATCCCGTAGTAGTCAACGCCGCGGAACTTTTCCATGATCCACGTCCCTTTCAGAGGCGGACCGGCCCCGTGGGAGGTCGGCCTCCCTCGTCAGAGGTTGGTTGGATGGGCGGGACGGTCCTCGCCGAGGGCCTGCTCGAGCGCGGTCGCGAGGCGCTGGTCGTGCTCGTGGCTCATGGCGAAGATCCGGCACTGCGCCACCTTGCCGGGCAGATACTTCAAGAGCTCCTTGAGCGGCTCGGCGGACACGCTGCGCGTCGCCGCGTCGTACACGTAGATCTGCCGGTCGCGCATCCCGATGGGGTTCAGCGGCCGGGGATCCTGCTGCGCCATGTCGATCTTGAACGGGAAGTCCCGGAGGTCCCGCGGGAGCCGCTCCCGGACCCGATGCTCCACGTCCTCGGCCTTCATGAAGCTCTGGCCCCGCTGCGGCTCGAAGATGGGCAGCACCACCTCGTGGGACATCCGCCACTTGAGCCGGCGGTCAAGGATTTGCCGCCATTCCTGGCCGAGGGCCTTGCGCTCCGCATCGTCGGCATGCTCCCAGCGGCCGACCTCCTCGAGCAAGGTCCACTCCGTCATGTGCAGGTACGGGTGGAGGTCTCGGTGAAGGTCGTAGGGGAAGATCAGCCGCATGGTGTCGCGGAAGATTTCCTTCAGGTGCAGGTCGATGCCGCGCGTCGTCCGGTGATAGTAGACGTTGGTGTACATATAGAACCGCGCGTTCAGGAACATGATGAAGGCCTGGATCCCGCCGCGGTCGAGCGTGAGCCCCTTGTCGCTGAAGAACGAGTAGTACATGATCCGCTCGATGTCGATGGGGCCCACCGCCACTCCGCACATGTAGGCGTCGCGGAGGACATAGTCCATGTTGTCGGCGGTGTAGATGCCGGACAGGAGCGGCTTGAGGTGGGCGAGCCAGCGCGGGTGCCCGGCTGCCGGCGCCGTGTAGCCCTTGCCCATGAGGTAGCAGATCCACTCGGGGTCGATACACTCCTCGAAGGGCCCCGACGGGCTGCGCGTCAGGCCGCGCAGGAGCTCCCCCATCTCCTCCCGGATGATCCGCTGGCCCACCAGCTCATGCGTGAGCCCGAAGTCGGCGAGGAAGTTGTCGTCGAAGAAGTGACCGAAGGGACCGTGGCCGATGTCGTGGAGGAGCCCGGCCATCCGCAGCAGCTCCTCGACGAGGGCGCCGGACGGCGCGTCCGGGAACTCCGCCTTCAGCGAGCGGTGGAGCTGCTGGGCGAAGCGCCCCGCCAGATGCATGGCGCCGAGCGAGTGCTGAAAGCGGCTGTGCTCGGCGGCCGGGAACACCCAGCGCGCCGACTGCAGCTGCGGCACGCGCCGGAGCCGCTGCATCCAGGGAGAGTCGATCAGGTCCTGCTCGGTGGCCTCGCCGGGCACGCCGTCGGGCCGGGTGTACAGGATGTACTGATGGATGGGATCGGCGATGAGCCCGCGCCCCTGATACGTGTCCACGCCCTTCACGAGTCGAGCCTACCCTACTTGTCGGACGTCCGGTAGACGCGATAGCGGTCCGTGGGCCGCACGGTGATGGCTACCTCTGGGAATACTGCCTGGTGTAGTAAGCCTTGAAGTCTCCGGACTTGATCGACTTCCACCAGGCTTCGTGAGTCCGGTACCATTCGACCGTGGCCTGGAGCGCCTCCCCGAAGGAGCGTGCCGGTCGCCAGCCCAGGCCGCGGACCTTGCTGCTGTCGAGCGCGTAGCGACGGTCATGGCCCGGGCGATCGGCCACGGGGGTGATGAACGTCTCGGGCTTGCCCAGGAGTTCGAGGATCGCCCGCGTCAGCGTCACGTTCTCGACCTCGTTGCCGCCGCCGATATTGTAGATCTCCCCGTCCCGACCCTCGCGAAGGACGAGATCGATGGCGGCGCAGTTGTCGAGGACGTAGAGCCAGTCGCGCACGTTCCGGCCGTCGCCGTAGAGCGGCAACGGCCGGTTCTCGAGCGCGTTGGTGACGAAGAGCGGGATGACCTTCTCGGGGTACTGGTAGGGGCCGAAATTGTTGCTGCTTCGCGTGATGACCACCGGCAGCCGATGGGTGAGCCAGTAAGCCCGCGCCAGCAGGTCGGCCGCCGCCTTGGAGGCCGAGTAAGGGTTCGAGGGATTCAGCGCGTCGGTCTCGCGCGCGGCGCCCTGGGCGATGCTGCCGTATACCTCGTCGGTGCCGACCTGCAGGAAGCGCCCCGGCTTGAGCTCGCGCGCGGCCTCGAGAAGGGTGTAGGTGCCGGTGACATTCGTGTGGAGGAAATCGTCGGCGCCCAGGTTGGACCTGTCCACGTGCGTCTCGGCCGCCATGTGGACGATCGCGTCCACCCCCGCCAGGAGCTCGCGGACCAGGGTGCCGTCGCAGATGTCCCCCTTGACGAAGAGGTAGCGCGGATCGCTCTCCACGTCGCGCAGGTTCTCGGGATTGCCCGCGTAGGTGAGCTTGTCCAGGATGATGATCGAGTCCCCGGAATGCGTCGCGAGGACGTGCCGCACGAAGTTGGAGCCGATGAAGCCCGCGCCCCCCGTCACCAGGATCTTCACGGCGCGCGAAACTCGGAGGGAGGCTTCGCCGCCCCTCCGAAGCCTCCGCCCGGGAATCGTTGCGCCGGCAAAGCCGGCCCTCGAACAGAGGTGAGTCCGATCCGTTCCGAGCAGGCGAGGGTAGCGATGTCGGTGGGCACGGTCCTACCCGCGCACGATCTCCCAGATCCCCGCGCCCGCGAAGTCCCACGGCAGCCGGCCCTCGTCGCACTGATCTGGCGCGGGAGAGAACTGGGCGTCCACGAAGTAGAGGATGCGGCCGGGCGTCAGAGCCAGGTTCTTCACGCCGTGGGCGACCCCGGGCGGAATCCTCACGAGCCGCGAGGTCCCGTCGCCCAGGACCAGCCGGCGATGGACATTCCGGCTGCGAGATGGGGCGCGCACGTCGAGCAGGACGAGGAGCATCTTGTCCCCGGGCGGGACGAACCAGATGTCGGTCTGCCGCCGGTGGAGGTGAAACGCCTTGACGGCGCCCGGGTCCAGCTCGCTGTAGTTGACCTGCCTGACCTCGAAGCCCGGGAAGGCGGCGTGCAGGCCCCCCTGCAGCCGCCCGAGCTCGGTGAACGAGCCCCCGTCGTCGTGGAAGCGCTTGAGGTCCACCACCTGGACACCGTCGATCTCGGGCACAGGCGAGTAATCCTGAAGGGAGAAGGCCCGCTTGGCCTCGTCGCTCAAGCTCATCCGATGAGCCCCACTTCGCTCCGGTCGCCCAGCATGAAGTTGAAGGAGCGCGGCTTGGATGCCGTCCGATAGATCGACACGTTGCGCCCGATGAGGCTCGACTCGATCCGGCCGCCCACATCCGCCACGCTGGCCCCTTCGAGGAGGATGGAGTGCTCCACCTCACTGCCCCGCACGACCACGCCGTCCCCGATGGAGGTGAAGGGGCCGATGTAGGCGTCCTCGATGACCGCCCCTTTGCCGATGATAGCCGGCCCCCGCACCGTGCTGTGGGCGATCCGGGCGCCGGCCTCCACGACGACCTTGCCGAGGATCTCGCTGCGCTCGATGAGCCCGTCCGTCCGCGGCATCACGGTGTCGAGGATGATCCGGTTGGCCTCCAGGATGTCCTCGAGCCGGCCGGTGTCCTTCCACCAGCCCTCGATCACATACGGGCGCACGAGGTGCCCGTGGTCGATGAGCCACTGGATGGCGTCGGTGATCTCCAGCTCGCCGCGCGCCGAGGGCCGGATGGCCTTCACCGCCTCGAAGATGACCGAGTCGAACATGTACACGCCGACCAGCGCCAGGTTGGACGGCGGCGTCTTCGGCTTTTCCACGAGCCGGACCACCTGGCCGTCGCGCAGCTCGGCCACGCCGAACTGGCCGGGATTGGGCACGGAGGCCAGCAGGATCTGGCTATTGGGCTTCTCCTCGCGGAAGCGCGTCACCAGCGGCGCCAGCTTCTCGCGGATCAGGTTGTCGCCCAGGTACATGCAGAAGGGATCGGCGCCGAGGAAGCCCTCGGACACCAGGACCGCGTGAGCCAGTCCGAGCGGCGCCTCCTGCTCGATATAGGTGATGGAGACGCCGAAGCGGCTCCCGTCGCCCACCGCGTCCCTGATCTCCTTGCCCGTATCCCCGACCACGACGCCGATCTCGCTGATCCCGGATGCGGCCAGGGCCTCGATGCCGTAGAAGAGGATGGGCTTGTTGGCGACGGGAACGAGTTGCTTGGCCGAGGTGAACGTGATGGGCCGAAGGCGAGTCCCGCGACCCCCAGAAAGGATTAACCCTTTCATTGCTCGGCCGATTATAGCAGTCTTGGTGTGACGCCAACAGGGCTTGGGGCATTCCCCCATCATCCGACCGGGAATATGGTAATATAATGAAGTGCCTGTTCTAACAGGCTAAATGCCACAAGGAGTCACGCGATGAAGACGCTCAAGGAGATGCTGGCCGAGGCCCGGCAGGTCATCCCCGAGCAAGGCCCGATGGATCTCAAGCGGCGCCTGGATGCCGATGAGCCGCTGGTGGTCGTCGACGTGCGCGATCCCGACGAGTACCGCGATGGCTTCATCGAGCCGGCCACCAATATCAGCCGCGGCTTCCTCGAGTTCCGGATCGGGGCCGCAGCAGCGGATCCCTCGACGCCCATCGTCCTCTACTGCCAGACCGGCCTGCGCTCGATGCTCGCGGCCAAAGCGCTCAAGGAGTTGGGCTACCAGAACGTCGTCAACCTGCAGGGAGGCTTTCAACGCTGGGCTCAGTCCGGCCTGCCGGTGGTCAAGGACCGCCCGCTGACCACGGAGCAGATCCAGCGCTACAGCCGCCACTTCCTCCTCAGCCAGGTGGGCGAGAAAGGGCAGCGCAAGCTCCTGCGCTCCAAGGTGCTCCTGATCGGCGCGGGCGGCCTCGGCTCACCGACCGCGGTCTACCTGGCTGCCGCAGGCGTGGGCACCCTCGGGCTCATGGACGGCGACATCGTGGACGTGTCCAACCTGCAGCGCCAGATCCTCCACACGACGGCCAATGTGGGACGGCCCAAGGTGGAGTCGGGCGCCGAGCTGATCCGCGCGCTGAATCCAGACGTCAACATCATCCCGCTGCCCATGCGGATCGACGTGGACAACGTGATGGACATCATCAAGGACTACGACCTTGTCGTGGACGGGTCGGACAACTTCGACACCCGCTATCTGGTCAACGACGCCTGCTATCTGGCCGGCAAGACCAATGTCCACGGCTCCATCTTCCAGTTCGAGGGCATGGCCACGGTCTTCGCCCCCAATCAGGGGCCCTGCTATCGCTGCCTCTATCCCACGCCGCCGCCGCCGGGTCTCGTCCCCAGCTGAAGCGAGGCCGGAGTCCTGGGCGTGCTCCCAGGAGTGATCGGAGTGATCCAGGCGACGGAGGCCATCAAGCTGCTCGTCGGGATGGGCGAGCCCCTGATCGGGCGCCTCCTGACTTACGACGCCCTCGGCATGCGCTTCCGGGAGGTCAAGCTGCGGCGCGATCCCAAGTGCCCGCTGTGCGGCGAGCACCCGAGCATCACGGACCTTTCCATCCACAAGGAAGGCGCAGCGGCCGCCTGCGCCATCGAGGGCAACGGTCATCCCGCCGCGGCGGGGGCTCCTGCTGCCGCAGGGGCGCCGCCCGCGAAGGCCGGCGGTTAAGTCACGAGCCGACCACTCGTCGCATCATCGCCATCGGCTCGTCGGTCTGGACGAAGTCCAGGTCGGTCCTGAGGATCCACCAGAGGGCGAGGGCCTTGAGGGGCTGAATGTAGCCCTCCCAGGGGACGCTGTTCATGTAGACCTTTGTCCCCAGCGACCGGAGGCGTCCCACCTCGCTCCTGCCCACCCGCTCGGTGTGAAAGATCTCGGGGAGCCGCCCGAAGACCGCCTGGGTGCTCTCCACCGTCACACGCGTGTCGAGCAGCCGCACCATGACCAGCATCTCGGGGTAGCGTTTCTTGGCCTTGGCGGCGGATCGCATCTCCTCCCCGGTGTTCACGAAGAAGATCAGGTCGTCGAAGGAGCCGTGCGCATGGATCCAGTCCGCCACGCGCTCGACGGCATCGGCCTTGAACCCCACGGTCAGGACCGCGCGGCCGCGGGCGATCTCGTACGCGTCCGGGAACCGCGGGAGCGGCTCACCGTTGCTGAGTCGTGCCCGGGCCAGCTCCCCGGACGCGAGATTCTCGATCCGGCCCCGGAGATTCGTCGCACGGTCGAGCTTGCCGTCGTGGAGCAGGAACAGCTCGCCGTCCTTCGAGGCGCGCACATCGATCTTGATCACCGGCACGCCGGCCTCCACTGCCCGGGTAACCGCCTCGCGGCTATTCTCCGGCGCGCCGAACCCGTGCGCGCGGTGGGCCACGACGAACGTTCGGTGGCAGCGCGGATCGCGAATGCACCGCGCCACGTCGCTCGACGAGGATCGAGCCGGTGGCCCCGCCTCCTGACCGGGCGCCAGCCCCGCCACGAGCCAGCCAACCGATAGCATCATCGCGGACGCGAGCGACCGGGCGACACCCCGCGGCCGAGCGGAGGCGAACCATGGACAGGTTCCTGCTCCTCTCAGGGGAGCCCGACCGGGGTGGTGACGCTCCGGGTCCATTTGTTGCCCCAGCCCGGCAGGCAGGCCGACCAGCTCCCGGCCCGGCCGCCGGCGCACACGATCAGGAGATCGTCCGGATCTTCGAACGCGCGCTTCCAGGCCGTCTCATCCCCAGGCTCCACGTTGCCCGGTCGGCGGCCGGCGCGCTTGAGATCGGCAATCGTGCGGCGAGCGTGCTGGATGAGGAATGCCTTCACGTCGCCCTTGGTCCAGCCGTTCTGCCCGAACAGCTCCGCGTGCTCACCGGCGAACACGATGAGAGACTGATTGTACCCGCGCAGGTTCGGCGAGCCCAGGTTGCAAAGGGCGTCGGCGAAGCAGAGCAAGAGGGGCTCCGGCGTCGAGGCGAGCTGGTTGTATACCGCACAGAGGCTGTTCGAGGCGTAGACGGTGACGGCGCTCTGCTCCGGCCGGAAGCCGCGCTCCACGTGCAGCGGGTCCCACGGGTGATTCTCCTCGGTCTCGGCGAAGCAGAACGAGTACTTCCCAGGGGTCCCCAGGGTCGCGCGGTCCAGGAACCCGGGCCGCGTGTTCAGGACGTTCATCATGACCAGGCGCACGGCCCGGCCGATGGTGGCATTGGCGCGGACTCCCTGGCCGAAGGCGTTATTCCCCGAGTTGATGCCCAACGCGCGGGCGATCGGCCCGTTGACGATCAGCACGATCGCCGACCCGCCCGTGCTGCTGGCCGGCCCGTGATAGGAGAAGTCCGGATGGCAGAGTCCGCGGATGGCGGCGACCACTACGGGGAGGTACTCAGGCCGGCAGCCCGCAAGCACGGCGTTGATCGCCAGCTTCTCAGCCGTCACGGCGACGTTGCGCTCGCGGATCTCCCCGATGACTTCCTCGCCCCGCAAGCCGGCGCCGCCAAGCATCTCGGCTATCGACTTCTCCGTGGGCGGGACGACGGGCAGCCCGTCGGTCCACCCACGCTGGTAGTAGGCCTCGATCAGCTCAGCGGGGCTGCAGTCACCGTCCCGCATGACACGCCCAGCTTACCTCAGCGTCCGGCCTAGCAGGCTGCTGAAAAAGGCCCATCTGCTGCGTTGGCGCCCTCGGCCGCACGCTCAACGTACAGAGAGTACGCCTCGCGTGCGGCCCTCGGGCGCCGCCTTGCATCTGGACCTTTTTGAG
>Ga0137368_10008499_pt1 | contig 10588 bp, 4 predicted proteins | sample SagtaG_13_FD_104917 | JGI IMG/M metagenome (GOLD analysis project Ga0137368, IMG submission 104917) | Vadose zone soil microbial communities from Sagehorn Ranch, Mendocino, California, USA - Sage1_L_100_16 metaG | ecosystem: Environmental > Terrestrial > Soil > Vadose zone | place: USA...
CGGAATATCCCGTCACAACGACGTTGCCGTTGCCGTCCACGGCCACCGCCCGAGCTTCGTCGTAGCCGTTCGCCGGGCCGTTGTAGCGTTTCTCCCAGAGCAGCGCGCCGTCCGCCCCCGCATACTTGGCCGTGTAGTAATCGAAGTTGGTCGCGTTCACGGAATACCCCGTCACGACCACATTGCCGCTGCCGTCCAGCGTCACCGCCGAACCACCACCGGAACCACCGCCGGGGGAGCCGCGTCTCTCCCAGATTAACTCTCCGTTCGCCGCTGCATACTTGGCCGTGTAGTAGTCATACCCCGTCACCACGACGTTGCCAGTGCCGTCCACCGCGAGAGAAGTCGCACCGGCGTTGTTGGTCCAGACCGCTGTTCCATTTGCCAGATATTTTATCGTCGCGGAATTCCCCGTCACCACCACGTTGCCACTGGCGTCCACCGCCATTGCATGGGCTTGGTCGTCGAAGTTCCCCGGTCCGCTGTATCGTCGCTCCCAGAGCAGCGCGCCGTCCGCCGCCGCATACATGGCCGTGTAGTAGTCGCTGTTGGTTCCATTGAAGGAAGTCCCCGTCACGACCACATTGCCGCTGGCGTCCACCGCCACTGCATTTGCTCGGTCGTAGCCGTTCGCCGGGCTGTTGTAGCGTTTCTCCCAGAGCAACGCGCCGTCTGCCGCCGCGTACTTGGCCGTGTAGTAGTCGGTGTCGTAGTAGCTGCGGCCGCCGTAGGAAGACCCTGTTACGACCACGTTACCGCTGTCGTCCGCCGCCACGGCCTTGGGCCGGTCATCGCCGTTCGCCGGGCCGTTGTACCGTCGCTCCCAGAGCAGCGCGCCGTCCGTCGCCGCGTACTTGGCCGTGTAGTAATCTGAGTCGCAGCAGCCGTTGTCGTTGATGTCGGTCCCGGAAGACCCCGTCACAACCACGTTACCGCTTGTGTCCACGGCCACCGCCTCAGCATAGTCAACCGTCGGGCCGTTGTAACGTTTCTGCCAAAGGACAGACCCATCCGCGCCGGAATACTTGATGGTCAGCATGTCGTGCCCGTTGACACCCTCATCGGTGTTGCCGGCCACAATGATGTCGCCCGCTGCATCGCACACGACCTTGATCGCTTGGTCGGTCGAGTTGCTCACCACGTTGTGGTTGTAGCGCTGAACCCACGCCTCCGTCACGGCGGCGCGCGCTGGATAGGCCACAAACGCCAAGGCCGCGAGAACCGCAAGCGCGGCCCCGAGACAGACGTGGCGCACGAGGAGAAGGGCCTTGGGGCTGGCTTTGCGGGTGGGTGCATCTGTTTTCTCAAAGGGCGCTCCGCGCCGGGAAGCAGAATTGGTCAGATTGCATTTTGGTCTCATACTTCATACACAGGAAAATCTCGGGGAATGGGACAAACAATCTCCACTTGGCTTTGGCTCCCGCTGAGCTTGTAGGCGACTGGCTGGACGGGACACACAGAGTTCCACCTGTCCAGCCCACCCTCCTTCCACGCGGAAGGAAATTGTTGATCAGCCGTGGGGCCTCGATGCCTCCGGTCACGGTCACTGTGCTGGCGCCAAATAACTTCTCGTCCACACGGGCGGCGTGAGACCCTCGAGCCGGCTTGCGGGAATGTCGGGTGGGAAGTTGCTCCCGAGAATCGACTGCCACTCCTCGTCCTTCAAACGGCGCGGTCCGCCGATGACTTCGAACTCGTAGTGGCTCAACACCGGCCCGGCGCAGACGAAACGATCCGTCCCATTGTCCACCGCGATCATCATCAGATTCACGCGCCCGACCGCTTCATGCAGCACGCTGCCGGGATCGGGCCGTTGGAGGTTCGGCACATCCGTATGCACGTCAGCCACGAGCGCATCGTTCGCTCCCGGGCCGTAGATCAAGTGGAATTCTGCATCCCAAGTCCAGTAGATGGTCCGGTAAAACAGTCGCGGGTACCAACCGCTGTAAAGCAACGGGCCGACGCAAGCGACGTTCGTGCGTTGTTCCATCAGGCTATCGATGAATGTTTCGTCTTCGGTGCTGAAGCATTGGTGCGCGAGTTCTTTCTCCGACAAGGTTTGAAGCATCTCTATCGTGTTCGCAAAGTTTCGCAAATGGGCCACTTGATTGCTTTGGATCGTCGCCATTGAGATCGAGTTGGTACCCAGCGAGTAAGCGCCGACGTACTGCAACGAAGCGATCCGATCCGCGGCCCAGCTTGCCGTCGCGCGCAATCGTTGCCAAAACTCGATGCGCGGCTCGACAAAACCGGTTGGATATACGCACCCCGCTACGCAGGTATCAGAGTGTTTAGCGTAGAGGATAGTGTCGTGCTGCAGTTGGGTCCAGGAGGCCAGTTGGGTGTTGAGCGTCTTGACCGCCCAAGCGCGCGTGCGCATCGGCTCAGGATATTTCGCGTCGGTCGTCGGCCAGGAAAGTTCGCGCAAGCACGCGAGCCAGTTCGGATATATGCTCCTGTCCCATGCGCTGCTGGTCTGCTGATCTATCACCGCGCGCACCGCCGCAAGATTATGTTGATAGGGCAGGCCGTCGCGGAACCGCGACGCATGCGGGCGATTTGTATCCGCGAACGTCCCCTTCATCTGCGCCACCAACTCCGGCACGATCTGGTCGTTGCCCAGCACCGAAAACGCTACATCCAATGCGCACGGCACGCGGCGTTGCACTTTGTTTGTCACACCATTCTCCGTCCAGAGGATGCTGCTGAAAACCGTCTGCGAGAATGCCCAACCGTCCGGCACGAACTTCTGGCCTAAAACGGTGAACGTCTGCGGCAGAGCATATCGAGCTGCCCCACCCAGTGGCTGCTCGAACCAATCGCTGCGGATGTTCTGCACCCCAAACTGGCCCGACACGATGTCGTTTTGCAGTTTTTGCAACGTGGCGACATCCGGCACGTCCGCCAGCGTGCGAATGCCCGCGCCGGACAACAGGCCATTGAGCTGTCCGAAGGTCAACGAGTCGGTCATTCCAACAAACGTTTCGATGACGTGTTCGCTGTCCGCCCACAGGCCAAACTGCCCGGATTGGTTGAGCAAGTGCCAGAGCACGATCGCGAAACCCGTTTCGCGGGGTGAGGTGAAACGCAGATCGCCAGGGCAGCGCGCCCAAGGCCCGCCCGCCACTGGCACATCGATCCGCCCAAGCCACATCACGCACTTGAAATAACGCCCCAGCCGCTCCGAGTGCGTGTAATGCCCCCGCACCTTGAATTGCGAAAAGTCCACCATGCGGCAGAAGCCCATGAACTCCGGCACGGTCTTGAGCTGCTCGGCTTGGATGTCGGCGAGTGTTTCTGCCACTCGCCCGTCCTGACCAAGGCGCGTTGGCACCGGCGGGCTGTTGGTACCCGCGAGCAACGAGCGCGCGACCGCGAGGAAGTAGTACGGAGTTGAAAAGGTAAGTTTCCTCGACCTCCTCCAGCATGGCGTCGTAGGTGCGATGCCAGGCTTGCAGCAGCGCGTCCGCGGAGATGAACACCGGCAGGTCGTTCAACCACAGGTTGTAGAAGACCTCCGCGAAACTGTGCCCGCCCAGCCGCTCGCTCACCACGAAGCCGTTTGTCTTGAAAAGGGCGAGCTCCGGCGCGCTGAGCCGGGCGTCCCAATAACGATACCCGGGATCGCCCGGCTGCTTGCCCACGTTCACGACGTCAGGATTGGCGCTAAACTGGTCCCAAAACTGCGCGGTAGTGGCGTCAAACGAAATACCGGGCAGATAATTTGTGGGGACGGGAAAGGCGGCGGCGAACTGGTCGGGTGAAATCTGGCCGATGCGCTGCAACTCCCGAGCAAAGGCCTCGGCGTAACCGAAAACTTCCGCGCCGCCCGTGCCGAGGTTGTCCGCATTGCTCGGCTCGATGCTCAACAGCCGATAGAAGACTTTCGACTCCTCGAACGGCTGCTTCACACTGAGTGACTCGCTGGGCGTTGCCGTCGCCGCCCGCTGCCGTTCGTCGATCGGCACCCAGCGCTGGAAATCGAACATGCGCTGCAATTCGAAATAAGGCCGTACGACCGAACCGTCGGCCCTCAGCGTTGTCGCTGGCCAGGAAAGCTCCAGACCCGCGTTGGAACGACTGGCCGAAAGGCGCGGCGGTTCTTGGGACATGGCCTGTAGCGCGATGAGGTTGGCCAGGGCAATTCCAGCAGATTGATATGCGATTTTGTTCATATACTTCTCTCTTTCTGTGGTACGTTCAGTCCCACACTTCATACACAGGAAAATTCCGGGAAAAGGGACAAACAATCTTCACATGGTTTTGGCTCCCGTTGAGTTCGTGGGCGACTGGCTGGACAAGACACACAGAGTTCCACCCGTCCAGCCCACCCTCCTTCCACGCGGAAGGAAATTATTGATGCGTGGCGCGCGCTAAACGTGTGGTCGCCATCATTTTTTCAGATAATTGAAGATGACCGGGAAGCGATTGGTGGGGTTATCCAGCAAGTGATCGTCTTCGCCTTTCAGGTATTTGTTGAAAAACGATAGGGAACAGGCGCGAATCGCTTCCGCAGCCCGGCGCGAAGTGGCATTCGCCAAAGCTAACGGCCGCAAATCTACGAACGTCGGGTGTATGGTGTCACGCACCTGGCACCAGTAGGCGTCTGCGAGTGCCTTGTTAAACAGAGTGCTGTCACTGGTATTGGCTTTATGCATGACCAAACATGGTTTTTGCAGCCCGACGTTTCGCAGTTCGACCGCGCCTTGAAGATAACCTTCATACAATACCAGCGCCTTAATGCGCTCATCAACGCGGGCCGCCTCAGCGATGGTCGCGACACCGGCGGAGTGTGCGAATCCCCCGACGCGTGCGAGATCCATTCGGCCGGCGAACATCGAACCGTCCTGATTCAATCGCGTTAGTTCATCCAGGACAACGATGATGTCAGTCACGCGATCGGGCAGTGTTCGTGTGGCCACCTCTTCCGTGTATGGCAGGGAACTGTCAATTCCCTCCACCAGTCGGCCATCTGGAAAAACGGAGAGGAATGAGTCGATGTGGTCCATCGCAGCGACGATATAGCCATGACTGGCAAGCTCTTGAGCCATTTCCGTGTTCCGCCGGCGAAAAGACCCCCAACCGTGCGAATAAACCGCGACAGGATAGGCGGCTTCGTTCGTTCTCATCGCCGCGTTTGAGATGGAAAAGGCGAACATCTGAGCCGCGTTCTCTGGCTCACTGATATAGTTCAACATCTGAGGTTCTAAATATCGATCGGGGAGCACCCCTGCGGGGTCCTGAGCTGGATACCAGATGGTGAGCATGAAGGAGCTATTCGTTTTGATATTGTAACGGTTGGTCCTCGAAGGATCAGTCATCAGGCGAGAAACACGACCAACCGCGTAAGGACCACTGGGCTTGGCCAGCGGGGTAACGAGCTGGTTCGCGAAGGTGCGATAGAACCGGGCGGAGAAAGCCACAGCCTCGGAATCAATATGGATCAAGGCATTCGTCGAAGCGTTGGTGCGGACCAGTGTCGCCAGCGGTATCCAGGTCACGAGATCGCTCGACACCTCGATGGGATAAATGTCGAAATACGGTCGGAGCGCGCTGGCCACGCGTCCCGTCAAAGTCAGCGAAATTGTTTGGTCAGAAAGCGCTGTGATGCTGCCAAAGGAGTGCGGAAGTGGCGTCTGAGCCTGGCTCTCAATAATGGCAACCAGAATGACGGCTGCGGCGACGGTGCCGAGTTTGATATTTCGTCTCATACTTCATACACAGGAAAATTCCGGCGAAAGGGACAAACAATCTACCGTGGTCGTCTGGAACAGCCGAAATGGGGAGACCTCGGTTGGGAATTCCAAATCGAGAATCCGAAATCCGAAACTCGGAATGAGCCTTCCGACGTTGGCTCCTATGGTTGTTGCAGCGGCGCAACCGGTATGCCAAGCGGGTGCGCGCTCGGAACGGATGCGGAGTTCACTTGAGCGCCGCTCGATCCGTCTCCTCCAGCGAGGCCGCGCGCCAGACGCGCACCTGGTCCAGGCCGACCGATGCCAGAGTGTTGCCATCGGACAAAAAGGCGACCTCCTGGACATGCCGATCGTGTCCTTTGAGAGTCGCCACTTCCTGTCGGGAAGCGAGGTCCCAAATGGTGATCAGTCCATCCACAGCGCCGACTGCCAGTCGGCGTCCGTCGGGCGAAATGGAACAGCCCAAGAACCGGGTGAACCGAGGCTCGATACGAATAAGCTCCCGTTGGGAACTCAAGTCCCAGAACCGGACATCCGTGCCGGCCGAAACCAGCGTGCGTCCGTCCGGCAAGAGGGCCAAGCCGCGCACCTGCATATTGTGTCGCTGGAACGTCAGTTCGCCGTTGTGGCCAGAGAGGTCCCAAACTTTGACCTGCCCGCTGTGAAACCCAGCCATTAGCTTCTGGCCATCCTTCGCAAACGCGAGCGACATGACCACGTGACCATCGTTGCGGAACCTGTGGAGCTTCGTCCGACCAGTCACGTCGCAGACGCAGACCTCGCCAAGCTCGGCGCCCAGCGCCAACCGAATCCCATCTAACGAGAATACCGCTCGATTGGACGTATTGGTGGTTGGTCGGGCGAACCAGTTCGTTTGGTTGCTGTCGCTGTGCCAAAAGACGACGTTTCCGTCCTCCGCCACAAACGCTACGAGCCTCCCGCCCGCTGCGAGCGCTGCGCACGCAAGTTTAGTCAGAGGCAATGGACGCCGCGGGCTCTCAGTCAGCGTGAGCATTTCCCAAACGCTGAATGTGTTGTCGGTGAAAACAGACAACAAGTGCCTTCCGTCCGGCGAGAGAGAAAGCGCAGGGCCGCTACCGCCGCCGAAGTCGTTTAGACCGGTGTGGAACCGCCGATTCTCGGTCTCCTTCGGACGAGCCGTGACATCCCATACCCGCACCGTTCCGTCCCCACCGGGAGTTCCCATGTTAAACCCCCCGCCAGTGATAAGTGATTGCCCATCCGGAGAGAATGCCAGGCCAGTCACGCGCGATTGATGCCCTCGAAGCTGGGAAACTTCTGTGTGGCTGGTGATGTCGAGCAGTGTCAACTGCTGCCCCGAAGCAGTCGCCAGCGTTTTGCCGTCTGGCGAAAAGGCCAGGCCTGTGAGGCGATCTGTGTAATTCGTGAATGTGACCGACTCGCGGCCCTCAGTGAGGTCCCAGAGGTGGACCGTCCTGTCCATGCTGCCGGATGCAAGGAACCGGCCGTCGGGCGTGAAAGCCAATGCGGTTACGCACCATTGATGCCCGTTCAGCCGCTGCACGACCGACCGGCTGCGAATATCCCATAGGATAATATCGCCAGCTTGATTCTCATTGTACGCCAACGTCTGCCCGTCTGGAGAAAACGTGACTCCAAGCGGACTTTGGTAAGGAAAATAAGCAGGCAGATTCGTGATCTCCTGCCCCGCGGAGATGCTCCAGAGACGCACTCCTCGATAAAAATCTACAAAAGCGAGCAGTTCACTGTTGGGAGAAAAAACGATCGTGGGCCGGAGCCAAAAGTTGGTGGTTAGGACAGTGACTTCCTGTTGAGTCGCCAAGTCCCAAAGTCGAAGCGGACCTGCGACATCTCCGCGGGCGGAGCCCGTTGCCAACCAACGGCCATCAGGGGAACAGGCGGCTCCGCTCACGCCATACTCGTGCGGCAGCAGACCGATCTGCTGTCTGGATTCCAGATCCCAAAGTCGCACGACCTTGTCGTTCCCAGCCGAGAACGCAGCTTTGCCATCCGGCAAGAAACCGACCGCCGTTACACCGTTTGAATGGTAGCCGAGAATGAAGCGTTGGTCGCCTTGGCATTGCTTCCAGAGATAACGCCACTCCCAGCCGCGCAGATCGGTTGAGAGTTGAGAGTTGATGGTTGATGGGCGGTCAGCGTTTTGAGATCCGGATTTCGGATTTCGGATTTCGGATTTTCCAAACGTGTTGGTCGGCCGATGACGGTCGAGCAGTTGGAGGGCGCGGAATAAATCGCCGTCCTTCACGGCCTGGTGTGCAAGGTTCATGTCCGAAGCGTAGGAGTACTGGCTGGCGCCCAGTTCCCCGGCTTCAGCGCGCTTGAGTTGCAGCTTCTCAGCCTTGCGTGCTTGATCGATGCGATAGATCGCGATCGGTGAGCCAATCAGAATCGCGAGCAACAGTAAGGCGCTCGCGCCAACGAAGCTCGCCAGCGCGGGTTTGCGCCGGCACCAACGCCAGACACGTTCGGCACGTGTAACGGGACGGGCGTGGACCGGCTCGCTGTTAAGAAAGCGAGCGAGGTCGCTGGCGAGTTCCTGCGCCGTCGCATAACGTTTGTCCGGTTCCTTCTCGAGACATTTCAGGCAGACCGTTTCCAGGTCGCGCGGCACGCTCGGATTCAGCAGGCGCGGCGAAACGGGCTCCGTGTTGAGAACCTGCTCCAGCGTGTCCGTTAGCGCCTCGCCCACAAAGGGCGGGCGGCCCGTCAGCAGGTGATACATCATCGCCCCGATCGAATAGACATCGCTGCGCCGGCTGACTTTGCCGCGCCTGCCCACGGCTTGCTCGGGCGGCATATAATTGGGCGAGCCGAGTACTTGGCTGGTCACCGTCAGTTCGGAGTCGCCCTCCAACCGTCTGGCTAATCCAAAGTCCGTCACGCGCGGCTGGTCGTTGGCGTCGATGAGGACGTTGGACGGCTTCAGATCGCGATGCAAAATGCCGCGCTCGTGCGCGTAATGAATGGCTTCGGCGATGGTCCGCAGATAGCTCGCGGCGCGGCGAAGCCATTCCGCATTCCGCACTTGGCATTCCGCATTGAGTTTGGCCAGGCTTTGCCCTTCCACGTGATCCATCGCGAAATAGTGTTGTCCTTGGTGGACTCCGACTTCGTGAATGGCGACGATGTTCGGGTGTTGCAAACTGGCCGCCGCCGAAGCCTCCGCGCGAAATCGCTTCACAAACTCCGGACTGGCGAGCGGACCAAACAGCAACATCTTCACCGCGACAATGCGGTCGAGGCTCAGATGCCGCGCCTTATAGACAATGCCCATGCCGCCCCGCGCGATTTCTTCGAGCAGCTCGTAATCGCCGAAGCGGCGCGGCAACGCCAGCGCCGTGAAGTTCGAAGTGGAGACGCAATCGCCCGAAACAGGTGCTGGCGCCGCACTGGTGCCGGATGGTTCAAGGTCGCTGGCGTGCGACAGGTCCTCGGAGTCGCCGGCGCTCGCCTGCGCAAAGAGGCACTTGGGACAAAAGCCGCCCCGTGCGTCGCCCGTGAGTGGCGTACCGCATTTGAGGCAGGTGGTTTCGTTTGCCATAATGGCTGAGCACTTTCGTCCCAGCTACTCAGTACACAGGAAAACTCTGAGGAAAGGGACAACAAAAGTGAGTTAAACGGAAAACAGAAGTTGGAATGGGTGGCACGGGCCACCCGCGTCGGTGACCCGCAGCACATCCGCACTTCAGAGGGCTCAGGAATCATCCAACGATTCCGCGCGCACGAAGCTGCTGCGAGTGGCAGAGTCGCGCTCCGCGTCAGCCCCAACGGGGCTGTGTCCCAAAGCCCAAGGTTGCCGCAACGCGGCTACCTTGGGTAATCGGTCAACAAACCGTCCAACCGCAACGCGGTTGCGGCTCACCCGTTCCCGCTCGCGCGGCTAACCTTGGCCGCAACGCCGTTGGCGTTGTTTCTATTTCCGAACGTGCACCCAAGGTAGGCGTTGCACGCCAACCTTGGGCTGCGGGATGCAATCCCGTTGGGATTGGCCGGAGTGCGGTCTTGCGACGCTACCAGCCTTCCGTTGCCGCTCCGCCGCTCTGAGAGCGTGTTCGAGAAACAGGTAGCGCGGGCGACTCGCCCGCCCCGGTCGGCGACTCGCCGACCGGAACTGCGGACGGCAACCTTGGGAAAAGGCCGTTCCCATTAGCTCGAACCGTTGCTCCCATTTCGTCCGGCGGGTCGCCTGTGCTACCAAAGACAATTTTCCAAACACGCTCGAAGGAATATTCGAGCTAAGAGCTGAGCACCGCGCAGAGATGCCGCAGTTCCTCGTCCACTTCGGTCGGGCTGGCGACAGTCTGCGCTATCTCCTCGCGGAAAAGTTGATGGTAACGCCGGCGCATCCGCTGCACGGCTTTCTTCACCGCTTCCTCGGTCATTCCGGCTTCGCGCGCAACTTCAGCGTAAGCCTTTCCTCCAGCTCCTCCGACGAGGAATTCTTGCAGCCGATTGAACAATTCGCCCTTGCCCGCATCGGCGAATTCCCGTCCGAGCCGGGCCAGCACCTGATCGAGCAACGCCATCGCCCAGCGGCGCTCGAAAAGTTTGTCCGGGCTGCGCTCGTCCGCCGGCTCGAGCCGATACCGTTGTTCCGCTTCCTGCACGTCGAACGAAAGAACCTCGCGCCCGCCGCCCCGCTTCTGGGCATTGGCGCGGTCCCGTTCGTCGGCCACGTAGTAATTGAGCGAGGCGAGCAGGAAGGAGCGGAACTTGCCTTTCTCCCGCTCGACACCTTGAATGGATCGCCGTTCGAGCAACTGAGCAAAAAATCCTTGAGTCAAGTCCTGCGCGTCCTGCTCGTCGCTGCCGCGCCGGCGCAAATACGCGTAAATTGGATACCAATAAGTGCGGCAGAGTTTTTCCAG
>Ga0137368_10008505_pt1 | contig 10584 bp, 8 predicted proteins | sample SagtaG_13_FD_104917 | JGI IMG/M metagenome (GOLD analysis project Ga0137368, IMG submission 104917) | Vadose zone soil microbial communities from Sagehorn Ranch, Mendocino, California, USA - Sage1_L_100_16 metaG | ecosystem: Environmental > Terrestrial > Soil > Vadose zone | place: USA...
CGGCACGCCCCGGCGCGCGACGATCCGCTTCAGCGCCGCGTGCCGGGGAAAGCGCTCGATCGCCGCGCGTAGCTCGGCGAGCCGCGGGTCGACGGCGACGACCCGCTCCGGCAGCGCGCTCGCCAGCGCCGACACCGCGCCGGCGGCGCCGTGCTCCAGCCCTTGCGCGATGAGCGCCTCCGGACCGACGAAGACGTCGAGGCCTTCGAGCAGGTACGGCTGGAACGCCTCCCACGGCGTGTCCGAGACCTTCAGCCCCGCGAGATTGTCCGCGCGCTCGCGGAGCCGCTCGATCACCGCCGTCGGTACCGCGTAGCCGCTGGCGCGCGCGAACTCGTAGATATAGAACGGCGTCGGCACGCACGCCGCGGCGGCGGCGGCGAAGTGCTTGAGCAGCGCGCGCTCGTCGAGCTGGAAGTACGGCGGCGCGATCACCGCGACGCCGTGCACGCCGCGTTCCGCGGCGTGCGCCGCGAGCTCGACCGTCCTGCGCGTCGACTGCGCGCCGCAGTGCGCGATCACCTCGAACGACGCGTCGAGGAAGAGCTCCACGACGCGCATCCGCTCCCCGAGCTCCAGGAGAATCCCTTCCCCCGTCGTGCCGAGAGCGAGGACGCCCGCGACGCCGCCGCGCTCGAGGAAGTCCGCGTAGGCCGGACACACCTCCTCGTCGAGCGCGTCGCCGCCGTCGCGAAGCGGCGTGAGCGCCGCTGCGTACACCAGGGCCATCCGCGGACCTTAAGCTGCGGCGCGATGGCCGCGCTCCGCATCGAACGGGACGCAAGCGTCCTCCGCGTGACGATCGCGAAGCCCGAGCGCCGCAACGCGTTCGACGCGGCGCTGATCGCCGAGCTCCACGAGGCATTCGCGAACGTCGCGGACGACGTCCGCGTCATCGTCCTCGCGGGCGACGGGCCGAGCTTCTGCGCGGGCGCCGACGTCGAGTGGCAGCGCTCGTCGATCGACCTCACCTTCGAGGAGAACGTCGAGGACGCGCTGCGCCTCTACCGGATGCTCGAAGCGGTCGACTCGTGTCCGGCGCCGCTCGTCGCGCGCGTGCAGGGCTTCGCGCTCGGCGGCGGTTCGGGCCTCGCCGCCTGCGCGGACGTCGTCGTCGCGGCGCCCGACGCCACGTTCGGCTTCACCGAGGTGAGGCTCGGGATCATCCCCGCCGTCATCTCGCCCTTCGTCTTCGCGAAGATCGGATCACAGGCGCGCCGCTTCTTCCTCACCGGCGAGCGGTTCGACGCCGAGACTGCGCTGCGCGTCGGCCTCGTGCACGAGCTCGCGGACGACCTCGACACCGGCGTCGAACGGTTCGTCGGCGAGCTCCTGAAGTCCGGTCCAGGCGCGATGCGCGCGGCGAAGCGGCTGGCGCGCGAGCGGCCGGCCTCGGGCGACGAGCTCGCGCGGATCGCCGCGGGGCTGCGCTCCGGCGAGGAAGGACAGGCCGGTCTCCGCGCCTTCCTCGACAAGCGCGCGCCGCCGTGGCAGGCCTGAGGCGCCTGCTCGTCCTCGTCGGCGCGATCGTCCTCGTCGACACGATGTTCTACGCGGCGCTGACGCCGCTGCTACCGCACTACGCGCACGAGCTCGGACTCTCGAAGGCCGGCGCGGGTCTGCTCGCAGGCGCGTACGCGATCGGCGCGCTGCTCGGCGGTCTGCCGTCGGGCGTGCTCGCCTCCCGCTTCGGGGTCAAGCCGACGATCCTGCTCGGCCTGTTCGGGATGGTCGTCACGACGGCCCTCTTCGGCTTCGCGGAGAGCGAGTGGCTGCTCGACACCGCGCGCTTCCTCCAGGGCTTCGCGAGCTCGTGCTCGTGGACGGCGGGACTCGCGTGGCTGATCGTGGACGCGCCGGCGGCGAGCCGCGGCCGACTGATCGGGAGCGCGATGGGCGCCGCGATCTTCGGCGCGATGCTCGGGCCCGTCGTCGGCGGGATCGCGTCGGTCGCCGGCACCGAGTGGACGTTCGGCGGCGTGGCGTGTGTCGGGCTCGCACTCGCGGGGTGGGCGATCGTGACGCCGTCGCTGCGCGAGCCCGCGCGGCAGCCGGTCTCGGTGCTCTTTCGCGCGCTCGGGAACCGGCGGCTGCTCGCGAGCGGCTGGCTGGTGGCCCTCCCCGCGGTCGCCTTCGGGACGCTGAACGTGCTCGGACCGCTGCGCCTGCACGGGCTCGGGCTCGGCGCCGTCGCGATCGGCGCGATCTGGCTCGTCGGCGCCGGACTCGAGGGAGTCGCGGCGCCGCTGATCGGCGAGCTCTCCGACCGCCGAGGCAGGCTGCTGCCTCTGCTCGGCGGTGCGGTCGCCGCGGGCGCGTGCTTCGTCCTCTTCCCGCTGCTCGACGCGCGGTGGTGGCTGTTCGCGCCGGCGATCGTCGTCTGCAGCTTCGCGCTCGGCGCCTTCTGGGCGCCGGCGATGTCGCTCGCGTCCGACGAGGCCGAGGCGAGCGGTCTCGACTACGCGTTCGCCTTCGCGCTGATCACGATCGCGTGGGCGCCGGGGCAGATCGGCGGCACCGCGGGAGGCGGAACGCTCGCCAAGCTGACCTCGGACACGGTCGCGTACCTCGCGCTCGCGGCGCTGTGCGTGCTTACGCTTGGCTCGCTTTGGCGATTCAGAAGCTCCTCGTAGCGAACCGCGGCGAGATCGCGATCCGCATCTTCCGCACCTGCCGGGAGCTCGGGATCGACACCGTCGCGGTCGTCGCTCCCGATGACCGCGGCTCGCTGCACGGGCGCAGCGCCGGCGAGACCGTCGAGATCGCGTCGTATCTGCACTCGGAGGAGCACGTGCGCGCGGCGAAAGAGACGGGCGCGGACGCGATCCATCCGGGCTACGGCTTTCTCGCGGAGAGCGCCGACTTCGCGGAGGCGGTCGGCGCCGCGGGCCTCACCTTCGTCGGCCCATCGCCGGACGCGCTGCGCGCGGGCGGTGACAAGCTCGAGTCGAAGCGGCTGGCGCGCGAGGCCGGCGTCCCGGTCGTCGAGACGGGCGAGCCGGCGGAGCTCGGCTTCCCGCTGCTCCTGAAGGCGGCCGCCGGCGGGGGCGGACGTGGGATGCGGATCGTCCGGGACGCCTCGCAGCTCACGGACGCGCTCGACGCGGCGCGGCGCGAGGCGAAGGCGGCGTTCGGCGACGACCGCGTCTTCGCGGAGCGCTACGTCGAGCGGCCGCGACACGTCGAGATCCAGCTGCTCGGCGACGCGCACGGCGAGATCGTCTCGCTCGGCGAGCGCGAGTGCTCGATCCAGCGCCGGCACCAGAAGGTGCTCGAGGAGTCGCCGTCCCCCGCGCTCGACCCGGGCCTCCGCGCGGCGATGAGCGACGCAGCCGTTCGCTTCGCACGCGCGATCGGGTACGCGAGCGCGGGCACCGCGGAGTTCATGCTCGACGGCCGAGACTTCTTCTTCCTCGAGCTGAACGCGCGTATCCAGGTCGAGCATCCGGTGACGGAGCTCGCGACCGGCGTCGACCTCGTCGCCGAGCAGCTCCGCATCGCGGCCGGAGGAGCCGTGTCCCAGGGACAGTCCCTCGGACACGGCCATTCCGTCGAGGTCCGGCTGTACGCGGAAGACCCGCGCACGTTCCTGCCGCAGGCGGGGCGGCTCGAGCGGCTCGTCCTGCCGACGTCGGTGCGCGTCGACGCGGGCGTCGAGGAGGGCGACGAGGTCGCGATCGCGTACGACCCGCTGCTCGCGAAGCTGATCGGGCACGGGCCGGCGCGCGAGGACGCGCTCGAACGGCTCGAGGAAGCGCTTGCCGGGACGGTCGTCGAAGGGGTGACGACGAACCTGGCCTTCCTGCGCTGGCTCGTCGCGCACCCCGACGTGCACGCGGGCCGGACGACGACGGCGTTCCTCGTCGACCATCCGCCGCTCTCGCAGCCGCCGGTCCGGCGCGCCGACCGCGTGTGGCGGGAAGCCTGGCGCCTGAACCTCGCGCCTCCCTCCCCCGCGCCGCCGCCGGACGTCGACGCCGCGGCGCACGACCACCGCGCCACGCACGTCGAGAGCGCGCTGACCGCGCCGATGCCCGGAACGGTGATCAAGGTGCTCGTCGCTCCGGGCGACGAGGTGCGCGAGCGCCAGCCGCTGCTCGTGCTCGAGGCGATGAAGATGGAGACGCCGGTCGTCGCGCCGTACGATGCGGTCGTCCGCTCGGTCGCGGTCGCGGAGGGCGACCGCGTCGCGGGCGGCGCGCTGCTCGTCGAGCTCGAGGACTAAGAGCTCGCGAACGCCGGGTCGACGTTCGCTCCGGGCACCACCGTGAGCTTGCGCTCGCCGCCGCCGTCGGGCGCGACGCCGAACAGGTCGAAGCCGCTCGCCGACGGCCGCCCGAACACGATCTCTGCGCCGTCCGGCGACCACGCCGGCTCACCCGCGGCGGGGCTCGGACCTGCGGCGACGCCGCGCACCGCTCCCGTCGCGACCTCCGCAACCGCGAGCCGGAATGTCCCGGGCGCCGTCTCCTCGACGTATGCGAGCTGCGTCCCGTCCGGCGACCACGACGCGCCGATCGCCGTCCCCACCGCGACCGCGTGCAGGTCGCTGCCGTCCGCGCCCGCGAGCGAGATGACGCCGTCGGCGTCCAGCGCAAGCAAGGAGCCGTCGGGAGAGAACGCAGGCGACGAATAGCGCGCCGGCGGCAACGGCAAGACCGTGACGCGCAACGCGCGCGTTTCGACCACCGCGACCTGCGTCTCCTCGGAATCCTCGAACGTGCGCACGAAGACGACGTGCGCGCCGTCCGGCGCCCACGACGGATCCGCGAGACGCGCGCCGGTGATGGAGACGACCCGCCGCGCCTGGGTGCCGTCCGCGCGCGAGATCCAGAGCGCGCTCTCGCGCGGCGACCAGATGCCCGAGCGGACGTACGCGAGCATGGTGCCGTCCCGCGACCACGCCGGATCGCGCTCGTCGACGAGGTCGCGCGTCAGCTGGCGGACGCCCTCGAGACCCGGACGGAACGCGTAGAGCTCGTGGTCCGAGATCGCAACCTCGGCGTCGTACGTGAGGCGGCCGCCCGCGACGAACGCGAGGCCGCCGACCGACGTCGTCGGCGGCTCGCTGCGCGCGACGCGGACACGACCGCTGTCCACGCGGACCGTCACGACGAGGACGGGCGACGGCCGCGAACCGCGCCGCTCCTCGACATAGGCGAGCAGCCGCCCGTCCGGCGACCACGCGGGGAGCGACTCGACACGGTGCGCGACCCAGCGCACGCGCAGCGGCCGCCGCAGGCGCACGAGTCCCAGCCCGACCTCGTTGCCGACGACCGCGATACGGTCCCCGCGCGGCGACCACACGGCGGCGTCGCCGTCGGCGACCGCGTGGCGACCCCTGCCGTCCGTGCGGACGACGCACAGCGAGCCGCCGCGTCCGCAGGAGCCGTCGTAGAGGATCCAGCGGCCGCGGCGCGGCTGCCAGCGCGGTTGCGTCCCGACCGGCGCGATCCGCCGCTGCCGTCCGCCGTCCGCGGAAACGATGTCGATCGCGGACGGAACGCCGTACGCCTGCGTCTCGCCCGCGTACACGAGCCGGCGCGAGTCCGGCGACCACGACGGCTGCAATGCGTCGTCGACGACGCGGTGCAGCTGCGCGCCGTCGGCGTCGACGACGTCGATCCCACGCCGGCAGCTTCCGTCCGTGCAGACCGCGAACGCGAGCCTGCGGCCGTTCGGCGCCCATGCGAGATCCTGCTTCGGCTCGTTCGTGTGCGTGACTTGCCGTGCGCGCGATCCGTCCGCGTTCGCGACCCACACGTTCGTCGCCCCGTCGACCGTCCGGAGAAACGCGACGCGTTTCCCGTCGCGCGTCGCGACGACGCCCGTGTCGTCCCCGTTGCCGCGCGAGACGCGCCGCAGGTCGGAGCCGTCGGCCGCGACGGTGTAGACGCGGCCGCGGCCGAGGTCGTCGGCGCGGTCGCTCGCGATCGCGAGCAGCGCCGGCTGCGATGCCGCGCGTGCGCCGGCACACGAGAGCACGGCCGCCGCGAGAACGACGAAGGCGAAGCGGCGGATCTCTAGAAGAGCTTCTGCAGCTTCATCGCGGCACCCATGTCTCCCTTGATCTTCAGCTTGCCCGTCATGTAGGCGCTGGTGGGATTGAGGTCGCCGGCGATGATCTGCTGGAAGTTCTCGTCGCTCGCCGTGATCGTGCAGTCTGCGTCACCCGTTCCCTCACGGACGCTGACGACGCCGTCGTCGACGTTCACGAGCCACTGTCCCGAACCCTCGATGTCGAAGAGGTACGAATTGCTCATGCCGGCCGTCTTCGACGAGTCGGCACGCGCGGGCAGGGATTCGAAGAACTCGCGGGTGCTTTCGGCCACGCCGCGATGCTACTACGGAACGACGATCTCGGGCTCGAGCGTGCGTCGACCGTCGCCGGACGGCAGCAGCATGGTCAGCGCGAGCCCGGCGAGCGGCGCAGCTGCGCACACGTAGAGCGCCGTCCGCAGGTCGATCGAGTCGGCGAGCGCGCCGAGTCCGACGGCGGCGACGCCGCCGAGTCCGATCGAAAGCCCGATCGAAAGTCCCGACGCCATGCCGATGCGTCGCGGCAGGTACTCCTGGCTCATCACCATCGTCAGCCCGAACGTCCCGACGACGCTGATGCCGACGAACGCGAGCGCGACCGCGCCGACGACGCCGCCGACCGCGACGAAGACGAAGATGAGCGGCGCCGCGGTCACGAGCGACGCGACGAGCACCGGCCGACGCCCGAACCGGTCGGCGGCGGGACCGACGAGGATCGTGCCGATCCCGCCGACCAGGAGCATCAGCGACAGCAGATGGTTGCCGTACGCCTTCGAGTGGCCGAGCGAGACCTCCCAGAGCGGGACGAACGTCAGCAGGCCCCACCACGCGAGGCTGCGGAAGCCGATCACGGCGAGAAGCAGCCCGAGAGCGCCCGGCCGGTCCTCGCCGCCGGACCGGCGCCGCAGCGGTCGCTCCGGCACGAACGTCCTCAAGAAGGGCGTCACGGCGAGCAGCATCGCGGCGATCGCGAGGCAGGGCAGCGCGAGCAGCAGACCGCCGCGCAGGCCGAACCACAGGACGAGCGGCGTCGCGACAATCGGCCCGAGCGCGAAGCCGAGGTTGCCGCCGATCGAGAACGCGCTCATCCCGCTCGCACGCTTGCGGCCGCTCGCGAACGCCGCGAACTTCGATCCCTCCGGGTGGTATGCGGCGACGCCGAATCCCGAGACGACCACGAAGACGAGGACGAGCCGGTAGGACGGCGCGTCGGCCGCGAGCGCGATGCCCACGCCTGCAACGGCGACGCCTCCGGGCAGCAGCCAGATCGCGCCGCGCCGGTCCGACCAGAGCCCGAACAGCGGCTGCACGAGCGAGGACGACGCCGCAGACGCGAGGACGAGCGTTCCCGCGAGCGTGTACGACAGCGAGAAGCGCTCGCGGAGGAACGGCAAGAGCGCGGGCAGTGCGCCGTTCGCGAAGTCCGTCCCCAGATGTCCGGCGGCGAGCGCGGTCATCGCGCGCTTGTCGATCCCGGCTCGCACGGCACGCACGCTAGCCGTCGGATAGCATCGCCCGCCGGGTGGAAGTTCGGACCGCTGAAGCAGGGCAACTCGAGGCAGACGTCCTCGTCGTGCCCGTCGCGTACGGCGCGAAGCGTGCCGCGCCGGGGCTCGACGATTCGATCGCCTCGAAGGTCGGCGCGCTCCTCGAGGGCGGCGAGGCGACGGGCGCGTTCGGCGACGCAACCATCCTCCATCTCGACGACGGCGTCCGCCGAGTCGCAATCGCAGGCCTTGGCCACTCCGACCGGATCGACGCCGACTCGGTGCGCACCGCGGTGACCGCGGCCGCGCGCGAGGCACGCCGCGTGGGCGGCACGATCGCGTACCTCGTCGACGCGTCGCTGCCGCTCAGCGCGGAGGAGCAGGCGCGCGCGGCGGCCGACGGCGTCGTCCTCGGCGAGTACGACCCGCGCCGCTGGCGTTCCTCCGACGACGACGATTCGAAGCCTTTCGGCACACTCGTGCTCGTCGGCGCCGACGCGGCAGCCTCCGACGTCGCGCAGCGCGCCGTGCGCGTCGCGGAGTGGACGAACCGGGCGCGCGACCTCGCGAACGCGCCGCCGAACGAGCTGACGCCCGAGCAGCTCGCGCAACGCGCGAGCGAGTACGCGGACCTTGCGGGCGGCGTGACGGTCGAGGCGCTTGACCGGGAGGCGATCGTGAAGCTCGGGATGGGTGCGTTCGCCGGGGTCGCGCAAGGCGCGCACAACGAGCCCCGCCTGATCGTGATGCGCTACGAGCCTGCGAACGCGACGCGCGACGTCACGCTCGGGCTCGTCGGCAAGGCGATCACGTTCGACACCGGCGGAATCTCGCTGAAGCCCTCGCTGAACATGCAGAACATGAAGGGCGACATGTCGGGCGGCGCGGCCGTGATCGCAGGTATGTGTGCGATCGCGGCCCTCGATCTGCCGGTCCGCACCATCGCCGTCGTCGCGTCCACGGAGAACATGCCGGGCGGCGGCGCGTACAGGCCCGGTGACATCCTTCGCGCGGCGAACGGAAAGACGATCGAGATCACGAACACGGACGCCGAGGGACGCCTCGTGCTCGCGGACGCGCTCTGGTACGCGCGCGAGCAGGGCGCGACGCACGTCGCGGACTTCGCGACGCTGACCGGCGCGATGGTCGCCGCGCTGGGCGACCTCTACGCCGGTCTCTTCGCGAACGACGACGCGTGGGCCGAGCAGATCCTGGCCGCCGCCGGCGTGAGCGGCGATCACCTGTGGCGCATGCCGCTGCATCCGCGCTACCGCCGCTACGTGAAGTCGTCCTACGCGGACCTGAAAAACTCGTCCGACCTGCGCGAGGCCGGACCGGCGCTCGCCGCCGAGTTCCTGCAGGAGTTCGCAGGCGACGGCGCGTGGGCGCACCTCGACATCGCCGGCCCGGCGTTCCTCGACCGGTCGCGCGGCGACTACCTGTGGCAACCCGGGGGCACGGGGTACGGCGTGCGGCTGATCGCCGAGCTCGCGCGCTCACTCGCCGCTTGAATCTCGACCTTACGGAAGAGCAAGAACTCGTCCGGCGGACGGTCCGCGAGTTCGCGGAGGAGCGGGTCCGCCCGGTCGCGGCCGAGCTCGACCGGGAGCAGCGCTTCCCCTCCGAGCTCGTCGCGGAGCTGGCCCAGCTCGGGCTGATGGGAATGACGATCCCGGAGGAGTTCGGCGGCGGCGGCAGCGACACGGTGTCGTATGCGATCGCCGTCGAGGAGCTGACACGCGTCGACTCCTCCGTCGCGATCACGATGGCAGCGCACCACTCGCTCGGCACGCTGCCGATCTGGTACTTCGGCAGCGAGGAGCAGAAGCGTCAGTGGCTCCCCGACCTCGCGTCCGGCCGCAAGCTGGCGGCGTTCGGCCTCACCGAGCCGGGCGCGGGCTCCGACGCGGGCGCCACTCGGACGACGGCGGAGCTACGCGGCGGCTCGTGGATCGTCAACGGCTCGAAGATCTTCATCACGAACGCGGGCACCGACATCACCGCATGCGTGACGATCACCGCGCGCACCGGCGACGACGAGATCTCGAACCTGATCGTCCCGAACGGGGCGCCCGGCTACACGATCTCGCCGCCGATGCACAAGCTCGGCTGGCGCGCGTCCGATACACGCGAGCTCTCGTTCGAGAGCTGCGAGGTGCCGGAGGAGAACCTGCTTGGCCCGCGCGGCGAAGGATTTCGGCAGTTCCTCGAGATCCTCGACGGCGGGCGCATCTCGGTCGCGTCGATGGGCGTTGGGCTCGCGCAGGGCGCGTACGACCTCGCCTTCGAATACGCACAGCGGCGGGAGCAGTTCGGCAAGCCGATCGCGAAATTCCAGGCGGTGCAGTTCAAGCTCGCCGACATGGCAACGGAGATCGAGGCCGGCCGCGCGCTCGTCTACAAGGCGGCGTGGCTGAAGGACCAGGGCCGCCCGTTCGCGCGCGAGGCGGCGATGGCGAAGCTCTACACCGGCGAGCTGTCGCACCGAGTCGTCAACTGGGCGCTGCAGATCCACGGCGGCTACGGCTACATGGAGGAGTCCGAGATCGCACGTCTGTACCGCGACCAGAAGATCCTCGAGATCGGCGAGGGCACGAATGAGGTCCAGCGGATGGTGATCGCGAAGCACCTAGGCCTCTAGGTCATAGGCGAGCTGGACGCCTACTCCCCCGTCACGGCTGGGTTGCTGCTGAGTCCTCGCAAGGCGGTTGCGAGGTCCCGGGCGGGATGCATGAACGTCAGCAGAATCCAACCCTCTGGTGGGCGAACCGACGCCGGAGCTCCAACGAGAACCGCGAACGAGGGACCGAGTCCGCCGAACGTTGCGTTGAGATTGTCGAGAGCGACAACTAGCGTCGTTGGGAGGACGTCGCGGTCGCCGTCCGCGATGGGGCGCGTCTTCTCGACGAACTCGAGACACTCGTCGATGAAACGCGCGTAGCCGTTCGGGCCCACGGGACGTGGATTGTCTTCAGTTCCGTATCCGCCCAGCCAAAGGTCGAGCTTTTCGAGAGCGTCAAATCGAATGCTTGGCAGACCGTCCGAATGCGTCATCAGA
>Ga0137368_10008516_pt1 | contig 10576 bp, 18 predicted proteins | sample SagtaG_13_FD_104917 | JGI IMG/M metagenome (GOLD analysis project Ga0137368, IMG submission 104917) | Vadose zone soil microbial communities from Sagehorn Ranch, Mendocino, California, USA - Sage1_L_100_16 metaG | ecosystem: Environmental > Terrestrial > Soil > Vadose zone | place: USA...
CAAGTGCGCCTTGGAGCCACGGTCGCACATGCGACGCAGCACAACATCCTGCATTCTGCGTAATCCAGGGCGATCGGCCGGAGCGAAGCGAAGGCTACTTCGCGTAGCTGTGCAACCCCACGAGTGAACTATCGGGACGACCGCTACATGACGGGCAACCCTCGTGTCAAGGTACAGACTGCAAGTTTCGGTAGAAGTACGTAGGGAGTCGTGGCGCCCACCTGCTCCTCGGCAGTAGCGACCTGGAGTCCACCTACTCCACTAGACCAGCACTGCACTGGCTCTAGGTAGTGGAGTAACTACGCTCCTATTCCGGCCGTGCTGCCCGCTGGTGGGCGCTGCTGTTCCTTCACTCCCCAGCTCTGCCCTGCCAGTAGCGGGTAAGCGCCAGCTCTCCGCGAATTCTTCCAAACAATGTAACGTTTCCCTTAATTCCTGACGAAATTCTACAGCAATTCTTCTAGCTAATTGCTAGCTGCTACGCCTTGCGCCCACCACCAGCGGCAATGGCCGTGAGTCGGCCGTGATGAAGCGTTAGGCCGGTGACCAGGCGTGCGGGTAGTGACTCGTCATATGACGAATCACTGCGCGCCGACCTGGCGGTACGCGCGCTCACCTGGCCGGAGGCGCAGAGCTGCGCCACCAGGCCCGGCTTGACCTGGCCTTTCCCGCTACATCGTTTGGGTACATGGTGTAGATAACACCGTTAAGCTAGCAGTGGTAGTCCTCTGACCAGTAGGTGCGCCCCTGCCCTGGGCACCCCCTCCCCCCTGGTCGGAGGCGCGTCGTCGCTGGTCGGATACCCCCTGGGGGCACGCGCCAACTGAGGGTCCCACACCCCCCTTTTAAGGTAAGAATAGAATAAAATGTAATATCACCTCTACCTTAACAAGCCGGACAGTGCCAGGGGGACCCTAGCAGGGCGTATGCCTGTCCAGCTATATGCCAATTGGCGTACTTACGAAGTAGGAGGCGTCTTACACGGGTGTAATTCTGTCCACAGCCTGTGGAAACATGAACCACACCACACAAGGAGAGGCCAGAAATGGCAGAGCAGGACAGCACGACCGAACACAGTGGTATCTGTATCGAGTGCGCCAAGGAACGAATCGACGCCATTATCGGTGCAGTGTTCGAGATTGAGGAAAACCTAGGCGTGAGTGCTGGCGAGGGCATCCATAAGAGGGAACCGGAGTTTCCTACCATCTTCACCGAAGTGGCGGAAACGCTAGATGGCATCCGTAATGCAGCGTTCGAGCTTGCGGAGGGATTCGATATCGACCTGTTCGGGGATGAGGGCCAGGAAGAGGAACTGAAGCGCGGTTACCTCATCGGTCGCATTGAAGGACTCGCGGGCACTACTCGCTATGACCTCTCAGAAGAGGACCGGGCTTTCCTGCGCGAGCTTGCTGGCCTGTTGAAGGAGTCAGACAGCAAGTCCTAGAACATCTACCCGTTGCCCTGGTCCAGTGCTGAGCTGGGCCAGGGTCTTCCTGTGCACGAGGACAACGCTATGCGCTACCCAACAGACAACCCGGATTTTGACCCGTGTGACGCCTGCTCAGCCCGCGTGGGCGCCCTAACCCTTTACCAGGGCCTCTGGCTCTGCCGTTCATGTCTTGCCAATGCAGTGGAAGCGGACACGCTACAGCGCCTTCCCACCATCGCCTGGGAGGAGACGCTGTGAATGATGAAATCGAAGTTGTCGGGCCTGCCAGAGTCAACGACCCAGAACGGGACGGGCTACGGTGGCTGCTGCAAGCGGCGCCGTGGCACGACTACGCCACGGTTGCACGTACCTGGAATCGCATTAGGCAGGCCAGGAACGTGGAGGCGCTGGCCAGGATGAAGCAGGGTGACAGCATGGCCGGCCTCCCGAGAGAAATTGAGTGGGACATTAGCAGCCCGTGGGCGCGAACGAGTTGGTACTACAAGACCTCTAGAATCCGGTAAATCTCCTCGTGTCAAGGGCCAAACAGCCCCCAAGATGAACAACAGATGAACATTACATAACGATGTTTTGGAAGTATCCAGACAAGTGTATACAACCGTGCACACAGCATGTCATAAGTGGGTCAGCACTCAGTCTCTCTATAGAGGCACTGTAATTTCCTGGAGGAGACATGGCCGTAGAAGTCTATGTGAGAGTTGACGGGAAGCGCGGAATGTGGCGCTTCCTTGAATGCATCTCCGGCCGTTATGTGGTCCTCTCCTTCGACGGTGCCGTTGACGTGGTCTGGCCATACCAGACTCGCATTGTGGCCCACAAGATGCTTAAGACCTAAACAGGTCCACCCAAAGCCCCGGCTGGCGGCTGGGCTGGCTAGCTACCAGCCGTTCTGGCAGCCGTCAGTTCGGGGCACCCTTACCACCAGAACGGACACCCCATGACCGGAACACCTACACAGACAATCCCCGAGGGAACTCGCAACAATACCCTGACCAGCATAGCCGGCAGCATGCGCTACCAGGGCATGACCGAGACACAGATTCAGTATCAACTATCGGAGATTAACGAGGAGCGATGCTCACCGCCCTTGGCGAAGAGGGAAGTTAGCAACATCGCTCGTTCGATGATGCGATATGAACCAGGCAAGCGCCCACCACGCTCGGGGCGGGCAAGCCCTCGTGAGATACTGCCACGATACCGCGAGCATGTGGTGAAGCTGCCAGAGTGGCGAGGCCCAGCCGGCAACCGCAATCTCAAAGTTCTCCTGGCCGTGCATGACATCGGCCACGACGCGAACTCGTTCGAGGTGAGCTGTTCGTCACGGCAGCTTGGGGGAGAGACGGGCATTAGGCAGAGCACTGTCAGCAAGGCGTTGCGAGCGCTCACCGAAGTCTTCGGACCCGCCCATCACCTTGACTGCATCACCCCAGGCACAGGCAGTCAGGCACCCCAGTACCACATCAGGGTTGAGAGGGAACTCGTCAAAAGTGACTCACTAGTACTACCAGTAGGAGAGTTGGTAAATAGTGAGTCACTTATGAACAGTTTGTGGGACAGGGTTGGTCTCGGCTTCTCGGCCGGCAGAGCGTATGACCTTCTCAGTGTCGGGGAAGGCGTCACCATCACCGAGCTTATGGCCTGGTTCAAGGTCTCCCGTTCCACCATCGACAGGGCACTCAAGCGGCTTGAGGCAAAGAAGCTCGCGTCTCGCCAGGGCCGGTTATGGTTCAAGATTGACGGCGTTGACCTTGACGCTCTGCCGGAGGCAGTGCGAGCGGAGGCGTACCGGGCCACACAACAGGCGCGGTATGCCAGGGAGCGGGAAGACTTCCTCCGCTGGCTTGAGGGCTGCCATCAGCGTGGTACGGACCCCTATTACCGGCCTCCAACCGTTGTCCCGACCGTCAAGCCAGAACTGCCTACCGGCTCTGACATTGTGACCGCGCAGAAAAGCCAGGTGAGGGAGGAAGACCTCGAACCTATTTCCGACATGCACGGCCCGTCAATCCGAGAGTACTACGCCAGGGAGGAAGCCGCTTAAATGGCTTGGCTAGAGCGGAAGCGCCTGTATGACTATGAGGTCGAGAGGATGCCGGAGCAGGAGAGGCTGCTCGGCACCATGCCGACCGATGAGTATCTGTCGGAAGTTCTCAATCCGTTCCGTTACATGATGGGGCGGGCTTTCCCTCAGCGTGAGTGGCTGACTTGGGATGCCGCACTGGAGAAGGGAAAAGACGAGCTGGAGCTAGAAGTGATGTTGCAAAGATGTCCGGTTGGGTTCCTCTACCCGCCCGGCTCACCCGAGCGGCAACACGCCGAGAAGATAGAGCAGGAGAAACGAGCACGCGCACAACGCCGTGCCAAACTTGCCCAGGAAAAGCAATTGGAGATGGTACCCGCATGACCGAACGCAAAGAAATGACACCACTACAGCGAGCCGTTGACGCCACCGCATGGGCTGTCGGCTGGAAGACCTGGCCTGAGAATGGCCGGCTTGAAGCCGTTCACGCAGCCATTGATGCCGCCCTGGAGGTCGCCAACGAGCAGCCTGAAATGAAACGCTTTGACCTTGCCTGTGTGGCGGTCAACGCCGCCGGAGGGGAGTCGTAATTGCCTGTTGCGTGCAAGGCGTGTACCTCCCCCAGCAAAGGCTTTATTGATGGCGCCATGCGCGACGGCCAGCCCTACGCTGACATCATCGCCGAACTGGCGACCAGAGGAGAGAAGTTCAACCAGTCCAACCTTGGCCGTCATAAGCCGCACGTGAAGCGCATGGATGACGAGCGCATGACGGCGGAAATCGAGGAGTCCATTGCCAAGCTGCGGCTTGACGCTGCCTCTGCTCCGGCTGTTCTCCGTCCCGCCTATACGACTCTCATTCGCTTCCTGGAGAGTGTCAGCACGTCCAAGGCGCCCGGCATTCGTGAGGCGCTGGCAGCGGCAGAGAGCATCCATCGCATCGCTGGCATGGGCACCAAGCAACAGTTCCTATTGGACTTCGCCGAGAGAGCGTGGGCGCCTGGTGGCGGTATGTTCTCCCCTCCCCAGCCGAAGCGAGACGGTGGGCGCCAATTCATCGACCGTATTGTCAATGCTCTTGTGGCTGACGGAATGTCGCGCGAGAGGGCGGTCGCCATCGTCACGGCCGACATGAGCGCGCCGGAGGATTGAGAACTGGCGGGGTAGGTCCTGCAAACTAAAATACGCCTACTCCGTCACTGGGCAGGGGGTAATAGTGACCCTGCCCTAGCAGGGGGACAGGGCGCAGCTAGTCCGGCTTCTCCTGGCCGTGCCCACCCCTGCTACTTGTCCGAGAAGCCAACAGAAAGGGAAACCCCTACATGGCAACCAGAACGAGAAGGAATGCGGCCGAAGTCGCGGCATTGAAAGCGGAGGCGCGAACGAACACGGCTCGCGCTGCTGAGGTGACGGTAGATAAAGCTGTCGCACCTTCACCAGCGCCCAAGCCCAGGGTTACCTATACGCCAGTCGTCCGACAGACCATCGAGGGTGAGGGGCGCGACGCGCCGACGTTCGGTGAAGCGGTGCCCGTGCCACCGTGGGCCGATTTTATCGGCTTCTCGATTGTCAGCCAAACCGGTCCCGGAGCGGTTGTTCTCCAGGGGGCAATAGACAGGGACGCTGACGGGTGGGCCAACAATGTGACAGGTCAGCGCCCGCCCCAGCCAGGACCACGAATGAAGGAGCGTGAGGCAACACCTGAGGAGCGGCGTTCGGCCATTTACAACACTCGAATGACGGTCACCGTCCCTGTTCCCGGTCCTCCAATGCCTCGCTGGCCCCAGTGGGTGCGCGTGGCAGCACTGGTCAGCGTGAACGCTGACACCGTAATCGAATTCCGAGAAGGAGCTTAATGAGCGAGTTCGAGTATACCGATATCAACGACCCTACCAGCGGCACGCCCGCACAGCGGGCAGCGGCAGAGGAGATGCTTGCTGCTGCCGTTGAACACTACCGAGATGAGGCCATCAAGGCACACCCTGGCGCAGCCAAGCTGCGCGAATACTTGACGGCAGATGGCACCAAGGCGGGCATCATGGCACTAGCCGCAGAGCTGGAAGGGAAACTGGGCACTGGCGAGGAGACTCCCGCCCCTGGCGCTGCTGTTCGTGGCGGTTCGCCCGCCCTGTCGGGCACTCGCCATCCCGGAGACGACAACTACGACCTTGAAGCTGCCCAGCAGGAGCTTCGCCAGACCAGGAACCATGACGCGGTAATGATGAAGCTCATCCGCTCGCGCCTCGACGCGGCCGGGCACGCCCCGCTTGAAGGATAACCACAACAACAACAACAGAAGGAAATTGCTATGCCACTCATCTCCTCCCCTACCCGCTACGCCGAGTCTTGGGCACAGCGCACCCTCGGATGGTCGCCTGCTGACCACGGCCCCAGTAATGTTCTCGGCTGGTCGTTTGACCCGTTGCATGCTTCCGCCGGTGGCCCGACACTCACCAGCCAGAAGACCTACGCTGCTGCGGTTATCATCACGCAGCCGGGCATTCCCAATACCGCCTACTTCATCGTCCAAACTGGTGGCTCCACCTTCACCAGCGCCTTCGTGGGCGTGTATGACGAGAGTGGCGTGCTGGTGGCGCAGAGTGCTGACATCAGCGGCCAGCTTGGCACTACCGGCCTGAAGACCGTCACCTTGACTGGTGTCGGTGTTGGACTTGCCGCCAACAGCGGTTGGGGACCTGGCAGGCTGGTCTATGTGGCGCTCATGCAGAATGCCACCACTCCCGCCAAGTTGCAGTGTGCTGGGCTGTCAACGGCCGTTGCTGCTGCTGCCAACCTGGCAAGTGGTACGCGGTTCATTGAAACGACTGGCACGGGTACCAGCCTCCCCAATCCCTTTGGCGCCAATGTCACGAGCGCCAACGTGATGTGGGCTGCTCTGGGCATCGTGTAACGACAACGACTGAGGATGAGAGCCGGCTAGGTTTCGTGCCTGGCCGGCTACCTCCTCTGCCGTGATGTTTGGACCTACCTTTGCCGCTTGAGCTTTTTGAACAAGCGGCTGAACAGGGAGACCATCCGCTTGAACAAGCTGCTGAACAAGGAGATTATCCGCCAGTGATAGGGTTGGAGCTGCTTCTCGACGTACTTGAAGTAATCCCAAAGCTCATCGTGGAATTTTTGTTCTGCTTCCCGAAGTGGCTTATAGTCGCCTGTTGGCTGTTTCTCAACGTCCTTTGTCTTTGTTTGCTCGATACTTATCCGCTCCATCTCCCATTTCCTCGATGCCACCCCAAGAGCATCACTTGCCTTCTTGTCTCGTCGCCTTAGTAGCACTACTTTCCGACGCAACACGGCCAACTGCTCTCGTATTGATTCGGTAGATGGCAGGGGAGACCACCCTAGCCGCACGTAGTTTTCATAGCGTGTCCACGGGCCTGTTATGGCTGGCAGTATGGTCTCCCAAACCTCAAGGCGGGTAGTCTTACGGAGCTGCCAGTGATTTACTAAGACGGAGCCGGCCAACGATACCAAGGCTCCCACCAATACAGCGCCCACCGGGATACCTACATCCCTCCACACGTCTACGCCGCTTCCGCTCTGACCACTTGAGCCAAGCGTAGTGCTGGTTTGAGCAGCAGTCACCATGGCCGGCGTCACAATCCACGCGCCCATAGCCGCCCTCTCACTCCTCCGCTTGATGCTCGGTCAGCCACTTGTCCAGGTCTGACTTCCGGTATCGCCTTGCACCGGATGGGAGCTTGATGCTCGGCGGGCCTATCCGCTCGTTCTCCCACCGTTGCAGCGTGCGCTTGCCGACGCGGAGGTAGCGCGCTGCTTCCTCCTGCGTCATCAGCTCAGGGACCTGTTCCTGGTTCCTCATGGCAACGCCATGTAGCACACCCCTACGCCCCATGAAGTTCATCGGCGCTAGATGCCGCCGCTTGATGCTAAGATTCGCCAGATGGCGCAAGGCGGCAGGAAGGGGTGTTGCGTGAGTGTCAGATGGGATGAGGCGACAGAGGACCTGATGTCTCCAGCGCGCTTGGACTTCGCCCTGGTCTACGCGACCAGCCGGCAGCACGTCTCCGTTCACCGGCCGAAGGGCGGCCAATGGCGCCTGGTCTTGATGGCGCCTATAGGCATACCGGACGAGCTACTGATGGAACTGGCACGAGAACACCTGACACCCGATGAAGCAAGACAGGTAGAGACGGGACTCAGCAAGCATTGGCCATAAGCAACGAGAACGAGTGCATGGGACCGGGCTAACCGGTCCCTTTACTTTGGAAGCAACTTGACCTGAGACCGTGGGCGCGTGCAGCTTGAGGCACGGTAACGATGCGCTGTAGCTTGTGCCCTCCTACCTTCATCCACTGAAAGGTGCGGCGGTGGAGTCCTCTCAGGTCAGCTTCTATTTCCATTCTCCATCGACGGAGCCGATAACTGTCTACTATGACAGAACGAAACTGAAGCTCGGTTCGATAGTATACGTCAGTCATGATTCCGCTGGAGAAATCGAGGGTTTCAGCCCGACTAGAAAGAAGGGAAGCGAGGCTTACGGGGTTACCTGGATTTCTCCATCGGACTGGACCGTACTGCTTGAGCGAGAGTTTCGTGGTCTCGACATCCTACGAGACCAGACGACTAAAGCTCTCTCAGGCGTCCTTGAGGCTGAAGTCGTGGCCGAAGCAATTGAGAAGGCAGCAAAGAATAGGCGACTTCAGTATCTCTACAAGACCTCTGAGTTTGAAAAGAGCAAGCTGGATACCATCACTGCCGCGACAGAGCGTCTCAATCTTGTTCGCATACTTCAGCAGCGGGGCGTCGCAAGGGAGCTTTGGAAGCACTGGCAGGCGCTATGCGTCTACCTGCTACTCACCTGCTTTGACCTCCTAGGGCAATCCGACGAGTGGATGGACTTCGGCGCATGGTTAAACGCGAGAAAGGTTGCCATTGACAAGGAGCGCAAGACTGCCCTCGCCAGGGCTGCCAGACAGACAGGGCTTATTTCTCAAAGCAAAGCGCTGTACCGCGAATATGGCAAACGGTATGGCGTCCGCAGGTCCTTCAACCGCTTCATTGATGAACTCTTGCCTCTCGAATGGAAGGGGCGCTTGCTCGACAGCATGCACATGACAAGACTAGCCCTACCGCCCGACCTGACATCGAGGCCCGCATCAGAAGAGGAGAAGAAGAGGTACCTCTTTGAACTCAGGAACAACTATACTCACAACGCTCGGTTCCGACCGGTAGCGGGCGTTCTAGTGAGCGCGTTTTTCCCGGACAGCTTGGTGCCTGAAGGTTCCAGAGTTTTGACGGGCTTTGACCAAAGAGTGGAGGCGGACCATTGGCTCAGCGTCCAAACCGAGGACTGGCCCAACACTCTGTTTGAAGTGGTGCGCGAAGGCTTCGCAAACTATCTGCGCAAGATTGCGAGCGGTCCTGACCCTGGTCCCGCTGGGATGGCAACAGGGCCGTGAGGCTGGCCAGAGCAGCCTAGGAGCGACTTTCACAGCTCTCTGGTCCGATTCCTTGTCCGGCACTCTCAGAGGGCGTACAGGGCGTTCTACGGCCCTGGACAACAGGTTCTACGGCCCTGGACAAAAGAAGGCGCCTCCCAAGCTGCGAGAGGCGCCGTCTGGTCCTGCTAACGCGCTACTCAGTGCGGGTGTACTCCTCAGCCATCGTCTGGAACCAGTCTCCCAAGTGGTCGAGCACGGCCAGTGCTCCGGTGTCCGTGTCGACGATGATGCGCAGCAGTTCGACGCGCAGACGCTCCCTGTCCGTCACAGTGCTCTCCTCAAGGTCGCTCTCGTCCGGCACCCAAGGTGAGGGTTTGCCATCAAACTCACGGTCATAGCGCTGGTCCTCCAGCTCACCCCTGGTCAACGGTCTCCCCTCCGGCGGTAGACCGGAACAAGGTCACTGAATGCAGGCCAGCACAGCAGCACGAGGGTCAGTAGGCACGCCGCGTTCTGGATGTAGATGTCAACCCTCATCGGGTGTCCCAATGACGAACGGACTCGGGATGTTGGTAACCGCCTTGCGCATACGCTGCTTGGGCCGTCTGTCATAGCGAGCGGCTGTCTCGGCCCGTTCCCAGCCTCCCTGGTCCATGATGGCTTTGATGTTCACGTCAGCGTCGAACAGGTCTGTTGCCATGTTGCGGCGGAAGTCGTGCAGGGAGAAACGCGGGACCCCAGCCTGCTTGACGCGCTGCTGGAGAACGACGTGCAGGTTGGACGGACTCAGCGGCTTGCACTCAGGGTCAACGTGTCCGTTCCGGTAGACGGCCACGAACAACGCCCCTGGCCTGGTTCCCCGCAGTCGCAACCACGCTTCCAGGAATGGGCGAATCCACTCGTCCGCTGCGACCTCACGGGCCTTGTTGCCCTTGCCGACAACCGAGAAGGTCATGTCACGAGGGGCGTAGTCTTCCACTTCCATGCCCAGCAGTTCGGACTTGCGCATTCCGGTTGCCCGTAAGACTGCGAACATCGCCATATCACGACTGCCAAGGGGAGTCTTGTCAGCGGCCAGGTTGGCGAAGAACTGCTGCCACTGGTCCGCTTCCACGTAGCGCCCAGCCGGCAACGAGTGGCCCTTGATTGGCTGAACGGCAACCGCTCGGTGATAGCCATCGCTGCTCATCAATCCAAGGTTGAAACATTCCCGCAGCACGCCACGTAGGACGTAGATGAAGTTATTGGCTGTCCGGTACTGGTAACGGGACTCCAGCACTGCGCGGACCTGAGCAGTCTCGCGGTAGGTGAGCTGCTGCCACGGGAACGTGGTGCCGTCGCTGCCCGGCAGGATGAGTTCTGCCAGGGTGTCGAGCCGTCCCCTGGCGGTCGTGCGGGTGATGGGCGCGAGTCCACTCAAGTAGATGGTTGCAGGCGCCAGGATGGGCTGTATGTCACCCTGGCTAGTTTGCAACTGGACGAGTGGCACATCGGAGCGGACGGAGGGTAACGCGGTGACCTGGCCCATTGCGGCCCCTTCCTGGTCAGGGGCCGCTCAGACGCTACTTCGCGTAGCTGTGCAACCCCACGATCCAGGTGTTCACCACGTAGAAGTTGAACAGCATCGCGCCGAACCCGACGATGCTGATCCAGGCGGCGCGGCGCCCCCGCCATCCCGCCGTGG
>Ga0137368_10008523_pt1 | contig 10570 bp, 10 predicted proteins | sample SagtaG_13_FD_104917 | JGI IMG/M metagenome (GOLD analysis project Ga0137368, IMG submission 104917) | Vadose zone soil microbial communities from Sagehorn Ranch, Mendocino, California, USA - Sage1_L_100_16 metaG | ecosystem: Environmental > Terrestrial > Soil > Vadose zone | place: USA...
CGCGGCTGCCGCCGGTCACCAGAGCCTTCTTGTCCGCGAAGTCGCGCTTGTCGCTCGCGCTGTCGCTCTTGGTCTCAGCTTCACTCATCGCACTGTTACGGCCTTCTTGGCGCTACAGCGTCAGGTAGCTCGCCTTGACCTCCTCGCGTTCGGCCCGGAAGCGCTCGAGCGGCGCATGATAGACCATCTGGCCCTTGACCATGACGTAGACCACATCGGCCACGGCTTCGGCGAGCTTGAGATTCTGCTCGACCAGCAGCAGGCTCACGCCCTCCTCCCGCAGCCGCGCGATCAGCCGCGTCAACTCCTCCACCACCAGCGGCGCGAGGCCCTGGGAGGGCTCGTCGAGCAGGATGACGCGAGGATCGGTGACGAGCGCGCGCGCTATGGCGAGCATCTGCTGCTCGCCGCCCGAGAGTTGCGACCCCTTGCTGCGGCGCCGCTCGGCGAGCGCGGGGAACAGCCCGAACAGGCGCTCCATCGTCCATTGCTTGGCTGGAACGCGCTGTGCCACCTGGATGTTCTCGACTACGGTCAAATCCGGAAAGATCATGCGGCCTTCCGGGACGTAGCCGACGCCCACGCGCACGATGCGGTGCGGGGCCCAGCCGGCGACATCCTGGCCGGCGAGCAGGACGTGGCCGCGCCGCGGCGGGGTCAGGCCGACGATCGAGCGCAAGGTGGTGGTCTTGCCGACCCCGTTGCGGCCGAGCACGGCCGCGATCCGGCCGGCCGGCACCTCCAGGTCCACGCCCTGCAGGACGTGACCTTGGCCGTAATAGGTATGCAGGCCCTCGACGCGCAGCATCACTCGGATCCTCCGAGATAGGCGCTGCGCACCTCGGCGTTGCCGCGCACGGCGGCTGGCGATCCGTCGGCGATGACGCGGCCACGGTGCAGGACGGTGATGTTGTCGGCGAGCTTGAACACCACTTCCATGTCGTGCTCGACCAGCAGCACGCTCAGGTCGCCCGCGGCCAGCATGTCCTTGAGAATCTGCACCGCCCGGCCGGTCTCTTCGATCGAAAGACCCTGGGTCGGTTCGTCCAGCATCAGGAGCCGCGGCTTCTGCGCGATCGCCATGGCGATTTCGAGCAGGCGTTGGTCGCCATGCGACAGCATAGCGGCGGTCACGTCGGCAAAACGGGCGAGCCGCATGCGCTCGATCGCCTCGTCGGCGACCGCGGCGGATCGCTCCAGCACGCTGCCGCCGCCGAGAAACCGCCATCGCCGCCGGTCCCGTGCTTGCGCTGCAATGCGGACATTTTCGCGCGCGCTCAGAGCGGGAAAGACGTGGCAGAGCTGGAAGGTGCGCGCGATTCCCTTTTGCGCTACCTCATAGACCGGCATGCCGGTGATGTTTTCGCCGGCGAAGAGGACCTGGCCCGCACTCGGCTTGAGCACACTCGTGATCAGGTTGAAGACCGTGGACTTGCCGGCGCCGTTGGGGCCGATGACGGCGCGAATCTCGCCTGGCTCCACCGTCAGGTCGACATCGTCGACGGCAACCAGCGCCCCGAAGCGGCGCACCAATCCCTTGCACTCAAGTAGCGGCACCGGACGCCTCCTTGCCGCTGTCCGAGTTCGCGACGTCGCGCTTGGTCAATAGTCGGCTGGTCAGGATGCCCCAGATGCCCTGCGGGGCGAACATCACGAAGATGATGAAGACGGTACCGAAAATGAGCGGCCAGAGGTCGGTCAACTGCGACAGGTGATGCTCGAGGAAGACGAACGACACGCCGCCCAGAATCGGACCGATCAGCGTCCCTGCTCCGCCCACGACCACCATGATGAGGACGCGGCCCGAAGTCAGCCAGAAGAACAATTCGGGTGACGCAAAACCGGCAAATGCCGCGTAAAGCGCTCCCGCCAGCCCGCCGAACCCGTAGGCGAGGACCACGGTGGCAATCTTGTAGGCGCGGGTGTTGTAGCCGAGCGCGATGGTCTTGGCCTCATTCTCGCGGATGCCGGCGAGCACGGCACCGAACGGGGAATGCACGATCGCACGGCACAAGAGATAGGAGCCGAGCAGGCAACCGAGCACCAGATAGTAATAGCCGAACTTGCTCTGGAACCAGTCGATGCCGAACGGGCCGGCAAGGCGGGGGATGCCGACCAGGCCGTCGGAGCCCCCGGTGACGTCGCGGAACCTGAACAGCATGGCATAACCGAGCTGCGCGAAGGCGAGCGTGAGCATGGCGAAGGACACGCCGGTCGAACGGGTGCAGATCCAGGCGATCGGAACTGCGATCAGGGTCGTGACCGCCACCGCTAGCAGGATGCCCGCCGGCAGCGGCAGCGGCACATGCGTCAGGATCAACGCGTAGGAATAGGCGCCGAGCCCGTAGGCGGCGGCGTGTCCGAACGAATACAGCCGGCAATAGCCCACCAGGAGATCAAGGCTCATGGCGAACAGGCCGAAGATCAGCGCTTCGACCAGGATGGTCAGCGAATGCCCGGGAACCACGAAGGGCAGCACCGTGCAGGCGGCCGCGGTGATCGCGAAGTGGATTTTCCAATTCACTCAATCTTCCTTTCCGAGAAGCCCGCCCGGCCGAATGATCAGGACGAACAACATGAGGAGATACATGAACGCCAGCGCGAGATCCTGGAAGTAGTAGGCGCCCATCACTTGCACGAACGCCACCAGGACGCTGCCGATGATCGAGCCGAGGAACGAACCCATGCCGCCGATGATGACGATGACGAAGGCATCGATGACGACGCTGGTTCCCATGCCGAGGAATGCCGTGACCAGCGGGGTGGCCAGCACGCCGCCGAGCGCGGCCAGTGCGCAGCCGAAGCCGAACACCCCGGTGCGCACCATGTCGACGTCGGTGCCGAGCGCGTGGACCATCTCGGAGTTCTGCGAGACCGCGCGGATCAGCAGGCCGGCGCGCGTGCGCTCGAGGAACTGCCAGATGGCGATCGCGGCGGCGACCCCGAGCCCGATCAGGAACAGCCGATAGAGCGGGAACGGCTGGTCGAGGATGATGACGATGCCGCGCAGGAAATCGGGGATGCCGGTGCCGAGCGGCTGCACGCCCCAGATCAGCCGGATGACCTCGCTCAGCACCACCGCGAGCCCGAAAATGAGCAACAGATAGGCGCCGCCATCGCGGCGGCCGTAGAGGTGGCGCAGCAGCGTCCACTCGAAGGCCATGCCGACCAGTCCGACGACGATCGGCGCGACGATGAGCGACACCAGAAAGCTTCCGGTGACCACGTTCGCCGTGTAGCCGACATAGGCGCCGAGCATGAAAATGACGCCGTGGGCGAAATTGACGATGCGCATGATGCCGAAGATCAGCGTCAGCCCGCAGGCGATGAAGAACAGGATCGACGCCTGCGAGAGCGCGTTGAGGCACTGCGCCAGAATGAAGCCGAACCAATTCATCGGATGTTATCGAAGCGACCAGGTCGGCAGCGGGCGGTCCGGTACCACGCGGACCGCCCGCAAGCAGGGCGTCAGCGGTTGCGGAAGCTGGCGCTTCGGCAGTCCGGCGTCGTCATTTCGCGCGGGTAGATCTTGATGATATCGCCCACCGGATCGGCGAATTTATCGTTCTTGGCGACCTTCACCACGAACCCTTGGTTCTCGCCCTGATGGTCGCACTTGCGCATCAGCACCGGACCCTTGACGCTGGTGACCTCAAGCCCCTCCATCGCCTCGACGATCTTCATCGGCTCGGCCGACTTTGCCTTCTCGATGGCGGCGAACAGGATCATCAGCGCCTGGTAGATCTCGCCGTCGGACCAATCCGGGATCTCGTTCTTGTACTCGGCTTGAAAGGCGGACACGAACGCCCGGTTCTCCGGAATGTCGTAGGTGACCGCATAACGCGAGGAGCCGACCAGGCCGAGCGAATCCTTGCCGAGCACCTTGATGTCGGCTTGCGCGACGATCTCGGTGAAGAACTGCACCCGCTGGGCGAGGCCGTATTGGGCCGCCTGCGAGTAGAAGGCGCGCGCCTCGTCGCCCTGCAGCGCGACGTAGCAGCCCTGGGCACCCGACTGCAGGATCTTGGTGATGTAGGTGGAGTAATCCTTGTTGGCGACCGGCGCGTAGATCTTGTCGGCCAACTCCTTGCCGACCGCCTTGATCTGCTCCTCGAAGGCGGCGTTGCTGGATCGGCCCCAGGCCGCGTCGGACGCGATGGCGATGAACTTCTTCTCGGGCGCGTCCTTGAGATAGAGGGCGAGCGCGCGCGCCCCCATCGGCGCAGACGTATTGGCGCGGAAGAACCGGGGCACGAACAACTCAGCCGTGAGCCGGCCATCGCCATTTCCGTGCGAGAGGAAGACGGCATTCCACTCTTCGAGCTTCGGCAGCATGGCGGCAGCTTCGGACGAGACGATGACGCCGGTCAGGATGCGGCAGTTGTCGCGCTCGATCAGCTCCTGGCACTTGCGCACGCACATCGCCGGGTCGCCTTGCGTGTCCTGGAACAGGAACTCGATCGGACGCCCGATGACGCCGCCTTTGGCGTCGGTCATTTTCTTGACCAGCCGGCAGGTGCGCATCACCTGGCTGCCGAGGATGGCGTAGCCGCCGGTGATCACCGTCGGGATTCCGATCTTGATCGGGCCCTGCTGCGCGGCCGCGTGCCGCAGCAGCGCCGGCGCGGCGACCAGCGCCGAGCCCGCGAGGGTTGCTTCGAGCACGCTGCGTCGCGTTATGGCCTTCACCCGGTACCTGTCTTTCGTCGTCATGACGTCCTCCCTGATCGTTTCATCTTATGTTTCGCTATGTTGTGACCGTAATCCGTCTCATTCGCCGTCGCGGGTTATTCGAGCTCCACCGTTTCGAACTCCGCCGGCAGGATGATCTCGAACAGCTCGCAGTCGTCGGAATAGTCGAGCACAGTGTGTTTGATCTTCGGCGGCTGCAGCCAGGCGCCGCCTTCGCGCATCGTAATCACCTGCCCGTCGTACTCGCCTTTGATCCACCCTTTCAGCACGTAGATCATCTGGACATCGATGTCGTGGTAATGCCGCTTCGACACCACCTTCGGGTCGCACGGCGGGATGAGGCGGATGACGTGCGCCTGCAGCAAGCCGTTGGTAGCCTTGCTCATGCCGAGATCGCGGTATCTGGCATAAGTCCGCAAGCCATCCGTCCGAAAATCCTCCTCCCGGAAATGGTTGACGTTGAACTTCTGCGTTGGCCGCGCCTTGGGCTTCGCGCGTGACGCGGTCGTGCTTTTCTTGGCAGACGTCTTTTTCGGGTGCGCCTGCAGCTTCGCCATTGTCTTGGGTCTCGCCTTCGCCATTGGCTCGTTCCTCCGTGGGGTCTCGGTTATGCGCTCCTGTAACGCGCAGTCCGGCTACGCCGATCCTTGCGGCCGCAGCTCGATGAAATCCGGGCAGCAGTTCGGCGTGGCGGTCGCCGCATATACGACCGCCTCCGCCACCTCCTCCGACGTGAGCGCCTCGAACTTTCTGACTTTCAGGGCCTCCAACACGCTCGGGTGGTCGCTCGTGGCACGGATGCCGGTGTCGACCATCCCGGGTGCGATTTCGGTGACCTTGATGCCGTGGCCTTGCAGTTCGATACGCAAACCACGGGCAAATGCCGACAGCGCGTGCTTGGTGGCGCAGTAGATCACACCCAGGCGATAGACCTCGCGGGCTGCAATCGAGGTCATGACGATGATGTGGCCGCGCCGGCGCGCCACCATGGACCTTGCCACCGCCAGCGTGACCCGAAACGAGGCGAGCACGTTGGTTTGGAACATCGCTTCGCAGTCCGCCTCGGTCATAGCCATGAGCGGCGCGTATTTCAGGACCCCGGCGTTATTGACCATGATGTCCACGCCATCGGCGCGCTTGGCCAGCTCGTCGACAAAGCCCCGATCGTTGAGGTCGCCGGCGACTGTTTCGACGGCCGCGCCACCGCATTGCTTCGCCAATGCGTCGAGTTCGATCTTGCGGCGTCCGGTGGCAATGACTCTCGCACCCGCTTGTGCGAGTGCAGCAGCGGTTGCCCTGCCGATTCCGGCGCTCGCCCCGGTTACCAGCACTGCCTTACCGGACAACGGCGCGCTCATTCAGCCTCCCCATGGCACTGCGTCATGAACTATACACGACGGCGCGATGGCGCAAAGCGTGCCCCAACCATGCCGCAACCTGCCGGCGCATAGCTGGTCACCGTCCACCAAGGATCGACGCCACCAGCGTCCGCGGATCGCGCTTCGGCCAAGCACCGACGTCGACTGCGTGCAAGAAGTCGGCGAGATGGCGATTGAAGGCGTCCGGTTCTTCGAGATTGATGAGGTGGCCGGAGTTCGGCATCACGACCAGGGCGGACGTCGGGATTGTGCGCTTCATGAGCAGCGCAGGTTCCAGGCAGGACCAGTCTTCGTCGCCGGTCATGATCAAGGCGGGCGCGGTGATCGTCTGCATCTTGTCGACGAGGTCGAACAGCGACGGCCGCCGCTTCTGCACCCCGCGCATGGTCAACGCCGACCCTTGGGATGAATGCTCGGCGAGTTGGTCGGCGACTTCCTTCCAGCCGCGCGGGTCCTTGTTCTGGAACTGCACGCGCGTGGGACCGATCGCGTAGCTCTCGCTTGCCTTGGCCATGCCAAGTGTCTCGAATTTCTTGGCCGAAGCCTCGGCTTCCTCAATGAACTTTTGCCGCTCGCCCGGCGCGGCGCCATATCCGCAGCCCGCGATCACGAGCGAGCGTACCCGGTCCGGATAGCGCGCGTTGTAGGTGATGCAGCGGTAGCGCCGGCTGAAATAGCGCACCTGCGGCTCGTAGGACCGATGATCGCCGGCGAATTCATGGACGAAGACGATCGGAATTCCGGCCCCCGTCTCTTCGTAGAACGGCATGATGCCATCGTCGGTCGTCAAGTGCGGCATGGCGTTTTCCCGGGCAAGAGCTCAAATGGAGCCGCAACGGGGGACAGGCCCGCGTCGATCTCCATGATCGAGCCGTTGGTATATCTGACTTCTGGTCGGCATCCCCAAGTCTTTGCCGTAGCCGATCGTAGTGCGGTGATGCATGCCTCTCGGCCTGGCTGGGAAACATCAACCCGAGAACGCAAGGGACAGGGCAACACTAGCGCGCCATCGTCGACGGCAGCCAAAGCGCGAGCGCCGGGAACAGGACGATCAGGATCAGCTTGGTCAGATCGGCGTAGACGAACGGCAGCACGCCGCGATAGACCACGCCGAGCGGCACGTTGGTGCCGGCGATGCTCTTGAGCACGAACAGGTGGATGCCAAACGGCGGCGTGATCAGGCCGGTCTCCAGCACGATCAGATTGATGATCCCCCACCAGACCAGGTCATAGCCCATGCCGGTGATCAGCGGCGTGACGATCGGAATGGTGACGAACATCACCGTGTTCGAGTCCATGATCGCGCCGAGCGCGAGATAGATGAGCAGGATGACCGAAAGCACGGCGATCGGCGCCAGATCCATTCCGTTGACGAGCGCGGTCATGCGCTGCGGCAGGCCGGTCACGCCCATCGAGAACGAGAACACCAGGACGCCGGTGATGATCAGGTAGATCAGCGCCGTGGTTGCGGTGGTCTCGCCCATCACCCGCAGCAAGGTCGCGCGCGTGATCTTGCCGCGCGCGAGCGCGGCGATGAACGCGCCGCCGGCGCCGATCGCCGCCGCCTCGGTCTCGGTGCAGATGCCCAGATAGATCGCGCCGACCACCACCGTCAGCAGCAGCAGCGCCGTCCAGGCGCGGCGGAGCGCGTGCAGGACCTCCGACAGCTTTGCCCGCTGCTTCTGCGCCGGCGCGGCGTCCGGCACCACGCGCACATAGATCGAGATCGCCGCCAGATAGAACACGACCGCGATGACGGCGGGGACCACCGCCGCGACGAACAATTGCCCGATCGAGGTTTCGGTGAGCAGGGCATAGAACACGAGCGGGATCGACGGCGGAACCAGCGCGCCGAGCGTGCCGCCGGCGGCGACGCATCCGGTCGCGAGGCTCCTCGAATAGCCGCGCGCGCTCATTTCCGGCAGCGCCACCCGCCCGATCGTGGCGACGGTGGCGAGCGAGGAGCCGGTCAAGGCGCCGAAGCCGGCGCAACCGCCGATCGTCGCCAGCGCCAATCCGCCGCGGCGCTGCGCCAACAGCGTGTGCGCCAGCTCGTAAATATCGCCCGACATGCCGGCGACGACGGCGAAGCTGCCCATCATCAGGAACATCGGCAGCACGGCGACTTGCGAATTGGTGAGGAACTGGACGGATTCATTGCCGAGCACGGTCAGCGCCGGCTCGAGACCGATGAACAGGATTGCCGTTACCGTCCCGAGCAGGCCCATCACCACTGCAAGCGGCACATACAGGATCAGCAGCACCCACAGCAGGATCAGAATAATGATCGCGAACGGCAGCGGCTGAGCCTTGGCGAAGGCGGACAGATTTCCGAGCGCTTGCTGGAGCCCGAGCAGGACCAGCGCCGCGTCGAGCATGAGACCCAAGCCGACGGCAATGACGAGACGTCCGTCGACGGCGATGGCGGCGCTCGGTGTCGCCGGCTTTTCATCGTCGGTGCCGATGCTCCAGCCGCTCGGGTCGACAATGCCGGCGAGCGCGAAGCGTACGGTGACGAAGAATGCGATCACCTGGACCAGCGCGCTGACGGCGAAGAACGCGGCGACCGTCCAGATGAAAGGCGCCATCGGCAGCTGCACGTACACGGTCTCGGCGCCACGCGCCTGCAGCTTCATCGCGTAGACGCCGATGCGCCACGCCAGAGAAACATAGAACACCAGCAGCAGCAGGGCGGCGCCGGCTTTCAGCCATGCCAAGATCCGCGCGCTGACGCGGTTCTGCAGCAGATCGATGGTGAGGTTCACGCGTTGCGACGCGCCGGCCGGAAAGGTGGCGGCGACCGCGACCGCCATCCCCATGCCGACGATCTCATTGAGGCCGTTGATCGGCGAATTGAACAGCCATCGCAGCAGCACGTCGGCCGTGGTGACGAAGGCCACGACCAGCATGGTGACGACGCCGGCGAAGGCGATGCGCTGCGTAACGGCAACGCAGCGCCGGTCGAGGGCGTCGAGCAGGGTGCTCACGCGTACGCCGAAGCGGGACGACGCGGTCGGCTACTTGTTGGCCCCCCGCATGGCTGCCACCTCGGCGCGGAACGCGTCGAGCACCTTGGCGCCGTCCGGCGTGGTCCGCGTCCACTCCCGCGCGATCGGCTCCAGCGCGCTTTTCCACTGCCGCTCCTGTTCGGGGGTGAGCGTCGAGATGGTGTCCTTTACGTTGCTGCGACCTCGCTCCCACTCGGCCTGCGTCGCTTTGCCGACCTTCTGCGACAGCAGAAGACCGGAATGCTTTTCGATCGCGGCCTTTGCCGGTGCCGGCAGGCTGTCATAGCGCTGCTTGTTCATGGTCAACGCGGCCGCGTCGCTGCCGAGCGCCGCATCGAGGTGGAATTTGGCGACCTCGTGCAGCTTGAACGTCTCCATGCCGGTGAACGGCATCAGCGATCCGTCGCTGACGCCGCGGCTGATCGCCTGATAGGCCTCGTCCGGGCGCAGCGTCACCGGGGTGGCGCCGAGCGCGGTGGTGACTTTCGCCGCAATGATGTTCGAAGCGACGAGCTTCTTGCCCTTCAAGTCCTCGAGCGCGCGGATCGGCTCCTTGGTGTGGAGGGCGGCGTTGGGGAATGTCCAGAGTCCCAAAAGCTTCACTTGCCCGAACTCGCCGGCGGTCACGCCCTTCTCGTAGATCCGCCACAGCGCCGCGGCGGATTCGTTGGAGTCCTTGGTCTCGAACGGGAGCGAGGCGACGTCCTGCTGCTTGAGCTTGCCCCCGGCCAAGGCGGTCAGGATGAAGCCGATGTCGGCGACGCCGTCGACGACGCGATCGTAGGTGACCCCGAAATTCCCCAACGTCCCGCCATAGAACATCTGGATTTTCAGCGTGCCGACGGAATCCTGCTCGACCGCTTGCGCCCATGGCTCGAACGCGCCGGCATGAAGATAGGAGCGCGGTGGTGCGGGCGAGTTGAGCTTGAGGACGATCGGTTCCGCCGCCGCTGGGGCGGCCGTCAGACTTGCGAGAACCGCGCCCAGAATGCCTGTCTTGCGCATGCCTTCCTCCCCGCTGCCGTTCGAAATTTTTGTCGGTCTGGAGGTCAGACTACCTTATCCAGCGCGATATGCAGAGCGATGGGGTCATGATCCTCGGCGTCTTTCGCGGCGCGCAACGCCGTGACCAAAGGCGTCGGGGCCCGCCGCGATCTTGCCGCGAATGTGCCTTGCGGAGAGCGGAATCATCCGCTGTGGTTACCGCGGCGCGACGGCAAGGGGTGAATAAGGCCCGCCAAATCAGTCATTTGCTCGCCGGGACGGGAGCTCCGTCCGTGCGCTGCTGGCTTGCCTGGTAGGGCCCTATTCTCTATCCCATGGCCGGCTCGACCTCGGGCAAGTCTTGGTAGCTGCGAGACTATCCCGGCGACGGGGAGGAAAGGCGACGCATGGCCAATGTGGTCGTGGTTGGGTCCCAGTGGGGGGACGAGGGGAAGGGAAAAATTGTCGACTGGCTGTCCGAGCAGGCCGACATCGTCGTCCGCTTCC
>Ga0137368_10008526_pt1 | contig 10569 bp, 7 predicted proteins | sample SagtaG_13_FD_104917 | JGI IMG/M metagenome (GOLD analysis project Ga0137368, IMG submission 104917) | Vadose zone soil microbial communities from Sagehorn Ranch, Mendocino, California, USA - Sage1_L_100_16 metaG | ecosystem: Environmental > Terrestrial > Soil > Vadose zone | place: USA...
CCAAGCGGTACTCGCCTCATGGAATGACGTTCCTCGATCTGGCCCAGGAGGGGAACGTGGGGCTCATCCGGGCGGTGGAGAAGTTCGACTACACCAGGGGGTACAAGTTCTCCACCTACGACACGTGGTGGATCCGCCAGGCCTGAGGGGCACGGAAACTCCCGATCTGACCTCATGCAGCAAGGTCGTACTCGTGAATGAGCCCCACCCAGCAGATCGTGTCGTCGAACGCGCACGCCCTCAGCCGGCCACGGAGCCGCCTTGGGCCGAGGGTCCGGCGTGTTGAGCCCCAGGGCCCGATGTGGCCTTCGCGCGTTGTAATGAGCGGCGAAGGTTCGGAGGACCACTTCCAGGTGACGTCGACCGTACAACAGCATCCAGTCCAGGCACTCTGCCCGGACCGTGCGAACCCACCGCTCTGCGAAGGCGTTCGCTCGGGGAGCCCGGATCGGGGTCTTGAGGATCCTCACGCCCTCGCATCGGAAGACCTCGTCGAAGGCCGGAGAACTTGGCATCCCGGTCCCGGATAAGGAACCGGATCGTCTGGAGCCGCTCCCCCACCGCCAGGTTGCGAGCCTGCTGGGTCACCCACGCCGAGTCGGGGTTCTTCGTGACCCCGAGGATGTGCACCCGGCGAGACCCAACGTGGACGGCGAAGAGCACGAACATCGTTTGAAGCAGGACCGTTTCCACCGTGAAGAAGTCCAGCGCGAGGATCCCCTCGGCCTGCGACCGGAGGAACTCGCTCCAGGTCGGACCGGACCTGCGAGGGGCCGGACCGAGGCCGTTCCCCCGCAGCAACGTGCGGATCGTAGTCGCCGAGACCCGGATGCCGAGCTTGGCGAGCTCGCCCTTGATCCTCACGGAGCCCCACCTCGGGTTCTCCCTTCCCATCCGGAGGATCAGCTCTCGAACCTCACCTGTGACCGGCGGCCTTCCGCCGACGGGCCTTCGCCTGAAGGTCCACTTCCTCTGCACGAGGTCCCGGTGCCAGCGAAGGAGCGTCTGCGGACAGACGAGGAACGATGACCACCGATCTCGAGGAAGGGCCCTGCTGATCGCCGCCATGAACAAACCGTCATGGCGGCGAAGGCGCGGTCTGCCCACTTGGCGCTTGAGGACCATCAGCTGGTGGCGCAGGACCACTACCTCGACTTCGGTGTTCGTCTGGTCATTGGAAGAGCGAGCGATCAACCTGACCACACGGCGCAGCAACAGGTACACGAGAGCGAAGAGTACGATCCGAACCTCCCACGAGAGGAAGGCCCGATGGTACGGACGCCCTGGTCGCGGCAACGATCAGGGGTTTGTGTGCCCTTCAGGAAGCACTCCCCGAAAGTAAGCCTCCACCGGAGTCGAGCCCAGAAGGCACCACGTAACGAGCGGGCGCATACTGATCAGTCGAACAGGGACTGAGCCGCGACACAGAGAACCGGTCAGATTCGCGCTCGGAGTAATCTGTTCGTATTCGGGAATCGTGAGCACGCGAGGACCACTAATGTACCAAGACGACGCCCGCTGAGGCGCAGTGCTCACGATGGGAGGTAGCGGGCAACGGCGAACTTTGGATGTGGACCGAAAATTGCCGCTGCCCCTACCGCGACGATCTTGCCATCGGCCTGGATGGCAACGCCTTCTGCCTGATCCCACTTCAGAGTGAAGTTCGTCAATACGTCGCCGCGGTTCCCGAAGGTGCCGTCACGGGCACCATCGGCATCAAAGCGTTCAATCACGAAATCGCCGTGCGCCTTATCTCCGCCTCCGCAGTCAACGACACCGGCGGCCACGATCTTCCCGTCTGCCTGGAGGGCGACGGCGTTCGCCCGACCACAGATGCCGAAGGCCACGCCGCCGCTGGCGAATGTCGTGTCGAGGGTCCCGTCCGTGTTGTAACGGGCGATCATCACGTCGTCCGCGCAATCGCCCGCGGCGAAGCACTCGAACCATTCACCCGCGGTGATGATCTTTCCGTTGGATTGCAGCGTCGCATCGTAGACCGAGACGAAGGCGGGACAGCACGTCAACACAGGTATGACTTTCCCGTCGCCGCCGAACGTCGGGTCGAGTGTCCCGTCGATGTTGTAACGGGCCAGCTTGGGACCACCGCCTGCCGCAACAATCTTCCCGTCGGGCTGAACGGCCACGGCGTTGGCGGGGTCGTCGCCGTGAGTGAAATCGGTCGTCACCTTGCCGTCGCCGCCGAAGGTCGCATCCAACGCCCCGTCTGTGTTGAACCGGGCGACGGCGAAGTCGGCTCCGCCCGACCGACCGACGGCGACGATCTTGCCATCGGCCTGGATCGCCACCGCGTTGGCTTGGTCGCGGGCGTTCGTGAAGTCGGTCGTGACCTTCCCGTCCTCAGCGAAGGTCGAGTCCAAGGTCCCGTCCGTGTTGTAGCGGACCAGTGCGAACTTTCGATTGTCCTTCCCGGAACGCCCCGCCACGACGATCTTGCCGTCGGCTTGGATCGCCACACCGTTGGCCTGATCGTCCCCCCTGGAGACATCGGTGATGACCCTTCCGTCACCGCCGAAGGTGGGATCTAGCCGTCCGCGCCTGGTGTAACGGAGCACAGCGAATCTCGGTCTTTCGCCAAACGACTGACCCGCGGCCACGATCTTCCCATCGGTCTGGATGGCGACGGCGTTCGCGACGCCGCCGTCTCGGGCTGGCGTTGTCTTGACCGTTCCGTCGCCAGCGAATGTCGGATCGAGGTCACCCGGAGCCGCCTCCGCGAGCTTCGCGATGAGGACAGGAGTCGAAGCCAGAGCGAGTAGGGCAATCGCCCGATGAAGGCTACGGTACGCCGACAAGGTCCCCTCTCCCTTTCAGGTGGAGGCGATATGCCCACGAAGTCATCAGAGGCGGGTCAACGATCTACGCCACCATGACGAGCTTCTTCTGGGCGGGGAATCGACGTCAAGCCGGACGACCGTCCTGGCGCCCTTCTTGAGCGTGCAGCTGCGTTGTTTCCTGCCGCCGACCGGCGGCCCCTAGACCTTTGCCTTCCCTCGGACAAGCTCTGAAGGACCCGAGCCATCCGTAGCGCGCCGATTCGGTGTGTGGGTACGGCCTACCTTGAGGCCCCGGGGACGACCTAGCCACGTTCTTGATCTGCCCCTTGCATCTCTCCGCCTCGTGGAGCAGGTTTTCACGAGGCAGGTCGGACATGATCAGATACAGCGTCGGTCACGGTTACGTCCTTTTCGCGGTCCTCCTCGTCGCCTGCACGTCGAACCCGACCCCAAGCACGGAGTCACCGTCGCAGACGACAGCGTCCCCCCGTGACCTCGTCGTCACGAGCGCTCTCGACGGCGGACCCGGCAGCCTGCGCCAAGCGCTCCTTGACGCCGGACCAGGCGACGTCATCACCTTCGATCCGGCCGTCTTTCCGCCCGATGCTCCAACAGCGGTGTCCCTGAGCAGCGAACTGCCTCATGTCATTGGCAACCTGACGATCGACGGCAGCGATGCGGGGGTGATCCTGGACGGAGCGCAGCTTCCACGAGGCAAATTCATCTCTGGCCTTGTGATCGACTCGGACGGGAGCAGGATCTTCGGCCTCCAGGTGATCAACTTCCCCGGTCCAGGGATCGCCATCGCCGACGGTCGCAACAACGCGATTGGTGGTGAGCGTACGACCGGTGCCGGCCCGATCGGGCAGGGCAACTTGACGAGCCGAAACGGGACCGGCATCGCCATGTGGGGCTCGGCCTCGGGCAACGTCATCACGGGCAACCTGGTGGGGACCGATGCGAGCGGCAACCAGCCGCTGGGCAATCAGGCTCACGGCGTGTGGATCACGGAGGGGGCTGAGCGGAACGTCCTTGGCCCGGGAAACGTCATCGCCTACAACGGTCAGAGTGGCGTTAGCCTCGAGGACGGAGCCGAGGGCAACACCATCGGTCCCGGGAACGTGATCGCCTACAACGGCGAAACCGGGATCATGGTCGACGGCCCTCGGTCGCTCCGCAACACCATCACCCGAAACAGCATCCACGACAACGCCGCCACGGCGATCTACCTGTCCGCGGATGGCAACGCGGGAACGATAGCACCCGGCGTGCTGGACTTCGACCTGGCTGCTGGGACCGTGGCAGGGACGGCCTGCCCACGATGCACGGTAGAGGTCTTTTCCGACAAAGGCGATCAGGGCACGACCTACGAAGGCGTCACCCTGGCCGACGGATTTGGCGTATTCGCCCTCGACGCGGGCCGCCCGCTGGCCGGGCCGCATCTCACCGCGGTGGCCATCGATGCCGGCGGCAACACCAGCCCGCTCTCCCCGCCGACATCCGGCCCGGCGCAGAACACGATCCTTCAACACGGGAATGACCTGCCGAGAACGGCGATCACGATCAAGCCTCACGAGCAGCTCACAAGCAGCCGCATCGGGGACATGTGGGGCATGGATCGTCCGCAACCTCTGTGTCCGTCTCCCGAGGAGCACTGGTATGTGAGACACGTGCTGAACTACGGGTTCAGCTGGGTCCGGCTCTCCCTCGATCCCCGCGAGTGGTGGTACGGCAACGACGTCGGCGGCCCCCGCTACGACGGTCCCTTCTCGAGCTTCGAAATCAACCGGTGCCAGGACGAGATCATCACCGAGCTGGCCGAACGCGGCATCACGATCCTCCTCACCGTCGTCTACTGGGACCAGCGCCTGCATGCAGATAGGCCACCGAACTACGGGAACGAGCGCGAGGTCCGCCGGTACCTCGACTACGTCAGGCTGCTCGCGCGACACTTCGGCGATCGGGTTGGGTACTTCGAGGTCCTGAACGAGCCCGTCTTCTTCGTCGATCTGCCCGACTACTTGAGATTGATCCGTCGGGTGGTCCCGATCATCCGTCGAGAGGCCCCGGGGGCCCGCATCGTGGCCGGGGGCGGCGCCTATCTGCTCGACCCTCACAGCCGTGAGTACCTGTTCGGCCTCCTGAGGTCAGACGTGGTGTCGTTGCTCGATGCGATCGAGCTGCATCCGATGTACGGCACTTCGCCCGAGTACGACGACACCCGTCGGTACTATGACCACTACCCCGCGCTCATCGGGAAGATCAAGAAGGTGGCCGCGGCCCACGGCTTCTCGGGCGAGATCCTCGCCGAGGAGATGTTGTGGAGGACGCCGCGCAACGCCGGCGCGGGACAGCCCTGGGTCTACACCCCGACCACCGCCGCCAAGTACCTGCTGAGGGCCATCGTGATGAACCGAGGCTTGGGCGTCTGGGTCGGGATCGACACGCCCACCGACAACCTGGGGATCCGGGGCGGGTCGACGATCCCCTCGTTCTTCCAGACCGGGCCGAGGCTGACGACCATCATGGACGGTGCCGAACCTGCGGATCTCGCGTTCCATATCGACAGTGAGGCGGACGACATCGCGAGCTACGGCTTCACCCTTCCGAACGGTGACGCGCTGCTCGCGCTGTGGACGGACGGCGTGGCGGTCGACGACCTCGCCGGCGTGCCGGCGGACATCACGTTCCAGGGAGCGGCCGACGCCGTGGTGGGCGTGGACGCGCTCGCCGGCTTCCAGCAGGAGCTGATCGCGAGCCGGACCGACGGGAAGCTGGTCCTTGACGACGTCGTCGTGCCCGACTACCCGATCTTCCTGCGACTGAGCGGGTGGCGGAGCTAGTCGCGCCCGACCGCGGCGAGGGCGTTCGGGCCCGGTGTCCCGGGGGTGACCGGCGTCCAGGCGGCCTCGATCCTGCCCTCCTCGCAAACGAGGAACGACGAACGGATCAAAGGCGCTCGTCCGGTCGTCCTCTCGGGCGCGGGTCGGCGCGAGAATCCTCCGGTTCCATCGAAGACGTCGCTACCGGCGCCCGACGTCGGGGCGGGGGACATCATCGGTCGCAGGAACGGGGTGGACGACGCCGGTCCCGGTCGGTCCTCCATTCATTCGGGATCGACCCCCGCGAACGCGGGATGCGATGTTCCGAACCACGTGTTCTGCGTCCCTGCCCACCCCGCCGATCAGCACCGAGGACAGCGAATACTGAAAGACGAGTCCCACGAAGTACAGGCCGGGCTCCGATTCCGCGACGCCGCGGTCGTGCACGGGGTGACCGTCCTCGGCCAGGATCGGAAGTTCGATCCAGCGGAAGTCCGACACAAACCCCGTGCACCAGATCACGTTCGCCACTTCAAGAACTCGTCCGTCTTCGAGCTCGGGCAGGCCGTCCCGCACGCCCGCCGTTCTGGGCACGCACTCGACCCCTGCCGCGGCGAGGGCCTTCCGCCTGACGCGCGCGAGCGGGATGCCTCGGTCACGGAACTTCCGCTTCACCATTCGCCCGATCGGCGTCTTCACGGTTAGTACATGCGAGACGATGAACCACAAGACGGGCGTGAGCAGCCGGTCAGGCGCGGTTCCGGGACGAGTGGGTTCGTGGCCGGTGTCTCTGCCGGACAGCCACGTCTGGTGACCACGGGAGGCTTCGAGGGCGACCTCGGCCCCCGAGTTGCCGGCGCCCACGACCAAGACGCCGCTCTCCCGAAGCTGAGACGGGTTTCGGTATTCCGTGGAGTGCATTTGCACGATAGTCGGATCGAGCTCGGATGCGAACGCGGGGATCCTGGGGATCTGGTAGGCGCCGGTCGCCACCACCACCTGCTCGGCCTCGAATCGGCGGTCGCCGGCAGCCACGACGAACCGGTCCCCCTCCTGGGTGAGCCGGTCCACCCTGACACCGGTTCGAACCGGCAGATCGAACCGTGTTGCGTAGGCCTCGAGGTAGTCGGCCACCTCGTCCTTGGTGGGGAAGGAGTGGGCCGGTCCGGGGAAGGGCATCCCCGGCAGCCCGTTGTAGCGGGCCGGGGTGAACAGGCGGAGCGAATCCCACCGCTTCCGCCAAGCGTCGCCGATCCGCTCGTGGGCGTCTAGGATCACGAAGGGGAGATCACACTGAGCCAGGTGATATCCGATCGCAAGGCCTGCCTGGCCGCCGCCGATCACCACGGTCAGGAAAGGCCCTGGCTCACCTACACGGCTATCTGGCCACTTCCCTGTCTGCACGTTGGCACCGTCCTCACCATCCAACACCGGACGTACACCTCCGAAATCCGCTTCTACCAGCACCCTCCGCTTGCTCGGCTTGTAGGTGAGGGTCAGTCCGAGCTCTCGTACAGAGCGGCCTTCTTTGCCGGCTCAGCCGCCTCCAGGACGCGATCGGGACCCGTTAGGAGGTGCGTCTGCCCGGTGGTCTCAAGCGAACTTTGACTTTCATCCGCACGCTTCGTCCAGGTCATTGCACGAAGTCTGCGAGCGCCGCGGCAGCCTGCTCGGGCTGCCCGAGCCAGGGCGCGTGCCCGCCGGCCAGCACTTCCAGACGCGCGTGCGGGATCAGCTCGGTCACTGCCCGGGCGACCGAAACACTGCCCAGCGGCTCCTGCTCGCCCCATATGACCAGCGTGGGCACGGCCACCTGGCGCAGCTCGTCGGCCCTCACGCGTGACTGACGCCGGAACCCGCGCAGCGATACCAAGGCGAACGGCGACACGAGCACGCGTGCCTCAGCCCTGTCGACCGACGCAGCGAGCGAGTCCCGGCCGGCGGCCACCATGAAGTCGATCAGATCCGGGTGACGGGGGAGGGTCGCCCCCTCGCCCATGAAGCTCGCGAACCGCAACAGCGACTTCGGGCTGGCTGGCACCAACCGGGAGAGCAGCTCTCCCAGTCCGGGCGTAGCGATCAGCCGGTACGGCAGCGGACAGCGCGTCTTCGGCAGCGCGGGCGGACCGATCAGCACGAGCCGCGTGACCCGCTCTGGGTGAGCAAGCGCGTACCACAACGACCACACTCCGCCCGCGGAGTGGCCAACCAGCGCAGCGGTGTCCAACTCAAGGGCGTCGAGCAGGCCGTCCAGCCAAGCGACCGCGATCTCCCGGTAGCGATGTCGCGGCAGGTCGATCGGGTCGCTCAGCCCCTGGCCCGGTCTGTCTGGGGCTATCGCGCGGACGTGGTGGAGTTCGTTCAGCAGCGGCAGGAAGAACCCCGCTGGGCTCCCTGTGCCATGGACGAGCACTACAGGCCGCCCATCGCCGATCTCCAGGAGGTGGACCCGACCGCCGGCGCCCGCCTCGAGATAGCGGCTGCGAACCGAGGACCCGGCCAGCACGCGTTCGCACGCCTGCCGGACCTCCCCGGAATGGGCTGAGCGCACCTGCTGCCGCCTACTCATCGGTGCCGCCTCCGGAAGGCGAGCCCGCCAGCAGGCGCTCCCGGGCGTCCTGACTGGTGGGGCCGCTGATAGGGCGGTGCGTTCCCCGGGGCCATGCCTGTGTTCTTGTGACCAACATGACGCGCGGCCATGGGTCGCTCCTCAGCCCTTAGTACGAGGGCATAGTCGTCGCCGGAGTGCACGCTGCATCCTCCTGCGGGACGGTAGCTACGAGCCTAGACTGCCCGCATCGCACGCAAGTACCAAACTTCCGCTTACCCCGGCGTGGTCCGTTCGTACCAGGTGGCGATCAGACGAGGTTGTGCTGGAACGCGTAGGCCGTTGCCGCAGCGCGTGAAGACACACCGAGCTTGGTGAAGACGTTCTGGAGGTGCCGGCGGACCGTGTGCTCGCTGATGACCAGGGCGGCCGCTATCTCCCGATTTGTCTTCCCTGCAGCGGCGAGAGTGAGCACCTGGAGCTCGCGCGCGGTCAGCCCGCCCGCGGCTCCGGGGGCCGACTTCCCTGATAGCTCCTGCACCCGGGCAAGATCGGGCGCCGCGCCGAGCTCCTGGAAGACCGAGCGCGCCGCATCGAGCTCCATCTCCGCGGTGTCCTCATCCCCGAGGTGCCGGCAGGCCAGCCCCAGAAGGACCCGGACGCGAGCGGTTTCGTACGGCGCCTCGAGCTCCCGCCAGGACCTCCACGCGTAACGCAGCGCGTCGAGCGCGGCGCGGGCATTGCCCTCGACCAAGAGGACGGCCCCAGTGGCGTGCCAGGACATTCCATTCAGGAGCGGCGCGTCAAGGGCAGCTGCGATTTGCGACAGCTCGTCGGCGGCGGCCCGCGCCGCCCCGACGTCATTGGCTGCAAGCAAGATCTCCACGTACGCGGACAGCAGCCTCGACCTGGCCATGCGGTCATGGGCCTCGTCGACGACACGGCGCATCGCCGCCACCGCGGCATCGACCTGACCCTGGCCCAGCCTCAGCAGCGCCAGGCCTGGCTGCGGGCTCCGTCCCAACTGGTTGGCATGGCGGTACGACTCCTCCGCCTTTGCGAACTCGCCGCGCACCCGGTGGAGTTCGGCCAGCCGATACAGGGCCGCGCCGAGGGCTGGCTGGCCGGGCGGCTCGGAGAGTCGTTCGTGCGCCTGCCTGGCTTCTTCCATGGCGTCCTGCCACGCCCCATGCATCTGCAGGATCTCGGAGCGATAGACGAGGCACTGACCGCGGTAGGGGACGAGGTCGGGCTGAGACTCACACCAGTGGCTCAGCGCCGCCGTCCACTCCTGCGCCCGGCGCAGGTCGAAGGCCGCCTGGCACGCCTCAATCACGCCGCAGTAGACGATCCCGACCACGACCGGGGACACCTCGCCGGCCGTGACGGCGACCATGGCCTCATCGAGCAACGCCATACCCTCAGCGATCTCTCCCAACATGATCAGAGCATGGCCCTGGCCATCCTGAGCGAGAGTGACCAGGTCCCGGTCGCCGAAGCGGTCGCCGATCTTGGCGGCTTGACCGAAGGTGGCGTACGCAGTCGCGGCGTCGCCCTCGCCCGCGCTCTGGAGTGCCACCGGCAGGAGCAGATACCCATGCTCAACGCAGTCCTTGTGGCTGTCGTCGAGCAGCCGCCGGGCCCTGGCCAGCCACCCTCCACCGCGCGCCATCTCGCCTCTGTCCAGGAGCCCGAAGGCCAGCCAGAACGCGTACCGTACGGCTCGCGCTGCATCGCCCATGCGCAGGCACTCCTGATGCGCGCGCGCCAGGGTGTCGTCGCTGGCGTCGTCCCTGCCGATCAGGTAAGCCGCGACGGCTAGGCGTTCGAGATCCTCAAGCTGGAGCGGTGCCGCGTCGTCTGCGGCCGACAGGGCGGCGTATGCATCGCGCCACTTCTGCCGTTCGAAGGACTCCCGGCCTCGGGCGAGAGCGTCCTCGGTGGTAGTCACAGGCCCTCCCGCCACGGGGTTCGTAACCGGCGATCCTCCGCATCAAGGTGTCCCGGTGATTATGGACACTTCGGCAGGTAGCTGCGAAGCTCCGTCGGCCGGCCTGTCCACTAGCATCTTGGAGCTCCATCAGGAGCATCATCGGCTGTCTCGCCAATGTCAGGGTCCTCAGATCCCGTCACCACGGCCAGGACCGTTGCCAACCAAGGGCATCACCATCGGAGCTTGGCAAGCGGGACGCCAAAACATCTCAGGCATCAGGTGCCAGGCGTCACCCAGGAGACAATCTCGCTCTGCACCACGCGCCCGCCACACTCCCGCCATGCCGAGGGCTCGTTCGAGGATCCGGTTCCTAGCCCTGCGGCTAGTCCTTGTGTTGGAGCGTGTACCTGACGGTCTGGACCCTGATCAGCCCGTCTCGAAACACGAACGTGTCGATCCCGTCGTCCACGC
>Ga0137368_10008528_pt1 | contig 10566 bp, 9 predicted proteins | sample SagtaG_13_FD_104917 | JGI IMG/M metagenome (GOLD analysis project Ga0137368, IMG submission 104917) | Vadose zone soil microbial communities from Sagehorn Ranch, Mendocino, California, USA - Sage1_L_100_16 metaG | ecosystem: Environmental > Terrestrial > Soil > Vadose zone | place: USA...
AAGCCGATGTGGCCGACTCGCTCTACCGGGCCGCGCGGCAAGCACTGAATAGAAGCCAGTACTCGCGCGCCGCGGAGCTCTTCAAGAGCATCCGCGATAAGTATCCGCGGTCGACCTACGTTCCCAACACGTATTACTGGCAGGCCTTCGCGCTCTATCGGGATGGATCAGAGGAAGCGTTGCGCGCTGCTCGGGAGGCGTTGCAGACACAGGCGTCTCGATTCTCCAAGGCCACTACTCGCCGCGACGCCGAAGCGCTGTTGCGCCGTGTCCAGGGTGCACTGGCGCGGCTTGGCGATCCCGACGCCACCGCGGACGTGACGGAAGAAGCCGATAACGTCGCTCCGCCGACTCCGGTGGTTCCTGGGACACCCATCACACCGCGGCCAGGTCGCACCTATCGCTTGCACAACGAATCGTGCGACGATGAGGACGACATTCGCATCGCCGCGGTCAACGCCCTGCTGCAGATGGACGCCGATCGCGCCGTGCCCATTCTGAAGAGCATCCTGGCGCGGCGCGACACCGGTTCGACCTGTTTGCGGCGCAAGGCCGTGTTCCTCGTCTCCCAGAAGCGCAGCTCGGAAACGTCGGCCATTCTGCTGAACGCTGTGCGGTCGGATCCCGATCAAGAGGTCCGGGAGCAGAGCGTGTTCTGGCTGTCCCAGGTGCCCGGCGAGGAAACCGTCGCGGCGCTCGATTCGATCCTGCGCGATCCTCGCACCGATCCTGACATCCAGGACAAGGCCATCTTCGCGCTGTCGCAGCACAACAGCAGTCGGTCGGGTTCGATCCTTCGCGCCTACGCCGAGCGGCGTGACGCGCCCGAGGAAATGCGCGAGAAGGCGATCTTCTGGCTCGGCCAGCGCCGTTCTCCGGAGAACGCGCAATTCCTCAAGGACTTGTATGCCAAGGTGGAGAACGATGATCTCAAGGAAAAAATCATCTTCTCACTCTCGCAGATGGGCGGCGCGGACAATTATCGCTGGCTCATGGATATCGCGCTGAACCAGAAAGAGGACATCGAGATCCGCAAGAAAGCGCTGTTCTGGGCGGGACAGGGGCACAACGTCGATGTCGCGGATCTGGTGCGGCTGTACGACAGCATGAACGATCGGGAAATGAAGGAACAGCTGATCTTCGTGTACTCCCAGCGCCGCGAAGAAGCAGCGCTCGACAAGCTCTTTCAAATCGGGAAAACCGATCCCGACCGTGAGCTCCGGAAGAAGGCGATCTTCTGGATCGGCCAGTCGCGGAGCCCGCGCGCGGCGCAGTATCTCCAGGAGTTGATCAACCAATGAAAACCCGTGCGTCGTGCGTCGTGCGTGGTGCCTTGTTTCTCTTGATGGCGAGCAGCGCCACCGCGCAGACCTTGGATCAGCGTGTCGCTCGAGCCCCCGACGGCCCGGTGCGGTTCAGTTTCGCGGCCAAGCCGGGCGTCTACGGCAACGGCCGCAACATGATCAGCTGGGACTGCGACAAGGGCCATTGCCACAACCAGGTCGATGGGAATTGGAACGACCACGACGACTGGGACGCCCCATGCGACTCCGGCCCGGTCCGCGTGGCGCTCACCAAAAGCAGCGGCCGGATAACTGATCTGCGCGTCTACGTCGGCGGTGAGTGGCGGACCAGCACGACCGCGACGGATCTCGGCACGGTCGGCACGAAGGACGCCGCAAGCTATCTGCTCGCGCTCGCGTTGAAAGATGAGAGCCGCGCCTCCGAAAAGGCGATCTTCCCCGCCGTGCTCGCCGACAGCGTCACGATCTGGCCGGATTTGCTGAAGATCGCCAAGTCCGACCAGGTCTCTCGCAAGGTGCGGCGCTCGGCGGTCTTCTGGCTGGGCCAAGCGGCCGGCGATGCGGCGACCCGCGGCCTCACCGATCTGGTGGATGACGGCGGTGCCGACCACGAAGTGCGCGAGACGGCAGTGTTCGCTCTGTCGCAGCGGCCGCGCGATGAAGGTGTGCCCGCGCTGATCCGTATCGCCAGGCAAAACAAAGACCCTGACCTCCGGCGCAAGGCGATCTTCTGGCTGGGTCAATCGGACGATCCCCGCGCGCTGTCGTTGTTCGAGGAGTTACTCACCCGCCCCTAGTATCTTGTGGCATGCCTTTCTGGACCGGACGGCGTGCCCTCGGCGGGATCCTCCTTGCAGTCGTCCTGATCGCCCTCGGCTGGGCGGCCGTGGTGGTCTCTGTAGCCATCCACGCCGCGCATGATGAGGCCACCGGCGCCGACGCCATCGTGGTGCTCGGCGCCGCGCAGTACAATGGCCGGCCCTCACCCGTGTTTCGCGCTCGACTCGATCACGCAGCAACGCTTTACCAACGTGGCCTGGCACCGACCGTGCTGGTCACTGGTGACGTCGGCGCCCGCGATACGCTCAACGAGGCCGACGTCGGCCGTGATTACCTGGTGCGACTCGGCATTCCCGACAACGCGGCTATCCCCCTAGCAGGTGGTCATGACACCTTCACTTCGCTCGAACAAGTAAAGCGCTGGTTCGCCGGACGTGACAGCCGCCGAGTCCTGCTCGTCAGCGACGGCTTTCATATGCTGAGATTGCAAATCATTGCGAGACGCCTGGGGCTGACGCCGTACACTTCGCCGGCTGCAGGCTCACCCATTCATGCCAACGCGCGCCGCAACGCGGGCTATCTGTTCGCCGAAGGCTTCAAGGTGCCTTTCACCTGGCTTTTTCAGCGCTGAACAGGAGTCTCGGAATGCAGCTCGACAGTAAACGAATCCACGCCGGTCGGGTCATAGACCTGGACGTGGATACGGTGCGCTTTCCTGACGGCTCCACGGGACAGCTCGAAATCATCCGTCACCCAGGAGCCGCCGCCGTGGTTCCGTTTGCTTCGGATCCACGCGGTGACGACCCCACGATCCTGCTCATTCAACAGTACCGATATGCCACGAACGGGCCGTTGATCGAAATCCCGGCGGGACGGTTGAATCCTGGAGAAGATCCGCGGATATGTGCGCAACGGGAGTTGCTCGAAGAGGTAGGTGTGAAAGCGGGGCGGCTCGAGCGTCTTACTACTATATGGACAACGCCTGGATTCACCGACGAGCGCATTCACCTTTTTTGGGCAGCGGACCTGACCGCAGACAAACATGCTCGGGAGCCAGACGAATTCATCGAGGTGACGCCAACGCCCCTATCGGAGGCGCTCGAGCTCATCCGCAGCGGCGAGATTTCCGACGCAAAAACGGCCCTAGCGCTCCTGTTTGTGGCAGGTTTCGTCCTGGAGCATTAGTCCTTTTCCGCTCTTCAGATCTAGATCAAATGTGGAATTGCGTCGTCCCCAGGCGGGGACAATATTGCCATTTCGCAGTTCATTGCGAATCGCAACCGGCTGTGCGATAAGGAGTTAATCCCATAGCTTGGGAGGCACGGTTTGTGCCAAGTCCACATAACGTGAATCAAGGCATGGTTTTCCGTGTTCCTGACCGAAACACAGGGCTAGCTATGCGGACTACGCTGAAACGTCCCACACCGGCCGTCGACTCGCAGCGAGCGCTGCAGCGCGAGGCGTTGCATGAGCTGGACGACGGGCAGGTCGTGATGCGCCACCTGGCGGGTGAGCCCCAGGCGTTCGGCACCTTGGTCGACCGCTACCAGACTCGGCTCCTCAATTTCGTCAACCGGACGATCGGGGATCGCGAGCGCGCTGAAGACCTCGTGCAGGAAGTGTTCATCCGGGTTTTCCGCCACCTGCACCGTTTCGATCAGACCAAGAAATTCTCGACGTGGATCTACACGATCGCGTCGAACCTCGCAAAGAACGAGCTGCGTAACCGCAGCCGCAACCCCTTGGTGCTGTTTCAGACGATCAAGAAGAACTGGGAAGCCGATCATCGGCCCTTGCAGTTCGAGGACACGACGGCGCGGCCGGACGATCTCTACCGCAAGCGGTTCCTGAAAGACGCCGTGGACCAGTGCGTCCAGCGCCTGCCAGAACACCACCGGGAGGTGTTCGTGCTCCGGGAGCTCGAAGGGAAGAGCTACCAGGAGATCGCAGAGATCACCGGGTGCAATTTGGGGACGGTCAAGAGCCGCCTGAATCGAGCACGAAACAGCTTCGCCCAGCTCATCGGCCCCATCCTCGTTTAGGCACAACTCGCGTGTTTTTGCCCCGGCTGCGGAACACTCCGTGGTCGGGGGTGGTACATTCTCCACCATGGTCTGCAGGGAATTCCTCGAGCGGCATAGCGATTTCCGGGACGGCATCCTGACGTCATCCCGGGAGCTGCGTCGTTGTTCCCGACATATCGCCCATTGCGCGACCTGCCGACGCTACGACGCTACCGTCCGTCAGGCCGTACAGGCATTGCACTCCGCCTCCCCCATCGCTCCCTCAGCGGATTTTCGCCAGCGTCTCGACGCGCGACTTGCGGTGGAGCGCCGGAGGGTTCCACGGCCCCCCGTGCAGGCCGGTGTGTCGGCAACGATGCTCGTGCTCGCCGCACTTGCGCTCTTCTTCTTCGAGCTCGCCCAACGTCCGCGCATTGCGCGAGCTCCGCTGCTTCCGGCGGTCGCGGCGCCGAAACCGGTTGCGAGCGCGGGCCTGCCGTTCGTCTCGTTCCAGGACCCGCGCGCTCGTATTGTCAGCGGAAATCCTTATCCGTACGGCACCACGCTCTTCCAGCCCGCAGCCGCGTCGCGTTAGCATCTTTTCGGCCTTTCTCCGGGCACAGGGGCGGGGTAACTTCGCTGGATGGCGGCGCTCACCCTCGATGCGCTCCTTCGCAGTCTAAAGAAGGGCACTCGCGTCCCCGAACCTGTCTATCTGCTGTACGGTGACGAAGATGTCCTCAAGGACGAGGCCATCCGCGCGCTCGTGGACATGACGGTGGGATCCAGCCGGGACTTCAATCTGGATGTCCGTTTCGCTCCCGATCTGACGCCCGAATCGTTTCATGCGCTTGTGAACACGCCGCCGATGCTGGCCGATCGACGCGCCGTGGTGATTCGGGGTGTGGAGCAGCTCGGCAAGCGAAAAACCAAGCTGCGCGATGAGGTGGTACGGTACCTCGCGTCACCCAATCCGACCACTTTGCTTGTGCTCGTCGTCGCAGCGGGCGAGGAGCCCGATACCGATCTTGTCCGAGCGTCGACCTCCGTCGAGTTCGAGGCGCTCTCCGCCGAGCGCGTGCCTCGCTGGCTGCAACACCGCGCGACTACGCTGGGGCTCACGCTGAATGCGGACGCCACGGAGCTGCTCTTGAAGGCGGTTGAGAATGACCTGACCACGCTCGGCCGCGAGCTCGAGAAGCTCGCCTCGCTGACCGCGGGAACGAGCCGACCCGTGACTGCCGAGGACGTTTCCAGCCTTGTCGGCGTGCGTCACGGCGAGACAGTGTTCGATCTCGTTGAGGCGGCCCTGGAGCGAAAGGTCGCGCGTGCGGCCCAGCTCGTGGAGCCGGTCCTCGAACAGGCCGGCATGAGCGGCGTCAAGATCATTTCTTTGCTCGGCACGCACCTCGTAGGGACGGCACTGGCGCGCTCTGAGCGCGATCGCGGCGTGCACGTTGCTCGCTTGCCCGACACTCTGTACCGGCAGATGCAGGGCGTCCGGCCTTACGGCATGCGCAGCTACAAAGATGAAGCGGCACGGTGGACCGCCTGGAGCGGCTTATGGACCGCGCGCGAACTCGGTCACTCCCTGCGCGCGGCGCTCGCGGCGGATAACGCATTGAAGACCGCGACGGTATCTGACGATCGGGGGATCGTGACGCAGCTGGTGCTGGGGTTTGCCATGACGAAGAAGGAGGCAGCGTGAGGGTCGGACTGATCGCCGCCCTCGCGCTACTGTCCGTCAGTCCGACGGTCCGACTGTCCGCTCAGACTGACGCTCGCCTCGTCGAGGCGCTCCGCCTCGCGCAATCCGGCCAGGTGGATTCCGGTCGCAGCATCGTGCGCCGGTTGCTCGCGACGTTGTCCTCCGGCGACTCGGTGTATCCACAGGCGCTGCTCGCGGCAGCGAAGATCGCGCCCGATGCGCCGACGGTCGCTTCCTATCTCAACCGCATCGTCGTCGAGTATGGCGCCGGACCGTGGGCCGACGACGCCCTGTTGTTGCTCACGCAGCTCTATTGGGCGCAACGGGACCCGGCGCAAACGGTCCAGTATGCCGAGCGACTGAACCGCGACTACCCCGATTCGCCGCTGCGTTCGCGGGCAAACTTCTCTGCCGCGCGCGCCTACTTCGAGCTCAAGAACGAAACACGCGGCTGCGAGTTGATCCAGCAAGCGTTGGACGGCGCCGCAGACGACGTCGAATTCAAGAATCAGGTGAGCTTCTACGCGTCGCGGTGCAGTGCCACTTCGACCGCGAACACGACCACAGCGACACCCACATCGGCCGATACCGGAGCGAAGGTCCCGCCAGCGTCCCACGCCTACGCCGTCCAGGTACTCGCCGTCAAGAGCGCCGTCCAGGTAGATGACATGCTCACCCGGCTCAAGGTGATGGGCTTCGACGCACGCGTCGTACGGGACTCCAGCGGCTTCTTCAAAGTGCGCGTCGGTCGCTACGCGACGCGCGAGGAGGCGCAACGCGCGCAGTCGCGCCTGAAGCAAAAAGTTGGCGGGCAGCCATTCGTGGTGGATGAGCCGTGACAGCGGTGACCCCCCCCGAAACGCCGCTGATGCAGCAGTACCGTGACATCAAGGCCCGCCATCCCCAGGCCATCTTGTTTTTCCGGATGGGCGACTTCTACGAGATGTTCGAGGATGATGCCAAGCTCGCCGCGCGCGAGTTGGGGCTGACGCTCACCTCGCGGAATAACGGCGGCGCGGCTGAGGTCCCGCTCGCGGGTGTTCCCGTGAAGGCCGTCACCGAGTACCTCCGGCGGCTCATCGCCAAGGGCCACCGCGTCGCAATCTGTGAGCAGATCGAGGATCCGAAGCTCGCCAAAGGCGTCGTCCGCAGAGCCGTGGTCGAGACGGTGACGCCTGGCACCGTGCTCACCGACGACTGGCTCGTTCGCAACCGGAATAACTACATCGTCGCGGTGGATCCCCGCGGCGTGGCCGCGGGGATCGCTACCCTCGACATAACCACCGGGGAGCTGATCCTCGAGGTCGTCCCCGCCGCGGACGTCGAGTCAGCGCTGGGGCGCTACGAGGCGCGCGAGCTGGTTGCTCCGGCGGATGTTCCGGTTGCTGCGTTCGCTACCACACTGACCCCACGCGAAGGATGGGAGTTTGACCCTGAGCTCGCCCGCGAAGACCTGATGCGGACCTACGGCATCGCTTCGCTCGATGGCCTTGGCGTCAGCGCGGAGGACGGTCCCGCCGTCGGCGCGGCCGGCGCGTTGCTGCGCTACGCGCGCGAGCTCAAGCCCGGCGGCCTGCCGCACCTGGCGCACCCCACCATCGTGCGGCGGGGCGATGTGCTGCCGCTCGACGAGATGACGCGGCGCAATCTCGAGCTCGTCGAGCCGCTGCGCGCTGGGGGGGGCGCCGAGGGGGGAGGCTCGACGCTGCTGGAAGTCATCGACCGCACCCTGACCCCGATGGGGGGCCGGCAGCTGCGCCGCTGGCTGCTGGCTCCGCTGGTGGACCCAGCCGCGATCAATGCACGGCTCGATGCGGTCGGGGTGCTGGTTGGCGATGCCCGCGGCCGCGAGCGGCTGCGCGAAGCTCTCGACGGCGTGCGCGATCTCGAGCGACTGGCGGGACGGGCGGCGCTCGGACGGGCCACACCGCGCGAGCTGGGTGCCCTGCGCGATTCGATCCTGCGATTACCGGACGTGGCGGGCGCGCTGGGCGGGTTTGAGGGCCGCGAGCGGTCCGCCCTTCTCGAAACGAGTGCGCACGAGCTCGACCTGCTCACCGATATCGGCGAGGAGCTGGCGCGCGCGCTCGTCGAGCAACCACCCGCTCAGCTCGACGATGGCGACGCGATCAGGCCGGGGTACGATAGCGACCTCGACGACTTGAAGGCCGCGCGCGACGGCGGCAAGCAGTACATCGCCGCGCTGCAGTCACGCGAGCGAGAGCGCACCGGCATTGCGTCGCTCAAAGTCGGCTTCAACAAGGTCTTCGGCTATTACATCGAGGTCACGCATACCCATCGGGAGCGCATCCCGGCGGATTACGAGCGGCGCCAAACGCTCACCGGTGCGGAGCGCTACGTCACACCCGATCTGAAGGAATACGAAGCCAAAGTGCTCGGCGCCGAGGAGCGCATCGCCGCTCGCGAGGCGGAAGTGCTGGACCAGCTGCGGCGCCGCGTCGGGGAGGTAATCGCCAGGGTACAGGCGACCGCGGGTCTCCTGGCGCGTCTCGACGTATGGGCCGCGCTGGCCGACGTCGCCGAGCGCGAGCGCTACGTGCGGCCGGACGTGACGAGCGACTTCACACTTCAGCTCGAGGGCAGCCGTCATCCGGTCGTCGAGCGAATGATGCCGCGCGAGGCGTTCATCCCCAACGACGTGACGCTCGATGAGGCCGGGCGAGTCGTGCTGCTCACCGGACCCAACATGGCCGGCAAGTCCACCTTGCTCCGTCAAGTCGGACTCTGTGTCGTGCTCGCGCAGATCGGATCCTTCGTGCCCTGTCGCCGTGCGACGATCGGCGTCGTGGATCGTCTCTTCACGCGCGTCGGCGCGTCCGACAACCTGGTCCGCGGCCAGTCCACGTTTATGGTCGAGATGAGTGAGACGAGCGCAATCCTGCACGCGGCAACGGGCCGAAGCCTGGTGCTACTCGATGAGATCGGGCGCGGCACATCGACCTACGATGGCGTGGCAATCGCCTGGGCGGTCACCGAGTGCCTGCACAACAGCATCGGGTGCAAGACGATTTTTGCGACGCATTATCACGAGCTGACGCAGCTCACCGAGGAGCTCGAGCACGTCCGCAACTTCAACGTCGCGGTGCGTGAGGTCGGCGAGGAAATCGTGTTCCTGCACCGGCTCGAGCCAGGTGGCGCCGACCGCTCCTACGGAATTCACGTGGGGCGGCTCGCGGGACTGCCGACTCCGGTCGTCACGCGCGCCTGGCAGGTGCTCAAGCTGCTCGAAGCCGGGCATCACGTCGCCAAGCAACCGGCTCCCGCACCACTCGATGCAACTCAGCTCGCGTTGTTCGGCCAGGCCCGAACCCCGAGCCCCGATCCCCTGCTGCTCGAGCTCGACGGCCTCGACGTCAACACGTTATCGCCACTCGATGCTTTGAATCGACTCGCGGCGTGGCAGAAGCGCCGGAAAGATGGAGGCTCCTGACGTGCGATCGACGTTGCTCGTGGTGTTCGCCCTGACCGCGTGCCGCGGCGGATCACAGCAGTCAGGCGGGCAGACAAGCCAGGCCGCGCCGCCCCCCGAGTCGGAGGCGCCGGTCGCGCTCAATCCCGACGTGCCCATCGCGTATCCCCCGGCGTTATTCGATCAAAAAGTCGAAGGGGACGTGACGCTGCGCCTGTTCGTGGATTCGACGGGCAAGCTCACCCCTGAGTCCACCCGCGTCGCGGACCCGAGTGGCTACCCCGCGCTCGATTCGGCGGCATTGGCGGGTGCCACCGGCCTGCGGTTCGCTCCTGCCAAGCGGCATGGCGTCCCCGTGGCGACGGCGTTCCTCCAGCCGGTCGAATTTCGCCAAGTGGGGACGACCCGTACGGGAACCGTGACGCTGCCTCCGGCCCCCGGTCCCGCACCGGCGCCACCGCCCGTTGCGAGACCCAGACCCCGTCCGCCGGTCGTCCGGCCTACGCCCGATACCACGCGCGCGGACACAACCAAGATTGCCGTTCCTGCCCCTGCCCCTGCCCCCGTTCCCGTCCCGGCGCGTCCCGATACGACGCGACCGGACACGACGAAGGCGCGCCCGGATACGAGTGCCACAGCACACTAAGCCGTACGCCAACGTCCTCGAGACGATCGGCTGGACTCCACTGATCCGCATCAACAAGGTCACGCGAGGGATCCGCACGCCTGTGTTCGCGAAGGCGGAGTTCTTCAATCCGGGCGGCTCCGTGAAGGATCGCATCGGTCTGGCGATGATCGAGGCGGCGGAGCGCGCGGGAAAACTGCGGCCGGGCGGCTTGATCGTCGAGGCGACGTCGGGAAACACCGGCGTTGGGTTGGCGATCGCGGCAGCGGTGAAGGGCTATCGCTGCATCTTCACCATGCCGGACAAGATGTCGCAGGAGAAGGCGCGGCTGCTGCGCGCCCTCGGCGCCGAGGTCATCATCACCCCTACCGCTGTACCGCCCGATCACCCCGACAACTACATCATGAAAGGCCGCGCGATCGCAGCGGCGCACGACAACGCGATCTTCGCGGACCAGCACTACAACCCCGTGAACCCCGATGTGCACTATCACACGACAGGGCCGGAGATCTGGGAGCAGACCGACGGCAACGTCACCCATTTCGTCTGCGCGCCCGGCACCGGTGGCACGGTGAGCGGTGCGGGCAAGTACCTGAAAGAGAAGAATCCTAGGATCCGTGTGGTTGCGGGCGATCCGGCGGGGTCGATCTACACCGACTACGCGAAGACCCGGAAGCAAGGCGACGGCCAGCCCTACAAGGTCGAAGGCATCGGCG
>Ga0137368_10008530_pt1 | contig 10564 bp, 12 predicted proteins | sample SagtaG_13_FD_104917 | JGI IMG/M metagenome (GOLD analysis project Ga0137368, IMG submission 104917) | Vadose zone soil microbial communities from Sagehorn Ranch, Mendocino, California, USA - Sage1_L_100_16 metaG | ecosystem: Environmental > Terrestrial > Soil > Vadose zone | place: USA...
ACGAAGTGCGGTTTCGTGATCGTGGGCGAGGGCCGCGGGTTCGCTTATGGGCGCAACGAGGAAACGGACGAGGTCGTCCTCCGACTCGATGCCTGACCCAACTTCGCTCGGCTGCGCCAGCGTGCTCGGGCCTGAGCCCGCCGCACGGTTCATCAGATTCGATGGAGCGAATGCGATTTCGACAGAGTGAGCGCGCAACGCTGATCCGAACTATTTGCGCCGTCTGCGCGTGCATGGTCGCGCGCGGCGGGGTTTAGCCGGCCCAGCCGCGAGCAGGAACGCTCGCCGCGTGGAGCGGCGATCACGGCGAGCGCGTTGGGGCACTAGCTGTGTGTGGTGATGATTGATCCGGCGTGGCTGACGCGAGCCGCTCGGCGCGCTCTTTGATTCCGCGCAACATTTTCCGTTCCATGACGAGTGAGCCAGGCTCCATCGGCAGCATGCCGATGCGTGCAGCGAGCGTCGGTAGGCGGAAGCGGTTGCGGCTGATCAGCCGTGTCGCGCCGTCGTGCTCTTCCAGCACGAACGTCCAGACCCAGTTGCCGTCCTCGGAGCGCCAGGCGAGCAGGCGCCGGGGCTCAACCAGCTCGAGCCGCATCCGGTTCGAGCCGAGGCCGATCGTGTCGCCGACGTCGGGCTGCTGGAACTCCGGCAGGACGCTTTCGGCGCTGTGCATGTCGAGGCCGAGCAGGTTCTCGATCCAGTCGTAGGTGTAGGCGCCGCCGCGCGGCGATGGGCCCATCTGCGCAAGCCACGGCCAGACCGATGCGGCTGGCGCGTCGATCGTGATCGCTCGCGTGGAGACTCCGTCTGCGTCCTCCAGTAGCTCATCCCCTGGCAGCCGCGAGGCGGCTTCTTTGCTGGTGGCGCCCCAGGTAAGGATTGGCCGTCGCAGGAGCGGATAGAGCGCGAGGAAGGCGAGAGCCCCGAAAGTTCTGTTCCGTGGTTTTGACAATGCAGTTCGCTGATGCAGCATCGCAGGGTCAGCCTGCTCGGGTCAGCGTGGCGGTTCGGCGCGCTCGCTGCGGCTTGCGCTGACGCGCCTGGACTTCGTGGCGGCGCGCGACCAGAAGGCCGGCGTTCCAGCCGGGAGCGCGGCCGCCCGTTGGCGGCAGGATCGCGTCCGTATCGAGGCCGGCGCGCGCGACAAGCCAGGCGATAACGGAATTCGAGTTCCACATCTCGCCTGCGCCCAGCTCATCGCGTCCCCAGATAGGCGTGGGCACGGACGGCACGAGGGCTAGCAGTCGACGCGCTAGCTGCGGGTCGTCGCTGAGTCGCTGCGGGCTCTCGACGGCCTCGGCAACATCGGGGATGACGCCGTCGCGCCAGCGGCGCAGCTCGTACCGGAAGATTCGGAGGTGCCCCGCCCAGCGGCTGCCGACCGCGCCCTCGGCGACAACGCCGCGCTCGGCGCCGTCGCCAGCCCGTATCGGCGCCTGCTCGATCACGAACCGTCCCTCCGGCACCCGAACCTCGAGCGCCGAATGATAGAGGTCAGAAACGGGGCGTCGCTCGAGCCGCGCCGCCATTGCCTCGTAGACGCGTCCGTTCAGCCGAACTGAGTGGCCGCCAGCGCCGAGCGGGAGCCAGTAAAGGTCGATCGAGGCCCGTGAGGGGGCGCTCCTATCATCGTCCGGTTGTACGCGCTTCATGATGTTCTTCGCGGTCACCTCCCTTTCGTGGAGGATCGCCCGCCGCTCGAGTTGCCGCATCGGTGCACCCGCGGATGACGCTTGCGGGGTTTCGCGCACCTCGCGCCGCGCGAATACGTCACAGGGCTGTGGGGGCCGGCGATCTCGTGGACGCGATTGACTGATCCAAGTCATTGCGCACGTTTAGCCGTGCGCTCGCGAAGAGATTCGTTTCGCTGCAGTTTGGTAGCGGTCGGCCCCGCCCAGACGAAGTGCCGCGCCGACGACGGCGAGGAGCTTGGGGCGCTTGTCTGAGCGGTGCTGTCGCGGTTCTTGCCCGAGCCGCGAAGCGCCGGGCTACTCGAAGGCTTGGAAGAACGTGGGGAAGGTACCGAGGAGTCCGAGCAGGATGAGCGCGGCGCTGACGATCGTGATCGATCGCAGTGGTGGGTTTGCTCGCCGCCAGAGGGCGGTGAGGAGGGCCCAGGCGACCGCGAACACGATCACGGTGATCAGGGTCTTGCCGGAGAGCGGGCCGACGCGGTCGTTCCATTGCAGGGCGTCGGCGATCCCGGTCGATGCCTCGCCGAGCGTTGTGACGAGGCCCATGCAGAAGACGGCGAGTCCGCCGGCGAGGATCAGCGCGGCCGCCGGGCCGGACGGCGGTTCGGCTTCGCTGATCGGCGCAGGTCGGGGCGGCTGTTGTTCGATCTCTGCTGGTGTGGCCATTGTTTCCTCTGGTGCTGCTAGTGGACGGGGGCTGCTTTGGTGATCAGTGCGCCGAAGATGCCGGCGACGGCCGCGGTTGCGAAGGCGGCGACGAAAAAGCCGATCGCGATGTTGCGGACGGTGCGGTTGCGGGCGAGATAGGCGCCGTAGTAGACGACGAGGCCGGCGGCGACCGTGGCCAGGATCGGGGCGATCCAGGCGACGTGTTCCGTCCACTCCATGCCGAAGGTGTGCCAGGCGGCTGTGGTGGGATCAGCGGTCAGCTTCGACTTGGGGCTATCGGGTGATGTATAGCGGTACCAGTGGTAGACGATCCAGGTGCCGGTGATGACGGTGCCCCAGGCAGCGAGGGCCATCGTCACGGTGCCGATCTTCAACCGGCGCACGCGCTCGCGCAGGCCTTCGGTGGTTACCCACTCAGTGCGCAGGCTCCACAGTCCGGCCAGGCCGCCTGAGAACGCGAGCAGGAAGAACGCCCCGAAGATGATCCCGTGAATCAGCGCCCACCACTCGCGGTAACTGAGATGCATCGCCTACCTCCTGACGGCTGCGACGATCGTAGGCTGTCGCTGCGGCGTTTCAAACCCGCGGCTGGCTTCACGATGGAAGCGGACCACTGGCGAGCGCAAACCTAACACGCCGCCCCGACGAGGAGCAGCGTCAGTACGAGGGCCCATCGAAAAGCGAGGAGGCGTATGGTGGCGCTTGCGAGCGCTGCGCATTTGCCACGGTTGCGAAAGCGCGCGTACGAGTGGTCGGCGGATGATCGCGCCGATCGCCGGGGGCCGGCACCGTTGAGGAAGGCTCTCGCGTGCCGCTGTCCCGGACGCGGTCGAAAGCGGCGGATCGGTCTGCCATCCCTCCGCACGTCAGCGGCTCGATTGCACCACCTCGCCTGCACATGCATGAGCCGGGCTCCGATGCTTAGGGCATCGGAGCCCGGAATCTTCGCCGAGGTAGTTTCGATTTCGTCCACTCGATCGGCGGATGTTTCGGATTCCGCCTACTTCATCAAGTCGATCGAGCTTCGTCCTACTTTCGATCTCTTTCTCGGTGCATCTAGAGGATTGCACTTCATTGGGCGCGTCTCGTCAGGGGAAACGCTGATCTGGGCGGTGGTTTTGCCGCGCTCATCGGTCGCCAGATCCGCAACACGACGCAGGAGGGGGCCGACCGCAGCCGTGTGCGTGGGGTGGGATGCGGCGGAGTGTTATCGTCGCTGAAGCTGCTTGGAGGAGATGGTTGAGGTGGCGACGCGGGTACTTATTGCCGGCGGCGGCGTCGCGGCCCTCGAGGCCGCCCTGGCTCTGCGCGCGCTGGCGGAGGACCGGGTCAGCGTCGAGATGCTAGCGCCCGAGCCTCAATTTTGGTATCGGCCGCTCGCGGTCGCCGAGCCGTTCGATCTCGGCGAGGTGAGGCGGTTCGAGCTGCCGGAGTTGGCCGCGGCGGCGGGTGCGACCTTCTCGCCGGGGGCATTGACAGGCGTCGATGCCGGAAGCCGGCAGGCCCAGACCTCCGCGGGTAGCTCGATTCCGTACGACGTCCTGCTTGTCGCCTGCGGGGCTGGCCCGTCCGAGGCGGTCCCCGGCGCGCTGACCTTCCGAGGGCCGGCAGACACCGAGAAGATCCGCCGGCTGCTCGAGGAGATCGTCGCCGGTCAGGTGGGGCGGGTCGCCTTCGTTGTGCCCTGGGGAGCGGTCTGGTCGCTGCCGATCTACGAGCTGGCGCTGATGACCGCGGCCTACCTCGCCGAGCGCGAGGTCGACCACGTCGAGCTCGCGCTCGTCACGCCGGAGGACGAGCCGCTGCAGCTGTTCGGACGGGCGGGCAGCGAGGCGGTAGAAGAGCTGCTGGAGGAGCGGGGAATCGCCGTTCAGACCGGTTCTTGCCCGGTCGAGTTGGTCGACGGGGAGCTGCGCCTGGTTCCCGAGGGAACGATGGCGGCCGATCGCGTCGTCGCGTTGCCGCGCCTGCGCGGGCCGCGGATTGACGGCCTGCCGCAGACGGTCGAGGGATTCCTGCCCGTGGACGCGCACGGCCAAGTACACGGTCTCGCCGACGTCTACGCCGCCGGCGACATCACCAGCTTCCCGGTCAAGCAGGGCGGCATCGCTACCCAACAGGCAGACGCGGCCGCCGAGATGATCGCGGCAAACGCCGGTGCAGATATCACGCCGCAGCCGTTCCGGCCGGTGCTAAGGGGGCTGCTGCTGACCGGCAGACGGCCGCGCTACCTCAGACACGAGCTCACCGGCGGCGCGGGCGACGCCTCGGCAGCCAGCCCCGAACCTCTCTGGTGGCCGCCCGCGAAGATCGTCGGACGTTACTTAGCGCCCTTCCTCGGCGCCTTCGCCGGCGTCGAAAGCCCACCCGAAGCGCCCTCTGCTCCCGGCGCCGTCCCCGTCGAGGTCGAGGTCGACGCCGCAGCGGTGCGCGAATTGGCGGCGCTCCGGTTGAAGACAGCATCCGGCGCGGAAGCCGACGGTGGCTCCACTGTCGCAGAGGTGATGTCGACCGAGCCGCTCGTTGTCGCGCCCGAGGACACGCTCGGCGAGGTCGCCGAGAAGATGCGTGCACACGACGTCGGCTCGGCGCTCGTCGCCGACTACGGGCGGCTGATCGGGATCCTCACCTCTCGAGACCTGCTCCGCGCCTTCGCGGGACGCGTCCACCCGAGCGAGGCGCGCATCCGCGAGTGGATGACGGCCGAGCCCGTCGCCGTCTCAGCCGACACGCCGATCGAGGTGGCAGTGACCATGATGACCGAGTACGGCTTCCATCACCTACCGGTCGTCGATGGCGAGCGGCCGACGGGGATGCTTGGCCTGCGCCAGGCGGCGCGGCAGGCGCGGGGGCGGAGCGGGATCGGCCTCGGCTTCTGACAAGGGCTGGCTGCCGTTCGTCAGCTTGGGCGCGTCCAGCCGAATCGCTCCGCGGCGAGCCGTGGCCGGCCGGCGAGAATGCCGCGCCAGCGCACGGCCGCGTTCAGCACTCGCGGGCTTCGCGAGAGCGCGTCGACGGCCGCGCTTGCGCTCTCGCCTTCGAAGAAGAAGACGACTTCGCGCTCGCTGACAAAGACGTGGTGTCGCTCAAGCCCTAGGCGCTCAAGGTCGAAGGGCGGCCCCTCCTCGACCAGCTGCCGGGCCGCCTCGGCGCTGCCACGCCTGATCGGAACAACGACCGCAACGCAGGCCCGCGCCGCCCGCTCGGCCCGGAGGCGAGCCAGCAGATCGGTGAGCTCGCCGAGCAGGCCCACCCCGCCCAAGGCTGCGACGAGCACCCGCTCACAGGAGTGCCGCTCGAGCACGAGCGACTTGTCGCCGTTGACCCGCTCATCGGCCGCGCGCCCGATCTCCACCGAGGAGAGCTCGTCGAGGGGAATTCGGAGCTCGTCTTCGCTCGACCCGTGCAGGACGAGGTCGTCGGCGCCCAGCTCGAGCTTGCCGCTGGAGGTCGGACCCTTCCCGGTGCGCCAGACGGCGGCGTACTCGTGACGACGCTCGTGAACGCTTTCGGCCGACAAGACCGCTCCTTTCCAATCGTGCAGACGAAGCAATAGCGCTGGCGGCCTCGCAGGGCGTCCGCAAACGCCGCAGCCGGCGCGCGGCAAAGTACTGAATGCAGGGCGGGTTGCGGCCCGCGGGTGCGACGAGCGGCGTTAGCCGGTTTTCAGCGTTTTGATGTAGGCGACGAGCGCCCGCAGTTGCGAGTCGGGGATGATGCCGCCCCAGTGCGGCATCGAGACGATCGGCGCTCGTCCGATGACGCTGCCGCTCCTGATCACGTCGATGATCTTCTGGTCGGTGTTGAACTCCTTGAAGAAATCGGCGCCGGAGAGCGCAGGAATCGCCTTGTCGGGCGACTGCGGGTTCGGCACGCCGCCGAGCCCGTTCGGGCCGTGACAGTTGACGCAGCCGTAGCGCTGGTAGAGGAGCGCGCCTTCAACTGCCGGGCCTTGGCGGGTGATCACGGGCGGCGGCGTCGCCCCTGGCACCGACGGCAGACCGGCGCGGATGTAGGCGACGAGATCGGCGACCTGATGCGCCGAGATCACCTGGCCCCAGACCGGCATGTAGGGCTTCGTCGGGTTGGCCGATTCGCCGAGGCCGTGGTCGATGATCTGGCTCAGCTGCGCGACGGTCAGCTGCTTGCCGACCTGGCTGAGGGCGGGGACGTCCGCGGAGACGCCACCACGGCCGCGCTCGCCGTGACACTGAGCGCAGGCGAATTGCGTGAAGTCGTGCGCGCCCGCGGCGACGCTCGTGCTGACCGAGGTCGCGCCGCCATTCGGAACCGTTCCGACGACGGTCACCGTCTTCGTCACGGTCTTGGTGGCGCCGCAGGCTCCGAGGGTGCCGGCGAGGAGGAGTCCGCACGCGATGGCGGCTCCGAGCCGTGCGACGGTTCGGGCACGGGCCACGCGGCGAGCATAACGCCGGTCGAGGCGATTTAGGAAGGCGTCGCCTCGCTTCGGGCGGGCGAGATCACGCTTTCTAGGGTGACTCCCGCTCAATGCTCGCTCGGCAGAGCACGCCGCCCCGGGCTCGCATCGAGCACGCGCCTCTAACTGCCGGCGAGAACGACGCCGAGCAGGACGGTCGCCGCCGCGATCATCAGCGTCACCGCCACGATCACGACCGTCCAGGCCCGACCGGTTGCGTATTCCCCCATGAGCGAGCGGTCGCGGGTGAGCAGCGCGATGAATACGAGCAGCGGCAGGAGCAACACCGCGTTGATCGCTTGGGTGATGAACAGGATTGGTACGAGTGGGGCGCCCGGCGCGAGCACGACGAGCGCCCCGACGCCGACCACGAGCGCGTAGGTGCCGTAGAAGACCGGTTCCTCCCGGATCGATGCCTCGACTCGCGCCTCGCGCCCGAGCGCCTCGCTGACCGAATAGGCGGTCGAGAGCGGGAGGATCGCTGCCGCGAGCAGCGCCGCTCCGAGTAAGCCAACCCCGAACAAGGTCGAGGAGAACGAGCCGGCCAGCGGTCGCAAGGCCGCTGCCGCGTCGCCTGCGTCGTTGATCGAGCGGCCGCTCACGTGCAGCGTCGCGGCGCAGGCGATCACGATGAAGAAGCCGATCACACCCGTCATCACCGCGCCGGCGATCACGTCCACGCGCTCGAGCGCGAGGTCGCTCGGGCGGAGCCGCTTGTCGACGGCGTACGACTGGATGAACGCGAGCCCCCAGGGCGCGAGCGTCGTGCCCACCGTCGCGGTCGCGACGACGAGCGCGTGACGCTGCAGCGGCAATGCGGGAACGACGAGCCCCCGCGCGGCCGCGCTCCAGTGCGGATGAGCGAGCACACCAGAGGCGAAATAGGTGAGGAACACGGTCGCCAGCAGGAGCAGCACGTGCTCGACGCGCTTGAAGCCGCCGCGCACGACTAGCAGTGAGACGAGGATCGCCGCCACGGGCACGCTCGCATAGCGGCTGACGCCCGCGAGTTCAGACGCCGCGGCGATGCCGGCGAACTCGGCGCAGGTGGTGCCGACGTTCGCCACGAGCAGGACCGCGGCGGCGGAGACGGCGGCGCGATGCCCGTAGCGGTCGCGGATCAGCCCGGCCAGGCCGCGGCCGGTGACGCAGCCCATCCGCGCGCCGAGCTCGTGGAAGACGACGAGCGCAACAGTCGAGAGCAGCAGCACCCAGAGCAGCCGGTAGCCGAAGTCGGCGCCGAGGATCGAATAGGTCGTGATGCCGGCCGGGTCGTCGTCGGAGAGGCCGGCGAGCACGCCCGGCCCGACGACGGCGGCAAAGGCCACCAGGCGCGTGTGTCGGCGGGCGTAGAGGGCCAGCGCTCGCCGGACCGTGCGGGCGCGGGTGACGGTGCTCATCGATGCGAGCTTACGATTCGCCTCGCGACGGCGACCGCTCGTGCGTCCGACCCGCTGCGCACTGCTCGAGACGGCATCGCCGGTGCCGCCGATCGCTGGACGTCGCGCTCGCGCTCAGAGGCACTAAACGACGCTGCGGCGGCTCAGACGAGCGTGCGCACGTTTTCGACCACGAGCAGGACTGCGACGCCGACGAGCAGGAGTGCGAAGAGCGTGCCGAGGCGGCGCTGATCGAGGCGGCCGCCGAGCCGACGACCGAGCAGCGCTCCGGCGATCGCGGCGGCCGCGAAGGCGGTTGCAATCCCCCAGTCGATGCGGCCGCTGGCGAGGTGTGCGGCCAGCGCCGAGGCGCTTGTGAGCGCGATGATCGCGAGCGAGGTTCCGACCGCGAGCGTAATCGGCAGTCCGAGCAGGAGCACGAGTGCGGGCACGATCACGAAGCCGCCGCCGACGCCGAAGAAGCCCGTCAGCAGGCCGGTCAGGAGCCCGGTCGCTGCGGCCCGCAGTTGCGCCTGGGGGCGCCGGTTTGGTTCGGCGGTGAGGCCTCGTCGCCGCTGCATGGCCCAGGCGGCGAGGAGTAGGAGCGCGGCGAAGGCGAGCAGGATGATGTGGCCGCCGACGACCCGGTTGAGCGCGCTGCCGCCGATCGCGCCTGCGCCTCCGGCGAGGCCGAAGGCGAGCGCCGTTCTGATCCGGACGTTCCCGATCCGGGCGTGGTCGGCCGCGCCGACGAGCGCGGCCGCTCCGACGACGAGCAGCGATTCGGTAGTGGCGGCGTGGATGGGCTGGCCGAGGACGTACACGAGGACGGGGACGGCGAGGATCGAGCCGCCGCCGCCGATCAGGCCGAGGAGCACGCCGATCGCGACGCCGAACGGGAGCGCGAGCAGCTCGCCGGCCATCGTCAGACGGGCGAACCGAGGGCTTGGCGCGCGCGGCTCAGTTGTTGCTCGCCTGCAGCAGCCGGCTGAGTTCGGCGAGCTGGGCCTGAACGCTGCCGCAGACTTCCTCGCAGAGGCGCAGGACGCCTTCGTCGACGATCCGGTAGTAGACGTGGTTGCCGTGTTTGCGGCGGCCGACGATGCCAGCTTCGGCAAGCAGCTGCAGGTGTTTGGAGACGTTCTGCTGCGAGCTGTCGAGCGTCTCGCTGAGCTCATTGACGGTCGCCTCGCCGGCGCGGAGCTGGTCGAGCAGGCGGATCCGGAGTGGCTCGCCGAGCACGCGGAAGCGGCGCGCGATCAGCTCGACAAGTTCCTCGGGAAGCGGGTGCGGCAGCACGGGAATAAACTATACCATTGTTGAGTTGTAGAAGGCGTATACACGGTTCCATCATGGCAAGGAGGCGAGGTGAACAGGAATATGAGCAACCTCGACCGCGCCCTACGCAGCTTTCTGATCGCTCCAGCCGCTGTGGCCGTTGCCGTCGCCGTCGGTGGCGGCTCGATCGCGGGAATCGTGCTGCTCGTCCTCGCGGCGATCATGCTCGCCACAAGCGCGATCGGCTTCTGCCCGCTCTACACGCTGCTTCGCCTCAACACCCGCGGCCGCACGCCGCTGCCCCACTGACCACGAAAGGACGGACACGGCGATGGATGTGACTACCGAGACCTTCGAGCAGGAGGTGCTCGCGCGCTCGCACGAGCTGCCGGTCGTCGTCGACTTCTGGGCCGCCTGGTGCGGACCCTGCCGGATGCTCGGGCCGACGCTCGAGCGCGAGGCTGCGGCGCGTGACGGCGCGCTTGTGCTCGCCAAGGTCGACGTCGACGAGAACGAGCCGCTCGCACAGCAGTACGGGATCCGCGGCATCCCCGCCGTCAAGGCGTTCAAGAACGGGCAGGTCGTGGGCGAGTTCGTCGGTGCGCAGCCGCCCGCCGCGGTGGCCCGCTTTCTCGACGAGCTCACCGGCCCCTCGAAGGCCGACCAGCTCCTCGCCGAGCTGCACGAGTCGGGCCAGGAGCCGGAGATCGTCGCCGCGATCGAGGCCGGAGACCACGATCGGGCGCTCGCGCTTCTGCTCCAGGCAGCCGAGGAGGGCGATCCCGTACGGCGCGAACGGATGCGCGCACTCGCCGTCGCGCTCTTCGGCGAGCTCGGGAACGAGCATCCGCTCACCGAGCGCTATCGGCGGCGCCTGGCAGCCGTTCTCTACTAGCCGGAGCTCGCTCGATCGTCCCGGTGAGCGCCGAACAGGTCGAGGTAATTCCTCATCCCGACCTCTGTCCTACTCTCGCCGAAGACGGCTTTGGTGAAGTTCATACCGTAGAGCGAGAAGAGCATGCGCTCGTCCTGCCCCGGTGGTACCACCTCAGCCGGGCGTCCGATTGCAGTCCAGCCCTCCGGTACGGCGCGCCCCGGCGGTA
>Ga0137368_10008531_pt1 | contig 10564 bp, 9 predicted proteins | sample SagtaG_13_FD_104917 | JGI IMG/M metagenome (GOLD analysis project Ga0137368, IMG submission 104917) | Vadose zone soil microbial communities from Sagehorn Ranch, Mendocino, California, USA - Sage1_L_100_16 metaG | ecosystem: Environmental > Terrestrial > Soil > Vadose zone | place: USA...
AAGGTTTCCACCCACACCACCTTGTCGGCGCTAGCGAAGGCGCGCTCGATGGCCTCCCGATCCCCCTTCTCCCAATGGTTGATGTGATTAAAGGTCTGACCCTGCTTGTCCTCGCGGATCAGCGGCGCGTCGGGCTCCAGCGCCTTGTGCGGGTCGACCACCGGCGGCAGCGGGTCGTAGTCGACCTCGATCAGCTCCAGCGCGTCGCGGGCCACGTAGGGGTCCTCCGCGACCACCGCCGCGACCTCCTGACCCTGGAACACCACCTTGTCGAGGGCGAGCACGGCCTGGGTGTCGGCCGACAGGGTGGGCATCCAGGCGAGGCCGTGGGCGTCCAGGTCGCGGCCGGTGATCACCGCCACCACCCCGGGGTGGGCGGCGGCCGCGGCGGTGTCCAGGGCGGTGATGCGGGCGTGGGCGATCGGGCTGCGCAGCAGCGCCATGTGCAGCATGCCGGGCAGGCTGATGTCGTCGACGTAGTTGCCGCGGCCGCGGAGGAAACGGTCGTCCTCCTTGCGCCGCACCGAGTGGCCGAGCCCGCGGATCTGCGGGGTGGTCGTCTCGCTCACGCCGACACCTCCTGTCCCACCGGTGCCTGCTCGGCGTCCCGGGTGGCGGCCGCGGCGGCGCGGACCGCCCGCACGATGTTGACGTAGCCGGTGCAGCGGCAGAGGTTGCCGCTGAGCGCCCAGCGGACCTCCTCCTCGGACGGGTCGGGGTTCTCGGCCAGCAGCGCCTTGGCGGCCAGCATCATCCCCGGGGTGCAGAAGCCGCACTGCAGGCCGTGCTCCTGCTTGAAGGCGGCCTGGATGGGGGAGGGCTGGCCGTTCTCCAGCAGCCCCTCGACGGTCTGGACGTCGTGCCCGTCGGCCTGGACGGCCAGGTAGGTGCAGGACTTGATCGGCATCCCGTCGAGCAGGACGGTGCAGGCGCCGCACGAGGTGGTGTCGCAGCCGATGTGGGTGCCGGTGAGGCGCAGCCGCTCGCGCAGCAGGTGGACCAGCAGCAGGCGCGGCTCCACGTCGGCGCTGTGGGCGGTGCCGTTGACCTTGACGGTGATCTGCATCTAGACCTCCAGTTCGACCGGGGGGCTACCGCTTCGCTGCTTCAGCCCCCCGGACCCCCCGCCGCGGCGGCCATGGCGACGGACTGGCGCAGGCCCCGTTCGGTGAACACGCGGACCACGTTGCGCTTGTAGTCGGCCGAGCCGCGGGTGTCGGCGCTCGGCGAGGCGGCCCTGGCGGCCAGCTCGGCGGCCTCCCGGAACGCCTCGTCGGAGGGCTCGGCGCCGGCGAGGGCCGCCTCTGCCTCGGTCGCCTTGAGGTTGCTCGGCCCGACCGCGGTGAGCCCGATGCCGGCGTCGCCGATGCGGCCGTCGGTCATCGAGACCCGCACGGCGACCGCGGCGGTGGCGAAGTCCCCGACCTTCCGCTCCAGCTTGAGGTAGGCGCCGCCGGCGCCGGGCCGGCGCGGCACCCGGACCTCGACCAGCAGCTCGTCGGGGCGCAGCGCGGTGGTGAACGGCCCCTCGAAGAAGTCGCCGGCCGCGATCACCCGCGACCCGGCCCGTGACCTGGCGACCAGCTCGGCGTTCAGCGCCAGCATCACCGCGCCCCAGTCGCCGGCCGGGTCGGCGTGGGCGAGCGAGCCGCAGACGGTGCCGAGGTTGCGGACCAGCGGGTCGGAGACCTGCGGGGCGGCCGCCGCCATGGTCGGGTAGCGCTCCCGCAGCAGCCGCGAGCGTTCGGCGTCCCTGTGCCTGACCAGGGCGCCGATGCGGAGATGGTCGGCGTCCTCGGCGATCTCCCCGAGGCCGCCGATGCGGTTGATGTCCACCAGCCACTGCGGCGCGCCGAACCGGAGCTTGAGGACCGGGATCAGGCTCTGGCCCCCGGCCAGGACCTTGGCCTCGTCCCCGTGCTCGGCGAGGTGGTCGAGCGCCTCGTCGAGGGTTCGGGGGGCGAGGTAGTCGAACGGTGGCGGGAGCATGCGACCTCCTCTTGCCGCGCAGTCGGCGGCGGCGGCGGACCAGCGCATGACCAGTTGACGCCTCAACCAGCTCCCATAGGAGCACGCCGCTCGAACCTGGTCAATGGCCCTCGCGCGCCGCAAGCGCCCGTGCCAGGCAAGCCCGCCGAAGCGGTCGCTCGCCGGCGGGGTTGCCAACCGTCCGGTCCGCTCGCAGGATGACGCCCGACCCGTCCGCGTCCTGTCCGAGAGGCTTGCGTGCCTGTCCCCGGTCCGCCCCGCTGGCGTTTCCCCGACCCGGCAACCGCCGACGAGGACGGCCTGGTCGGGGTCGGCGCCGACCTGGAGCCGGCCACCCTGCTGGACGCCTACCGGCGGGGGATCTTCCCCTGGCCCCACCCGGGCGCGCCGCTGCCGTGGTTCTCGCCCGACCCGCGCGGGGTGATCCCGCTGGACGGCGTGGTGGTGTCGCGCTCGCTGCGGGCGCGGCTGCGCCGTTCCGGCTGGCAGACGACCGTCGACCGGGCGTTCGCGGCGGTGATCGCCGCCTGCGCCGACCGCCCGGCCCCGACCGGCGTCCCCGGCGAGGGCACCTGGATCACGCCGCCGATGCTGGCCGCCTACCGGCGCCTGCACGACCTCGGCCACGCCCACAGCCTGGAGGTGTGGGCCGGGGACGCGCTGGTCGGCGGGTTGTACGGCATCGCGGTCGGCGGGGTGTTCACCGGCGAGTCGATGTTCCACCTGGCCACCGACGCCTCCAAGGTGGCCCTGGTCGACCTGGCCGCGCGGCTGGCCGAGGCCGGCGGGCGCCTGATCGACGTGCAGATGGTCACCCCGCACCTGGCCAGCCTCGGCGCCCGCGACCTGCCGCGCGCCGAGTTCCTCGCCCTGCTCGCCAGGGTCCGCGACCACCCGGTGCGCCTTGCCACCGACCGCCGGGCGGTGGCCAGGCTCCGCTGACCGGTAGCATCGGGCTGGAACGCCGGTGCGATCGCGGAGGCGACCCGATGCAGGGCACCATGACGGGCAAGATCCTCGAACGGCACCTGGTCTCCGGCCGGCTGGCCCCCGGCGAGGAGATCGCCATCGGAATCGACCAGACGCTGCTGCAGGACGCCACCGGCACGATGGCGTTCATGGAGTTCGAGGCGCTGGGGCTCGACCGGGTCCGGGTCGACCTGGCGGTCCAGTACGTCGACCACAACATGCTCGGGTTCGACCACCGCAACGCCGACGACCACCTGTTCCTGCAGGGCTGCGCGGCCAGGTACGGCGCCCGCTACTCGCGGGCCGGCAACGGCATCTGCCACCAGGTCCACACCGAGCGCTTCGCCCGGCCGGGCGCGACCCTGCTCGGCGCCGACTCCCACACGCCGACCTCGGGGGCCTGCGGCGCCCTGGCGATCGGCGCCGGCGGCCTCGAGGTCGCCCTCGCCATGGCCGGCCACCCGTTCCAGACGCCGACCCCGACCGTGGTCGGCGTCCACCTGGAGCACCGGCTGCCGCCCTGGGTCGCCTCCAAGGACCTGATCCTGTGGCTCATCCGGAGATATACCGTCAAGGGCGGCCTGGGCCGCGTCTTCGAGTTCACCGGGCCGGGGGCGGCCAGCCTGCCGGTCACCCAGCGGGCGACGGTCTGCAACATGATCACCGAGCTCGGCGGGACCACCGCGATCTTCCCCTCCGACGAGCAGACCCGCCGCTTCCTGCGGCGCCAGCGCCGCGAGGACCAGTGGGTGGAGCTCGGCCCCGACCCGGACGCCCGCTACGACGAGGAGGTCCAGGTCGACCTGGCCGCCCTCGAGCCGCTGATCGCCAAGCCGCACCAGCCCGACAACGTCGTCCCGGTCGAGGAGGTCGCCGGCACCCCGGTGTACCAGGTCTGCTTCGGGTCGAGCGTCAACTCCTGGTACGAGGACCTGGCCGTCCCGGCGGCGGTGCTGCGCGGCAGCCACCTGCCGCCCACCACGGTCGGCACCGTCTCGCCCGGCAGCCGGCAGATCCTCACCACCATCACCACCTCCGGGGTGCTTGAGGACCTGGAGCGGGCCGGGCTGCGCATCCTGGAGCCGGCCTGCGGGCCGTGCGTCGGCATCGGCCAGGCGCCGCCCACCGGCAAGGCCAGCGTGCGAACCTTCAACCGCAACTTCAAGGGCCGCTCCGGCACGGTCGACGACCAGGTCTACCTGGCCTCGCCGGCGACCACGGCGGCCACCGGGCTGGCCGGGGTGATCACCGACCCGCGCACCCTCGGCGACCAGCCCGAGATCGACGACCCGGACCCGGTGGTCGACGACTTCATGCTGCTCGACCCGCCGCCGGCGGAGCAGGCCGAGCGGATCGAGATCATCCGCGGGCCGAACATCAAGCCGCCGCCGATCCCGCCGCCGCTGCCCGACGGCTTCCAGGGGCGGGTGCTGATCGTGCTGCCAGACAACGTCTCCACCGGGTCGATGGCGCCGGACGGGGCGATCGTGATGGCCGACCGCTCCAACGTGGCCGCGATCGCCGAGTACACCTTCATGAAGGAGGACCAGGGGTTCGTCCAGCGGGCCAAGGACTGGGGTGGCGGCTTCATCGTCGGCGGCGACAACTACGGGCAGGGTTCCAGCCGCGAGCATGCCGCGCTCGCCCCGCTCGCCCTCGGCGTCCGGGCGGTGCTCGCCCAGGGCTTCGCCCGCATCCACCGGCGCAACCTGATCGCCCAGGGCCTGGTGCCGCTGTACCTCGACCAGCAGGCGCACGACCGCCTGGAGGTCGGCGACCGGCTCGACATCCCCGGCGTGAAGGACGCGGTCGCCGGCGGCGCCGCGGAGGTCGAGGTCCGCGTCCAGGGCAAGGACGGCTTCCTCGCCAGGCTGGACCTCTCCCCCCGCGAACGCAGGGTGGTCCTCGCCGGAGGGGTGCTGAACCAGCTGAAGACGGTCGAACGCCGGGGCGGGGAGGCGGCGCCGTGACCCACCACCACGACCCGGCCGTGCTCGAGCTGGAGCCGCTGGAGGTCGAGGCGGGGCTGCAGGCCGGCACGGTGACCCTGCTCGACATCCGCAGCCAGGCCCTGTTCGAGCGCTCCGGGGAGCGGGCGGTCGGCGACCGCCGCTTTCCGGCCGACCCGGACGCGGCCGAGCTGGCCAGCCTGGACCGCGACCGGCTGATCGTCGCCTACTGCGACTGCCCGGGCGAGGCCGCCAGCTTCGGGTTCGGCACGCGGCTGCGCCGAGCCGGCTTCCCGCGGATGGGGGTGCTGCGCGGCGGCATGGCCGCGTGGAGGTCGGCCGGCCTGCCCACCGAGCGGGTGGTGGAGGCCGACGAATGACGGAGGGTCCATGAGTCAGGACGTGTTCAATGCGCTGGAGGCGGCCAGGCGGGACGGGCAGACGGTGGTGATGGGCACCACCGTGCGGACCGAGGGCGACCCGCCGTCGGCGCCTGGCAACCGGGCCCTGTTCGGGCCGGACGGGGCGCTGCTGGCCGGCACGATCGGCTGCAACGGGCTGGACCGCCGGGCTGGCCGGGACGGCGCCGGGCTGCTGGCGGCGGGGGAGCGGTCCGGGATGCGCCGCTACACCAGCTTCGAGGGCGAGCCGGGGGAGGGCGTGGTCGAGGTGTTCCTGGAGGCGTTCGCCGGCCCGGCCAGGCTGCTGGTCGGCGGCGGCGGCCCGGTCGCCGACGCCCTTGCCTCCATCGGCGAGGTGGTCGGGCTGGCCGTCCGCGCCGAGGCGCCGGGCACGGCGGAGTTCACCGCCACCGGCCAGGGGCTCGGACCGGGCGACGCGGTGGTGTTCGTCGACCACGACGACCCCGAGCTGCTGCCGGCGCTGATCGCCGTGCTGACCGGTCGGGCCGGCTATGTCGGGGTGATGGGCAGCCGGCGCCACACGCCGGGGTTCGTGAAGGTGCTGCGCGATGCCGGCGTCGACGTCCGGCGCCTCCGCAGCCCCACCGGGCTGGACCTGGGCGCCCGGCGGCCGCCGGAGATCGCCCTGTCGATCCTGGCGGAGGTGATGGCGGCCACCCGCGGCCGGCCCGGCGGCAGCCTCGACATCGTCCACGCAGAGAAAGGCCCCGAGTAGGCCTCGGTCGCAGAGCGCCGCGGTTCTCCTCGGGGCCTTTCACCCCCCGAACGGCACCTCCCGCCGTGACCCGCCTCGGGGGGCGGGGCGGCATACGCCACAACCCCCGGAAGGGGCTGCTGCGCGCGGTCCGGCGTCACCACGCCCGACCTACCGTTCAACGGCACGGTGGCGTACCCGTGGCCACCGTGCCGTCGCTCCGGACTCTGCCAGAATGGCCATCTTCGGTCAATCCCCGGTTTGCTCTGCTTCCGGCCGGACCCGGCGGGTCGCGGCAGGCATTCCGGAGCTTGCTTGCAAAGCGGTACTGGGCGATAGCATCGCGCGCTGTGGTGGACGTCGACGAGCAGCACCAGCTCCGCAAGGCCGAGCTGATGGCCGCGATGTCACTTGCGACCGACCTGAGCATGGGCCAGCCGATGGAGGACGGCCTGGCCGTCTGCCTGCTCGCCACGCGGCTGGCGGCGGCGCTCGGGCTGTCCGAGGACCAGCAGGTGCGGGTCTACTACGCCGCGCTGTTGCGCCACATCGGCTGCACCGCCGACATGCACGTGCTGGCGGCGGCGGCGGGCGACGACGTGTCGATGCGGAGCGCGTTCATCGCGGTGGACCTCGGCCGGCCGGCCGAGATGCTGGCGGCGATGCTGCGGCACATCGGGCGGACCTACTCGCCGCTGGAGCGCCCGGTGGCGGTGGCGCGCGTGATGGCGGCGGCCGGCAAGTTCAAGTCGAGCGGGCAGGTCCAGTGCGAGGTGGCGGACATGCTCGCGCAACGCCTTGGTTTCGGCGAGGGCGTGCAACGCGACATCAGGGGCGTCCAGGAGCGCTGGGACGGCAAGGGCTTCCCCGGCGAGGCCAGGGGCGAGGAGATCACGCCGGCCGCCAGGGTGGTCGGCGTCGCCAGCCTGGCGGCCATCTGCCATCGCCTGGAGGGGCCGGCCGGCGCCCTCGAGGTCCTGCGACGCCGTTCCGGGACGGCGTTCGACCCCGCCGTCGTCGCCGGGTTCGCGGCGAACGGGGCCGAGCTGTTCTCGGCCCTGGAGGTCGGCTCCCCCTGGGACTGCGTGCTGGAGGTCGAGCCCGGCGAGCGTCCGGTCCTCTCCGGCAGGCGGCTGGACGAGGCCCTGCGCGCGATGGGCGACTTCGCCGACCTGAAGTCGCCGTACACGGTCGGGCATTCCGGCGGCGTCGCCGACCTGGCCGCCAGGGCCGCGGAGCGCTGCGGCCTGCCCCCCGACGATGTCGTCGCCGTGCGCAGAGCGGGATGGGTCCACGACATCGGCCGGGCGGCGGTGTCGTCGGCCATCTGGGACAAGCCTGGCCCGCTCACCAGTGGCGAGTGGGAGAAGGTCCGGCTGCACGCCTACCACGCCGACCGGATCCTGGCGCGCCGGGGGCTCCTCGAGCGGATCAGGCGGGTCGCCTCGATGCATCACGAGCGTCTCGACGGCTCCGGCTACTTCCGGCAGGCGCCCGCGTCGCAGCAGCCGCCGGCGGCGCGGGTCCTGGCCGCCGCCGACGCCTACCACGCGATGACCGAGCCGCGACCGCACCGGCCGGCGATGCGCGCCGACCAGGCCGCCGCCGAGCTGCGCGCCGAGGTGAAGGCCGGCAGGCTGGACCCGGACGCCCTGCGCGGCGTGCTCGACGCCGCCGGCATGCCGGTCGGCCGCAGGCGCGAGCAGGTCGCCGGCCTCACCACCCGCGAGATCGAGGTGCTGCGGCTGCTGGCGCGCGGGCGGTCGATCAGGGACATCGCCGGCAGGCTGCAGATCTCCCCGAAGACGGCCGACGCCCACATCCAGCACATCTACGCCAAGGCGGGGGTCTCCAGCCGCGCCGCGGCGACCCTGTTCGCCATGCAGCACGACCTGGTCGGCGCGGAGGCCTGAGGCGGCAAAGATTGGGAGAACTCCCGATGACGGCGCCCCCGGCGTCGGGCACCCTCCGGGTGCGGTTCGGAAACGGGTGGTTCGGGAACGAACCCCCGGGGGGGCTGCCGGGTAGGGCCGGCCCTCGACGGGGCCGGCCCCACCCGTGCCCCCGGGTCTCAAGAAGGTCGCGCGGCCTGCTTCAGCGCAGGCTGCGGTAGCGGCGCAGCAGCGCGTTGGTCGAGCTGTCGTGGCCGGGATGCGGCTCGGCGGCCTGCTCGAGCTCGCCGGCGATCCGGGTGGCCAGCACCTTGCCCAGCTCGACGCCCCACTGGTCGAACGAGTTGATCCTCCAGATCACGCCCTGGGTGAAGACCTTGTGCTCGTAGAGGGCCACCAGCTGGCCGAGCACGGCGGGGGTGAGCTGGGGGGCCAGGATGGTGTTGGTGGGGTGGTTGCCGGGGAAGGTGCGGTGGGGGACGAGCGCCGGCGCCACGCCCTCGGCCTCGACCTGCTCGCGCGGCTTGCCGAGGGCCAGCGCCTCGGTCTGGGCGAAGAAGTTGGCCATCAACAGGTCGTGGTGGACGCCGAGCTCGCGGGTGGGCCGGCAGAAGCCGACGAAGTCGCACGGGACGAGCCTGGTGCCCTGGTGGATGAGCTGGTAGAAGGCGTGCTGCCCGTTGGTGCCAGGCTGCCCCCAGACGACCGGGCCGGTCTGGACGGCGACCGGGTTGCCGTCCAGGTCGACCGACTTGCCGTTGGACTCCATGTCGAGCTGCTGCAGGTAGGCGGGAAAGCGGCTCAGGTACTGGCTGTACGGCAGCACGGCGTGGGTCTCGGCCCCGAAGAAGTCGTCGTACCAGACGCCGAGCAGCCCGAGCAGCACCGGCAGGTTGCGCGCGAACGGGGCGGTGCGGAAGTGCTCGTCGATGACGTGGAACCCGGCGAGCATCTCGTCGAACCGCAGCGGCCCGATGGCGACCATCAGCGACAGGCCGATCGCCGACGGGTACGAGTAGCGCCCGCCCACCCAGTCCCAGAACTCGAACATGTTGGCCGGGTCGATGCCGAACTCGGTCACCTTGGCGGCGTTGGTCGACACCGCGACGAAGTGCCGCCCCACCGCCCGCTCGTCGCCGAGGCCCTCCAGCAGCCAGTCGCGGGCGCTGCGGGCGTTGGTCAGCGTCTCCAGGGTGGTGAAGGTCTTGGAGCAGACGACGAACAGGGTCTCGGCCGGGTCGAGGTCGCGGGTGGCCTCGGTGATGTCGGCGCCGTCGACGTTGGAGACGAACCGGAAGGTCCGCGCGCGGTCGCTGTAGTCGCGCAGCGCCTCGTAGGCCATCGCCGGTCCCAGGTCGGACCCGCCGATGCCGATGTTGACCAGGTTGCGGATCGGCCGGCCGGTGTGGCCAAGCCAGCGGCCGCTGCGGACCTGCTCGGCGAACGCCCCCATCCTGCGGAGCACGTCGTGCACCTCGGGGACCACGTCGTGCCCGTCGACCAGGATCGAGGTGGCGGCAGGAGCCCGCAGGGCGACGTGGAGCACCGCCCGGTCCTCGGTGAGGTTGATCGGCTCGCCGGCGAACATCGCATCGATCCGTTGCCGCAGCCCGGCCCGCTCGGCCAGCGCCAGCAGCAGCCGGACCGTCTCGTCGTTGACCCGGTTCTTCGACCAGTCCAGGTACAGGTCGCCGGCCTCGCAGGCCATGCGCTCGCCGCGGTCCTGGTCGGCGGCGAACAGCTCACGCAGGTGGACGCCCTTGATCTCCGCGTGATGCCGCCGCAACGCCTGCCACTCCGGCGTCTGGTCGATGCGGGTGGGGGTCTCGGCCATCGGCCAAGGCTACTCCCGCGGCCCGGTGAGGTGGAGGCCGGCCAGAAGCCACACGGTTGACGCCGAGGACGGCCACGCCGAGCGGGACGTGGACGGCGACCTGGTGGTGTAGCCGAGCGCGACCTGGGCGCCGACGGCCAGCAGCAGCAGCCCGCTGGCGGCCGTCGGCTGTCTCGGAAGAGGTCTCGCACCTTACCGGGCGTCTGCCGACATCAGTCCGCGACGTGCTCGCCCAACACAGCGACACGAGCTGAGCTTCACTCCATGGGGGCCGGGCCTAGTCGCCGGAGGCCTGCGGTGCCCCCCGCTGGTCCCATTGGAGGCGGTACACCTCGACCGGCTGCTGGCGGCCCTTGAGCAGCCTGGTCCCGGCCGGCTGGGCTTCCGGCCACGCGCAGCGCGCCATGGTGGCCGCCGATGCCAGGATCTCGCCGGCCTTGGCCTCGCTCTGCAGGCGCTGGGCGACGTTGACGGCGTCACCGATCACCGTGTAGTCGACCCGCCCGGCGCCGCCGACCAGGCCCGCGATCACGGTGCCGGTGTTGAGGCCGACGCCGATGTCGCTGGCCGGCAGCCCCAGCGCCCGCGCCTCGGCGTTCAGTTCGGCTTGGCGTCGCTGCATCGCCAGCGCACACCGGACGGCCCGCTCGGGGTGGTCGGCGACCGGTCTGGGCGCGCCGAACACGGCCATGACGGCGTCGCCGGCGAACTTGTCGAGCATGCCGCCGTGGGCGCGGACCACCTCGGCCACCGCGGCAGGCGGCGGAGGTCGTCGGCCGGCACCTGGCCGCGATGGCCGAGGTGGTCCGCGCCCA
>Ga0137368_10008533_pt1 | contig 10563 bp, 8 predicted proteins | sample SagtaG_13_FD_104917 | JGI IMG/M metagenome (GOLD analysis project Ga0137368, IMG submission 104917) | Vadose zone soil microbial communities from Sagehorn Ranch, Mendocino, California, USA - Sage1_L_100_16 metaG | ecosystem: Environmental > Terrestrial > Soil > Vadose zone | place: USA...
CTGGTCGCCCAGGTCGCTGCCCGGCTGCGCCGCGACGCCGAGGCGGCCAGCGACGCCGGCGCGGTTCGGCTACGGCGGCCCGACGGCAGCGTCAGCGACGTGTGCCGCACGTACGCCGATCTGGTCGACGCCATCGAGGTCGGGCTGACCGACGACGCGACACGGTCGGCGTGGGTGAGCGCGCAGACCACGCTGGGCAGTGTCAACGCCTTCCTTCGCCGGCTGCGTTCCTCGGTACGGCCGTTGTCGCCGATTGTGCGCGGCGACCTGCCGCCGGGCAGGCCGCATTCGATCACGACCATGGACGCGCAGGTGTCCGTCGTCGACCTGCACAACCTGCCCGAGCGGGCCCAACGGTTCGTCGTCGGCGTCGCCTTGCGCGGCGAGTTCGCCCGCAAGGAGAACGCCGGCACCTCCCGACCGTTGCTGTTCGTGGTGCTCGACGAGCTGAACAAGTACGCGCCCCGGGAGGGCGGTTCGCCGATCAAGGAGATCCTGCTCGACGTGGCGGAGCGGGGCCGATCCTTGGGTGTCATCCTGATCGGGGCGCAGCAGACCGCCTCCGAGGTCGAACGGCGCGTCGTCGCGAACTGTTCGATGCGGGTGGCCGGACGCCTCGACGCGGCCGAGGCCCGCCGCGCCGAGTACGGCTGGCTACCGGCGACCACGCGGGCGCGGGCCATCTTGGCCCGACCCGGCACGATGTTCATCGCGCAGCCGGAGATCCCGGTCCCGCTTGCGGTGGCGTTCCCGTTCCCCGCCTGGGCGACCAGGACGTCGGAACGCGGCGAATGGACGCTCACCCCGGCCGCGGCGAGCCCCGCCGACCCGTTCGCCGGCCTACCCGGAGCCGACGGCGACGAGCCCCCGTTCTGACAGGCACGCGACCCTGCAAAGGGGGAAGCGATGAAGTTCCTGCACACCGCCGACTGGCACGTCGGCAAGATCCTCAAGGGCCGCTCACGGGCCGACGAGCACGCCACGGTGCTGAAAGGCCTCGTTGATCTGGCCCGCACCGAGGACGTCGAAGCGGTCGTCGTGGCCGGTGACGTGTTCGACACCGCCGCACCGACCCCGGAATCCCAGGCGCTGGTGATGCGCGCCCTGCTGGCACTGCGGGAAGACGGGCGGAAGGTCGTCGTCGTGGCCGGCAACCACGACAACCCGCACCTGCTCGACGTCTACCGGCCGGTACTGGGGGCGCTGGGCATGCACGTCGTCGGAACGTTTCGTCGACCACACGACGGCGGCGTGCTGACCTTCAACGCCCGCACCGGCGAGCCGGTGCGCCTGGCCGCCGTGCCGTTCCTGTCCCACCGCTACGCGGTCCGCGCCGCCGAAGCCCTCACCGGCTCCCCCGACGAACACAACCGCACCTACGCCGAGCGGTTCGCCGAGCTACTCCGGGCCCTGACCGCCGGCTTCGCCGCCGACACCGTCAACCTGGTCACCGCGCACGGCACCCTGCCCGGCGGCAAGTTCGGCGGAGGCGAGCGCGAGGCACAGTCGATCTTCTCCTACTACTTCGAGCCGACCGCGTTCCCCCCGTCCACCCAGTACGCAGCCCTCGGTCACCTACACCGCCGCCAACAGGTGCCCGGGCCGTGCCCGATCTGGTACTGCGGATCGCCGATCGCCGTCGACTTCGGCGAGGAGGACAACACACCCGGCGCCCTGCTGGTCACCGTCGAGCCGGGCCGTCCCGCCCTCACCCGCGAGGTCACCCTGCCGGGCGTGCGGCGGCTGCGAACCGTCCGGGGCAGCCTTGAACAACTGGAGGCCATGGCCGACGCACTCGCCGACGCCTGGCTGCGGGTGGTCGTGGCAGAGACGCCACGGGCCGGGCTCGCCGACGCCGTACGCGAGATCCTGCCCGGTGCCCTGGATGTCGACATCGACGAGCGCTTCCGCCCGACCTCGGCCCGACGGCGCAGCCCGGACAACGCCGGGCGAGTGCGCAGCGCGCGAGAACTGTTCCGCGACTACCTGACCGAGACCGGCCGCAACGACGAACGGGTCGGCGCGCTGTTCGACCGGCTACACGACGAGGTGACCCGCGACGTCGGCGGCAATGGGGGTGTGAGCTGATGCTTCCGCTGCGGCTGCACATGCAGAACTTCGGCAGCTTCCGCGAGCCGGCCACGGTCGACTTCGCCGACGTGGACTACTTCGCCCTGGTCGGCCCCACGGGGGCCGGTAAGAGCACGGTCATCGACGCGATGTGCTTCGCCCTCTACGGCACCGTGCCGCGGTGGGGCAAGGAGAACGTAATCTCCATGGCCCTTGCTCCCTCGGCCACCTCAGGCAAAGTGGCGCTGGTGTTCGAGGCCGCCGGGCGCCGCTACGGCGTTGTTCGTGTCCTTGCCCGCAACGCCAGGGGGTGGTGGGCACGAAGGAGGCACGGTTGGACGAGCTCGACCGTGCGGTGCCACCCGACGCGGACCTGATCGAGTTGCTGGGCGCCACGGTGTTGTCGCTTGCCGAGGGCGAGGCGGTGACCGCCGAGGTTCAGCGCCTCACCGGGCTGGAATACAAGTACTTCACCCAATGCGTGGTGCTGCCGCAGGGACAGTTCGCCGAGTTTCTACACTCCCAGCCGCGAGAGCGCCAAGACCTGCTGGTCCAGCTTTTGGACGCCGGGGTGTACGAACGCATCCGGCAGCGCGCCGTCCGCGAGGAGGAGACTGCCAAGCAGGCCGCGGCGTTCGCCCGCGACCAGCTCGCCAAGCTCGTCGACGCCGACGAAGCCACCGAACAGGCCGCATCGAAACGACTCGCCGCCCTCCGCACACTTGCCGGTCACGTCCGCTCCGCGATCGGGACGCTGCGCACGCACGACGACGCGGTACTGCAGATACGTGCAGAGCGCGACGGCGCGCAGCGGCAACTCACCACACTCGGCGCGCTGGCCATGCCCGACGAAGTCCCCACCCTCGCCGAGGCCGCCCGCGCCGCCACCGAGAAGGCCGCCCGCCTCGCCGAGGAGTCACACCGCCGCGACCAGGAAGAGCGAAAGGCCGACGACGAGCTCACCCAGCTCGGCGACAAGACCGCTCTGGCCCAGGCCCTGGCCGCCCACGACAGCCGGGACAAGCTGGCCGCAGACCTCGCCAAGGCCGAGCCCAAAGCGCGCGCCGCCGCTGCTGAGATCGAGCAACTCGCCAACGACGTGAACCAGGCGCAAGAAGAGCTGACGCGGGCGGAGACCCGCCGCGACCATGCCCGCGACGCCAACGCCGCGATCGACCTCGCCACACGCCTCACCCTGGGCACACCGTGCCCGGTTTGCCTTCGAACCGTCGCCGAGCTGCCGCACCACCCGGCAGCGGCCGACCTCGACGAGGCCGAACACGACGTCACCGGCAGAAAGACCGACCTCGACCGGACACGCGCGCTACGCCACAAGGCGGAGATCAAGGCCGCGCAACTCCAGCAGAAATGCACAGAGATCAAAAGCCAGCTCGCGGGCCTCGCCACACAGATCGAGGCTCACCCCCACCGTAGCGAACTCGAGCAACAGATCGCGGCCATTGAAACCGCCGAACAGCATGTCATGCAGGCCAGGCGCGCGGCCCGGGCCGCGCGCAAGAACCGCGAACAAGCCGACCGCCAAGTCCAGGAACTTCACCACAAGACCGAGCAGGCATGGCACGACCTGGCCGCGGCCCGCGACGCGGTCGTGTCCCTGGGCGCCCCGCCCATCGCGCGGGAAGATCTGCACCGCGCCTGGACTATGCTGCTCGCCTGGCGTGCGCAGGCCGCCGACCGGCAGCGCACGGCGATCACCACACTCGCCCAGCGGCTGACCGGGGCCGAGCGGGTGCGCCACAACGAGCGAGCCGCCCTCATCACCCGCCTGGAACACGACGGCGTCGCCATCGACACAGACGCGCCCCCCGACAAGATCAACGAAACGGTCACCGCCGCAGCCGCCCACGCCGAGGCCCACCTCACACAGGTCCGCAACAACCGCAAACGGGCCCGCGAACTCGACCAGCAAGCCCAAGTGGACGAGCAGCAAGCCCACGTCGCCCACGAACTGACACTGCTGCTACGCGCCAACAACTTCGAGAAATGGCTGTGCGGCGAAGCGCTGGAACTGCTCGTCGCCGCCGCCTCGAAAACACTCCACGACCTATCCGACGGGCAGTACGAACTCGCCCTCAGCGCCAAAAGCGAGATCGAAGTCATCGACTACGCCGAAGCCGCGATGCGCCGCAGCGCACGCACACTATCCGGCGGCGAGACATTCCAAGCCGCCCTCGCGCTCGCCCTCGCCCTGTCCGACCAGGTCGCCGGCCTCACCGCCACCGCCGCCCGCAGCCTCGACTCGATCTTCCTCGACGAAGGATTCGGCACCCTCGACCCCGCCACCCTCGACACCGTCGCCACCACCCTCGAACACCTCGCCGTCGGCGGCGACCGCATGGTCGGCATCGTCACCCACGTGCCCGCACTCGCCGACAGAGTCCCCGTCCGCTTCGACGTCACCCGCGACGGCGCCGGCTCACACATCGCGAAGGCAACGACGTGACCGCAGCCCCAACCGTCACCGGGCGCACCGGGTTCGCCATCGACCCGTGGGGCCCCGGCTACGCCGCGGCACTCGCCATCGAAGCCCTCACCGAACTGGACGCCACCACCGCAGAACTCAACCTCGACATCGAGATCCCCGCAGACCGCTGGCACCCCCTGACCCCCAACCCAACGACCACCCTGCCCACCGCACTACTCGTCGCCGACGGCGTGCGCCGCATCGACGCCCGCGTCTGGGTCGACGACCCCGACGGAGCCATGCCCGCCCCCGGCATCGCCGCCTCCTACGCCGTCGGCCTCGTCCGGTGCGACCTCACCAACGGCAACCTCGCCCAACTCGCCGACATCGCGGTCCGGCGCTCCCTGTTCAGCGCATCACCGCACACTCCCAACGTCTCAACCCCAGCCGGTGACTACCCCGCACGAGCCGCGACCAACTCCACCCCCGAAATGCTCTCCCTGGCACTCCAGCGCCAACTCACCGACCTCGAGGTGGCCGTCGCCACGCAGTACCGGACCGCAATCGCCGGAGACGAACTGCTGCTCGTCGACGGGCCGCTACGCGGGCGCACCCACCTGCCCCACGCCGTCGGCTACGTCAAAACCCACCACACCGCCTACCTGTCCGGACCCCACGCCGCCGTCGTCGCCGCCCTACAACCCGGCCAACGCACCCCGATCTTCCTCATGGGCACCAGCTGGAGCCGCCACGCCTGGTACCTGCGCCTACCCAGCCGATCCACCGCCCCCTGGGCCGGCGTGGCCCGATGCGAAGCCAGCCCCGACCTACCCCCAGAACAGATCACCACCCTCGCCGACATCACCGCGCTGCTGCTACCACCCCTGGCCGGCGTCGACTACAAAGACCCCCGCGCACCGCAGAACCTCATCCCCATCGGCGGCCTCGAGAAGCTCCTGCGCCACCGACTCGGCGACGCCCGCCTGCTCTACCGCGCACTACGCGTCGCCGCCATGCACACCGCCGCGATGTGAGCGCAAGCCCGGAGTCAGGCACATCCGACCCCGCCGGAGGACATCGAGGGCGCGGTCGAGTCGGCGGACGGGCACTCGAAGCGGAGACGGAAGACGATCTCCGCCGCCCGCAGGTAGACAACCCAACATCATCGATAGAGCGGAACGAAGTTACAGCGGAGGATGAGCCGGTACGCAGGGGCGCCGGTGTCACACCGACCGCGGCGCAGGTACGCGCCTGGGCCCGCGGCGCCGGGCTCGATGTGCCGGCGCGAGGACGGCTGCGTCCCGAGATCTGGGCCGCCTACCGCCAGGCCCACCCGGGCGACGACGATGGCTGACGACCTGACCCTGTCGACCTGCCAGAACCAGAACGGCGGCCACCGGTCTCCCGCACCGAACAAGGCCGCGCGGGCATGACCTACGCCCGCACCGTCACCGCCGACATCCACCTACGCCGCCGCCAAGCTCTGTGCAAGCGGGCCGTACGTGCCTTCTACCAGATTCCAACAGTGGTGATCGGCGAGGTGGACGACGCCGGATACGACCAGGAAACCCGACGGCGGCTGCACCGCGACTGGCTGGCCGCGCTCGCCTGGCTGATCGACCCGACCGCCGGGCTGCGGCCACTCATCGAGGCCGACGCGGTACGCCTGCCCAGCGCCGACATCGACCTCGACCCGTTCGGACCAACCGGCTGCCGGGTGTGGTGGACCGTGACCGTCAAGCTGCACGACGTGGCCGCGTTCCGCCAGATCGCCCTCGGCGCCTGCCCGCCGGACAACGCCGCGGCACGAGCCGAGATCGCCACCAGCCTGGCTGCCGCCTGGCAGTGGACCGCCGAGCCATACGCCCCGCTGCACCACATCCCCGACATCACCTGGACCCCGGTTGAGGTCATCGTCGAACATCGACGTGCCCAACCAGCGCGCGGGGTAGTTAACCGACCGGCAACTCACGCGCGGACCGGGGATCGCCGCAGCACTTCTTGTATTTGCGGCCCGAACCGCACCAACACAGCTCATTGCGCCCCGGTGGCCACGACATGTGCCGGCCCTGCGCGTACGCATCCTCTGCGTACGCCAGCCGAACCTTCTCCTCCGCCGGATCCCCACCCGTCTCCTCCAGGTAGGCCGCGAACCCCTCGACCGATCCGAGGATCAGCGTCACCTTCGCCAGGCCCCGCTCCTCGGTCAACTCGCGCAGCCGCCGTTCCACCTCCGGGTGGTGGCCGATAACCTCAGACGGGAACGCTGACGGCCACCGCCGGGCCGCCCTCTGCTGTTCCTCGCGCTGCCAGACCAGCATGGTGGTATCCGCGGGCGCCGGGCGCTTGCCGGCACGCGCCGCCAGTTCCAGGAGTTCGACGAAGTTGAGGCGATTCTGCTCCGCCACCTCCGCGACCCGATCCCACTCATCGACAGGCAGCCCCAACCGGCGCCGGCACCCCTGCCGGCCGAAGAACAGGTTCGCCTGCATCGACGGAGCACCACCCGGCTCACCGATCGCAGCCACCTCATCGGTGCTGAGGGCGCCGATCGCCCGATTGAACCATCGCAACGCAGCCTCGTACTCGCCCCGCTCCACCAGCAGCTCAGCCACCAGCCCCGCCGGCCCGGCATCCGCCGGCTCGTCCTCCAGCGCCCGCAGATGCTCCCACGCCTCGGCATCCCGAGCCTGCTCGAAGCACAGCTCGACCAGGCCGTACCGGGCGAAGCCCGCGTCTTCACCTCCGGCCTCGATCAGTTCGCGCCACAGGGCGACAGCGCGATCCGGCTCGCCCGCTTCCTTCCATGCCTCGGCAGCTTCCAGGAGGATCTCACCACGCTCCTCCGGATACCGGACGGCATCCTGCTCAAGCTCCACAGCCCTGTCCCGGGCGGTCGACGTCTTCGGCATGGCCCGTCACCCTACCGACGGCCACTCCGCTGAAGGCCACCGAGTCCCGACCGGCAACGGCCGGGCGACGCTGTCATCCGTACGGGTGTCGTCGTGGACCCGCCCGTTGGCCGGATCGTCAACTGACCGCTCCGATCCTGAGGGACTCTGGCGATGACCGGCAACGCTGTGATCGAGTCCCGCGCGGCCGGTCAACGGCCTCCGACCACGATCGGGTCACCGTGGCCAACTCGCGTCGTACCGTTGTCGGATAGCCGTCAGCGCCTGGCCGGCGCGCCGACTGGACATAGTCGTTGGCATCTTTCGTGACCTTGCCGGATCGGTGGCCTGCGCGACGTGGTCCCCCGGTTGCCGGCTTCGCCCCCGATCTGAGGAGCAGGATGAACGTCGACGTCATGGACGGCTCTGTGTACCGGCGCTGTGGTTGCCGGGACCGCGCTACCGGCCGGCAGCTGGCCGGTACTTGTCCGCGGTTGGCGGATGCGGCGCACGGGCAGTGGTACTTCGCGGTGCAGATGCCTACGACGACCGGCCGGCGGGCGCGGGTACGCCGGGGTGGCTATGCCAGCCTGGCGGAGGCGGAGCGGCCGCGGCAGGCGTTGCTGGCGTTGCCCGATGCGGCCGCAGCCGGGCGGGCATGGACGATGCGCCGATTCCTGGAACACTGGCTGTCGGCGGTCCAGCATCAGCTGCGGCCCACGACGCTGCGCGGGTACCGCGACCACGTCCACAACTATCTGATCCCGCTGCTGGGACGTATTCGGCTGGCGTCGCTGCGCACCGCGCAGGTGCAGGCCGCGTTTCGCATCATCGGCTCCGGCCGTACCCGCTCTGGTCGGCTGGTGGCTCCCTCGACGCTGGATCGCATCCGCGCCACGCTACGAAGCGCGCTGTCCGAAGCCGTCCGCCATGGGTTGATCGACTTCAACCCAGCCACCAGAGTACGGCTGCCCAAGCCCAGTCGGGTCCGGCCCGTCGTGTGGACGACGACCCGCGAGACCGCATGGCGGGAGACCGGAGTTCGACCGGCCGTGGCCGTCTGGACCCGCCAGCACCTGGCCACCTTCCTCGCCTTCGTCAAAGACGATCCGCTGTTCACACTGTGGTGGCTGGTCGCGCTGACCGGTCTACGCCGCGGCGAAGTCGCCGCGCTGCGATGGGGCGACATCGACCTCGACGCGGCGACGCTGACCGTTCACGAGCAGATCGTCGTGGTCGACGGCCAGGACCTGCTCGGGCCACCCAAGTCAGCCAGCAGCCGGCGCACCATCGCCCTGGACAAGATCACTATTAGGCTACTGCGCGGCCTGTGGCGAACCCACCGGCACAACTTGACCGCCACCGGGCGCAACCGCGACGGGTACGTGTTCGTCGACGCGAGGGGTTCCCGGCTGCGCCCGGACTACCTCACCCGCCGCCTCGGCGCCCTCATCACCGAGTGCGGGTTACCGCCGATCCGGCTGCACGACCTGCGCCACGGCGCCGCCTCCCTGGCCCTGGCCGCCGGCGTCAACATGAAGGTCGTCCAGGAGATGCTCGGCCACTCCAGCATCATCACCACCGCCGACATCTACACCAGTGTGCTGTCCGAAGCCGCCTACGCGGCCGCCGAAGCCAGCGCCACCTTCGTGCTCGACGCCGCCCGCAACCGACTCAGCCTCGGCCCCGCGTCCCAAGCCTGACCCGCGCCGCCGTCGGGCTCAGATCAGCCGGCCACGCACCGCCGCGACCTGCCCCCGAACAAGCACCGCGAACCCGTCCGCGATCTCCTCCCCCTGCGGCCGGCCATCCTCGCAAGCGTCGTAGCGGCCGTCGCCGGTAACGGTGCCGGTCGCTACGGCGTTGTCGTCACCCCCTCCGGCACCGTCTACACAGCCCTCAGAGTCCTCAGCGCCGGCGTACTCCTCGTACAACAGACGGCATGACGCGATGCCATCCAGCAGATGCTCCAGCAGATCCCGCGCTGGACGCCTCGGGTTCACCATCGCGGCCCGCACCCGCGCCCCCGCCAGCGCCTCGTCACGACCATCGCCGGGATCGGCGACCTCGCCGTTCCCGGCGGCCACCGCGGTCCGCAACAAGCCAAGCACCACCTCGCGCGGCGGCACGGCTGCGTCGACAATCTGCTCCACCACCAGGGTCGGCACGTCGACCGACACCGGCTGGATGTCGTCGGCCTCCGCGAACACACCGCCAGGCGTATTCCCCGACGCGTCGGCAGCCACGACCGCCGCGGCGGCCAGCCAATGCGCCGCCGCCACACACCCAGCCGCCGGATCGACCGCCGCGGACAGCAGCTGAGCACCCAGCGGATCGGCCCGCAGCAACTCGTCGGCCGCGGCGACCTGGACCGGTGACACGTCCAACCGGTCCAACGCCACTGCCTGAACCGCCCGACCCGACAAGTCACCAAGCTCCGCCCGCATCACCGCATCGATCTCAAGCTGGACGTCGGCCGCCACCGCCTCCACCAAGGCGGCATCGCCAAACCGGGCCAGCACCCGGCCCAGCCGATGCGCCGACTCCTCCACCGTGCTGTACGACACGAATAACACGCCCGAGCCGTCCGCCAGATTCGGCTCACGCAACGCGGCAACCACGATGCCGAGCTGCTGCCGCTCGTGCGCCCGCCGCTCGCGCTCGTCGTCATCGTCGGCCGCGGATGCCGGACGCACATAGGTATCCCACAGCACCTGCGACAACCGGCTCAGCGCCCCACACAGCGCGCCCGCATCCTCGTCGGCGACCGTCGCGTCGAGATCAACGATGACATGCGCCAGCGAGCCGACCGTCGCCGGCCACACCACCACCACGTGACGGCGGTCAGGGTCGAACGCGTACGCAGACACAAGCGGCAGCCTTCCAGACGGCGACATCGTGACCCAAGCCGCGATCCGCTATCACCTCAGACCACAGCCGCAGCTCACGGCCATGATCGATGGCCAGAAACGTGGGGCACAGGTATGTCCCACCCATGCCCCACTCAAGATCAAGGGCGTATAGCTCAACAGCTATACGCCCTGCTCAAGTCACGTGCGCCGCCAGGGACTCGAACCCCGAACCCGCGGATCAAGAGTCCGCGATCTTGAATATCGCCGGCTGACACTTCATGTTACCGCATGACGTTTTGGCCGGTCAGGAGGCCGACGATATGCC
>Ga0137368_10008536_pt1 | contig 10560 bp, 8 predicted proteins | sample SagtaG_13_FD_104917 | JGI IMG/M metagenome (GOLD analysis project Ga0137368, IMG submission 104917) | Vadose zone soil microbial communities from Sagehorn Ranch, Mendocino, California, USA - Sage1_L_100_16 metaG | ecosystem: Environmental > Terrestrial > Soil > Vadose zone | place: USA...
ATTCTCCATTCTTTGGCAGGAGAAAGGGGCTTGCGCTTCCTGCCGGAGGATGGAGAATGGAGAATTGGCAATGGAGAATCGCTTTGATTGTGTATCTCCTTCCTGTCTGTCCCGATTTAGCGGATCATCCATGCATCCGGCTGGCCGCGTCAGCGTCCAGGGTTTTGAACTGGCGCTTGAGCTTGAGCACCAGCGCCAATCCGATCGCCACTTCCGCCGCGGCCATACTAAGAATAAAGAGATACATCACCTGCCCGTCCGCCTGCGCCCACCTGGCGCCAGCCGTCACAAAGGCCAATCCCGTCGCATTCAACATAATTTCGAGCGACATCAATATGAAAACGATGTTGCGCCGAACGAGCACGCCAATCAGCCCCAACGCGAAAAGCGTTCCGGCCAATAACAACCCGTACTCCAACGGAATCGAAGCCATTACGATCCACCTTGCGTCAGGGAGCGAGAGAGCGAGAGAGCGAGGGAGCGGGGGAGCGAGGGAGCGGGAAATTGAGGGAGCGAGGGAGTGAGGGAGCGAGGGAGCGGGAGAAAAAATATCTCTCCTCATCTCCTTGTCTCCCGCTCTCCCGCTCTCCCGCTCTCCCGCTCTCCCGCTCTCCCGCTCTCCCGCTCTCCCGCTCTCCCGCTCTCCCGCTCTCCTTCTCTCTCGATCTCCACCCCCCAATCCCGGCCCAAGTGATATGCGCCGACCATCCCCGCCAGCAGCAGCAGCGAAGCCAGTTCGACGCCGAGCAGGTAAGGGCCGAAGAGCGCGACGCCCACCTGTTTCGGCTCCACGGGGCCGGCGGCAGGGGCGGGGAGCGAACCGCGCGCGATGATGAACGCCAACTCCCCGACAAGGACGAGCGCGAGAATCGCCGGTCCGACCCACGACTTCGGGCTCAACCACTGACTCTCCTGCTCCGTCGCGCTCGGCCCCAGGTTGAGCAGCATGACCACGAAGACGAAGAGAACCATAATCGCGCCGGCGTAGATGATCACTTCCAGCGCGGCGGCGAAGGCCGCGCCCAACGTGAAGAAGATCACCGCCACCGCCAGCAGCGAGACGATCAAATAGAGCAGCGCGTGAATCGCGTTCAACCTCGTGATCACCATCACGGTCGATATCAACGCCACCGCCGCCGCAATGTAGAATGTCGCGTTCATCACTTCAGATGTCAGATGTCAGATGTCAGATGTCAGATGTCAGGCATCGGGTTCCAGGTTTCAGGTTTCAGTGATTGTTCGATCGCAACAAACTACTGACATCTGACATCTGACATCTGACATCTGGCATCTGACGTAATCAGGGCATCAAGCTGCGCACGTCGACGGGCGGCTCTTCATTCTCGGCCTCACCCTTATCCTTCCCGCCGATGGCCAATCCGGCGACCCGGTAGAAGTTGTAACCGGGATATTTGCCGGGGCCGTTGATCATCAGGTCTTCCTTCTCATAGACCAGGTTTTGGCGTCTGTACTCGCCCATTTCGAAGTCGGGCGTGAGCTGAATCGCATAAGTCGGACAGGCCTCCTCGCAGAAGCCGCAGAAGATACAGCGGGAGAAGTTGATGCGAAAGAACTCCGGATAACGCCTTCCGCTCTCGTCCTCGGTAGCCTGCAGCGCGATACAATCCACGGGGCAGGCCGCCGAACACAGGTAACAGGCCACGCAGCGCTCGCCGCCGTCGGGATCGCGCGTCAGCACGATCCGCCCTCGCCATCGCGGCGGCAGATAGGGCTTCTCGTCGGGATATTGAACCGTCACGCGCGGCTGGAACGTGTGCAGCAGCACCTGCCACAGACTTCTTAGGATACTGATCATCGTTTCTCCTTACCCAAATTTTTTTACTCAACCGCGTGTTCCCCCGCCGCATAGCGGCGCCATGAATTTAGCCGTGGGTTTCAACCCACGGGACGGTTAGCGAATATTTCCGCGTCGCGTCAGCGACGGCTGAGTTCAATTGTCGCTGACGCGACATGGAAAAAATCGCGCCCACCGTGGGTTGAAACCCACGGCTAAATTCATGGCGCCGCTATGCGGCGGAGAGAAGCGATCACCATCATTTAGTCGCCAGCGCGATCCCGCCTGTGACGACAATGTTCAGGAGCGCGAGCGGCAGCATCACCTTCCAACCGAACGCCATCAATTGATCGAAGCGTGGCCGCGGGAGCGTGGCCCGCAGCAGGATGAACCCGCAGATCAACACAAACGTCTTCAATAAAAACCAGACCAGCGGCGGCAGCCACGGCCCCAACCACCCTCCGAAGAACAGCGCCACGGTCAGCGCGGAAATCAGCGTTATGCCCAGGTACTCGCCGACGAAGAACATCCCGAACTTCATGCCCGAATATTCCGAGTGATATCCGGCCACCAGTTCGCTCTCCGCTTCAGGCAGGTCGAACGGCAGCCGGTGCGTCTCGGCGACGCCGGCGACGAGGAAAATCACCAGCCCGAGAAACTGCGGGATGCAAAACCACATACCCCTTTGCGCCTCGACGATCTCGCGCAGGTTGAACGAGCCGGCGAGCATCACCACTCCCATCAGCGACAATCCCATGAAGACTTCGTAGCTCAACATCTGCGCCGCCGCCCGCAGGCCGCCCAACAGCGAATACTTGTTGTCCGAAGCCCACCCGGCCAGGACGACGCTGTAAGCCCCCATCGACGACATCGCCAGAAAGAAGAGCAATCCGACGTTGAGGTCAACCACCACAACGCCCGGCGCGAAAGGGATGACGGCGTAACTGAGCAACGCAGTCACTACGACTATCGCCGGGGCGATGATGAAGACCGGCTTGTCGGCGAAGGGCGGAACCCAATCCTCCTTGGCGAAGATCTTGATCATGTCGGCCAGCACTTGCAGCAAGCCGAAAGGGCCGACGCGGTTCGGCCCATAACGATCCTGCCACAAGGCCAGCAGCCTTCGCTCCAACCAGATCAGGCCGGCGCTGATGGTCATTGCGGCGAACAGCACGCCGACGATGATCAGGAGTGATTGCGCAATCTCATTCATACTCTCGCAGTAGTTGCTCAGGTCTTCCTGCCGCGTCAGCGGCGCCTTGAATTTAGCCGTGGGTTTCAACCCACGGAATGGTCGTCGAATGTTTTCGCGTCGCGGCAGCGACGCCTGAATTCAACCGTCGCTGACGCGACGCGAGAGAAAAACTCACGCTTACCGTGGGTTGAAACCCACGGCTAAATTCAAGGCGCCGCTGACGCGGCGGGGAATCTGAGCGGTTACTCTTTGCAAACAAGTTGCGCGTGTGAGCAACCGCTTGCTTACGCGCGGCGCCGTTCTCAAAGTCACACCGCGTGTGAGCGGCCGGTCGCTCACACGCGTGACACTGTTCCCCATCCCGGCAGAGCCGCCCACGACAATTCGCGCAAGCCGACTGGCAATCCGGCCACGTCTCGAGGCAGCGCCGGATGAAATCTGACGGGCAGGCGGTAGACCGCGCCGTCCAGAACCAGTTCGACCTCTTCTCCTTCGCTCACACGCAGCGCGCCCGCGTCATCGGGATTCAACGCCAGGTAAGGTTGCGGCGCTCTCTCCGCGACGCCGGGCGACAGGGCGCTCAATTCCTCCGAGCCGAAGATGTGATAGAGCGGCGTGACCAGCCACTCGTCGTCGCGAGGTCGAAACGCCGCCGGCGTCTCGTCGAAGTAAGGCGCCTTCTCAACCCGCGACGGCTCGATCAATCGCCGGCCCGGATCGCCGCCGCGCAACGGCCCGCCCACTTCGCTCTGGAACTTGTTGAGCGCTTGCACAGAATTCCAACCCGGCGACCAGAAGCGGGTGATGAGTGGCGATGGCGGCTGGCCATCGTAACCCTCCATCGAGAAGGCGAGCGGAGAGTCCGGGTCATCGGGCGGCTTCGGTTCGTGAACAGTGACGTTGGCCAGTATCGCAGTGCGCCCGCTGTAACGGTGTGGTTGGCGCGGTATTCTCTCGCCCGCGACGCGGAAGCTCGCCGGCGGCGCGATCTTCAAGATCGGCTCAAAGACAGGTAGCTCGCGCGCGATCGACGCCGTGATGTCGTCCAGGTTGCGCCACATCGCGGCCTGCTCTCGCCCGGAGGCGATCATCATGTCGCGCAGCCAGCGCCAGCCCTCACGAACTTCTCCCTCGGTCGCAAAGACTTGATAGAAGCGCTGCGCGCGCCCTTCGTTATTCACCAACGTCCCGTCGCCTTCGGCGAATGTCGAGGCGGGAAGGACCACTTCGGCCTTCGGCGTCATCGCATTGACCAGATGATCAATGACGATCACGTGTCTGGCCGTGCTGAGCAACGCGTCCACGGGCAGCGCGTCGGCCCGACGGTAAAGATCGTTCTCCAAGATGATCACCGTATCAGCCGCTTTCTTCTCGACGGCTTTGAAGACTGCTTCGACGCTCCCGCCGCCGATAAGGCCGACTCCGAGGCTGTTGCATTCGGGCGTCGTGAAGCAGAGTCCCGCGGCGCGGCCGGTCGCGCCGAGCGCCCATGCCACATTGGCCGCCGCTCGCATTACCGCCTCGGAGCCGCAACCGGGGCCGGAGACGACCAGTGGGCGCTCAGCCTCTTTTAGAGCCTGAGCAATACCTTCGGCCAACGCGCGTGCGCGGTCTGACAAACCTGCTACCGGCGGCGCGTCCGCATCGAGCGCTTGCGCGATGGCGAACCCGAGGCGGGCTATGTCGTCGGGCGCGGCGCGGTAGGTTTGAGCGGCTATGTCATCGAGCGCGGCGCCGTCGGGTGTGGCGATGAACACCGGGCCTTGCGCCTGTTGAACGGCCTCGCGCACAGCCGCGTCGTCCCACTCCGGAATCTTCAATTTTTCGGCGATCTTCATCGGCCGCCGCCGCGCCGATTGGCGCAAGGCCAGCGCAAGCATCGGGGCAGTATTCGTCACGTCTTCGCCCAACACCAGGACCGCGTCTGACATCCCCACCTCGAGCAGCGAGGGCGCGCGCGCGCGGCCTTCGCGCAGGATACTGAGCGCGAGCGAGACCAGGCGCGAATCGCGCTCGGACGTCCCGGCGTAGAAGTTTTCCGCCCCGACCAGAGCGCGCAACGCGAAGTTGGCCTCGAGCGAAGCGCGCGGCGAGCCGATGCCGATAACGACGCCGGAGAGCAGCGTCGCCGCGCGTCGCAGCGCTACCTCTCCTGTCACAACCTCCGCCGCGCCGTGTTCGTCGGCGCGCAACAGGGGCTGCCCGATCCGGCGCGAACTGTTGACGAACTCGTAGCCGAAGCGCCCGCGGTCGCACAAAAAGTAGCCGTTCACTTCGTGATGGTAGCGGTTGAGGATTCGCCGCAATTCGCCATACCGCTCGCCGGGAATGGTGTTGCAGCCTATGCCGCAATGCGTACACACCGACGGCGCCGTCTGCAAATCCCATTTGCGGGTGTAATGTTCCTTCAAAGTCTTGTCGGTGAAGACTCCCGTGGGACAGACCTCGACCAGGTTGCCGCTGAATTCGTTCTCCAGGACCCCGTCTTCGTGGCGCCCGAAGTAAACGTCGTCGTGCGCGGCGAAGACGTCGAGGTCGCGCCCGCCAGCGTAGTCGCGGTAGAAGCGGACGCAGCGATAACATTGAATGCAGCGGTTCATCTCGTGGTTGATGAACGGGCCGAGATACTGATTGTGGTAAGTCCGCTTCTTGAAGCGAAAGCGACGGTAGGCGTGCCCGGTCATCACCGTCATATCCTGCAAGTGGCATTCACCGCCCTCGTCGCACACCGGGCAGTCATGCGGATGATTGACCATCAACCATTCGATCACGCTAGCGCGAAACTCCCGCGCTTGCTGATCTTCGATCGAGATTCGCGCGCCGTCAGCGGCCGGCGTCATACAGGCCATAACCAGCTTGCCCTGCGTGTCCTTTTCGTCTTTGAACTGCTTGACGGCGCACTGGCGACAGGCGCCCACAGAACCCAGAGCCGGATGCCAGCAGAAGTAAGGCAGGTCGAACCCCAGCGACAGACAGGCGTGGAGAAGGTTCTGCCCGTCTTCGGCCTGATAAGGTTGATTCTCCACGTAAATCGTCGCCATTGGTGTATGAAAAACACAAAGGATCAAAGGATCAAAGGGACAAAGAGTGGGCCTTTGATCCTTTGACCCTTTGACCCTTTGTGTTGAATTTTTGATTCATCTGTAAGAGCACTTCTTCTCTCGGATGTGCCGTTCAAAATCCTCCCTGAAATATTTCAAGGCGCTTTGCAGCGGCTCCATAGCGCCGGGCGCGAGGGCGCAGAATGTGAAGCCGGGGCCGAGAAACTCCGTATGAAAACGCAGCCTCTTCAGATCGCCCGGCTCTCCTCTGCCTTCTTCGATGGCGCGCAGGATCCGCTCCGTCCACGGCAATCCTTCGCGGCAGGGCGTACACCAGCCGCAGGATTCGCGCGCGAAGAATTGTTCGAGATTGTGCGTCAAACCCACGGGGCATGTCTGGTCGTCCAGGATGATCATCGTGCCCGTGCCCATGCGGCTCCCGGCCTTCTGCACCGAGGCAAAGTCCATTTTCACGTCCAGATGTTCTTCGACCAGGAAGTCGGTCGAAGCGCCGCCAGGTATCGCGCCGCGGAATTTCAACCCGTCGCGCATCCCCCCGGCGTGTTCTTCCAGGATTTCGCGGACGGTCACGCCCATCGGCAATTCCCATGCGCCGGGCCGTTTGACCTTTCCGCTCACGCCGTAAATCTTCGTCCCGCCCTCGTGCGGCGCCAGGCTCAAGCCTTTGAACCATTCGGCCCCGTTGTTGACGATGTGATGGACGTTGCACAACGTCTCGACGTTGTTGACGATGGTCGGCTTGCCCCAGAGTCCGCTCACCTGCGGGTAGGGCGGTTTGGATCGCGGCGTGGCCCGCTTCCCTTCGAGCGCGTTGAGCAGGCCAGTCTCTTCGCCGCACATGTAACGGCCCGCGCTCACGTGCAGACGCATCTCCAGGCTGTAGCCCGACCCGAGAATGTTCTTGCCCATGTAGCCGCCTGAATAGGCTTCGGCGATGGCTTTTTTCAACCGCTTCTCCGCCAGCCTGTACTCCCAGCGCAGGAAGATGTATGCGACGTCGGCCTGGATGGCGTAGGAGCTGACGATCATGCCTTCGATCAACTGGTGTGGGTCGCCCTCCATCAGGAGGCGATCTTTGAACGTGCCCGGCTCCATCTCGTCGGCGTTGGCGATCAGGTATTTGGGGCGCGGGGCGTCGGCGCCCATCGGCACGAAGCTCCATTTCGAGCCGGTCGGAAAGCCCGCGCCGCCGCGCCCCCGCAGGTTGGAATTCTTGACCAACTCCGTCACCTCCTGCGGCGATAGGTCCCGCAAGGCTCTGCGCACGGATCGGTAGCCGCCCGCCCGTTCGTATTCCTTGAGGCCCGGCGGCTCTCGGTCAGCCCGAATGTTTTTGGTAAGCGGTCTCTCCATAAAAACGTTCGTAGTACCGCCTTCAGGTTTCAGGTTTCAGGTTTCAGGTTTCAGGTTTCAGGTTCTCTTACAGATTGGAACCTGACACCTGACACCTGACACCTGAAGGCGGCGCTACTAACGCTCCAGAATGCGGTCAAGCTTCTGCGGCTCCAAATCCTGATGGAGCGTCTCGTCGATCATCAGCGCCGGCGCGTGGTCGCATGCGCCGAGGCAAGCGATCGGCAGCATAGTGAACTCGCCGTCCGCGCTGGTCTCGCCAAGCGCGATCCCCAGACGCGCGGTCAGATGTTCGCGTATCCGGTCGTAGCCCATAATCCAGCAACTGACGCTGTCGCAGACGAGGATCACTCGCCTGCCCACCGGCTTCCGGAAGATCAGGTTGTAAAAGGTCGCCACGCTGTCCAACTCGTCGGGCGTCATCTCAAGAAACTCGGCCAGGTCGCGGACACTCTCGTCCGACACCCAACCACGGCGCCGTTGAACGATCTTCAGCGCATCAATACAGACGGCGCGTTTCTGCGCGTATTGATGGAGTTCCGCTTCTATCTCTCGTCTCTCTTCTTCAGTCAGCATGGTTATGCACAGGGAGTGGGTAGTGGATAGTGGATAGTGGGTAGTGGGTAGTTTTGATCTCTTGACCGCCCACTGCTCACTATCCACTATCCACTACCTACTCCCCACCTTTAGCGATCTACATCAGCCAATACAAAATCTATGCTGCCCAGGATCGCCAGCAGATCGGGGACCATCGCGCCGCGACTGATCAGCGGGACCATTTGCATGTGGGGGAAAGACGGGGCGCGGATGCGGACGCGATAGGCGCGCGTATTGCCGTCGCTGATCAGGTAATAACCGTTGTCGCCCTTGGTCGCTTCGACGTGCACCAGAGCTTCGCCCGGCGGAATCACCGGCCCCCAACTCACGCCCAGGAAATGCGTGATCAGCGTCTCTATGTCTTGCATCGTGCGTTCTTTAATCGGCGGCGTCGCCAGCGGGTGGTCCGATTTATACGGCCCGGCGGGCATGTCGTTGAGGCATTGCTTGATGATCCGTAGGCTCTGACGCATCTCGGCCACGCGGACGACGGCGCGGTCGTAGCAATCGCCGCGTTCGGCTGTGGGAATGTCGAACTCGAATTGATCGTAGCCGGAATAGGGCCGCTTCTTGCGGAAGTCCCACTCGAATCCACAGGCGCGCAAGCCCGGGCCGGTCACGCCCCACTCGATGGCCTCCTCCAGCGTGTAAGCGCCGACGCCGACGGTGCGCGCTTTGAAGATGCCGTTTTGCATGACCATCTTGTCGTACTCGTCCAGCCTGCGCCTCATATAAGGGATGAAATCGCCGACCAGCTTGTCCCAACCCCGGGGCAGGTCTTGCGCGACGCCGCCGATGCGGAACCAGCTCGGGTGCATGCGCCCGCCGCAGACGGCCTCGACGATGTCGAAGATGCGTTCGCGGTCGGTGAACATGTAGAACACGGGCGAGAGCGCCCCCAGGTCTTGTGCGAAAGTGCCGTACCAGACCAGGTGGCTGGCCAATCGAAAGAATTCCGCCATCATGACGCGGATCACCATCACGCGGTCGGGGACTTCGATCCCGGCCAGCTTCTCGACCGGCAGGACGTAAGCGAGGTTGTTCATCACCCCGCCGAGGTAATCCACTCGGTCGGTGTAAGGGATGTAGGTGTGCCACGACTGGCGCTCGCCCATCTTTTCTGCGCCCCGGTGGTGAAAGCCTATGTCCGGCACGACGTCCAGGATCTCTTCGCCGCTGAGCTGCAACACGAGGCGCAGCACGCCGTGCGTGCCGGGGTGCTGAGGTCCCAGGTTGAGGAACATAAAATCGGTGTCCTCGCCGCCTCGATCGAGTCCCCACTCTTCGGGGCGGAAGAGCATCGCCGACTGCTCGGCGTCTTCTTTCTCTTCGGGCAGACTGAACGGCCCCATCTCGGTGGCGCGCGCCGGGTGTTCTTTGCGCAGTGGATGGCCTTGCCAGGTCGCCGGCATCAGGATGCGCCTCAAATGCGGGTGTCCGTCGAAGGTGACGCCGAACATGTCCCACACCTCGCGCTCATACCAGTCGGCCGAGGGCCAGACGTCGGTGATGGTGTCGAGCGAAGGTCGTTCGCCCGTGAGCGCCACTTTGATCCGCGCGTCCTGGTTGCGCTCGAAGGAGAGCAAGTGATAGACGACCGTGAAGTCGCTCGCGGGTTCGTCGCCGCGATCGGCGCGGACGCGCTCGTCAATGGCCGTCAGGTCATAGAGAAAACGGTACGGCTTCTCCGCCTCCGTTTTGAGATGGCGCAGCATTTCATGCGCTTTTTCCCGAGGCGCCCAGAACGTGGGGATCCCGTCGCGCACGTCGCGCATGGCCTGTGGCCTTACGGACGCTTCGCCGAAGACCTGCTGCAACTCCTGGAAGACCGCGTCACCGTGCATAGGAAACGATGTACCGTAGGTTGTCCAACCTGCGGATGCTCAGTTAGAAATCGTTCGATTGCCGCCAAGGGTTTGATGATGAAGCCTCCGCAGGTTGGACAACCTACGGTACATCGTCAGGGAATGATCAAACCTCGTCGGGAGAGCGTAACGTGGAAGCTTGCCGTCTCTCGGCCCGCTTCAGTTCTTTCATTGAGGGAGGCTCCGGGCGGATCAGGCCTTGCGGGCCGGCGATCCAGCTCAACGGGCGTCGCTCTTTTCCGACGGCCTGTTGGAGCAGTGTCAGTCCTTCCATAAACGCGCTGGGGCTGGGCGGACAGCCCGGGACATAGAGGTCTACCGGAAGAAACTGGTCCACCCCCTGGACGACGCTGTAGATGTCATACATCCCGCCGGAATTGGCGCACGACCCCATCGAGATCACCCAGCGCGGCTCCATCATCTGTTCGTGAAGCCGCTTGATGACCGGCGCCATCTTGATAAAGACCGTGCCCGCGATGACCATCAGGTCGGCCTCCCGCGGCGTCCCGCGAATCACCTCGGCGCCGAACCGCGCGATGTCGTACTTGCTGGTGATACTGGTCGCCATCTCGACGAAACAGCACGAGAGGCCGAAGTTGAAAGGCCAGATAGAATTCTTGCGCCCCCAGGCCAGCAGGTCTTGCAGACGCGTGAGAAGGAGATTACGGCGCGTGGCGTCTTCAAAAGAATCGG
>Ga0137368_10008539_pt1 | contig 10556 bp, 8 predicted proteins | sample SagtaG_13_FD_104917 | JGI IMG/M metagenome (GOLD analysis project Ga0137368, IMG submission 104917) | Vadose zone soil microbial communities from Sagehorn Ranch, Mendocino, California, USA - Sage1_L_100_16 metaG | ecosystem: Environmental > Terrestrial > Soil > Vadose zone | place: USA...
AGTTTTCCCTGACGACATCCAAGCGTATTTCTTATATAGTTGGCTCACGTTTGAGGCGCGTCAATTCGAAAATCAACTCATTTGAAAGGAGAAAAAAAATATGGCTCGTTATCTTGTTGAACGTACCTTTCCCGATGGCCTTGCCATCCCTGTGACTGATGGAGGTGCGCAAGTCTGCCTGACGGTTGTTGGCAACAACGCCGTTGATGGAGTGACCTGGGTGCATTCTTACGTCACGCCTGATAAGAAGAAAACCTTCTGCATCTATGATGCTCCCTCGCCTGAGGCCATCCGCACTGCGGCGAAGCGCAACAACCTGCCGGTGGATTCCATTACACCGGTGAGCGTCCTTGATCCATATTTCTACCAGTAAAGCAGAAAATCATGTTGAACATTCGTACAATCCTGTTGTCTGCCGTTGTGTTGCTCGTTCTCGGGCTCACCACCCGCCTAGTGACCGCTGGAACAGAAGTCGTTTCCAGTCCTTCGAGTGACCCTGCCAGAGTGATTGATAACCAGGCACCATCTGCCAGCCAGAACAAAGCGCCCGTCCCATCGTATCGTTCTCCCCTTGATGAATGCTTTGACGTGCCGTTGAGCGAAGCCGCTGCGTGCAGTACTGAAAGCCAAACGCCTATCCAGTCGTACCGTTCTCCCATCGATGAGTGCTTCGACGTGTCATTGAGCGAGCTTGCCAACTGCCGCAATGCGAGCCAAGCGCCCGCCCCATAAATTGTTGGCACAAAATCAGGACATATGTGCTTGAAGAGACGTTTTTCATGTTTCTCCTCCGACGAGCACATGTCAAGCCCGCATCAGTGCACATTGATGCGGGCTATATGGTATTTGGAAACGAAAGCTTTCCAGTTTTATCTTTAGAGAGTCCACTCCCTCATTTGGAAAATTGTAGGGGGTGCATTGTAGTGTTTTCCCTGACGACATTCAATTGAGTTTCTTCTATAGTGTGTGCATGTTTGATGTGCCTCATTTAAAGAACGATCTGTATTGAAAGGAGACTTACTACTATGATGTCGATGAGAGCAGCACGAATTCACACATATGGCGACGCTGGAGTTTTCGTATATGAAGATTCCCCACGTCCAACAGCCGGAGAAGGTGAAGTACTTATTAAGGTTCATGCCACCACGGTGAACCGCTTCGATGGCGCCGCGCGTGCAGGCTACATGACAGGCTGGTATACCTACACCTTCCCCATGATATTAGGGTTGGATGTAGCAGGCGTAGTTGAGCAGGTAGGCGCGGGTGTAACCAGTTTTGCTCCGGGGGATGCTGTAATGGCGCGAACCGATCCGGCTCGCAATGGGGCCTACGCTGAATATGTTGCAGTGCCCGCCTCTGAGGTAGCTATGAAGCCGGCCTCGCTTGACCATCTTCAAGCGGCAGCCCTGCCTCATGTTGGGCTTACCGCCTGGCGAGCGCTTATCGAAGCCGCCAATTTGAGTTCGGGGCAAACAGTACTAATTCATGCGGCGGCAGGTGGAGTCGGCAGTTTTGCCATACAACTGGCAAAATGGCGCGGTGCAAAGGTTATTGGCACCGCTTCCGCTCATAACCACGAGTTTATCCGTGAGCTGGGAGCAGACGAGGTGATCGATTACACGGCAATACCCTTTGAGACCGTTGTTCGTGATGTAGATGTGGTCTTTGACACCGTAGGCGGCGACACGCAGGACCGTTCATGGCAAGTGCTCAAACCAGGCGGCATCCTTGTCTCCATCGTTCAACCCCCTTCTGAAGAGGCTGCAGCGAAGCATGGTGTGCGTCAGCAATTTGTTGGTGCCTTCCCGCCTGCGAGTGGGCCATTGAATCAGATCGCAGCCCTGGTCAATACCGGGCACATCAAGCCCGTCGTTTCTTCGATATTTCCCATTCAAGAAATCCAAAAAGCGCATGAATTGGTGGACGGTGCACACAACAAGGGCAAACTTGTCTTGCAGGTTGTGAATTAGCGCGCCCATGAATACGGAGGCTTTTCGAGAAAAAAATCTTAACATTCAGGCGAAACTGATGTTACCGCTTGCGATCGCCGTTCTTTTGCCGTTGGCTGTGTCGTTACCTCTAGCCAACAACCTCATTAATAGCTGTATCGAAAGGAGAAAATACCATGCCACGCTTTCTTGTTGAACGAACTTTCCCTGACGGACTCGCCATCCCAATGACTGAACAGGGCGCAAATGTCTGCCTGACGGTCGTTGGAAATAATCTTCAGGATGACGTCACGTGGGTGCATTCCTATGTGACCACGGATAAGAAGAAGACCTTCTGTATCTACGATGCACCTTCCCCGGAGGCGATCCGCAAGGTTGCAAAAATCAACAATCTACCGGTGGATAACATCACCGAAGTCCGTGTGCTCGATCCCTATTTTTATGCGTAAACGCAGGGATCGCGCGCAAAGAACGTTTTTCGTTTATCCATGCCAGAAGCTGGGTATGGTGAGGAGATAAAATGAATCGCAAATTGTTGATCATAGCCAGTGTAGTCGCTGTTCTCACAGCGCTGGCCGTCACGCCTGCCTATGCGGCGGGGATTGTCGTCAACACAGATACCGACAAGGATGGCCTATTCATATTTGACGGGCAATGCGGCCTGCGCGAAGCCATTGCCAACGCCGACAATGACGCCGCTACATTCCCAGATTGTGCCGCCGGCTCCGGCACGGACACCATCACCTTCGCCGCAAATTACACAATCACGCTCAGGAACGAACTAGCTTTCACAACCGCGATCACCATCACCGGCAACGGCGCGGCGAATACCGTCATTCAGGCTAATGCCAATCCCTACACCGCCACGTATCGTGTCTTTGAAGTCAGGGCCACTGGCAACCTGACCCTTGACGGCCTCACCGTGCAGAATGGGCGGTGCAGCGGTTCCTGTGCAACATCATCTTTCCTCGGCGGCGGGATTTACAACAATGGCGGCACCCTAACCGTGATTAGCAGCACCCTCTCCGTAAATCAGGCAACCGCCGGCGGCGGGATTTACAACAATGGTGGCACCCTAACCGTGATCAGCAGCACCCTCTCCGCAAATTTGGCACATGACGCCGGCGGCGGAATGTACAACTCCGGGAGCAGCCCGACCCTGACGAACGTGACCTTCAGCGACAACGGCGCAACCGATTTGGCCGCATTCATCGGCGGCGGCGGCGGGATGTACAACTCCGGGGGCAGCCCGACCCTGACGAACGTGACCTTCAGCACCAACTCCGCTCCCTTCGGCGGCGGGATGGACAACTCCGGCGGCAGCCCGACGCTGACGAACGTGACCTTCAGCGACAACTCCGCATTCGCCGGCGGCGGCGGCGGGATGTACAACTCCGAGGGCAGCCCGACGCTGACGGACGTCACCTTCAGCAGCAACACCGCATTTAGCGACGGCGGTGGGATGTACAACTACAGCAGCAGCCCGACGCTGACGAACGTGACCTTCAGCACCAACTCCGCAATCAACTACGGCGGCGGTGGGATGTACAACTACAGCAGCAGCCCGAAGCTGATGAACACCCTCATCGCCAACAGCGCCAGCGGCGGAGATTGTGTCAACTCCGCTCTTAGTGCGTTGAACGGCGCCTCCTCCAACAACCTGATCGAAGGCATTGGTTCCAACGCCTGTGGTTTAACAAATGGCGTCAACGGGAACATCATTGGGCAAGACCCCAACCTGGGCCCCCTTGCAAATAACGGCGGCTTCACGCAGACCCATGCCCTGCTGGCAGGCTCTCCTGCCATTGACGCAGGCACAAATACCGGCTGTCCCGCCACCGACCAGCGCGGTGTGACACGTCCGCAAGGCGCGGCCTGCGATATCGGCGCATATGAGGTTGAGGTGGATTCCACTCCACTGACCGTTACACCTACCAACACGCCCACCAGCACTCCGACGGAGACACCCATGGCCACCGCGACACCGACGAATACTCCGACCAATACACCCACTCCCACGCCAGCGGGCTTCGGCTGCACGCCTGGCTTCTGGAAGAACCACATCATCCTATGGCCCGCGCCCTACCTGCCCACGGACAAGGTGGTGGTCGTCTTCAGCGCCGCTTCGACCTATCCCAACAGCATCCAGAACGCGACCCTGTTGCAAGCCTTGAGCTTTACCGGCGGGACCAACATCAACGGCGCGGCGAAGAACCTGCTCCGCGCGGGTGTGGCAGCGCTGCTCAATGCCCAGTCCGGGTTCGGTTATCCATTAACGACGCAGGAAGTGATTGATGATGTGAATGAGGCCTTGGCCACCCACAACCGGACCACGATGCTTGCGCTGGCGAAGACGCTCGACAGCTACAACAATGCCCTCTGCCCATTGCCGGTGTGAGGTCAGGCCGGGAGCGCAGGCAACAATGCCATGGTCGGAGGAAGTACTACGCCTCCAACAACAACCTTTGAGATGTGAACTGAAAGGAGAAACAAACATGGCACTTTATCTCGTTGAACCCACATTCCCTGATGGTCTCGCTATCCCTATGACTGATGACGGTGGTCGGCAACAATGCCGTTGATGGGGTGACCTGGGTGCATTCCTATGTCACACCTGATAAGAAGAAAACCTTCTGCATCTACGATGCTCCCTCGCCTGAGGCCATCCGCACTCCGGCGAAGCGCAATAATCTGCCGGTGGATTCCATTACGCCGGTGAGTGTATTGGATCCGTATTTTTATCAATGATCGTCATTGCGAGCCGCTCGCGCTGAGCGGAGGGACAATAGTCCCGTAGACGAAGCGTCGGCGAAGCCATCCCCATTGACGAGGAGATTGCTTCAGGCGCTACGCACCCTCGCAATGACAAAAAAACAAGGAGAAAGATGAAACGAAAAACATTAATTGTATCTGGAGCCATTACCATCCTGGCACTGATTTTGGTTGCTGCTCAAACCTTTGCGAATAATGACCTTGCAAAAATCCGCCGCGCTACGGCTCAATTCCATCGCACGGAGGCAGCGAAAGCCGCAGGCTATGATTTGAGAGAAGGTCTTGATCATTGCTTCGACAATCCCGGTGTCGGCGGGATGGGCTTCCATTATATTGATGCTGCTGCCCTTGACACAAAGGTTGATTTGCTTCACCCCGAGGCAATGGTTTACATACCAAGCCCCAATGGACTCCAATTAGGTGCAGTGGAATATATCGTCCCTCAGGATAAATGGGATGCTACGGGTAGCACAGAGCCGCCCATGTTAATGGGAATGCATCTCCACCTCAATCCAGACCTTCACGTATATGTCATGCACGCCTGGGTCTGGAAGCACAACCCTAGAGGTGTATGGGAGGATTGGAATCCTAACGTTTCCTGCCCGTAAAGCCAAATTCATATTCCACAAGCGGACTCGTCATTGTGAATGAGTCCGCTTTGTTTTTAATTGTATTTACTGGTTCAACCTGCTATACTTTGTCCAGATTATTGGTAAAGGAAAGTGATGCTGGAAGTTCGTTTGCTTGGAACGTTCGATATAAAGTACAAAAAGAAGTCGATAAATATTACATCGCGTCCTGCGCAGACCCTGTTTGCTTATCTGATTTTGAATGCCGGGACTGTCCATCGCCGCGAAAAATTGGCGGGAATGTTATGGCCTGACTCGTTAGAGGAGACGGCACGCGATAACCTTCGCCATGCTTTGTGGCGAATGCGTAAAGCGCTTGAATCAGCCTCTTCAGTTCGATTCTTGAATGCAGATGATTTAACCATCGGCTTCGAGAGATCCTCAGATTATTGGCTGGACACAGCCGCTCTGGAGAAGCTAAGCGATAACGCCTCTGCTGACGAATTGATGGCTGTCCTTTCAGAATATCAAGGGGAATTGTTACCGGGCTTCTATGATGAATGGGTGATGTTGGAACGTGAGCATCTTTCTTCCATCTTTGAACATCATATGGCGCGTTTGCTATCGCTGTTGCAAGATGAAAAACGTTGGCTGGATATTTTGGATTGGGGCGAACGTTGGATCAAGCTTGGTCAAAAACCTGAGCCAGCGTATCGCGCTTTAATGTCTGCTCACGCGGCGAAAGGAGATATGTCGAAAGTCGCAGCTACATATGAACGATGTGTGAAGTCATTAAAGGAGTTTGGGATTGAGCCTTCGGAGCAGACGCGGGCGTTGTATGCAAGACTCAAAGCGGGGAAAGAAAAAGGCGAAATGGAGCCAGCTGTCGTTGTAGCAGAGAAACGGAAGAATCCGCGAAAAACAAATCTGCCGGTTCCCATCACAAGTTTTATCGGCCGCGAGAAGGAAGTTGAAGAAGTTGTTAAGATGGTTGGAAAGAATCATCTTGTCACATTGGCAGGTTCGGGCGGGGTTGGTAAGACACGTCTGGCAATTCAATCTTCAAATAAACTTTTGGACAAATTCAAAGATGGCGTATGGTGGATCGACTTGGTCGGTTTGAGCGATCCTGCTCTCGTGTCTCAGGCTGTTGCAAAAGTCGTGGATTTGCATGAAGTGCCGAATCAGCCTTTGATCGAAACGCTGGTTGAGGAGCTACAAACGAAGCAAGTATTGTTGGTCTTAGATAACTGTGAACATTTGATTCTTGCTTGTGCTCAACTCGCTGACCGCTTACTGAGTGGCACGAAATTCCTAAAGATCCTTGCGACCAGTCGTGAAGCCCTGGATATTTTGGGTGAGACCGTCTGGCTTGTTCCATCTTTATCTTTGCCGGACGCTCGAGATTCTGTAACCATAAAGAAATTGAGTAAATCTGAGAGTATTCATTTGTTTATGGAACGAGCAACTGTGATGCAACCTCGATTTACTTTGACGGATCAAAATGCCAATGCCGTCGTGCAAATTTGTCGACGCTTAAGCGGAATGCCATTGGCAATTGAACTCGCGGCAGCACGTGTCAAAATGATGACCGTGGATGAGATTGCTAGTCGCCTCGATGACCGCTTTTCCCTCCTGACTTCAGGCAATCGTTCAGCGTTACCGCGCCAACAGACCTTGCGCGCCACCATTGATTGGAGTCATGACCTGCTTTCTGAGCCGGAAAGGGTTTTATTCCGTAGGCTGGCAGTATTTGCAGGAGGCTTTAGGCTGGATGCGGCGGAGTCGATTTGCAGTCATGATGAGTTGAAGCGAAGTGATATTCTTGATTTACTCGGACGATTGGTTGACAAATCCCTTGTCGTTGTGGATTCTGCTGCGGGCGGACAGACCCGCTATCGTTTCCTCGAAACTATACGTGAATATGGGTTTGATAAGCTGAAAAATGCAGGAGAGGAAGCACTTGTTCGTGATCACCATCTGGAATTTTTTATGAGGTTGGCAGTGGAGACGGAACCGCACTTATATGCGCCCGAACAAACGGAATGGTTCGCTAGAACGGATGCGGAAATCGATAACCTGCGCGCCGCGCTGGATTGGTCTATCACTGGTACAGAAGAAAATGAAACGCGGATTCGCAATGGTTTACTATTGGTGGGTGTTTTGAGCTGGTTTTGGCAGAAAGGTTACAGTTACGAGTTTTCTGAACGTTTGAAAAACATGCTTGCTCATACGACTGCGGATATGCAAACAATAGCGCGCGCTCGGGCGTTGATTGCGGAAGGGTTTCTCCACTGGAGCTTGGGCAACTTTGTTGAAGCGCGTCCGTATCTCGTTGAAGCTCTGGAAATTGCGCGAAATCATGAAGATAAACTTACCCTGGGTTGGGCATTGGTTCATTTGGGAACTGTATTAAGCGCTCTAGAAGAGTACGATTTGGCGCAATCCTTACTGGAAGAATGCGTAGCGATAACAAAAGGCTTTAGAAATGTTGGCATAACCGTCGCTGGTATGGCCCTTTCCTTTCTTGGCGATATATATGTCGTGCGTAATGACGAAGTCCATGCACGGGAGGTATATGAAGAAGGCATCAAATTATTGCGTGAGACAAATAACTCAAATAATCTGGCGTATTCCGTACGCCGACTCGGCTATTTGACGGTGAAAGAAGCTGATTATGAGAGAGCGAACGTTTTATTCAGGGAAAGCCTAATTCGAAACCAAGAGCTAGGGCATCAAATCGGTATCACAGCAGCAATGGCGGGGTTAGCTGAACTAGCCCAAGCAGTTGGTAAATTTTCGAGAGCGGCTCAGTTATACGGAATTATCGAAGACCGACTTGCGGTCCTCTCGCTTCCCTTATACATTACCGACCAGGTCGAATTAGATCGTGGCATTTCTGCACTACGCGCTCGATTGGATGAGAGAAGCTTTGCTAAATCTTGGGCAAAGGGCAAGACGATGGCATTAGATCAGGCCATCGCATTTGCACTGGAAGAAACGTAAACAAGAAATATGCTTGAAGTTCGTTTGCTTGGTAAATTTGAGATAAAACGGGATGGGAAACCTGTCGCGATATCCTCGCGCCCTGCGCAATCGCTTTTTGCTTATTTGATCTTAAGCGCTGGCACAGCCCATCGGCGCGAAAAACTGGCGGGAATGTTATGGCCCGATTCGTTAGAAGAGACTGCCAGAGATAACCTTCGTCACGCCCTCTGGCGAGTGCGCAAAGTGCTGCCCGCTTCGCAGAAGCCAAAAATTGAATATCTTCTTGCAGACGATTTGTCTATTTCCTTCAATGCCTCGTCGGAGTACTATCTTGATGCAGCTGAATTGGAAAACCTGAGTGAGAGTGCGTCGGCTGATGAATTAACCTCTGTTCTTTCAGGGTATCAAGGGGAATTATTACCAGGTTTTTATGATGAATGGGTGATACTGGAACGTGAGCATTTGAGTTCGGTCTTTGAACATAAGATGGCTCGATTAATGTCATTGCTGCAAAATGAGAATCGCTGGCTGGATATATTGAACTGGGGCGAACGTTGGATCAAACTCGGACAAAAACCTGAGCCTGCCTATCGCGCGTTGATGTCTGCGCACGCCGCAAAAGGAGATATGTCCAAGGTTGCGGCGACATATGAGCGGTGTGTCAAATCCTTGCGGGAGTTCGGGGTTGAGCCCTCAGGAGAGACCAAAGAGTTATACGAGAGACTAAAAGCGGGTACTCTTGCTCCCACACGCGTTATAAATTCAAATCTTCCGTCTGGTACGGTTACATTTCTCTTTACCGATATAGAGGAAAGTACAAAACTCGCGCGTGACCACTCGGAAATCTGGGAGTCTTTACGCGCACGTCATCATCAGATATTGCGGGAAGCTATTGGATTGAATAATGGGTTTATCTTTCAGATCATTGGCGATGCCTTTTGTGCCGCCTTCCATAGGGCGGGTGATGCACTAAACGCTGCCTATTTGGCACAACAAGACTTACAGCATGAGCCTTGGAAAGAATCACTAATACGTGTGCGCATGGGCATCCACACAGGAGAAGCCGAAGCAAAGAATAATGAATACCATGGTTATCTGACAATTAGTCTCGTCCAGCGACTGATGTCTGCAGGTCATGGTGGGCAGGTCTTGGTCTCCGAGACGACTGAAAACCTGGTGCGCGATCGATTACACCACGAGATTCACTTGCAGGATATAGGCAAATATACCGTTAAAGATATTCCACGTGCTGTGCGTATCTTTCAAATGACCGCACCTGGCTTGCAAAGGGAATTTCCTCCTCTTCGTACATTGAATATTCTTCCTCATAATCTTCCCATACAATTAACCAGCTTTATCGGTCGTGAAAATGAAATAGCAGAGATAAGAGAGTTACTGGCAAATACTCGATTGGTGACACTGACGGGACCGGGCGGCACGGGCAAAACACGACTTTCTCTTCAAGTCGCTGTGGAGATGTTGGCTAATTTTCCGGATGGGGTGTGGCTGGTGGAGTTAGCTCCCTTGTCTGACGCGGCGTTGATACCACAGATGGTGGCTTACATGTGGAACCTGCGCGAGCAACCGGGTCGTTCGCCGGTTGACACGCTCATCGATTATCTGCGCGCCAAATCTCTTTTGTTGATCCTGGATAACTGTGAACATCTCATCACTGCCTGCGCACACCTTGCGGACATTCTGTTAACTCACTGTGCAAACTTGAAAATCCTGGCGACAAGCCGAGAGGCATTGGGCATTACGGGCGAAAGAGTCTATCAGGTGCCCACTCTGCCACTGCCAAAACCAGGAGGTCCGATGCAGCCGGATGTGCTGATCGAATATGAGGGCATTCAGCTCTTTGTCGAGCGTGCCGTGGCGGTCAAATCTGATTTTCGGTTGACGGAGCACAATGCCGCCGCGGTTCTGCAGATTTGCCAGCATCTCGATGGCATCCCGCTGGCGATTGAGCTCGCTGCTGCGCGAACAAGGATGTTGACCGCTGAACAGATCGCGGAGCGCTTGAATGATCGTTTCTATTTGCTCACGCAAGGCAGCCGTACTGCGCTTCCGCGTCAGCAGACCTTGCGCGCCGCGATTGATTGGAGTTATGAACTGTTGACTGAGCCGGAACGAATTTTGTTTCGCCGGTTGGCAGTTTTCGCGAGTGGGTTTACGCTCGAAGCCGCGGAAGTGGTCGCGTCTGGAAGAGACATTTCGAAATCACAAATTGTTGACCTCTTAGGGCAGTTGATCAACAAGTCTTTGGTCACAGTGGAGG
>Ga0137368_10008540_pt1 | contig 10556 bp, 9 predicted proteins | sample SagtaG_13_FD_104917 | JGI IMG/M metagenome (GOLD analysis project Ga0137368, IMG submission 104917) | Vadose zone soil microbial communities from Sagehorn Ranch, Mendocino, California, USA - Sage1_L_100_16 metaG | ecosystem: Environmental > Terrestrial > Soil > Vadose zone | place: USA...
GAGCGCGCTGGGTGCGTCAAGGCGGTGCTCATTGCCGCCGGCCTGCTGGTGATGGCCAACGACACCCACATCGTGCCGGTATTCGTCGGCGATCCGGAGAAGTGCAAGGAGGCGACCGACCTCCTGCTCGCCGAGCACGGCATCTATATCCAGCCGATCAACTACCCGACGGTGCCGAAGGGGACCGAGCGGCTGCGCATCACGCCCTCGCCCTATCACGAAGACGCGCTGATCGATGCGCTGGCCGAGGCGCTGGTCGAGGTCTGGGAGCAGCTCGGCCTGCCGCGCAAGGACCGCGCGCTGGCGGCGGAGTAATTTTCTCCACCATCAATCATCGAACGTTGCCTGCCCCGGCCGCCGCCAGCGCTCGCGCGGCAGCGCCGGCGGGCTGATGCGCCGCGCGGCCACGGCAACCGAGAAGGTGACGATCAGGAACCGCACGAGGTGGTGCGCCCCGACAAAAACTGGGTCGAGATGCAGCGCGAGCGCGAGCACCATCATGGTGTCCTGCGCGCCCGGCGCGAACGCCACGACGACGTCGGCGATCCGCAGCGGCAGCAGCGCCACCACGATGAGAGCGAAGCACGAGGCGATGGCGACCGCGACCGCGAACGAGCCGAAGGCCGCCCCGAGATAGCCCAGCAGCATCTTGGGACTGGTATTCGCGAATCTGGAGCCGGCCACGGCACCGAGCGTCACCACCGCGGCGCTCCCCGCCCACCACGGCAACGTGGAGTGGATCAATCCTGTGCCGTGGAGAAATCCGGAGCCGGCCATGGCGCCGAACAAGAGCCCGCCCGGAAACCGCATCCGCAGCATGACGAGGGCCACGGCGGTCGAGACCGCCACCAGGATCGTAAGCTCCACGAACGATGAACCGGCCGCCGGCACCCGCGTGAGCGGCCCCACCGTCGATCCGAACAGCGCCAGGCCCGCGGGCAGGCCGAGCACGATCAACAGCACGCGCATGGTGTGCACGATCGCGATCCCGCGCAGATCTCCGCCAAGCTCGGCCGAGAGCGCCAGCACCTGTCCCATCGAGCCCGGGCTCCCTCCGAGCAGCGCCGACAACGGGTCCCACCCGTGCACGAAGCGCAGGTAGCAGGCAGTCGCGGTGAACATTGAAATCGCCGCCAGCGCGAGAATGGCGATGCTGGCCGGCCAGGTGGCGATCCCCTCGAGCGTCTCCGGCGTCACCACCGCGCCCAGCAATATGCCGACCAGCACGAAGCACAACCGCGCGAGCACGTGCGGTACTTTCATCGGACGGCCGATGAGCGCGACCACGGCCACCGCCAGCATCGAGCCCGAAACGAGGCCGGCGGGAAATCCGATCAGCGTGAAGATGACCCCGCCGGCCGTTGCGATCAGCAGCGTCTCGGCGGTGTGGAGAAGTTCGCGTGGCGCGGGAAAGGAAGGCGGCATCGATCGGTCCCGGAAGCTCAGGCTGCACGCAGCACAAGGACGCGTCGTGGGCCGCCGTCCGCTATGGTCGATGATCAATGCCGTGTGCACTTCGCCGCGTCAAATGATCGCGATAGAGATCATACCTGGATTCAGGGCAGCGCGATCCTGACCGCTGCCAAGCTCGAGCGTCGATCTGCTGGTCGAGAATGAGAGCGAGAACGACATCTTGTGTCTCGAGCTAAAGCGTCGAGATCATTGTCGGCACCAAGTTCGAGCGCCTTGACGCGGGCGGTGTGGGCGGGCGCAGACCACTTGAATCGAGAGCCGAGCAAGCTTCCCGCGTAATCGGACCCGTGTTTTCAGGATTGCGCGCCACTGTCCAGCGTTTGACGTTTATGATTAGATGAATGCGGCAAGACCCCTGCGCCACCAATGCCGTTGCGCAACCGATTTGCGAGGCGACATTGTCGCCCTCGGGATCTTGCAGTAGACAGCGGAAATAGGAACCATGGGCCGAAGCGTGCTCATCGTTGACGACGAGCCTAACATCGTGCGCTCGCTCGAGTTCCTTATGACCAAAGCAGGCTACGAGGTCCGGGTCGCTCGGGACGGCGAGCAGGCGCTGGACGAAATCGCCAAGGATCAGCCCGACCTGGTGCTGCTCGACGCGATGATGCCCAAGCGTGACGGCTTCGATGTCTGTCAGACCATCCGGGCAAATCCGGACTGGGCCGGCATACGCGTGATCATGCTCACTGCAAAGGGGCGCGACATCGAACGCGAGAAAGGGCTGGCGATGGGCGCCGACGGCTACATCACCAAACCCTTCTCGACCAAGGACGTCGTCGTCCAGGTGGAGAAAATGCTCGGCCCTGCGGAGCGGCGCCGGTGAATGACCGACCTCGCAATAGGGTTGCGCCCGTGCGTCTGAAATTGCTCGTACCGATCATTCTCGGAACGCTCGCGGCGGCCTGCGTCCTGGTGTCGGCCGCGACGCTGCGGTCGATGCCGCAGGCCAGTGTGGGGGAGATCGTTTCGTTAAGCTTTGCCGGCGCGCTGTTGCTCTTCTTAGCCGCCTGGGCTGTCCTCCATATCTGGCTCGTTCGGCCGATGGAGATACTGACACGCGAAGCCGAAACTCTGGCCCTGACGAAACAAAATCGTGGGCTCTTGATGCCGTCGCGGCATGCGCTTGAGCGGCTTCCGCGCGTCGTCGAAGAGCTTGCGAGAAAGCTCGCCGACGCGCGCACCGAAACGGCGGAGGCGATTGCGGAAGCTTCGCGACGCACGGAGGAGCAGAAGAGTTGGCTCGAAGCGATCCTGCTCGACCTGACCGAGGGCATCATCGTCTGCAACTTGGAGCATCGTATTCTGCTCTACAACCAGTCGGCGGCGAGCATCCTCAATATGCGCGAGGCCATTGGCCTGGGCCGATCGCTGTTCGGACTGCTGACGCGGGAGCCTATCCTGCAGACGCTCGAGTTGCTGCAGCACGGTGCGCCGCCGGCGAGAAAGGCAGGCGACGGCGCCGATAACACCGAGGGGACGGCACAGAAAGAAACGCACCGCTTTGTCTGCGCCACGGTCGACGTTGGGACCCTGCTCGAGACCCGGTTGAGCTTGGTACGCGAGCAATCGGGCCAAGTCTCGGGTTATGTCCTGTCCTTCGCCGACATTGGACCGCAGATTGAGAATCTCGCACTCCGCGATGCGATCCTTCGCGAGATGACGGTGGAATGGCGCCGTCCACTAGCAAACCTCACCGCTGCCGCGGAGACCCTGTTCGCCAATCCTTCTCTCAAGGAAACGGATCGTGCGGCCTTCGAAGAAATTATCCTCAAAGAGGTTGAGAATCTGAATCGCCGCTTCATCGATGGGACGCGCCGCTATGACCGCCTCACGACCGGTCCCTGGCCCATGTCCGAGATCTACTCCCTCGACTTGTTTCGGGTCGTGCAGAAGCATCTTTCGGGAAGCGACGATATTGCGTTGACATTGGTCGGGGTACCGCTTTGGCTTCAGGCAGACAGCCATTCGCTCATTCTCGCGCTCGAATACCTGATCCGCGTCGTGGCGAAGCACACAGGCAAGGCCAAGTTCGATATCGAAGCGCTGCGCGGAGAGAGGTATGCGTATGTCGAAGTCACGTGGGAAGGCGAGCCTATCCCTTCGGCCGTGATCGATTCCTGGCTTGACGAGCCGCTGCAAGGGGTGATTGCCAATCGCAAGGCGCGGCAAATCTTGGAGCGGCACGGCAGCGAGCTGTGGAGTAGGCCCAGAGGCGATGGTCGCGCCTGCCTGCGGTTGCCGCTACGCCTGCCCGACCGCCCGTCGATCCGCAGCTCTCATGTGCACGTTGGGCCGCGTCCGGAGTATTACGATTTCGACCTGTTCAAGATTTCCGATTTGGCGTTGGCGGATAGACCGCTTAAAGAGTTGCGCTACGTCGTTTTCGACACCGAGACGACAGGGATCAGACCATCCGAGGGCGACGAGCTCGTTTCAATCGGCGCGGTGCGGATCGTAAATGGACGCATCCTGACCGGAGAAACTTTCGAGCGGCTCATCAATCCCGGTCGTCCGATCCCGCAGTCGAGCGTGCGTATTCACGGCATCACCGACGAAATGGCGCGTGATAAGCCACCGGCACGCATCGTGCTTCCCCAATTCAAGACCTTTGTCGGCGACGGCGTGCTCGTCGCCTACAATGCCGCCTTCGACATGAAATTCCTGGAGCTCAAGCAGGTGGAGGCTGGCGTCAAGTTCAATAACCCGGTTCTAGATGCGCTCTTGCTTTCGATCTATGTGAATCCTGACGAGCCTGACCCATCGCTATCGGCGGTGGCGGAACGCCTGGGGGTCGAGGTCGTGGGTCGTCACACGGCGCTCGGTGACGCCATGGCGACCGCTGCTATCTGGGTGAAGCTCTTGGATCTCCTGGAGGCACGAAGCGTTCGCACATTGGGCCAAGCCCACAGGATTTCGAACCGGCTCGCGGCAGAACGCCGGCAGCTGGCGCAACTCTGATCAGCGCCTGCGCCCGCCGATGCGAGCTGGAGGCAGCACTGAGGGGAGACGGAATTAGATGTCCCGACCTGGCCTCACGCGCGAGCGGCTGATCGCGCTCTTCCTCCTCGGCGTGCTGCTCTTCACCCCGCCGCTCCTCGGCATTTTCAATAACCCGTCGCGCACTTTCGGCATTCCCGATCTTTACTTCTACCTGTTTATGGCTTGGACGCTGCTGATCCTGCTGGTTGCGGTGGTCATCGAAAGCTCGGATGCGGACGAAACCCCGGCCGGCGCCCCCGAAACCCCGACGGGCAGCAGCGAGGTGGAAAACGAAAAGTCAGGGCCTTGACGGAGGGAGGAATGCTTAATGCCCCCACCATCGTCACCATAGCGTTTCTCTATCTGTGCCTGCTGTTCGCAATCGCCTATTACGGCGACAAGCGGGCGGACTGGGGCCGGAGCCTGATTGCCAATCCGTACATCTACGCGCTTTCGATTGCCGTCTATGCAACCTCTTGGACGTTCTACGGCAGCGTCGGCCGCGCAGCATCGACCGGGGCGGGGTTCCTGCCGATCTATATCGGCCCCACGCTCACGTTTATCCTTGCCTGGTACCTGATTCGCAAAATCATCCGCATCAGCAAGGTCAACCGCATCACTTCGATCGCGGACTTCATCGCCTCCCGTTATGGCAAGAGTTCCCATCTGGGCGGTCTGGTGACGATCGTCGCCGTGGTCGGCATCCTCCCGTACATTTCTTTGCAGCTCAAAGCCATATCCACAAGCTTCTCGGTGCTGCTCGGTTACCCGGACATTGTGATGCCGGCAACCTCGGGATCCACGCCGGTCCTCCAAGACACGGGTCTTTACGTGGCGCTGATCATGGCAGCGTTCTCGATCTTGTTCGGAACGCGCCATATCGATGCAAGCGAGCGGCACGAGGGGATGGTCGCAGCCATTGCGTTTGAGTCGGTGGTCAAGCTGCTTGCGTTCCTCGCCATGGGACTGTTCATCACTTTCGGTGTCTATCAGGGATTCGGCGACATATTCTCGCGTGCTGCCGCCTCGGGCGATCTCGCGAAGCTCTTCACGATCGACGCCGGCACCGGCTACACGACCTGGATTTCGCTCACCGTGCTTGCCATGGTGTCGATTGTCGTCCTGCCGCGGCAATTCCAGGTGCTGGTGGTCGAAAACGTGGATGAGCGGCACGTCAAGAAGGCGGTCTGGCTGTTCCCGCTCTACCTTCTGCTCATCAATATCTTCGTGCTGCCCATCGCTTTTGCAGGTCTGCTGCACTTCCCCAAGGGAAGTGTCGATGCGGACACGTTCGTGCTGACAGTGCCGATGGCAGAGCAGGCGCAAACGATGGCGCTGCTGGCCTTCATCGGCGGCCTTTCCGCCGCCACCGGCATGATCATCGTCGAGACCGTGGCGCTCAGCACCATGGTCTGCAACGACCTTGTCATGCCGATATTGCTTCGTTTCGGCCGGCTGCATCTATCGGAGCGCCGCGATGTCACCGGTGCTCTGCTCGCCATCAGGCGCGGCGCCATCGCCGTGGTCGTGCTGCTCGGCTACGGTTACGTTCGGCTCATCGGCGAAACCTATGCACTTGTCACCATTGGACTTGTCTCGTTCGTGGCGGCCACCCAGTTCGCCCCCGCGATCATCGGCGGCGTGCTGTGGAAGGGGGCGACGAAAGCGGGCGCGCTCGTCGGGCTTACCGCGGGCTTCGTCGTGTGGACCTACACGCTCTTGCTGCCTTCCTTCGCGCGCTCGGGCTGGATCTCGGAAAGCTTTGTGGACAATGGCCCGTTCGGCATTGCCCTGTTGCGTCCATACGAGCTGCTCGGTCTGTCCGGCCTCGATTCGATTTCCCACGCGCTATTCTGGACCATGGTCGCCAATGTCGGCCTCTACATAGCGGTGTCGCTCGTCACCTCACAGACGATTATCGAACGCAGCCAAGCCAACCAGTTTGTCGACATCGGCCGCGCGGCATCGGGCCAGCGGATCTGGCGCGGCCGGGCGACGGTCGGGGACTTGCGCCGTCTATCGGCACGCTTCCTGGGCGAGCCGTTGACCGAAGCTGCCTTCGACCGCTTCGCACGCGAGCGGGATCGCCGCCTCGACGACGCGAGTCCAGCCGACGCGGATATTGTTTCCTATATCGAACGACAGCTCGCGGGCGCTATCGGCACTGCCTCGGCCCGCATCATGGTCGCCTCCGTTTTGCGCGAGGAAATGCACGACATCGACGAGGTCATGCAGATCCTGGACGAAGCCTCCGAACTCATCGTTTACAGCCGTCGTCTGGAGGAAAAGAGCCAGGAGCTCGAAGCGGCCACGAACGAACTGCGGGCTGCGAACGAACGGTTGAAGGAGCTCGACAAGCTCAAGGACGACTTCGTGACCACGGTGAGCCACGAACTCAGGACACCGCTCACCTCGATCCGCTCGTTCAGCGAGATCGTGCACGACAACCCCGATCTGCCGATCGAAGAACGCAGCGAATTTCTACGGATCATCGCCCGTGAGAGCGAACGGCTGACACGTCTGCTTAACGACATTCTCGACCTCGCCAAGATGGAGGCTGGCAAGATCGAATGGCACATGGCGGATATCGCTCCGCGGACCGTTATCGAGCAAGCGCTCGCCGCAACCAAGGGCCTCTTCCGCAAGCATGCCAACGTGCGACTTCAGACCGATCTCGACGACGACCTTCCGGTCATTCATGTCGACGCCGACCGGTTGACCCAGGTGATCGTCAATCTTATCTCCAACGCCGTGAAGTTCGCTAACCAAGAAAAGGGGTGGGTACAGATTGAGGCGAAGCAGGTGGCCGGGGCGTTGCGAGTCAATGTGCGCGACAACGGCATCGGCATCGACAAGAAGGATCAAAGGAAGATCTTCGAGCGCTTCCAACAGGCCGGAAACACACTGACTGACAAGCCGGAAGGCACCGGGCTCGGCCTTCCGATCTCCCGCGAGATTCTCAGGCAATTCGACGGCGAGATCTGGGTCGAGAGCGAGATCGGCGAAGGTGCGACTTTCTCCTTCCGTATCCCGGCCGCCGCCGCACGCGAGGCCGTCACGGCTAGAGCAAAGGGCACAACTGCACTCGAGCCGATCTAGCAGACTGCTGAGCGGAAACGACGCTAGCTTAGCTAGCCCGAGTCCGATTCAACGGAACGGCTCCCCGGCTGCCAGGACCCTGCTGCGCCTCGCCCGGCCGTAGGACATCGGTGTCATGCGTTCGCATTCAGGTCTTCCTGCAATAGGCGGCGCTGGTTGTCGATGGTCCGCAAGCAGATCACCAAATGGTCCCTCTCGCGTTTGCTGAGGCGTGCTTCGGGCACGAAATCGCCGACCTCGCGGCGGGCTTCGAAGTCCTCGATCTGTTGGCGGAGCAGCAGCCGCGAGATGAATTGGAAGGCGTCCTGCAGCGGGTCGTGGTCCTCGGGGTGTAATGCGCCTTTCGCCAACAGGCCATCCAGACGCTCGAGTGTCGAAGTGGCTGGCATGCCGGCTTTGAGCGAGAGAAGTCGCGCGGCTTCGACGAGCGGCAGGCTGCCGCGCAGCTTCAGATTGATCATTCCCGGCCGATCCTTCTTGTCTCGCTCGCTCCGGAGCTTTCCAAACCAGCCGAGTGCCACCGTATGGTCAGCCTCGATGGCAAAAAGATCCATCACGAAGGTCGGGTTTTCGGCGATCGCGCGCGTGATGTGCCTGCGCAGCGCTTCCGAGAGCCTCGCATCACCCCAGACGTGCCGGAAGTCGACCAAAATGTCGCTCAATAAAAGCTGGGTTTCTGTGCGCTTGCGGAGCCAGACCGCGATCTGTTTGCGCCATTCCGAAATGCGCTTGCGCCAAACCGGATTGGTGGCCATGACGTTGCCCGCGCACAGCGGGAAGCCGATCGCATCGAGCAGCCGTGTAAAGCGCTCGGCCAGCGGCACGAAATAGGCCTCGATGCGCGAGTGCTCGGAATCAGCATAGTCCGCAAGGATGAATCCGTTGTCCTGATCCGGCGCCAGAAGATTCTCGCCGCGCCCGCCGGAACCCATGATGATCAGCGCGAATGTCACCGGCGGCTCTCCCCAACCGGCGGCCGCCATCTCACCGATCGCGCGCACGAGCGCACGTCCGTGCAGATCGCAGTTGATTTCCGTCAGCAGCCACTGCACCTGGGAAATGGAAGTACCATCTTGGAGCAGCATCTTGGCAAGCTCGATCTCGTTCTCCTTCACACGCTTCAGGGCGTCGATGCTTTCATCCTGCACCAGCGGATCCGTGAGGCGTTGCAACCCAGAGAGCGAAAGCAACACCTGATGCAGCGCGAGCAGACCGGCGAGCGCGCCCGCACGGTCGACGACGGGGATATAGTGCAGGCGGTGGCGGCGCATCGCGATGATTGCATGGAAGAGATTGTCGTCGGCCGATACGCTGACGACCGGCGTGGTCATGATTGTCTCTGCCTGCTGATCAGGCAACGCGTGCCAGGCTACGCGCCGCACCACGTCCTGCTCTGTGATGATGCCGGCGGGTCTGCCATGAGAATCCGTCACGATCAGCGCGCTGCTGCGCGTCCGCGCCATACGGTTCAGGACCTCGACGACAGTCGCGGTACGTGCGACCTGTGACGGTATCGGACCCATGTGGTCGCGGACGGTGCGGCGGAAAATTTCCGTCAGCGAGTGCAATAGCGTCCTCACCCCGTTTGTGATCACCGAATTGGCGGCCTCTCGCAGCGAGGAGCTCACCCGAGACCTTACATCAGCCCGGGCTCCGTCGCGGTGCGAGGACGGGCGGTGTCAGCCAAGAAGGCCTGACAGTAACACCTGGCATTGTGAAGTGGCCAGCCCGCAGGCGCCGAAATCGGCTCGGTTGTCCATCTTTGAGAGGAGGTATATTCTTTGCCACCGCTCCGATCGGTGAACAAGAGCAACCGAGGAATTGGAGGCGACCATGAAGAAAGAGATTTTCCAGGACAACAAGGCCCGCTGGGCGCTGTTCGAGCAAATCGACAGCCTTCCGAACAAGTTCCTCTGGGCTGTGATTGGCGTGGTTGTGGCGCTAGTCGGCGTATATCTCCTCATTTGAGAGCCTGATCCCGTTCCCGTGCCGGGCGTGCCGGGGGAGACGAAGATCCTCTCGACGATACGGGAGGACCTTGCGGGCGGCCTTTTGCGCTTCGCCGGAACTCCAGCGCACGATCCGGAGATGAATCATCGGGGGTGAACTTCTGTTTGACCGAACACGTGGCTGTCCCTCAGTTCGTGAACAACAAATCCCGCGTCGATCGTCCAGATGCCGCGCCGCCAGCAAAGCGGCCTGCCGCCTTTCGTGCTCGCGCACCGACAGCCGCTTGACGACGACCGCGTTGGTCGGTGGGCCGGCCGCTCTGAATATCGGTGGCATGTGTGGCGAGCGTCTCGAACCAGCAATCCTGCGGCCCGCCCGGATCGCCCTGCGCAAAGCAGCGCCATGCGCGACCGCCGCAGCATCGATACCGTGGATCGCGGTGGCGGCGGGGATCGGCACGCCGGGACGTACCAGCCGGCGCAATGACGATGCCTCGTCAAGCCGCCCCCTGGCGAGGCGCACGGCGGCGACCTCGACCAAACGGGCCGAGGCCGGATCGAGCCCGGTCGTCTCGGTCTCGATCACGACGGCATCGAGCGCAATCAGCGGGGTTGCGTTGAGACCTCGCATTCCCAGCCCCGGGTGCGGTAGAGTTGAACTCGAGGGGACAGATCGCGTCCCAAGGTGGCGCAGGATCGAGCATGCTGCAAGGCTGGGTCGTCATCGCGTTCGCGCTCGGCTATATCGGCCTCCTATTCGTGGTCGCGAGCTACGGCGATTCGACGCGGCGGTTCGGCCGCCAGGGCCGCTCGCGACTTTTCATCTATCCGCTTTCGCTCGCGATCTACTGCACCTCCTGGACGTTCTTCGGCTCGGTCGGCCTCGCCTCACGCACCGGCTTCGACTTTTTGACGATCTATCTTGGCCCGATCCTGATGATCGGGCTGTGCTGGCCGCTCATCGTCCGCGTTGTGCGGCTGGCCAAGGCTTAGAACATCATTTTGATTGCTGACTTCATTGTCGCGCGCTACGGCAAGGCCCAGACCGTCGCC
>Ga0137368_10008543_pt1 | contig 10555 bp, 10 predicted proteins | sample SagtaG_13_FD_104917 | JGI IMG/M metagenome (GOLD analysis project Ga0137368, IMG submission 104917) | Vadose zone soil microbial communities from Sagehorn Ranch, Mendocino, California, USA - Sage1_L_100_16 metaG | ecosystem: Environmental > Terrestrial > Soil > Vadose zone | place: USA...
CAGTCAACCTAGGAGCTTATCGGAGAAAAGCTCGCGGGAGCGATCCACTTTCGAGCGCCGGCTTTGCCGGCGCAACCCTGGCCCGGGGGAGGCCTCGGAGGGGGGCCCCTCCGATTATCCTAGCCAAGAAAGGAACCCACCATGGGAGCACGAGTGAAGGAGATCCTGAGCTGGTACGCGAGTGACAGTCCGGGGACGAGAACGAACCTGGCGCGCCTGCTGAACCACGGCCGGCTGGCAGGCACCGGCAAGTTGGTGATCCTACCGGTGGACCAGGGTTTCGAGCATGGACCGGCGCGGAGCTTCGCCGTCAACCCGCCGGCGTACGATCCGCTGTACCACTTCCAGCTCGCTATTGACGCCGGCTGCAACGCCTACGCGGCGCCTCTCGGCTTCCTCGAGGCCGGGGCGGCGGAGTACGCGGGCGAGATCCCGCTCATCCTCAAGATGAACAACCACGACGTGCTGCACGACGAGAAGGATCCGCTGTCCGCGGTCACGGCCTCGGTGAAGGACGCGCTGCATCTGGGCTGCGTGGCAGTCGGCTTCACCATCTACCCCGGCTCGGCCAATGCGCAGACCATGTACCAGCAGTGCCGGGAGATGATCCGGGAGGCCAAGTCCTACGGACTCGCAGCGGTGGTGTGGTCGTACCCGCGCGGCTCGGACTTGAGCAAGGACGGCGAGACGGCGGTGGACGTGGTCGCCTACGGGGCCCAGATCGCAGCCCTGCTCGGCGCTCACGTCATCAAGGTGAAGCCGCCGACTCGGCACATCGAGCAGGTCGAGGCCAAGAAGGCATACGAGAAGGCGGGCGTGGCCATCTCGACCCTCGCCGAGCGGGTGCGCCACGTGGTGCAGTCGGCCTTCGACGGCAAGCGCATCGTGATCTTCTCGGGGGGCGCGACCAAGGAGAACGACGAGGCGATCTACGAGGAGTGCCGGGCCATCCGCGACGGCGGCGGCTTCGGTTCCATCATCGGCAGGAACTCGTTCCAGCGCCAGCGGGACAAGGCGCTCGGCTTCCTGTCGACGGTGATGAAAATCTACGCCGGCGAGGTCAAGTAGACCGCGCGTGGCCTCCGCGCCGCCGACCGAGGCGGAGGTCAGGGGCTACCGGCGCTCCCTGTCCCACGGGGAACTCGCACGCTGACCTCCGAGATCAATATCCGGACCCGTCTCGCGTGAGGTCGGCGGCGGCCGGCTGGGAGGGTGTTGCGGATTCCTGAAGCGTGAGTTGGCGCCGCGGGAGGAGAAACTCGCGGTGCCCGTGACGTATCGAATCGAGGCCCGCCTCCCCCGGCGTCGTCGTGAACCCGTGTCAGCAGTCGCGAAGGGAGTTGCTATGGGCAAGAAAGGGAACGGGATCTTCCTGGTGTTCACCGACATCGAGCCGAAGTACGAGGAGGAATTCAACGCCTGGTACAACACCGAGCACCTGGGGGATCTGTTGAACGTCCCCGGCTTCCTGGACGCCGCGCGCTATGTAGCCGTCAAGGGGGGCCCCAAGTATCTCGCCGTGTATGAACTGGGGAGCGCAGATGCGTTGAAGAGCCCAGAGTTCCAGAACTTCCGCACCAACCCCAGCCCCTGGAGCCGTCGCATGTCGCCGGCGGCGATCGGGAAGAACGTAGCGCGGACGCTCGGGACGCGGATCTTTCCGACGGATCTGGAGATGCCCGACCGTGGCTGGGCGCCGGCCCTGCAAATCGGCCGGATGTCGGTGCCCGACAGCATTGATCGAGAGTGGAACGAATGGTACAACGGCGAGTACATCCCGGGCTACCGCAAGGTCTCGGGGGTGATCTATGCGCGGCGCTTCCGCGTCGTGGAGGGGGAGACGCGCTACGCGACGGTCTACGAATTCGAGCACGAGAAGGTCTCCGAGACGGCTGAATGGAACAAGCAGCGGGAGGGCTCGTCGCCGCGCTCCGGCCGCATGCGCGAGGTCATGACCCATGCGCACGGATCGCCGGGAGTGTATCGGCGGATCTATCCGTAGGGAGGACCAGCCGATGACGTTCGCATGTTCAGGAGCTCGATCCCGCGGAGTGCGGGAAGGGGAAAGGCTCTGGTCGGAAGTACCCCCCGCCATCGTCAGGGCAGGAGATCGGCAACGGGGATCGAGGCGCCGGGCGGAGCGAGAGGCGTGACGGTCGCCGGCGGGCGCAGCGTCACCACGCTGCGGTAGTGCCAGCCGTAGGGGGCGTCCGGCGACGCCCCGGGGTCGCGGTGAACCTCTACCGTGTGGTGGACGAGGTCGATGATCCAGTAGTCCGCGATACCGGCGCGAGCGTAGAGGCTCGCCTTGTACTCGCGATCGATCCGGTAGGAAGCCTCCGCGATCTCGACGATGAGCACGGCGAGTGACGGATGCGCATCCAGGTAGGCCCCCGGATCGCGCGGCACCACGGCGACGTCGGGCTCCGGCTCCGAGTCCGCATCGAGCGCGATCGGAAGCTGCGAGTCGATCTGCCAGGCGTCACCGAGCGCGCGCCGGAGTGCCGCCAGCACGCGCCGGACCGTCCCCGCATGCCGGCTCCCCTGGGGCTCGCGGACGACCAGCAGGCCGTCGAGGAGCTCCAGGCGCTCGCCGGGCTGAAACACGCCCAGCTCGATCAGACGCTCGTACTCCACGCGCGTCCAGCGCCGGGTCCTGGGCGGAGGGATGACGGTGGAAGCCATCGCATTGAAGGTGAGGTAGACCACCGCGAGCACGGCAGGCAGACGCGCGGACAGCTCGGCCCCTTCGGGCACCTCGTAGGGGAAGCCACGGTCGCGGATCGTTCGCTTGGCGCGCACGAGCCGCTGGGCGATCGTGGGCTCGGGCACGAGGAAGGCCCGCGCGATCTGCGGCGTCGAGAGACCGCCCACCAGCCGGAGCGTGAGCGCGACGCGGCTGTCGGCGGGCAGGCCCGGATGACAGCAGGTGAAGATCAGCCGGAGCCGGTCGTCTCGGTGGAACTATCCGAGTCCGATACGGACGTGGGGGAGAACCTCGCGCGCCATCCGCGCCATGTAGCCACGCTCCGGATCGTCCGGTGTCGGCGGGTTCGGGATCGGATGAAGCACGACATAATCGAACCCTGCCGGCGCCGAGCGGAGCACGCCGATCAGCCGCTCGGCGAGCTCGCTCGGTCCTCCGCGAAGGCTGAACGCATCCGCCGCGCTCACCGGGAGGAAATCGACCACCCGACCGCTCGCGAGCAGATCCGCCGCGTGATGGAAGTCCGGCCAGACTTGGTGCTGGCGCTTCAGCGTCTCGGGAACCGGACCGGTCCAGGCGAGTCGCGGTGGGTCGAAGAGCGCCGGTGAGTACTCGTAATAGCCGGCCGCCATGGACTTGGCCATCGTCATGGCGTGGTCCGGGTCGTCGACGAGCACGGTGTGAAAGATGGCGCCCAGGCGAACGCTCGCCGGGTCACGTCCGGCCTCGGCGGCGCCGGCGCGGATCGCCTCAACGGCGGTCGCGATGTTCGCCGGATGGGTACCGACGCGGATGAAGACTCCATCGGCGACCCCGCCCGCCATGTGCAGCGTGCGCGGCCCACCCGCCGCGATCCAGATCGGGACGGGCCGGTGGTGCGGCAGGTGCGCGGGTCGCGCCGCCCCGACATCGACCGATTCGCCATCCAGCAGCGCACGCATCAGGCGCGCGCTCGCTTCGAGCTCCTTGACACGCGCCGGCCTCAGGCCGGCCAGCCGGACCGCGGTGTCGCCGACGCCCCAGCCGAGGAGCGTGCGACCGGGCGCCAGCTCGTCGATCGTGGCGATCGAGGACGCGGTGACCGTGGGATGGCGGTTCACCGGATTCGCGAGCAGGGTTCCCAGCCCGATGCGTTCCGTCGCCCGGGCCGCCGCGGCGAGCAAGACATAGGTGTCGCGTCGCCGGAGCTGCGAATCCGGCTGGAACGCGGCATCCCACCCAAGGGTCTCCGCGCGCCGCACGTCGGCCGCGAACGTCTCGACCGAGCGGGAGTCGAACCGGTTCAAGCCGAAGCGGGGAACGTTCATGACGGTTCCGGTCCCTCACCATCGTACATGAGCAGGCAAGCCATGGCGCAATGGCCGCCGCTCCTGCTATCATGCGGGCGCCGTGAGCCCGGCCCGGCAACGGGAACGTTCCGATGCCGGCGCGGTTCAGACCACGGGGGCCACGGTCGAGAGAGCGAGACAAGGAGGACGCCATGGCACGGGTGACAGGACTCGGTCACGTCGGGATCTACGTGAGTGACCTCGAGGAGATGGTCGCATTCTACCGGGATGTGATGGGCATGCAGATCACCAAGCAGAACTGGCGCGCCGGCGTCGTGTTCCTGAGCGCTGATCCAGGGGCTGTCGACCACGAGATCGCGCTCATGCGAGGACGACCCGACGCGAAGGACCCCCATCTGATCCAGCAGATCTCGATGCGGGTCGCGAGTCTCGACGACCTCCGCGCGTTCCACCGTCGGTTGATGGCCGACGGTTACCGCATCGAAGGTGTCGTCAACCACGCGAGCGCCATCGGCTGCTACTTCTTCGATCCCGAAGGCAATCGCACCGAGGTGTTCTGGATCACGGGCCGGCCCTGCTGGGTGCCCACCGCGAATCCCATCGACATCGACCAGCCGGACGAAGCCGTGCTCGCAGAGGTGGACCGCATCTGGAACCAGCTCCGCCACGTGCCGGTCGGGGGGCGGATGGCGGAGGAGAGCGCGACGCTCGAGGTAGCTCATCGCGGATAGCAGGGCTCCGGGAAGTCGCCACGCAAGGGTGGACTTCGCTGACCGCCGGGCGCGCACGGCGTCCCGGCGGAACATCAGAAGGAGGATCTCATGTCGGTCACATTCAGTCGTCGGACATTCCTGACTGGCACGGCTGGCGTGGCGCTGGTGGCGACGATGCCGACCCCGGCGCGGGCGCAGGGCAAGCCGATCAAGATCGGGCTCCTCACGGTGAAGACGGGGCCGCTCGCTCAGGGCGGCATCCAGATGGAGCAGGGCACGATCCGCTTCCTCAAGGACAGGAACTACACGCTGGCCGGCCGCAAGGTCGAGCTGGTCGTCGCCGACACGGGCGGCAATCCGGCGGGCACGAAGACGAAGACCCAGGAGCTCGTCGAGCGCGACAACGTCGATATGATCTTCGGTCTCCTCGCCGCGTTCGAGCTGCTCGCCATCACTGACTACACCGCGCAGGCGAAGATGCCGCTCCTGAGCCTGGCCGCTGCCGAGGACATGACGCAGCGCCGCCCCAACCCGTATTTCATCCGGGCCTCGGCGACCTCGTCGCAGAACATGCACCCCCTGGCCGACTACGCGGCCAAGGAGCTCCGGTTCAAGCGGGTGCTCACGATCGCCGATGACTTCGCGTTCGGTCACGAACAGATGGCCGGGTTCCAGCGCGTCTTCGAGGATGCGGGTGGCCGGGTCGTCAAGAAGCTCTGGCCCCCGCTCGTGACGCCCGACTACACTCCTTACATCGCACAGATCAGCGGCGTCGACGCCGTCGTCCAGGGCTTCGCCGGATCCAATCCGTTGAAGTTCATGAAGCAGTACAGGGACCAGGGACTCAAGCTGCCGGTGCTGGGCGGCGGCCCGGCGTGCGACGATGCGCTGCTGAAGTCCTACGGCGACGAGGCGATCGGCCTGATCTCCTGCTCAGCCTACACGGGCGATCTCGACACCCCGAGCAACAAGCGGCTCATCGACGGGATGGTGCGCGACTACGGCAACATCCCTGGCCTGTACGCCGCCGGCCTCTACATCAACGGCATCGTCGCGGAGGCGGCCCTCGAGAAGACCGGCGGGAAGGCCGATGACAAGGAGGCGTTCAACAAGGCGCTGCGCGCTGTCTCGGTCACCGATACGCCCCGCGGGCCGTTCCGCTTCGACCGCTTCGGTAACGTCGTCGGCAACTTCTACATCCGGCGGTGCGAGAAGAAGGGCGACAAGCTCGTCAACACGACGATCAAGACCTATCCGAACGTGAGCCAGTTCTGGACTTATGACGAGAAGTGGTTCCTCTCGCAACCGGTCTATTCGCGCGACTATCCGCCGTTGAAGAGCTAATCGCTCCGAGCCGCATGCGCCTCCTCCTGCCGCACCCCTTACCCTGCACCCCCTCACCCTACCCTCTCCCCCACCGCGGGGGAGAGGGAACCGAAACGACACCCCTCTCCTCCGGACGGAGAGGGCCGGAGCGAGCGTGAGGCAACGCTAGCCAGACATGAGCCTGTGGCTGGTGCTGGCCGTCAACAGCATCACGCTCGGCGGCCTCCTGTTTCTCTTGTCCGCCGGCTTCTCGCTGATCTTCGGGTTGATGAAGATCCCGAACCTGACGCACGGCTCGTTCTTCATGCTCGGCGCCTACTTCGCGACGAGCCTGATCGCGCGGGGGTTCGACTTCTGGACGGCCGCGGTCCTCAGCGGGCTCCTGGTCGCCGCGTTCGGCGGCATCGTCGAGCGCCTCATCCTGCGGCGGCTGCCCGGCGCCGAGCTCGCCCAGGTGCTGGTCACTCTCGGTCTCTCGTTCATGGTCGCCGACGTCTGCCTCATGGTGTGGACCGGCGATCCCATCAGAGTCGACACGCCCAGCGGACTCCGCGGCGCCACCGCGCTGGCGGGCGTCGCGTTTCCACGGTATCGGCTTGCGATCAGCGTCATCGCCGTGATCTGCGCCGCGGCGCTGTGGACGCTGCTCGACCGCACCCGACTCGGCGCGATGATCCGCGCCGGCGTCGACGACGCCCCGATGGCGCGGGTCGTCGGCATCCGCGTCCCGCAGCTCTTCACGATCGTCTTCTGCCTGGGCGCCTGGCTGGCCGGCTTTGCCGGCGTGATCGGCGGGCCGATCCTCTCGGTCTATCCCGGTCTCGACCAGGAGATGCTGCCGCTGGCGCTCGTCGTCGTCATCCTCGGCGGGAGCGGCAGCCTGCTCGGCTCGCTCGTCGGCAGCTTCATCGTCGGATTCCTCTACAACTTCGGACAGGCGATGTTTCCCGAACTCGCCTATGTCGTGCTGTTCCTGCCGATGCTCATCGTGCTGGTGGTGCGCCCGCAGGGCCTCTTCGCACGGCCGGCAGGATGAACCGGATCGCGCTCGCCGCCGCGCTCGTGATCCTCGCGGCGGTGCCGTGGTGGGTCAGCGGCACCTACTACGTCAACATCGCGAGCCAGATCCTGCTCTACGCGATCTTCGCGCTTGGCGTGAACGTGCTGGCCGGCTATGCCGGCCTCGTCTCGCTCGGACACGCCGGACTCTTCGGCATCGCCGCCTATGCGGCGGGGAAGATCTTGAGCACCGGCTCCGGGCACGGGCACGTCGTGGTCGCCATCGGCGCGATTGCCGTGGCGCTCCTCGCTTCCGCGGTGTTCGCGGTGCTCGCGCTGCGCGGCACCGGGCTCGGGTTCGTCATGATCACCGTGGCGCTCGGTCAGATCGTCTGGGGCGTCGCCTATCGCTGGATCAGCCTCACCAACGGCGACAACGGCATCACGATCACGGGCCGGCCGAGCCCGTTCGGATTCTCGCTCGCCTCACCGAGGAGCTTCTACTGGGCGACGTTCGTCGTGTTCCTCGCGGCCGTCGTCTCGATGGCCGTGTTCGTCGGCTCGCCGTTCGGCGCGAGCCTGCGCGGGACCCGGGATCAGCCGCGCCGCATGACCGCGCTCGGCTACCACGTCTGGATGATCCGCTTCCTCGCGTTCCTGTTTTCCGGATTCTGGAGCGGCGTCGCCGGGCTGCTGTATCTCTACTACAACCAGTTCGTGAGTCCGCAGGCGGTCGCGCTCACCGCCTCGGCCGAGGCGCTCCTGATGGTGATCTCGGGCGGCACGGCCACGTTGCTCGGCCCGATCGTCGGCGCCACCCTGGTCGTCGTCATCAAGAATGTGGCGAGCGCCTACATCGAGCGCTGGAACTTCGTGCTCGGCGCGATCTTCGTCGTCATCGTGGTCTTCATGCCCGAAGGGCTGGTGCCGGGCGTGGCGCGGCTCACACGACGCGCGGTGGCGGCCTTGCGTCCGCATGCGGCGGTGCCGGTCCCCGCACCGGGTGTGGCCGCCGGAGGCGAGCCGGTTCGGGGGCCGAGCCCACCTCTCAATGGCTCGGAGCGCGGCCGATGACCGCGCTCGCCGTCCAGAACCTCGAGAAGTCGTTCGGGGGCCTGCGGGTCACCGCCGCGGTGAACCTCGCCGTCGAGCCGGGCGAGCGCCGTCTGATCATCGGCCCGAACGGCGCCGGCAAGACGACGCTCTTCAACCTCATCACGGGCGAGCTCAGGCCCGACGGCGGGTCGATCACGCTCTTCGACCGCGACATCAGCCGCGTGCCGAGTCGCCGGCGCGCCCATCTCGGCATCTCGCGCACCTACCAGATCATCACGCTCTTCCAGGGCGAGACCCTGTTGCGCAACGTCATGCTCTCGTTGCTCGGCCTCTCGCATCTTCGCTGGAACCCCCTCGTCAGGATCGAGCGCCAGGAGGCACTCATCGTCCACGCGCGGGAGGTGCTGGCGCGGGTCGCGCTCGACCATCTCGCCGAGAGACCAGTTGGCGAGACCGCGTACGGCGAGCGCCGCCGCGTCGAGATCGCCATGGCGCTCGCCCAGAACCCCAGGGTCCTGCTGCTCGATGAGCCCTTCGCCGGGCTGTCGATCGAGGAGCGGCGTGACGTTCTCAGGCTGGTCACGAGCATCCCACGCGACGTGACCATCGTCATGATCGAGCACGACATGGACGTGGCGCTCGATTTCGCCGAGCGCATCACCGTGCTGCATTTCGGCGCGGTGGTCGTCGAAGGCACTCGGGGAGAGGTTGTCGCCCACCCGCGCACCAGGGAAATCTACCTTGGCGAATGACGCGCTCGTGCTGAGCGAGATCGACGCGTTCTACGGCGACAGCCACGTGCTCCACCGGGTGTCGCTGCGTCTCGGCGAGGGCCGCCTGCTCGGCCTGCTCGGCCGGAACGGCGCGGGCAAGTCGACCTCCATGCACGTGACGGTCGGCTTGCTCCCTCCGCGCCACGGCGCGGTGACCGTGTATGGCAGCGCGGTCACCGGCCGCGCCCCCGAGAGCATCGCCGCGCGTGGGGTCGCGCTGGTGCCTCAGGGCCGCCGCATCTTCAAGAGTTTGAGCGTACAGGAAAACCTCATGGTCGCTGGCCGCAAGCCGCGGGGCGGCCTCCCGATGCTGTGGACGCTCGGCACCGTCTACGATCTCTTCCCGCGTCTCCGGGAGCGCGGCAAGCAGATCGCCGGCTCCCTCTCCGGCGGCGAGCAGCAGATGCTCGCGATCGGCCGGGCGCTGATGTCGAACCCCCGCGTGCTCTTGATGGACGAACCGTCGGAGGGGCTGGCGCCGCAGATCGTCGCCGAGGTCATGTCCACCATCCGCCACCTCAAGGAGCAAGGGCTCTCGATCGTGCTCGTGGAGCAGAACCCCAAGCTGGTCTTCGACGTCGCCGACGACATCATCGTCCTCAACAGCGGCCGCGTGGCCATCGACAGCTCGGTGGTCGAATTGAAGCGCAGCGCCGTCGACCTGAGCCAGCACCTGGGCATCTACTGACGGCGCCGGCGCCGAGCGGAGAAGAGTCTGTCCAAACGCGATAATTCCTAGCCTCAGACGAGCAGCGCCAGCGGTTCCTCGATCAGCTCGGAGAGGGCGCCGAGGAACTGGGCGCCGCGGGCGCCGTCGAGGGCGCGGTGGTCGCACGACAGGGTCAGCATCATGGTCGGCTGGACTGCCGGCTGGCCGTTGACCGCGACCACGCGGTCGGTGATGCGGCCGACGGCGAGGATGGCGGCCTGCGGCGGATTGACGATCGCGTTGAAGGCGTCGACGCCGTACATGCCGAGGTTGCTGATCGTGAACCCGCCGCCCTGGATGTCGGCCGGCCGCAGCTTGCCGGCCTGCCCCCGGCTCACCACCTCCTCGCGGCGCGCGGCGATTTCCGGGAGGCTCAGCGTGTCGGCGCGGTGGACGACGGGGACGATGAGCCCGTCCTCGATGGCGACCGCCAGCCCGATATTGATGTCGGTGTTTCGCGCGACCGCCCCGTCCTTCCACGACGCATTCACGCCCGGGTGTCGCGACAGGGCCGCCGCGACGAGCTTCACCAAGAGGTCCGTGTAGGTGATCCGGGCGCCGGTCTGCTTGGTCGCCTGCTCCCGCCAGGAGACCAGGCGGTTCACGTTGACCTCACGGAAGAGGTAGAAGTGAGGCGCGGTGGTCCAGCTCGCGGTCATGCGCTCCGCCATGATGCGCCAGACGGTCCCGACGCCACGGTCCTGGGTCGAGCGCGCGGCCGGTGCCGAGGGGACATCCACCGCGAGGACGGCGCCGCCCGGGCCCGAGCCGCGGAGGGCTCCGATGTCCAGGCCGCGCTCGACCGCCAGTCGCCGGGCCTTCGGCGAGGCGGCGGTGAGGCGTGCCGCCGCCCCGTCGATGGCGGATGAAGCCTTCTGACTCTCGACGTGGGCGAGGACGTCGGCCTTCTGAATCGTGCCGCTCGCCGCCTTCACCTGCGCGAGGTCGACACCGTGCTGCTCGGCGATCTTCCGGGCGAGGGG
>Ga0137368_10008546_pt1 | contig 10553 bp, 13 predicted proteins | sample SagtaG_13_FD_104917 | JGI IMG/M metagenome (GOLD analysis project Ga0137368, IMG submission 104917) | Vadose zone soil microbial communities from Sagehorn Ranch, Mendocino, California, USA - Sage1_L_100_16 metaG | ecosystem: Environmental > Terrestrial > Soil > Vadose zone | place: USA...
AATCCCCGGGAGGTCATTGCCGTCGTCGTCGACTGACGGCACGAACGAGACGAACGGCGCGCCGATCTTCGGCGGCAGCTCGTACACCACGCCTCGGTCGAGGGCCCCGGCGAAATCGAGCCGCCGCGGCCGCTCGATCCGATCCGGGAACCGGACACCCGGAATCCGGGTGAAGCGCGCTCGAGTCGACTCGGCCGGAACGGCCGTGCCGTCGTCGAGCCGGGGCACGGCGCTCGGCGGGGGCTCCACGTCGGAGGTAACCCAGCGGTCGAGGTTCACGAGGGTCGCGCGCAGGAATGGCGCGTAGTCCACGACGTTGAACGTCTGCAGGCCGCGCGAGCCGGTGTTCGGATCGGCGTCGGGCGGCGGCAGCGTGCCGGGGGTGTGCTGGCTGCCGGCGAAGAGGTACAGGCGCGTCTGCGGGTGTGGGGTCACGTCCCGCGTGCCCTCGACATCGGTGTGGATGAGCGAGGCGTCGCCGCGCCAGTACTCGGCCGCGGTGTTGGTCGTGACGATCTTCGGCAACGTACCCCGCGCCTCGAGTCGGCCGAGCAGCGCGCCGCGCTCACCGGTCACCGGGTCGACCTCGGGCGTGTCGGTGAACGGGAACAGGCTGCCGACGGAGCAGGTCGCGTTCACCGACGGCTGACCGAAGCGCTGGTTGAACTCTCCGCGGCGCGCGCCGGCGACGTGCGCGATGGCGCCGTCGAAGACACGGCGCCCGGCCTCGTCCTCGTTCAGGCCGAGATAGAGGAAGTGACGGAGAAAGCGACCGGTCTGCGACACGCCGAGGACGTACGCACGCTCGAGCTCCCCGGCGCACGGGTTGCCGTCGGCGGTCGAGGCGGACCGGAGCCAGGCGGCGGCGTCGCGCACCGCGAGAAGGCCGAGGCCGACGAGGGGCGGGTGCTCGGCTCGGTACACGAGCTCGTAAATCTTTCCCGCCTCGAAGCCGCCGTCGAGGCTGACGTGGGACGCATCGGCAAACCGCCACGCCGTCCGGGCGATTGCCCCCGCAGGGGCGCCCGCGTGCTCGCGGACGGTCAGGCGCGCGGCCGGATCGTCGAGATCAGCGGTCGGATGGGCGATGTGGTAGCGGTCGGCCATCGGCAACGTCTCGACACGGGCGTTCGGCCGCCACTCGCAGGAGACCGGCCCGCTGATCGGTCCGTTTCCGCCGCGCACGGCCGGCACCGTCAGGGCCATGAGCCCGTCGCGCCGCGGGACGTCGTGTTGCCAACCGCACCACGCGACCGTGTAACCCGAGCGCATGAGAAAGCCGTTGCCGAAGTCCTCCGGAGTCGCCGGGTCGGGTACTCGCGGCGTGCTGTTGAGCAGTCCAAGCGCGACCTTGCGGCCGCGATTCGGGACGTCGAGAAGGAGGCGGCGGTTGCCGCGCGCCGGGTCCTGGGGCCTCAGCAGATAAAAATCGGCTTGGCACTCGACCAGCCCCGCGGTGTTCCGCGGCGCCGCGGCGAGGTCGGTGATGGCCTGGTTCGCCGGGTGCACCGGATCGACGCCGATGCGGAGCACGCCCATGATCTTCTCGTACGCGCCGGCCGCCCCGAACGGACGACCGTCCAGCACCACCGACCGCCGCGTGATCTGGAGTGAGGTCACGGCCATCGGAGCGATTCCTCCCTTACGCGCCTCAGCGTTTCGCCTTGACCGGAGCGACGACGACGTCCGTCGGCTTGCCGGCGAGATAGTTCTCGACGTTCTCGATGGCCCGCAACAGGCCATCGCGGATGACTTCGGGCGTTTGCCCGGCGTTGTGCGGCGAGAGCACCACGCTCGGGAGTGCGACGAGGGGATCGCCCGGCTTGAGTGGTTCGTCGTGGAAGACGTCGAGGCCCGCGCCCGCGATCTTGCCTTGCCCGAGCGCGTCGAGCAGCGCGTCGCGCTCGACCAGCGCCCCGCGGCCGGTGTTGACGAGGATCGCGGTCGGCTTCATCAGCGAGAACTCGCGGCGCCCGAGAAAGCCGCGCGTCTCGGGCGCCAGGCGCAGGTGGAGTGTGATGAGGTCCGCCTGGCGGCAGATCTCGTCCTTGGAGGCGGCGCGGGCGCCCAGCGCGACGACGGAGGCGGCGTCGCCCCGGGCGCTATAGGCCAGGACGTCCATCCCGAGGGCCTTGGCGAGCGAGATGACACGGGCGCCGATCTTGCCGGTGCCGAAGACGCCGAGTGTCTTGCCGAGCAGCTGGGTCAGAAGATCGCGGGGCCAGGCGCCGCCCCGCACCTCACGGTCGATGCGCGGGATCCTCCGGGCCGTCGCCAGCATGAGCGCCAGCGTGTGCTCGGCCACGGCGAACGCATTGACGCCGGGCGTGTTGCATACCGTGATCCCGTGACGGCCGGCGGCGTCGAGGTCCACGTTGTCCGTTCCGGTGCCCCAGATCGAGATCAGCTCGAGCTTGCGGCACGCCGCCATCACGCCCTCGGTGAACCGCGCGTGGGCACGGATGTTGATCACGACACGCGCGCCGTCGATGCGATGAATGAGCTCGGCCTCATCGTCGGCGCCGCGGGCGGTGAAGACGTGCGTCTCGCCGATCTTCTTGCAGCGTTCGTGCGCGGGCGTGCCCTGGAACACGGACGGAAAGTCGTCCGGGATGGTTATTGTAACGAGTGCCTTGAGGCCGGTTCTCACCGAGGGTGGCCTGATTTTTGTAGCGGGTGCCGTGAGGCCGGCTCAGGCCGAGGGTGGCCTGATACAGGCGCGAGCCGGCTCCGCACACCTGATCTACGGGACACGCCGACTAGCCGGCGTCGGCGAAGGCTGCCTGGGCGGCGGCGACGCCGGCGCCGGGCTCGCACTTGTACCCGAGGTCCCGGAGCGCGAGCTCGAGCGCCGACAGGGTCGGCAACACGTAGTGCGGGCTGGCGGTCATGGCCATCGTGCCGATGCGTAGGGTGCTCGAGCGCATCTTGTCGAGGCCGGTGCCGATGAGGATGCCGTACTGGTCCCGCATCCGGGTGACGACGGCGGCCGGATCGATGCTCTTCGGCGTCTTCACGCAGGACACGGTGTTCGACAGGAGCGAGGCGTCAGGGAACATCTCGAGCCCCATCGCGGCGACGCCTCGCCTCACGGCGGTTCCGGCGACGGCGTGACGGCGGAAGCGGTGCGACAGCCCCTCGTCGAGGATGAGGCGCGCGGCGACGCGCATCGCGCCGGTGAGGTGCGTCGGGATCGACACCGGTTGTCGCCGCGCCGCGCCGTCGGGCACCTTGCCGCCGCGCGACACGGGCACCCACAGCTCCTTCCAGCGAAGCAGGTCGTAGACCAGACTCGACGCCGCGCGCTTGCGTCGCTCCATCGCCGCGAACGCCCGGGGGCTCACCGCGACGAGCGCCATACCGAGCGGCGCCGCCAGACACTTCTGCGAGCCGGTCATGTTGAGGTCGACGCCCCACTCGTCGGTGCGCACATCGATGCCGGCGATCGACGACACGGTGTCGAGAAGGTAGAGGGCGTCGACGGATTTCGCGATGCGACCGACCTCGTCGGCCGGATAAGTCGTTCCCGTGGAGGTTTCGTTGTGGACGAGGGTGATCGCCTTGGGCCGGAGTTGCTCGGCCTCCCGTGCCAGACGTTCCAGATCGAGCCGCGCGCCCCACTCGACCGGAAACTCGGTCCAGGCGGCGCCCACTCGGTTCATGATCTCGCGCATCAGCACGCCGAACTGGCCCGCGCCGACGACGAGTACCCGGTCACCTGGCTCGATCACCGACAGCGAACCGGCCTCGAGTGCCGTGCGGCCCGAGCCGGGCATCAGGATGACCTCGTTCTTCGTCTGGAAGATCTCGCGCAACGCGAGCGTCGTCGGCTCGAGAACTTCCTCGTCGAAGCTCCGATCGTACTGGATCGTGGGTGGCTGATTCATGGCTTGGATCACCGGGAACGGCAACTCGGTCGGCCCGGGGATCATGAGCACGGGACGCGTGTGGCACTGGGCCCAGTTGATCGTCACCAGTGACTCCTTTGTAGCGGGTACCTTGAGGCCGGCTCAGGCCGAGGGTGGCCTGAGACGGGCGCGACCCGGCTCCGACACGCCCGAACATCCGGGATCAGGCGCGAGCCGGCTCCGACACGCCCGAATATCCCGTCCGATCCACCCTTCGCGACGCCACGGCGTCGCAACACGGCGGCATTCTAGCATGCGCGTCACGGGGCGACGCGCTCGGGGTTGCGGAAGATGAAATAGAGATTGCGCGCGTACACGAAAAGGCCGGCGGCCTGCCCGACGATGAACACCGGGTCCCGCCGATGGAGGGCATAGGCCAGGAGCGTCATGCCGCCACCCAGGGAAAAATACCAGAAGGGACGCGGGACCACGCTCTTGCGTTGACGTTCGGAGGCGATCCACTGGACGAAGAATCGCGCCGAGAAGAGCGCCTGGCCGAGAAATCCGATGCCGAGCCAAAGCTGATCCGTGGTCATCGTCACATCCTCATGGTCGCGTCCGATGGTTGAGCGGTCGCGTGTGGGCTGCCGAGCCGGAGCGATGACGGCGGGAGCTTACGACGCGCGGCTGAACATGGCGCGGAGGACGTTGTATGCCCTGCGCACGTCTTCCGGCCGGCGCCGCCCCGCGACGAGAGCGAAGATCTTCTCGGCTTCCTCCGTCGGCACCGTGCTGCTCTTGTCGCCGACGTCGGTGAGATCGCGGAGAGGAACCTCGAGGGCGACCGACACGCGGTAGAGGCTGTCGATGGAGATCGATTTCTCGCCGCGCTCGACCTCGCCGATGAATTTCCCGCTGAGCCCGGACCCTTTGCCGAGTCGCTCCTGGCTGAGCGCGCGCTGCTTGCGCAGGGCGCGGAGGCGTTGACCGAGAAATCTTCTGACGTGCTTGACGGCGCGCTCTGTCACGGGGTGATGATCCTCCTTGTGGTCCCTACGTTAACCACCTTTCCGTGGGTTTCGCAACCCGCGCGCCGCTCAGGGTAGATCGACCTCGACGCCGGAGCCGTTCACGCGCACCGGATAGACGGACACCGCGAGGCCCGGCGCGACTCGGCAGGCGCCGCTGGCGAGATCAAAGTCGTACCCGTGCCACGGACAAACGACGGCGTCCCCCTCGAGCCAGCCTTCGGCGAGCGGTCCGTCCTCGTGTGGACAGGTCGGGCTGCACGCGAAGAAGCGGCCGCCGCCCGCGTTGAAGACCGCGACCGTCAGGCCGTCGTGTTCGATCAGGGTGCCCTGACCGACGCCGATGTCTTCGACCTCCGCGATCCTGACGAACGCCATCAGGGACGCGCTCTCAGCGCCTCCTCGACGATCGCCCGGAACTCTTCGAAGCTGGGGGCGCCCACAACGCGCCGGCCGTTGACGAGAAACACGGGTGTGCTGTTGACACCGAGCGCCTGCGCCTGGACGACGTCCCGCTCGACGTCCGCGGCAAACCGTCGTTGGTCGATACAGCGGGCGAACGCGTCGCGATCAAGACCGAGCTCGGTTGCGTAGAGCAGCAGATCGACACGCCGAAACGCAGGCTGCCGTTCGAAGAGCCGATCGTGGTACGGCCAGTACTTACCGTCGGCGCCGGCGCAGCGCGCCGCCTCGTGCGCCGGGCGGGCGAAGGTGTGCATCGCGAGCGGTCGGTCCTTGAAGATGAGTCGGATGCGACCGTCGTACTCATGGAGAATCTGGTCCAGCGACCGCTGGACCGCTTTGCAGTGCGGTCACTGATAGTCGGAGAACTCGATGATCGTCACCGGCGCGCCGGGCGGGCCCTTGACCATGCTCGGGTGCGGGGTGAGCTCGACCTGCGCGGGCGCGCTCGCCGCGCCGAGCGCGAGCACGACCAGCAGGAGGGGCACCACGCAAAACCACCTGTAGTACACTCGCGCCGACCGGCGGGTAGGCAAGAAGGACGCGCGCTTCACGGCTCGAGGATACGATGTGACCGTGCCCATCGCAACGGGCGGGGAGGAATCATGGAAGACCTCGTCGAGCTCGTGTTCGGCACGTTTCCGTCATGGTCTCACCTGGTGGTCCGGGTCGCGCTGGGCATCGTCTTCTTCGCCCACGGCGCCCAGAAGACGTTCGGCTGGTTCGGCGGGCGGGGACTGGCGGCGACCATCGCCGGGTTCCGGCAGATGAGCATCCCTCCTGCTGCGACCGCCGTCGCCGCGGTCGTCGAGTGCTTCGGCGGTCTTGCGATGATCGTGGGATTCCTGGTGCGGCCGGCGGCCCTCGGGCTGATCGTGGTGATGCTGGTGGCCGTCGCGAAGGTCCATGCCAAGCACGGGTTCTTCCTCAACTTCGCGCTGTCGCCGGGCCACGGACACGGCTACGAGTTCAACCTGGTGTTGATCGCGATGGCGCTGTCCATCCTGATCGGCGGCGCAGGGCTCGTGTCGATCGATCGGCTCATCGCGCCCTTGGGCGGGTAGGGCCCGGTGGGCTTCGTAGCGCGCGTGATCGTGAACGCGGCGATGGTCTATCTCGCCGCCCGCGTCGTGCCGGGCATCACGCTCGGAAACGGGCCGGTCTGGCCCGCGCTCCTGGCGGGTCTCGTCCTGGCGCTGGTCAACGCAGTGGTCCGGCCCGTGCTGCTGCTGCTCACGCTGCCGTTGACGGTCCTGACCCTCGGCCTCTTCTTGTTCGTGCTGAACGCGTTCTGCCTGTGGCTGACGTCGGTCATCGTTCCGGGGTTCGTCGTCCAGGGCTTCCGGGCGGCGTTCCTCGGCGCGCTGCTGATCTCGGTCGTGAGCTGGGCGCTGACGGTCTTCGTCAGCGATCGCGGGCGGCTGGGCCGGTTATGAAACTGGCGGCCCTCGAGGCGTTCAGGCCGCGCGCCCGCCCTCTTCCGTGAGCGCCGTGATCACGTAGGTGCCGCTTTTCTCGTCGCGCTCGAGGGTCACGATCTTCTGCTTGGCCGCGTCCTCGAGCAGCTTCGAGAAGGTCGAGAACCCGTAGTAGGACTCGTTGAAGGCCGGATTCTTCCTTATCATCGTCTGCTTGACCATCGAGCCCCAGAGGGTCTCCTTGTTCTCGCGCTGGAGGGCCTGGATGGCGTCGATGAGCTGGGCCATGGCCTCGGCCTTCTTCTCGGGCAGCCCTCGCAGCAGGGTCGTCTTCTTCGTGTCGCGGATGAGGTCCTCGTAGAAGATGAACTCGTCGCAGTTGGCCACGAGGAGATCGGAGGAGGACGACTTGACGCCCAGGCCGATGACATAGCAGTCATTTTCGCGGAGCTTGGAGACGAGCGGTGAGAAGTCGGAGTCGCCGGACACCAACGCGAAGCTGTCGATGTGCGTCTTTCCGTAGGCCAGGTCGAGGGCGTCGACGACCATCCGGATGTCGGCGGAGTTCTTCCCGCTGTAACGTGACTGCGGGACGTCGATCAGCTCGATCGCCCACTCGTGGAACGGTCGCTTGTACTCGGTGAACCGGTTCCAGTCGGCGTAGGCCCGCCGAACGATGATCTTGCCCTTCTCCAGCAGCCGCTCGAGAACCAGCTTGATCTCGAAGGCCTTGTACTGCGCCTCTTTCACACCGCGGGCGATGTTCTCGAAGTCGATGAACAGCGCCAGCTTTCGTTCCCCGTTCATCCCGTCCAGTCCTTTCAGCCGGCGCTCCGAGCCTCGCGCGGGCGCGGCGTCTCCACGATTATACGGCCCGGTTCCGCCCGGCCCGAAAAGCTTCTGGCGGGCGTTGTATAGTGGAGCGCGATGGCGAAGCTGCTCTATGAGCTGTGGAAGTCACGGAGGTCACGGATGAAGCAGGTCGATCCCGCACTCGCCGGACGAGTCCCGCCGGGACAGACGCTGACGGCCAAGTGGCCGGTCCTGACGTACGGCCTCACGCCGCGGTTCGATCCCGCCCGCTGGACGTTCCGTTGCTTCGGTCTGGTCGAGCGCGCCGTGACCTGGACGTGGCCGGAGTTCCTGAAGTTGCCGCGGGCGACGGTGACGTCTGACGTCCACTGCGTGACGCGCTGGTCGAAGCTGGACAACGTCTGGGAGGGCGTGCCGATCCGGGAGATCGTGAGTCGGGCCAGGCCGCGTCCCGAGGCGATGTTCGTCATGCAGCACGCCGACCCTGATTACACGACGAACATCGCGCTCGCGGACCTCGTGCAGGACGATGTGTTGCTGGCCATCAAGCACAACGGTCGTGACCTCGAGCCGGACCACGGCGGCCCGATGCGCCTGGTGGTGCCGAAGCTCTATTTCTGGAAGAGCGCCAAGTGGCTCCGGGGTTTCGAGTTCCTCGACGTCAACCCGCCCGGTTTCTGGGAGCAGAACGGCTACCACATGCATGCCGACCCGTGGGCGGAAGAGCGCTATTCCGACCAGGAGACGCGCGCCATGCAGCAGATGCGCGCGGAGGCCGCGCGGAAGCTCCGAGACCGCTGACCGCGGCGATCCCTCAGGCGGCCAGGAACTCGTCCAGGAGCGCGCGGAAGGCGGCGGGCTGATCGCCCGGCACGGTGTGCCCGGCGCCGGCCACCTCGACGAGCCGCGCCGCCCAATTCTCTGCGAGCATCTGCTTGGCGATCTCAGCAGACAGCACGTCGGAGTCGGCGCCGCGCACGAGCAGGATGGGGCAGGCGATGGAGCGCCAGAGCGGCCAGAGATCGATCGGGTCACGCCACTTCCCGGAGCGCACGGCATCGCGCAGCGCGCGGTCGTACTTCCAGGCGAAGCCACCCGGCACTGGCCGTGTGCCGTGCCGGACCCGGTGGCGGAGCATCGCCTCCGTGTAGCGCGGGCTGGTCGCACGCCCGAAGGCGATCGCCTCCTCGAGGCTCGTGAAGAGCTCCGGCGCCAGGGCCATGAGCATGCCCACGCGCACGCGACCCGCCTCGGGAATGTCCGGGCCGATATCTACGACCACGAGCCGGTCCACCCGGGACCGGTGTTGCCCGGCGAAGGCGATCGCCACGCGACCGCCCATCGAGAGCCCGACGATCGAGAGACGCGCGAGCCCGAGGGTGTCGGCGAACGCCGCGAGGTCGCCGGCCATCGCGGCGACCGTGTACTCGCCGTTGGCCGCCGGGTCGGAATCGCCATGGCCCCGCTGGTCGAGGGCCAGGACGCGATAGCGGGAGGCGAGGGCGCCGGCCTCGTCGTCCCAGGTACGCGCGTGGCCGGTGACGCCGTGGAGCAGGACGAGGGCCGGCGCCCTCGCCTCGCCCCATTCGGTGTAGTGAAACCGCTGATCCTGCAGAATGACCGTTCGATCCTGATGCATATAGGATTCTAGCAAGGAACGAGCGCCGAGCCCTTCTTACGCCCGCCGTCGAACCCACCGACTTCACCGCATCTGTTGACGGATAATCGTACACTCCTCCCATCGGGAGGGTTTTGAACGTGGCCAACCTTAGCGTGAGCGCTGTGCTCTTTTGTCTGCTGCTCGGCGGCTGCACACTGTCGCCCGTGCCGAGCCCGACGCAGCCCTCCGGCGTCACGCAGCAGCTGCTCATCCGGTCCCTCGAGCGTGCCCTGGCCGGGTTGGACATCGAGAAGCTCAAGAGCCAGAGCGTCGCGGTCGAAGTGTTCCTCCAGGCGGGCCCCGAAGCCTTCGTCAGGGAGTTCATCGTCGGCTGGCTACGCGCCCATGGCGTGCGCACAGCCTGGGAGTCCCCCGAGCTCAAGGTCAAGGCCTTTGCGTCCGTCTTTGGCACCGACAGCGACCAGACCTTGATCGGGATCCCCGCCTTCCAGGCGCCGCTCGTGAACATCCCGGTCCCGGAGATCGCGATTTTCAAGTGGCAGAAAAGCCGGGGCCAGGCCGAGCTACGCCTCTACGAATTCGACGGCAAGACCGACGTCATTACCCGTGCGCCACCGCCGTCAACCGGGCGCGCGAAGCTCGACAAGTTCACGGTGCTGATCGTGTTCGGATTCACAGTGGCCGACGTCGACAAGCGCGACTGAGACCGCCCGATCTGCTCGCAACCTGCTAGGATCCGCACGATGGAGGTGCCTCCGCACCGGCAGACGGCCGCCGCGCGCTCCCGAGGCAGGTTGACGGCGACCCTGGTCCTAACGTGCGGATTCCTCGTCGTCGAGGTGGCGGGCGCCGTGTGGTCGGGCAGCCTTGCCCTGCTGGCCGACGCCGGCCACATGCTCGCCGACGCGGCCGGCCTCGGGCTCGCCCTCTTCGCCATCTGGATCGCCACGCGCCCGCCGACGCCGGCGAAGACCTACGGCTACTACCGCGCTGAGATCCTGGCCGCGCTCGTCAACGCCATCGTGCTCCTCGGAGTCGCTGGCTTGATCCTGGTCGAGACCTACCGGCGCGTGCTGGCGCCGCCCGAGATCCTGGGCGGCCCCATGCTCGCCGTCGCGACGGTCGGGCTCGTGGTGAATCTCGCATGCGCCTGGATACTCCACGGCGCGGCGGCGGCGAGCCTCAACGTCCGAGCGGCGTACCTGGAGGTGCTCGGCGACGCGCTGAGCTCCATCGGCGTGGTGGTGGCCGCGGCGATCGTGGTCGCGACCGGCTGGACGCTCGCCGACCCGCTCGTGAGCGGGGCGATCGCGCTCGTCATCGTGCCCCGCACCTGGCGCCTCCTCCGGCAGGCGGTCAACGT
>Ga0137368_10008547_pt1 | contig 10551 bp, 7 predicted proteins | sample SagtaG_13_FD_104917 | JGI IMG/M metagenome (GOLD analysis project Ga0137368, IMG submission 104917) | Vadose zone soil microbial communities from Sagehorn Ranch, Mendocino, California, USA - Sage1_L_100_16 metaG | ecosystem: Environmental > Terrestrial > Soil > Vadose zone | place: USA...
CTCGATGCAGAGGTTCCCGGTGACGTTATTCCCCTCGAGGCGACGGCCCTGGTCGTCTACGATCACCGGCCGCACCCCGAAGAAGGGCAGGGTCGCCGAGCCCGGCTTCAGGTCGAAGGCCCCGGGCAGGGGCGAGATCAGGATCCCGCCCGTCTCCGTCTGCCACCAGGTGTCCACGATGGGACAGCGTCCGCGTCCCACGTTGCGGTGATACCAGAGCCACGCCTCGGGATTGATCGGCTCGCCCACCGTCCCCAGCAGCCTGAGGCTCGAGAGATTATGCTTCTCCACCCAGGACGTCCCTCCGCGCATCAGTGCCCGGATGGCGGTGGGGGCGGTGTAGAACGTGTTGACGCGATGCTTGTCGACCACCTCCCAGAAGCGGCCGAAGTCCGGGTAATTGGGCACCCCCTCGAACATCAGCGACGTCGCGCCGTTGGCCAGCGGCCCGTACACGATATAGCTGTGGCCGGTGACCCAGCCGATGTCCGCCGTGCACCAGTAGACGTCTTCGTCCTTCATGTCGAAGACCCACTGCGTGGTGGCGTACGTGCCGACGAGATACCCGCCGGTGGTGTGGACGATCCCCTTCGGCTTGCCGGTGGTGCCGGACGTGTAGAGGATGTAGAGGATATCCTCCGAGTCCATCGCTTCCGGATCGCAGAAGGTGGCGGCGTCCTGCATCAAGCGGTGATACCAGGAATCGCGGCCTTCGAGGATGTGCACCGGAAAGCGCCCACTCCCCTGCTCGTCGCGGCGAACGACGATGACGTGCTGGATCGACGGCGTGTCGCGCAGCGCTTCATCCGCCATCTGTTTCAAGGGGACCAGCGACCCGCGGCGGTAGCCGCCGTCCGCAGTGATGAGGACGCGGCATTGCGCGTCGTTGATGCGATCGCGCAGCGACTCCGCGCTGAAGCCGCCGAACACCACGCTGTGCACCGCGCCGATGCGCGCGCACGCCAGCATCGCAATCGCCAGCTCCGGGATCAGCGGCAGATAGATCGCGACGCGATCGCCGCGCTGCACACCCATCGACTTCAGCACGTTGGCGAACGTATTGACGTCGCGATACAGGTCGAAATACGTCAACGTGCGGCGGTCGCCCGGCTCGCCTTCCCAGATGATCGCCGCCTTGTTCCGCCGCGCCGTGCGGACATGGCGATCGACGCAGTTGACCGACGCGTTGATCTTGCCGCCGACGAACCACTTCGCGTCAGGCGATTTCCATTCGAGGACCTTGTCCCACGGCCGGATCCATTCCAGCTCGCTCGCGAAGCGCCCCCAGAACGCCTCGAAATCGGCGTCGGCGCGATCGTAGACGCCGGGATCGGGCACATTCGCCTGCGCGCGAAACGCCGCCGACGGCGGAAACGTGCGCTCTTCGCTCAACAACGCAGAGATCTCTGAGGTGGAGTTCTTCACCGGTTCGGACATCGACTTCCTCTGGGACTTCCCCGCGCCTGCGGCCTGCGCTCCTGCGCTCGCGTGCGTGCGTGCCGCGTCGGCTCTGAGCCCGACTAGTGGACCGTCCTCGTAATTTGTAGAGCGCCTTCCGGGCGGGGCATCCCGCCTGGCGGCGTTGCTCCTCCCTCGCATATGCCCAATATCGCTCGGTCGTCGCGCCTTGCCAGCCGGGCGCCGCGTCCGGAAACCGCTCTACAACTCACGAGGACGGTCCACTAGCTCTGATTTTGATCCGGATACGACCACGCCTCCACCGGCGGTCCGGCTGGCGGAATCACCGGGGGATGCGGCGGCGGCAGCAGCGGTTCCGACGGCGGCGAGGCCTTGCGGAAGACGAGCGCGCCGACCAGGCCGCCGATCGTGCTGAAGACCAGCTCGATGACGACGAAGATCACGCCGACGATGATGCGGAACGCGTGCGGCCCGACGCTGCGCATCACCTCGCGGACTTCAGGCGGCAGGTCGCGATCCGCGCGCGATCCGCCGTAGCCGAAGGCCGGCATCATCGGCGTGATGAACTGCCGGATCGGAATCTCCACCGCGAACGCGATGATCGCGCCGAACACGCCCGCGAGAAAGCCGACCGCCGCACCGTTGCCGACCGACACCGGCAGCGGATGGTTCTGCTGCATGATGTAGGCGGCCAGCACGCCGCCCGCAATCACCCACAGGCAGCAGCAGTTCGCGATGTTGACGAACGGCAGCGCGGACAGCACGCCCGCGAACAGGCCGCCGAGCAGCGCCGGTTGGAGTTTCGGGGGCGCCATGGTCGTTTCCGCAGCTCCACGGCCCAAGCGCGCTGCACCACGCTGCAGGCCGCGCCGTGTCCATCGCCGGCCGTCAGTCGTAGTATTCGCGGCCGAGGTGCGTGATCAGGTCCTCGCCTTGCAGATATCGCAGCGTGTTCTTCAACTTCATCGACTGGATGAAGAGATCGTGCTCCGGATACAGCCCCGGCGCATGCTGCGGGCTCTTGAAGTAGAACGACAGCCACTCCTGGATGCCGCTCAGGCCCGCGCGCTTCGCCAGGTCGAGGAACAGGATCAGGTCCAGCACGATCGGCGCGGCCAGGATGCTGTCACGACACAGGAAGTTGATCTTCAACTGCATGTCGTAGCCGAGCCAGCCGACGAGATCGATGTTGTCCCAGCCCTCTTTGTTGTCGCCGCGCGGCGGATAGTAGTTGATGCGCACGACGTGGCAGAGATCGCCGTAGAGATCGGGATAGAGATTCGGCTGCAGGATGTAATCCAGCAGCCCCTTCTTGCTCTCTTCCTTGGTCTTGAACGATTCCGGATCGTCGAGCACCTCGCCATCGCGGTTGCCGAGGATGTTCGTCGATTACCAGCCCTTCACGCCGAGCAGGCGGGCTTTCAGGCCGGGGGCGGTCACCGACTTGATCAGCGTCTGCCCGGTCTTGAAGTCCTTGCCGGCGATCGGCGCATTGTTCTTGCGCGAGAGCTCCTGCATCACCGGCAGGTCCACGGTGAGGTTCGGCGCGCCGTTGGCGTAGGGCACGCCTTCCTGCAGCGCGGCGTACGCATAGATCTGCGAGGGCGCGATGTTCTCGTCGTTGGCCTCCATCGCCTTCTCAAAGGCCGCCACCGAGTCGTGAATTTCGCTGGCGGTCTGGAAGGTCTCGGTCGAGGCGCACCAGATCATCACCAGGCGCGAGCATCCGTGCTGCTTTTTGAAGTTGCGGATGTCCTCGCGAAGCTGGTTGGCCAGCTCGAGCTTGTTCTTGCCCTTTTTCACGTTGGGCCCGTCGAGCAGCTTCACATAATTCTTGTCGAAGACCGCCGGCATGGGCTTGATGCCATCCAGGAAGCTCTTAAGCGGCTCCAGGTGCAGATGGCTGAGGACCTGCGCATTGGCGGCAGCCTCGTAGGCGCTGTCGGTGAAGATGTCCCAGCCGCCGAAGACCAGGTCGTTGAGATCGGCCAGCGGCACAAAGTCCTTGATCATGGGCGAGCGGCCGTCGGTGCGCTTGCCCAGGCGGATGGTGCCCATCTGCGTCAGGGAGCCGATGGGGGACGACATGCCCCGGCGCACGGCCTCCACTCCGGCGATGAAAGTGGTAGCCACCGCGCCCATTCCAACGATCAGGATTCCAAGTTTGCCAGTTGCTGCGGAGATTTCAGCGGGAGTGCTTTTTTGCCCAGTCGGCATCGGGTATGAATCATCCTTAGGGGATTAAATGGATTGCACGTGAATAGCACCAACACTTAATGCTCTCAACTGGAAGCCCGCTTTGGCAAACATGATGTACTCTGTGGGGCAACCCCGCCGTCGAACGGCGCACAATCCGGGTCGGGATGCGATTCCGCCCGGCGGAACTGTTGCGAAACGCCATTGGACGGAGGACCGCCTTAAACAAACGCCCTAAACCTGATATTGTATTCGCGTTCGAGGCCAGAATGCCGAACGCCACCCAGCTCACTCCCGGCGAAGCCGTAGCCCAGCGTACCATCACCGCCTACACGCTCGCGCCCGAGCAGCTCCGCAAGTCCGAGGCGCTGCATCGCATCGATATTGGGCTCACGTTGGCCTCGACGCTCCTGGAATTCGCTGTGCTGGCCGCGCTGATCGCGGTGCGCTTCGTTCCCATGCTCCAGCGCGTGCTCGAGCGCCTGCCGCAAAGCATTGCCCAGAAGCGATTCGTGCAGGCGGCGATCTACGTTTGCGCCGTGATGCTCACCTTGTCGATCTTCCAGCTCCCCATTCGGATCTATGGCCATCACATTGCGCTGGCCTACGGCCTGAGCGTGCAGGGCTGGGGCGGCTGGCTTTGGGACCTCGCCAAGGGCGAGCTGCTGGCATTGTTCATCGGCACTCTCCTGCTCTGGGGACTCTATGCCATCATCCGCCGCGTTCCGGGGCGCTGGTGGCTGTACGCGTGGCTCTGCGCAGTGCCGATCATGGCGGGCATCGTCTTCGTCTCGCCCGTCCTCATCGACCCGATCTTCAACCGATTTGAGCCGCTGGCCAACACCAAGCCCGAGCTCGCCTCGCAGCTCCGCAACCTCGCCTGGGCCGCCGGGCTGGATGTGCCGCCCGAGCGTATCTACCTCATGCACGCCAGCAGGAAAGTGACCACCTACAACGCCTACGTCACCGGCTTTGGCGCCACCAAGCGCATCGTAGTCTGGGACACCACAGCGCGCGACCTCACGTTACCGCAAACTCTCTTCGTCTTCGCCCATGAGATGGGACACTACCAGCTCCACCACATCTATCTCGGCCTGGCCTTTGGAGCGCTGCTGGCGCTGGCCGGGCTCTGGTTACTCGCGGGGCTCGGCCAGGCCGCAATCCGCCGCTTCGGAGCGCGCTGCCACCCCAGCAAGCCAACTGCGGGCTCGCTGGGGACCCCGCAATCGCAGATTCCCGCTCTCGGGGACTGGTCATCGCTTCCGCTGCTTCTGCTGATCGCGGCGTTGCTCTCATTCTTCGGCGAACCGCTGGCCAATGGCTTCAGCCGCTGGGAGGAGCACCAGGCCGATGTTTACGCCCTGGTCATAACGCGTCCGCTCTTCACCCGTACGGCCCAGGACCCGGCGCAGATTGCGGCGCAAACCTTTCAGGTCTTGGGCGAGAAGTCTTACTCCTACCCGAATCCGTCGGCACTCATCGTATTCTGGAGCTACTCCCACCCGCCGATCGCAGACCGGGTCCGATTTGTGCTCGGCAACCCAGCGACCGTGAGCGCGCCTCAACCGACGAAGTAACTCCCGCAACACGCGCCGGTTACACAGAATACTTAACGTAATCATGCAACACGTGGCGCTAGGGTAAATTTTTCCTTTTTGGAGGTGCTAAGGCGGGGGTACACTTTTCCTCTTAAGTTGCTCGGCAGCGGGGGAACCTGATGCGAGTTGTACGACAGTTGCGCGATGGGCTCCGGCGAGCGACGGAGGCGTCGTTCCAAAGAGAGCTGCTTGCGGCTTGCGCCCGCAGACATGCACCTTCTCCGCATGCGCTGGACGCCTTCGAGGGACTCTTCGCGGCCTCCCTCATTTCTACGGCCTTCTGGCTGGCCCTGATCGCCTTCCTGCGCAGTTAAAAGCTGGGCGGCGGACGCCGAGATCCGGTGTCGCTCGTCCATCCTACTCGAGCCCGAACTCCTTCCAACGCTTGCTGACGCGCTGCTTCACCTCGGGCGACATCTCGAGCTGATCCGGCCACGGTCTATCGAAGCCTTCCGTGGGCCACTTGCGCGTGGCGTCGATTCCCATCTTGCTGCCGAAGTTTGGCAGCCTCGAGGCGTGGTCCAGCGAGTCCACCGGCCCCAGCGTGAACTGAATGTCGCGCTCGGGATCGATGTTGTTCAGAGCGCGCAGTGTCACCTCGCGCAGGTCGTGCACGTCGCAGTCTTCGTCCACCACCACGATGCACTTGGTGAACATCGCCTGTCCCAGCGACCAGATGGCGTTCATCACCTTGCGCGCCTGGCCGGGATAGGACTTGCGAATGGAGAGAATCATCAGGTTGTGGGCCACACCCTCGGGCGGCAGATGAAAATCGACCAACTCTGGAATGGTCAGCTTCGCCGCCGGCAGGAAGATGCGCTCCACCGCCAGCGCCATCCAGGCGTCCTCCTGCGGAGGCTTGCCCACAATCGTCGTCGCGTAGATCGGGTGCTTGCGGTGCGTGATGCACTGCACATTGAAGACCGGATACAGGTCCTCCAGCGAGTAGAAGCCGGTGTGATCGCCGAACGGCCCCTCGGTGCGCAGTTCGCCGATGTCCACGGTGCCTTCGAGCACGATCTCCGCGGTCGCCGGGACCTCCAGATCGACTGTCTCGCATTGGACCACCTCGATCGGCTTGCCTCGCAAAAAGCCGGCGATCATGTACTCCTCGATCTCCGGGGGTGCGGGCACGATTGCCGAAAAGGTGAGCGCCGGATCGGTGCCGATGGCCACGGCGACCTCCATCTTTCCCGCGACTGGCTTGCCCTGCACGGCGATGCTCCCACCGCCGCTGCGCGCCATGATGTCGACCGAAGAGGTCTTTCCCAGCGTCGACTTGGCTGGTCCTGTCTTGCCTGCTTCCGGGCCCGTGGCCACGGCGGCGCGCATCATCTCGCGCTGGTGCTCGGCGGCGTTCTTGTGGCGCTGCCAGTGCATGCCCGTGGTGGTCGCGTCGTAGACCTGCATGCGATACATCCCCACGTTGCGCTTGCCGGTGCGCGGATCGCGCGTCATCACGCAGGGCAGGGTGATGAAGCGGCCGCCGTCCTGCGGCCAGCACTGCAGGATAGGAAAGTCGAGCAGCGAAAAGTTGTCGCGCTTGATCACCTCTTTGCACGGCCCGCTGGAGACGCGCTTGGGAAACACGGCGCCAAGCTCGGCCAGCTTGGGCAGCATCTTGATCTTCTCCATCAGCCCATGCGGCGCCTTCATCGCCATCAGCTCGTGAATGCGTCCGGCAATATCGTCGAGCGATTTCGAGCCCAGCGCCAGGTTCATGCGGCGCTCCGAGCCGAACTGGTTGATGAAGATCTTGTGGCCGGGATGCCCCTTCACCTTCTCGAAGAGCAGCGCCGGGCCGCCCGGGCCGCGGCCGCTCTTCGGGCCCCACTTGGAGACGCGGTCGGTGATCTCGGTGACTTCCAGGATGGGATCGACTTCGGCGGTGATGCGTTTCAGCTCGCCCGCCTTGTCCAGCGCCGCTATCCACTCACGCAAATCGTCGTAGGCCACAAGGACTCCTCAAGCGCGATGACAGGAACAAGCGATTATAAAGGGGAGGAACAGTGGCGAATCAAATGAGGAACCGAGATTGGGACCGTTCTGAAACAGAGAGGCGGCGAAGTGCAACGCAGGTGCCAAATAATCCCTAGCATTCCTGGGCGCGCCTAGGATACTCTGACCTCGCAGCCAGCAACCAGCAACCCGGGTCAGAAGGCCGCGTTTTCGCTCGTAGTGCCCGGTGTTCCTCGGATAATCTGGTGCGGACGACGTGGACATTTGTGTGCTCAGGAGCATTCATGGTGCGCACGCTGGATTTTACGATGGCGAGGCTGGATCACTTGGAGTGGAAAAGTAAACTCAAGTCATCCCTCGAAGACCGCAAAAGACTTTCCGCCGAGGTAGTAATCTCGCCCCAGGACTGCGAATTAGGCAGATGGCTTTACATGCACGGACTGGAAAAATACGCCCACTTTCCGTTGATGATGGAATTGGAAAGAGAGCATAAAGAATTGCATTCAATCGCGCAAAACATTGTACGGATGAGAGATGCAGGAGACCAAATTGGCGCCAGGCAAGAGTTCAGCAGGCTGGTCCCAATCAGCGATAAGGTCATCGCTTTATTGATGGAAGTGGAAAAGCAAGTCGCTGGTTCCTGACATCTGTTCCGCAGCAGAAAAAAGGCGCTGATCCATCCGCGCCTCATTCACGCAATTCCCTTCACGCAATTCCGTGCTCTACCGGTATTCCGCCATGATCTCGTCCAGCACGCTCTTCGGGGGGCGGGTCATCTCCAGCGGGAGCGTGCCGAGCGGCTGCTCCACAATGCGCAGCAGGTCGGTGAAGCTGGGCTGATTCTCCGCGAGGTAAAACAGTCCGGTCAGCGTCTCGTTGTGCTCGCGGGCCTCTGCCAGCCGCGTCAGCGACACGGTCCGGTTGGTCGGATCGAAGTCCTCTTCCAGCTTGGTCAGGTGCAGCTTGGATCCGTCGTGCATCTCGATCTCCACTCCGCTGCCCGGCTCGTACTCCACGTGGATCTCCTCGAACGCCGGCACAAAGCTGAGTTCCTGTATGGGCTCTTCGTGGTCCTTCATGAATTTGTAGCTGCGCGTCGAGCCCTCGTGGTCGTTGAAGGTGACGCAGGGCGAGATCACGTCCAGCATCACGGTGCCGTTGTGCGCGATGGCGGCCTTCAGCAGCGCCAGCAGCTGCTTCTTGTCGCCGGAGAAGCTGCGCGCCACAAAGGTCGCGCCCAACTCGATGGCGAGCACGCAGGGGTCGATGCCGGGCAGGTCATTGACCTTGCCGCTCTTCAGCGTCGAGCCCAGGTCGGCGGTGGCCGAGAACTGTCCCTTGGTCAGCCCATAGACCCCGTTGTTCTCGATGATGTAGATCATCGGGATATTGCGCCGCATGAGGTGCGCGAACTGTCCCATCCCGATCGAGGCCGTGTCGCCGTCGCCGCTGACGCCGATATACATCAGCTTGTGGTTGGCCACGGCCGCGCCGGTTGCAATGGCGGGCATGCGCCCGTGCACGGCGTTGAAGCTGTGCGAGCGGCCCATGAAGTACGCCGGACTCTTCGACGAGCAGCCGATCCCGCTGACCTTGGCCACGTTTTCCGGCTCGATGCCCATCTCGAAGAAAGCGTCAATGATGCGCTCGGAGATGGCGTTGTGTCCGCATCCGGCGCACAAAGTCGTTTTTCCGCCGCGATAGTCGAGCACGCTCAGGCCGATGCGGTTGGTCTTTGGTCCTGGAGAACCAGCCCCAGGAGTGCCTGTCGCCGTGGTTGGTGGTGTGGTGCCCATTATTTCTTCTCCTGCATCGCCTGCGGCACGACCTGATGCTCAAGCGCGCCCCGTTTGCGCTCGATGGCATCCTCCTGCGGAACTTCTACGGGTATATCGCGCTCCTGCACCACAATCGTGTCGGTGACGAAGCGCGCCTCGATCGGAAGTCCGCTGTAGTGGCGGACGCTGCGGAGCTTGGCGACTTCGTGGGCCGCAACGTGCACTTTTATCAACTGCAGCATCTGGCCGTCGCGATTCTGCTCCACGACGTACACGCGCTGGTGCGCCGCGATAAATTCGTCGAGCTCCTTCGAGAACGGCCAGGCGCGCACGCGAAGATAATCGGCGGCAATTCCCTGCTCCTGGCGCAACTGGTCCAGCGTCTCCACCACGGCCCAGTGCGAGGAGCCGAAGGCGATGATGCCGACGTCTGCGCCCTGATTTTGTCCTGTGACGTTTTGTCCTGTGACGCTGTGCTCCAGCACCGGCGCCGGAACCACGCTGCGCGCCGTCTCCCACTTGTGGTTGAGCCGGTCCATGTTGCGGACGTAATCTTCCGGGCGCTCCGAATACTGAGCATGCTCGTTGTGTCCACTGCCGCGGGCAAACCAGGCAGCATTCGGATGCTGTGTGCCGGGCAGCGTGCGATAGCCGACGCCGTCCCCGTCTACATCCTTGTAGCGCGAAAAACTCCCCAGCCGGTCGAGGTCTTCCTTGCTGAGCACCTTGCCGCGGTCCGGCAGCTTCTCCGGATAGGGGAACGGATCGCTGATCCAATGGTTCATTCCGAGGTCCAGATCGCTGAGCACAAAGACGGGCGTTTGCAGGCGTTCGGCCACATCGAAGGCCGCCATGGCAAACTCATAGCACTCGACCACCGATGCCGGCAGCAGTATGGGATGCTTGGTGTCGCCATGCGAGAGGAAGGCCGTCGAGAGCAGGTCGGCCTGCGCGGTGCGCGTCGGCAGCCCGGTCGAGGGGCCCACGCGCTGCACGTCCCAGATGACCGCAGGGACCTCGACGTAGTAGCCCAGCCCGGCGAACTCCGCCATCAGCGAGATGCCCGGCCCGGAGGTCGAGGTCATTGCGCGGGCGCCCACCCAGGCTGCGCCCAGCACCATGCCGATTGCTGCCAGCTCGTCTTCGGCTTGCAGCACGGCGAAGGTGGCACGGCCGTCGGCATCGACGCGATACTGCCGCAGATACTCCGACAGGCTTTCCACCAGCGAAGAAGACGGCGTGATCGGGTACCAGGCCACCACGGTGACCCCGGCGAACATCGCGCCGAGCGCGGCAGCAGCATTGCCGTCGATGATGATCTTGCCCGCCGTCTCATTCATACGCTCCACGCGGTAGCGGCAGGGCATGAAGTTTGCGGCGGCGTACTCGTGGCCGGCGCGCGCAGCGGCGACGTTGAAGTCCATGGCGCGCTTCTTGCCGCGGAACTGTTTGCCTATGGCGTCCTCCACCTCGGCCATCTCCAGGCCGAGCAGGTGCGCCATCGCGCCCACGTAGACCATGTTGCGCAGCAGCTTCTTCAGCTTGGGCTCGGGAGCCAGCGGCGCAACGAGTTTGTCGAAGGGCACCGCGTAGAAAGTGAC
>Ga0137368_10008548_pt1 | contig 10551 bp, 4 predicted proteins | sample SagtaG_13_FD_104917 | JGI IMG/M metagenome (GOLD analysis project Ga0137368, IMG submission 104917) | Vadose zone soil microbial communities from Sagehorn Ranch, Mendocino, California, USA - Sage1_L_100_16 metaG | ecosystem: Environmental > Terrestrial > Soil > Vadose zone | place: USA...
CGCTTCTGGAATTCCTCGAGGACAAGCCGGGACGGCCCGGGATTCAGATGTTCGCGACCGATCTCTCCGAGCCTTTGCTGCAGAGGGCCCGCGACGGCGTCTATCCCGAGAACATCGAAGCGGAGGTCACGCCCGAGCGCCTGCGGCGCTTCTTCACCCGGCAGGATAACCAGTACCGCGTCAGCAAAGCCATCCGGGAGATGTGCCTTTTCGCCAAGCAAAACGTCGCGGCCGATCCGCCGTTCTCGCGCGTCGACCTCATCAGCTGCCGCAATCTGCTGATCTACCTCGCGCCAGCTTTGCAGAAACGCGTCATTCCGACCTTCCACTATGCGCTGAACCCGAACGGCTTCCTCCTCCTCGGTGCGTCGGAGACCATCGGCGCGTTTTCGGACCTGTTCGCGCCGGTCGATCGCGAGCATCGGATCTACTGCAGGAAGACGAGTACCGCTCGCGCGTATCCGCACTTCGCCGCTGATTCGGGTCGCTCCGGTCTGTTGCCCGGCGCGCGCAACAAGGAACCGCAGCCGGCGCCGGTCGACTGGCAGCGCGAGGCCGACCGCGCGGTCCTCGGCCGCTACGCCCCGCCGGGGGTGCTCGTCAACGACAGCCTCGACGTGCTGCAATTCCGGGGCGAGACCGGCGCGTACCTCAAGCCCGCGGCGGGCGAAGCGAGCTTCAACGTGCTCAGGATGGCGCGCGAAGGCCTGCTCCTCGAGCTGCGCAGCGCGATTGCCGAATGTCGCACGCGCAACGCCGAGGTGTGGCGTGGAGGCATCCGCGTTCGCGGCGAGTCCAGAACGCGCAAGATCGATCTCCGCGTCGTTCCGGTGAAGGCGCCCGGGAGCAGCGAGCAGTGCTTTCTCGTTCTATTCGAGGATGTAGCTGCTCTTTCGGCTGGAGCGCGCGTCGCGCGTTGGTTCAGACGCGCAGCGGGAGCCGCCGCCGGCAAGACGTCTTCGGTGCACGAAACGCAGGACTCGAAGTCGCTTCGGCGCGAGTTGGCGACCACGCGCGAATACCTGCAGTCGGCGATCGAAGACCAGGATGCGTCGAACGAGGAGCTGAAATCTGCAAACGAAGAAATACTTTCGGCCAACGAGGAGCTGCAAAGCACGAACGAAGAGCTCGAGACCGCGAAAGAGGAGCTGCAGTCGGTCAACGAGGAGCTGACCACGATCAACGAGCAGCTCCAGAATCGCAACACCGAGCTTTCCCGGCTCAACGACGACATCAACAATCTGCTCGCCAGCGCCAACGTGCCGATGGTCGCGGTTTCGACCGACTTGCGCATCCGTCGCTACACGCCCTCGGCGGCCAAGATGTTCAACGTGCTGCCGGCAGACGTCGGCCGACCGATCGGCAACCTCAGGCCTTCGATCGACATCCCGGATCTTGAGGCGCTGATTGCCGAGGTCGTCGACACCGTGCAGGTCCGCGAGCGCGAGGTTCTCGACCGCGAAGGGCGCCATCATTTATTGCGCATCCATCCCTTCCGGACCGCCGACAATAGGATCGATGGCGCCGTCGTCGTTCTGCTCGACGTTGAACAGGTGACGGCGCAAGCCGCCCGCCTGCGGCAGATGGCGGCGTTGATCGACCACTCGTCCGACGCCATCATTGGCCGCGACCGCGACAGCGTCATCAGGTCCTGGAATCACGGCGCGCGGGAGATGTACGGCTGGACCGCTACCGAGGCCGTCGGCAAGGTCTCGCATGCTTTGCTGCAATCGAGCTCTCCCGGCGGCACCGACATCGACGCGCTACTGCGCAGCCTGGACCGCTGGCAGGGAGATGTGACCCATGCGCGGCGCGACGGCACGCGCGTGCTCGTCGAAAGCAGGCACGTGGTGTATCGGGCCGCGAACGGCGACGTGCTCGGCATCCTGGAAATCAATCGCGACATCACCGGCCGGCAGCGGATGATCGACGAGTTGGCGAGCAATGCGGCCGAGCTGGCGGTCGCCGACCGGCGCAAGAACGAGTTTCTGGCGACCCTCGCGCACGAGCTGCGCAATCCGCTGACGCCGCTGCGCAACGGAATCCATGTCCTGGACATGATCGGCAGCCAGGAGCTCGAAGCGATTGCGGCGCGCGACGCGATCAAGCGCAGCATCGAACATATGACGCGCCTGATCGACGACCTGCTCGACATCTCCCGCATCACCCGCGGCCACATCGAGCTGCGTCGAGAGACCGCCGACATCGGCGCTACGGTCAAGGACGCCGTAGCGGAGTTTCAAGCCATGGCCGAAGCAGCCAACAAAAAGCTGACCGTCCGCCTGCCCCGGGAGCCGTTGTACGTCGACGCCGATGCCATGCGCCTGACCCAGGTCGTCGAGAACCTTCTGCACAACGCGATCAAGTTCACCGAAGAGGGCGGCAAGGTAGAGGTTGCGCTGACCCAAGACGATGGGCAGGCCGTGCTCAAGGTGCGCGATTCGGGCATCGGCGTTGCGCCGGAGGACCTTTCCCGAATCTGGGAACCCTTCGCCCAAGTGGACACATCTCTCGAGAGAGCGCGCGGCGGGCTCGGCATCGGGCTCACACTGGTGCGCACTCTGGTCGAACTACACGGAGGCAGCGTCGCTGTACACAGCGCCGGCGTGGGCAAGGGAAGCGAGTTTGTCGTGCGGCTGCCGAGCGTTGCCGGGCAGCGGGCACGGGCAAAAACAGATCGTGCGCTGCAGAGCAAAGCCCAACCGGTAGCGCTCTCCGGCCACCGCATCCTGATCGTGGACGACAATAGCGATGCTGCAAACAGCCTCGCGTCGCTGCTCAGCTTGATGGACAACGACGTGCGCACCGCCAACGACGGCCCCGAAGCACTGCGCATCGCGGCGGAGTACGGCCCCGAGATCATCCTGCTCGATATCGGCCTTCCGGGAATGAACGGTTATGACGTAGCGCGAGCGCTGCGCCGCGATTCCGCCAACGGCAGGCCTCTTATCATCGCGGTCAGCGGCTACGGGTCGCGGGAAGACATGAAGCGCTCGGTCGAGGCGGGCTTCGACGCTCATTTCGTCAAGCCCATGGAGATTAGCGCTCTGCAGGAGTTCCTGGCTGCACAAGGGCGCGGCTGACGCGACGGCGCGCGCGGCGCAACGCGTGAGGCGCCGGTGCGATCAGTAACAGCCGGTGAGCTTCGAGATTGCGGCGAAGCGGTGCTCGGGCCGGCGGTCGTTGTCGTCCGGATCCTGGTCGATGCTGACGCCGCCGTCGGTGACGATGACGCGACGAAATCCCGCGTAGACTCCCTGCTTGTTCTTGGCGCTGACTTCGGCGCAAAGCGCCGCGCCGTCGGCGGTCAGCCGCTGACCCCGGATCTGGAAGGATGAAGGGTCGATCAGCGTGGCGCGCACCTGCTGCTCGAACCGGGCCTGCTTCGCGCGCCGCGCGTCCTCCTCCGCTGCGCGGGCGTCGATCGCCGCTTGCTCGGCGTCGCGCCGCTCCTGCTCCTGCTGCGCGGCGCGCTCGCGCATCTGCCGATCGGCTTCCGCATCTTCGCGCCGCGCCTGCTCGATCGCAGCGGCGATCGCAGCTCCATCGCGCGTCCGTTCCTTCGGTTTGTCGCATCCCGATATGCCGACCCCGGCGGCGCCTACCGCCGCGGCGCCGACGATCGCCGCGACGACCCGACGCATTCGTCAGACACCCGCCGCGCGCGCTGCGCGCCGGATGCCTATGCGGGCACCCGCGTGTAGCGGTATTTCTCCGCGCACTTGACGATCTGCACGTTGTTCGAGAATTCGAGGCAGACGCGGGCATCCGCCCGGGTCCAGGGGACACGCGTGACGCGCGACGGTGCCCGTTTTTCGGCGGCGGGCGAGACCGGCGCGGCAGTGGGTGGGACCGGCGCGGCGGTGGGTGGGATCGGCGCGGCGGTGGGTGGGACCGGCGCGGCGGAGGCCCCCGGCGCGCTCTTCTGCGCCTGAGCAATGGCACTCGCCGGGTAAATCGCCGTGAGGATTGCGCCGATAGCCATTGCCGCAACGAATCTTTTCATGGACAGGACCTTTCGAGCTTGATTCCGAGGAGCGCGGCATGGAGCTCGGCTGACGTGATCATACGCCGGCTCGACGCCGTGGCGGAACACAAGCGCGGCACCGACCGATCCGTGCCGCGATCAAAGCCGGCGGAGGCGGTCCTGATCCGCGGCCGCGTCAGGCGGCGGATGTGGGTCAGCAACGGCGAGCACCAACTCTAGGAATCCAGAAAGGCGAAGCAGGGGTGACGTCTGTCGCGCGGACCGCCGACGTCACCCATGCGATCCCGGTGCCGCTAGTCGGCGGTCTTGCGGAGAGGAAAGTTGACGACGTTTTCCGATGAAGCAGCGATGCGCTGCGAGGCAAGCGCAGCAAGCAAGCCGCTCAGCGCCGTCGGATCGATCGGCTTGACGACATGTTGGTCGAAGCCCGCCTGCTTGGACCGCAGCCGATGCTCTTGCTGGCCATAACCCGAAACCGCGACGATCAGGATGTCCCGATTCTCGGGATCGGACCGGATGCGTTCGGCGACCTCATAGCCGTTCATTCGCGGCAAACCGATATCGAGCAGAACGGCATCCGGATGCACTCGCGGCACCAATCGGAGGGCCTCCTCGCCATCGTGGGCAAGGTGGACTTCGCAGCCCGCCAGCCGAAGCAGGACCGCGGTGCTTTCCGCGACGTCATGGTTGTCGTCGACGACGAGGACGCATAAATCGAGGGCGACTTCGGCAGTCCGCCCCGGTTCGCCGGAGTCACCCTTCGCGCGTTGCGCTGGACCCGCCGCAGGCAGGCTGACCGTGAACTCGCTGCCCCGATCTGGCCCTTCGCTCGATGCAAAGACGCGGCCGCCCTGCATTTCCACCAGCCGCCGGACGAGCGTGAGGCCGATGCCCAGTCCGCCCTGCGAGCGAGCGAGCGTGCGATCGATTTGTGTGAACGGCTCGAAGATGGAGGACAGAAGCTCGCCCGGAATCCCGATGCCGGTGTCACGGACGCGAAAGACGACATTCGCGCCCTCGCGCGCCGCCGTCACCGAGATGCGCCCGCCCTGGTCGGTGTACTTCGCGGCGTTGTTGATCAGATTGGAAAGAATCTGGGCGACGCGCGCGAAATCGCCTTTGACCAGCAGCGGCTCGGGCGGCAACAGGACCGTGAGCGTATGTCCGAGCGCGTCGACGAAGGGACGGCTGGTCTCGATCGCCGCCGCGACCACTTGGGCGGCGTCGATCGGCTCGATCTTGAGCTCGATCTTCCCGCGCGTGATCCTCGATACGTCGAGCAGATCATCGACCAGCCGGACGAGCTGCGTAAGCTGGCGGCCGATCACCTCGATCGCCCATTTGAGCTTCGCCGGATCCTTCTCGCTCACCTGCAGGATATGCACGGCATTGCTGATCGGCGCCAGCGGGTTGCGCAGCTCATGCGCGAGCATTGCCAGGAATTCATCCTTGCGCCGATCTTCTGCCTGGATCTTGCCGTAGAGCTTGGCGTTGTCGAGCGCGATGGCGGCGCGGGCGGCCAGATCGGTCGCCATGGATAACGCGTCGGCATCGAGCTTGCGCCCGGAGGGCCCGAATCCGAGCGCCAATGCGCCCAGCGTGCGACCGCGGGCGGACAGCGGAACGATGACCACGCCGTCGACGGGGAAGTCCGCCGCCGCGCCGATGTCGCGCGCGAGCAGCGGTTCGTCCGGCCCGCCAGTCGCTGCATCCGCGGGGCGCTTGCCGAAGGTCTCGAGCTTGCCGCTCTTCCGGACGCGTTCGACGGCGTCATCGAACCAGCAGCGACCGGCGCTCCCAACCGAGCGCCTGAGCAGCCCCAGCTGCGGATCGTCGCTCATCCACGCGACTTCGGTGCTCGCGCTCTCGCCGTCTCCGGCCACGAGGGCGAGCGCGCAAAGGTCGGCAAGGAACGGCACGCACAGACCCGCAAGCTCGCGCATGATCGCCGCGAGGTCCAAGGAGCCCGCGAGCGCGACGCTCGCCTGGGCGAGAAAGGCGAGGCGGCGGGTCGCCTGCTCGGCTGCCGCGCGCGCCACCTTCTCTTCGGCCAACGCGATATGCTCCTGCGCCTGGCGCTGCGCCTGCTGGGCGAGCAGATGCAAGTCGACGAAAACCTTGACCTTCGCCCGCAGTATCTCCGGCACGACAGGGGACGCGATGTAGTCGACGGCGCCGAGCGCATAGCCCTTTGCCATGTGATGATCGTCGTTGAAGTCGGCGGTAACGAAGATGATGGGTATGTGCGCCGACCGGCCGCGTTTGCGGATCAAGGCCGCGGTCTCGAGGCCGTCCATGCCCGGCATGTTGACGTCGAGCAGGATGACCGCGAAGTCGCGCTCGAGCACCTGCTTCAACGCCTGCTCGCCCGATGCGGCGGTAAACAGATTCTGGCCGAGATCCTCGAGGATCGTTCCGTAGACGAGCAGCTTGTCGGGCCGATCGTCGACGATCAGGATATCGGCGCGGTCGAGCTCCGTCTGCCGCTCTCGATTCTTGTCCATCGCGTAGGCGTTGGTCGGCATCGAAAAGACATGCTCGGTTGCTGCTTTAGTTGCGCCGCGGGATCATCCCAGCCACGCCCGCAGCACGCCGACCATGAGCTCGGCGTCGACGGGCTTGGATAGATAATCCCAGGCTCCGGCTTCCATGCATTTCTCGCGATCGCCCTTCATGGCTTTGGCAGTCACCGCGATGATGGGGACATGCTTGTACGCGGGAATCTTGCGGATTTCCTTGATCGTATCGATCCCATCCATCTCGGGCATCATGATATCCATCAGGATCACGTCGACGTTCTTCTCCAAACGCAGCGCGTTGACCGCATCGCGCCCGTTGTCGTGGGATACGACGACCATGCCCTTGTCCTCGAGCAGCGAAGACAGGGCAAAGATGTTTCTCATGTCGTCGTCGACGACCATGGCTCTCTTGCCCTTCAGCACCTCGGTCGCGTCCTGCAGCTCGCGGAGGATCTTCCGATGCGCCTCCGGCATCTTCGCGGGCGACCGATGCAGCAGAAAGCTCGTCTGATCCAGCAGGTCCTCGGGTGAGCGCGCTTTGCGCACGACCGTGCTCCGGGCAAGACCTTGCCAGCGGTGAAGTTGCGTGGCGTCGCCGGTTTCGCCAAACAGCACGATCGACAGCGAGTCTACTGCCGGCTCGGTATCCACGCCCGTGGAATCCGCGTCGTGAAGCCCTTCCGCATCGATGACCAGGCAATCGACGCTGTTCCCCGCGAGGAGCGCGGCCGCCGCGTCCTAGTCCCGCGCCGCCGTGACGTGGACATCGTCTGCGGCGAGATATTCGACGAGCCAGTTACGCCGCTCTGCGTCCGCGGTGACCACCAGCAGCTGTCTCTCCTGCCGCTGTGTGAACTCCGTCACTTGATCGATGAGCGCATCGATCATCTCCTTGCTTTGAATCGGCTTCGACAGAAACGAAAACGCCCCCGCGTTCAGCGCCCGTTCCCGCGACTCGTCGGTGGAGATGACCGAGACGGGAATATGCCGCGTCTGGGGATCGTGCTTCAACCGGTCGAGCACGCGCCACCCGTCGATGTCGGGCAGGAAAATGTCGAGTGTCACGGCGGAGGGCTTGTACTCGCTCGCCAGTGCGAGCGCCGAGACGCCCATCGACGTGACGATGCCCTTGAAGCCCTTTTCTCGCGCCACGTCGAGGAGGAAGCGCGCGAATGAGAGGTCGTTCTCGACAATGAGCAGGACAGGGGCACCCAGCGTCAGGCTGTCGCGATCGTCGCCGACTTCGTTGACCAGCGTGGATAGCGCGGGCTGCACCAAAGAGAGATCGCGCCGGTTTTCGTCCGCGTGGAGAGTATCGCCGCGCATCGCGGCGTCCTTTCCGGAATCCGCCTCTCGGGCGAGCGGCTCGCCTGTCAACGGTGACAGGTCGCCGCGAATCGCGGCAACGGACGGCGGCGCGACGGCGCCCTTGCGCGAAAAGCGTTGCGGCATGTAGATCTGCGGCAGGTACAAGGTAAACGTGCTCCCGGCCCGTGGTGCGCTCACGAGCCGCAGCTCGCCGCCGAGCAGCCGGGACAACTCGCGGCTGATCGCGAGACCCAGACCCGTCCCGCCGTATTTACGGCTCGTGCTCCCGTCCGCCTGCTGGAACGCCTCGAAGATGATGTGCTGCTTGTCGGCAGAGATGCCGATGCCGGTGTCCGCGACCGAAAACGCGATCACGTCGCCCGCGCGATTCAGGCTCTCGTTCTGCGGATCCCAGCCCGTTTTCACCGGTTCGATCGTCAGCGTGACTTGGCCCTGGTGCGTGAACTTGAACGCGTTCGACAGCAGATTCTTCAGCACCTGCTGCAGCCGCTTAGCATCGGAGAGCATCGACTTCGGCAGGCGCGAATCGAGACGGATGAAGAAATCGACGTTCTTCGCTTCGGCCACATGCCGGAACGTCCGCTCGACGTAGCGGTGCAGATCCTCGAGCAGCAGGTCCGTCGGGTCGACGACGACCGTGCCGGACTCGATCTTCGACAAGTCCAGAATGTCGTTGATCAACGTCAAGAGATCGTTGCCCGAGGCGTGGATCGTCTTCGCGAATTCGACCTGCTTGCCGGTGAGGTTGCCGGCCGGATTCTTGGACAACTGATCGGACAGTATGAGCAGGCTGTTGAGCGGTGTGCGCAGCTCGTGCGACATGTTGGCCAGGAATTCGGACTTGTACTTGGAGGTGAGCGCGAGCTGCTCGGCTTTCTCTTCCAGCGCCTTCCGCGCCTGCTCGACCTCCTGGTTCTTGCGTTCGACTTCCTGGTTCTGGTGCGCGAGCAGCCCCGCTTTTTCTTCCAGCTCCTGGTTGGTCTGCTGCAATTCCTGCTGCCGGCTCTGCAGCTCGTGCGCCAGCGATTGCGACTGCGTGAGCAGGTCCTCTGTACGGGTGTTCGCTTCGATGGTATTGATGACGATGCCGATCGACTCGGTCAACTGATCGAGGAACGCTTCGTGCGTGGGGCTGAAGCGGTCGAACGAGGCGAGCTCCAGCACGCCCTTGACCTGGCCTTCGAAGATGACCGGCAGCACCAGAATGTTCTGCGGCGGCGCAGCGCCCAGGCCCGAGAAGATCCGGATGTAGTCGATCGGTACGTTCGACAGCAGGATTTTTTCCTTGTCGATCGCGCATTGCCCCACCAGGCCCTCGCCCAGCTCGACGCGATTGCCGAGCGCGCTCTGACCCCTGGAGCCGTAGCTCGCGAGCAGCGTCAGCCCGGGCTGCTCGGCGCTCGAGTCGAGCACGTAGAACAGCGCGTGCTGTGCCGACACGACGGGAGCGAGCTCGGTCAGGATCAGCCGGCCCACGGTGTTCAAGTCCTTCTGGCCCTGCAGCATCCGGCTGAACTTGGCGAGGTTGGTCTTCAGCCAGTCGGTCTCGGTGTTCTTGCGCGTGGTGTCGCGCAAGTTGCGGATCATTTCGTTGGTCGTGTCCTTCAGCGCGGCCACCTCGCCGCGCGCCTCGACCGTGATCGAGCGCGTCAGGTCGCCTTGGGTCACCGCGGTGGCCACTTCGGCGATCGCCCGCACCTGGGTCGTGAGGTTGGCGGCGAGCTGATTGACGTTCTCGGTAAGGCCCTTCCACGTCCCCGCCGCGCCAGGAACCTTCGCTTGCCCGCCAAGCTTGCCCTCGACACCGACCTCGCGTGCCACCGTCGTCACCTGATCGGCGAAGGTCGCCAACGTGTCGATCATGCTGTTGATGGTGTCCGACAACGCCGCGATCTCGCCTTTCGCCGCGACCGTCAGCTTCTGCTGCAAATCGCCGTTGGCAACCGCAGTGACCACCTTGGCGATGCCGCGCACCTGGCTGGTCAAATTGCCGGCCATGAAGTTCACGCTGTCGGTCAGGTCCTTCCACGTTCCGGCCACGCCCTGCACATCGGCTTGCCCGCCCAGGCGCCCTTCGGTGCCGACTTCTCGGGCCACGCGCGTCACTTCCGAGGCGAACGATGAGAGCTGATCGACCATGGTGTTGACGGTGTTCTTGAGCTCGAGAATCTCGCCCTTGACGTCCACGGTGATCTTCTTCGACAGGTCGCCGCTCGCCACCGCCTTGGTCACGTCCGCGATATTGCGTACCTGCGCGGTCAGGTTGCTCGCCATGAAGTTGACGCTGTCGGTCAGGTCCTTCCAGGTGCCCGCGACACCCTGCACGTCGGCCTGGCCGCCCAGCTTGCCTTCGGTGCCGACCTCGCGCGCCACGCGCGTGACTTCGGCCGCGAACGAGCGCAACTGGTCGACCATGGTGTTGATCGTGTTCTTGAGCTCGAGAATCTCGCCCTTCACGTCGACGGTGATCTTCTTCGACAGGTCGCCCGTAGCGACTGCCGTGGTCACGTCCGCGATGTTGCGCACCTGCGCGGTCAGGTTGCTCGCCATCGAGTTCACACTCTCGGTCAGGTCCTTCCAGGTTCCGGCCACGCCCTGCACATCGGCTTGCCCGCCCAGGCGCCCGTCGGTGCCGACTTCGCGCGCCACGCGCGTCACTTCCGAGGCAAACGACGAGAGCTGGTCCACCATGGTGTTGATGGTGTTCTTGAGCTC
>Ga0137368_10008551_pt1 | contig 10549 bp, 10 predicted proteins | sample SagtaG_13_FD_104917 | JGI IMG/M metagenome (GOLD analysis project Ga0137368, IMG submission 104917) | Vadose zone soil microbial communities from Sagehorn Ranch, Mendocino, California, USA - Sage1_L_100_16 metaG | ecosystem: Environmental > Terrestrial > Soil > Vadose zone | place: USA...
CTTGCGGCGCATGTCTTTGCGCGTGCTCGAAGAGAGCCGGCTCAGATATTCATCGATCGATGCAAAATCGATATTCAACCACGCGGTCGGCATTCCCGGCACGGTGCCGAATCTCGCGGCTTGGAACTGTTTGCCGAAGCGCCGTTGAAACGGCTCCGGAATATCCTTGATACCGAGCAAGCGGCACGATTGTGATTCCGCATAGGTCTCAAAGCAAACGAGCAGATCAGCAATCAGCGCGCGCTTTTCTTGCTCGTCTAGTTGGGGATGAAATCCGATAGCGCCGTGCTCCGTACATGGCGAACCAAGACAAGCGAGTCTAAGAGTCAACAATTTCGGAAGCGCGTTGTTGATGCCGTGGATCAGCTTTTTGCCCGCTCCCTGCAGGGTGGTGTCCAAGCTGTAATTGGTGAGGAACATCGGGGTTGCCGACTGTAGCACGCTGCCGTTCCACGCCGTCAAATAGCGGAATGAAAAACCCTCAAGCGCCGATTCTTCAATCGCCAGCAGGTAATTGTAGTCTTCCACTGCGCCGGGAAAACAAACATCCCATTGCTGCTTTTCAATATCACGCAACGAATTTATGACACGAAACTCAGGCATTGTTCCTCTGAAAGAAATCAGCGGTTAAGGCGGTGATTGGCTCAAGCTGAGCGGGCAATTGTTTGACCGACCCTCTCATGGACATAAGTAATCACGTCTTGCACCGTGGAAAACTGCATCTGATGTTCCTCAGGAATCTCAATGTGGAATTCTTCCTCCAGCTGAAAAATCAGATCAAGGGTGTCCAACGAGTCGATCGCCAGATCTTCGATCAATCTGGCTTGCGTTTGGATGGTTTCAGGTTTGGTTTTCTTTATTTTTGCTAGTCCGGCAATGATGCGCGCCTCAATTGACTCACCTGTCATCATATTAGCCTCCGCTCGTTAGGAAAGCGCTTTCATGACCAAGCACGCGTTATTGCTGCCAAAGCCAAAGGAATTGGAGAGCGCGACGTGAACGTCCTTCTCGCTGGCATGATTCGGCGTGTAGTCCAAATCACAATCCGGATCAGGATTTTCATAGTTGATCGTTGGATGAAGAACCTTATGGTGGAGCGTTAGCGCACAAACAATGGCTTCGACCGCGCCGGCCGGGCCGATCGTGTGGCCTATCATTGATTTCGTGGAATTGAGTGAAATCCGGTACGCGTGCGGCCCGAATAGCTTTTTAATCGCATTGGTTTCCGTAAGATCATTCAACACCGTCGACGTTCCGTGGGTATTGATGTAATCCACCTGACCGGCAGGAATTCCTGCGTCCTCGAGCGCAAGCTCCATCACACGAGCTTCTTCAGTGCCGGTGGTTTCCGGATGAACGATATGACAGGCCTCGCAAGCCGCGGCGTAGCCCGCAACTTCGGCATAGATACGGACGTCCCTTTGTTTGGCGGATTCCAGTGTTTCCAAAATCAAAACTCCGGCACCCTCGCCCATAGCGAAGCCGTTACGTGTTTTATCAAAAGGTCTGCTCGCTCGTTCAGGCTCGTTGTTGCACACTGAAAGGGCACGAAGCGCGTTAAACCCGGCAACGACGCCGGGGACAATGCAGGCCTCTGTGCCACCGGCCATCATTATGTCCACTCTCCCTGAACGGATAAGATCCAGCCCGTATCCGATGGCATGAGCACCAGAGGAGCAGGCGGTAGAGATGGTCATGTTAGGTCCTTTAAGCCCATAGCGAATCGCGATTTCGGCGGCCGGCGCGTTCGCCATGATTAACGGCACCGACCAGGGATGAACACGTCGCGGATTGTTGGTTTCTATCAGTCTTCGGAGTTGATTCTCATAAACTTCGGCCCCGCCCAGGCCTGTCCCAATTACGGTGCCGACGCGATCGCTTTCGCAACACTTGCAGTCCAGATGTGCGTCTTCCAGCGCCATTTGCGAAGCCACCAGCGCCAGTTGTGAGGCACGGGAAAATCTTGCGCTCGCGCCAAATGGAAAAAACTCCTCGGCGGGGAAATCCAATATCTCCCCGGCAATTTGGCACGCGTAGAGCGAAGCGTCGAAACTCCGTATTCGCTTGATGCCGGATTGTCCGGCGAGAAGTGCTCGCCAGAATGCCTCCTTCCCCAAGCCAATCGAGGAAACGACACCTAGGCCAGTAATAACGACTGTTGGCGTGGACATCCCGTTAACCCCATCGTTATACAACCGAAAGATCCGTCGCCGGTCCTCGGTTCGTATGAGCGGCTATGAACTCTTGCAGTTCTTGAGCGACGACATCACGCTGCCTATCCACTGTGATGACGTGGTAGCTGTCGTCGAGCAAAACGAGCTTTTTTTCGGCTGACGCGATCTGGCTAAGCACAAATTCGGAATTTCTCACACTGGTGAAATCGTCCTCGGAAGCTTGTAATACCAACGTCGGCGCGATGATCTTCGGCAGATCTGCCGCTACCACAGCGTAGAGACGATCCAGATCCGCTAGTGTCTTCAAGAAAAAAACCGGGTAACCTAGAGCTTCTGAAGAATAGTGCCGAGGTCTTTTTCGAAACGCATTCAGGAGCCGATTCATGGGGTTATAAGCAGCCCGAAGTCGCGCCTGTAGAGCCGGATGTTTTATGCCGTAGGGAAAGCCGTCGAAATGAAAGAAGACATAGTGAAGCGGCCGTGGAAACCACCCGATCGCCATATCTAGTAGAGCCTTGGTTCGCGGCACGTTCCAGCCATCGTAGAAAAAAGTGGGCGAAAAAACTCCGATACCGTCGAGCCGGACGTGCGTTGAAGCTTTCAGAGCTAGGAGCGCGCCGGCGCTCAAACCCGCCGCAAAGACATGGGTATAACGCGTTCTTAAAAAAGATAACTGTTTCACGACGTGCTCTACCCAATCTTGCTCATTCGAGCGCAACAGGTCTCGAACCTTGGCGCAGTGGCCCGGAAGTGTCGGGAGATATACGTCATATCCGCTTTGCCATAATTTTCGACCGACGTATTTCATCTCCGCCGGCGTGCCTGTAACGCCGTGAATCAAATAAGCCAAGGACCTCGATTTTGCCGGCATGAATAGATCTGTTTCGGCAGCACCGGGTACCTTCATCCGAGGCAGTGCGTCCGTTTCGTTATGTGTCATATATTTTGTGCGCATGAACGCAGGCGTCCATTGATTGAGTTTTTGTCTCTCCATGCACTGACGACAGCAGGTAACGCCTTCCTCACAGCACGCGACGGGCGGGAATGAAGTTTATCGGCAATCTTCATGCGACCGCCGTTGTGCGATTTTCCTTCGCCAAAAACCCCAACGCGTGACAGGTGCTGATGGTGTGAACGCCCGCCGTTTTTTGTTCGTCTCTTATCTGCTCATGGAACTGGCGCATCTTCGTCCAGTGTAGGCGCGGACGGTAATGGTGCTCAGCGTGATAGCCGTTGCCGAACCACAGCCAATTATAAAATTTATTATAGCTGCTCACGCCCCATGCCATCGGCGCATCGGGGTTGGCGTTGAGATGCTCGTAGTAGCCATTCAGTGACGATAGGCAGTTGCCGAAATAGTAAAACGGCACAAAGAACAGCGCCGCTCGCCAATCATACGCAAACGCGGCCGCGACAAACGCGATAAAAAGCCAAAGCTCGAATTTCCCCCATTGCGCGTCGAATGGGCGGTGCTTGGCAATCGCTTTGTGCACATCGCCCATACTGTCGCGGAAAAAACTTAGGAATGTATAGCCCCACACGCTCTCCGGCTTACCGTTCTTGCCGTGACGGTAAATGGAAAGCCAATCGATGGTATCGCCTTGCTGGTTCTGCCGGTCGCTGTTGCCGGTATGATGACGCATATGAATCCAGTGGTAATAGGTCTGCGAAAAACCGATGGCGATGGATTCCAGCAGGCTGAAGGCGTAATTCATCCAGCGCGGATTGAAATAAGGCGTGTGGATGAAGTTGTGTGACACTCCGTTGATATTCCACGAGATCGATACTGCATAGATGCAGCCGAGCAAGGCAGAAATCCAAATAGGCCTGCTTGCAAAACCGACGATCAAATAGATATCAAACGCCAGATGTGCCACCGCTGCCAGCACAGGGATAATGTCTATGTGGCTGTGCGCAAATATGCGCGATACTGTTTGCTCGTTATTCATAGTCCTGTCGCTCCTACGCACGCCACGCCCGCTGTAATGAGACACGCTCCAACGGCGTGGCGAATGTTTACCGGTTCCTTCAATATCAAAGCCCCGGCCAGCACGATGGTGATATAGGTAAGTGCCATCAACGGGAACGCAATGCTCAAGGGCACGTGCTCGAGCACCAGGGTCCAGACCACAAGCTCTATGCCCCAGAAAACAATCCCGAGCCAGGTCATTGGCTTCATCATGGCCTTGAGCAAAGGGGTATGATTCGCAGCCTGCTTGAAGCACACTTCCCGCGCGGCTTCTGCAAACACGCAAAAGCCGATCAGCCATGCCATCGATCTCGTCAGCCCTGTGCTCATGCCATGAGCTCGGACAGCACTTCTAGAAGCGCATGATTGGCGGCGCTGTTAATGTTCACCGCGTGAGCCTGATCAGGTTTGCCGCGCGGCTGATCGATAAAAATTTCGGCGCGTTTGCAAAGGCGTGTCCACAGGTCACCGGAATAGCGAGGCGTCGAGTAATCACCGGTCACATCGGCGCCGATAACAGCGTGGCGCTTGCCGATTTCCTTGACCAGGGAGAGCAGGTAAGGCATTCGCATGCAGCCCTGGTCCCAGTTGGTAACCGCGTCTTCCCTGGAAAGCACATCCTTATCAATCGTCAGGTAAACCGATTTGGTTTTGATGCGAGAAAGCAGATGCTCGATAAAATTCTGCTCACCCATGCGGCGTATGGTTTTCCAGTGCAGAGCGCCGCCTTTTTGTTCAAAGCTCGCGCCGGAACCGTAATCCCGTTTCACGCGACTGGGCGCATGATGGTACGGGTAGAGTTCGAGCAGCCCTTGCGAAAGCAGCGTCAGGTTGGCGCCTTTCCATTCAGGGCGCTTGAGATCACGGCTGCATACGCCGAGCGTGATGATCTTCTCGACTTTAGGATGCTTCAGCGCGCGGTTGATCCACGACCCGCAGTGCATGCCGTTTTTAAACTTCACCCAATCCGGGTGATTATCAAAATGGATGATGGTAATGGGCGTGGATTGATTTTCTAGGACGAACGCCACCAGGAACGCAGTAATATGATGGAAATCCCCCGAACCCATGAACGTAAGGCGCGGCTCTGCTTGGTCGCCGGTTAATTGCTTTACGAGCACCTCACGAAAATCGTCGAGCTCTTGGTGTTTTCCCCACAGGCGTATGGCGCTTGCGTCTTGTGCGACCCATATCAGTTCGGCGTTCGCATTTTTGCAGGCGCGGATAAAATCCGGCTGCGCTTCAAGCGCATCGTCGAGGTGGAGCAGAGAGACCCGCATGGACTAACCTATTGCTTTTTTGCCCGTGTAAAGAGTTGGTCGAGCAAGTTGAGCGCCAAATCAGTTTCTTCCTTCGTGATCAGCAAGCTCGGCGCAAGCGTGATGACGTTTTTGTGATAACCGCCGATATCCAGCACGAGGCCATATTTTTTGCCCGCCACTTTTAGATCACCCTTCATGCCTTGCTCCGCGATCCAGTCCATCGTTGTCTTGTCGGGGGTGTAACCGTCTTGTTTACAGATCTCAGCGCGCAGCGCGAGGCCAAGCCCGTCCACATCGCCGATGATTCTATGGCGCCTTTGCAGCTCTTTCAGTCCTTCCAGAAAATACGCGCCTTTTGCCGCGACGCTGGTTTCAAAATCCCCCTCTTCCAGCATCTTCATGGTTTCGAGGGCAACTGCCGCGCCCATCGGATTGCTGGCGAAGGTCGAGTGTGTGGATCCTGGCGGAAATATACCGGGGTTGATCAGCTCCTCACGAGCCCAGATGCCGGAAAGCGGATTTAACCCATTGGTGAGTGCCTTGCCAAATACCAGCACGTCCGGCTTCACACCGAAATGCTCGATGCTCCATAGTTTGCCGGTGCGATAGAACCCCATCTGGATTTCATCCACCACCAGCAAGATGCCCCGCTCATCGAGCACTTTTTTTAGCTCGAGGAAAAAGTTCTTCGGCGGAATCACATAACCGCCCGTGCCCTGAATCGGCTCAACGTAAAACGCGGCGTACTCGCATCGCTTGGTTTTTGGGTCCCACACGCCGTTGTATTCACTCTCAAACAGGCGAGCAAATTTTTGCACACAGTAGTGGCCGTATTCCTCCTTGCTCATGCCCTTGGGGCCGCGGAAGTGATAAGGATACTCGATGAACTGCGCGCGATCGCCAAAATGCCCATAGCGCCTTCGGTAACGATAGCTGGAAGTAATCGCTGACGCGCCTAACGTCCGGCCGTGATAGCCGCCTTCAAAGGCAAACATCAGGCTCTTGCCGCCGGCATAGTTTCGCACCAGTTTAAGCGAGTCCTCAACGGCCTGAGAACCGCCGACATTGAAATGAACGCGGCCTTTCAAGCCGAACTTGCGCTCGGCATCTTGTGCGACGCGCGCGGCGAGCTCCACTTTTTCACGGTGCAGATACTGCGAAGCCACTTGCGGCAGCGTATCCAGCTGGCGATGGGCGGCAGCGTTCAACCGCGGATTGCGGTAGCCGAAACTGACCGCGGAGTACCACATTTGCAGATCCAGGAACGGCGTGCCTTTAGCATCGTAGAGATACGAACCTTCACAAGCGGTGAAAAACTTCGGCGGCTCCATGTAATGCACGGTGTCACCGTAGGAACAATACGCTTTCTCCAACGCGCGTAACTGGGTTTCAGAAGTCTGAACTGATCCAGCGACTTGGTTTTGGTGGACGGCAAGATTGCTTTCCATAAATGTTCTTTCTTTAAGATTTGGACAAAGGCGCGAGTTGGGCTTTCTCGTGGGCCACGTAGAAGCGCGGGCACTGTCGCTTTTTTAAAGCTTGCGCGACATCGTCGAATTGCCGGTACGGCAGGAACGCGATGGATCGTCGTTCGCAGAATTCCGCGAGGGTTCCTTTGGCGAATACGAGCTCAGGTTTGTTAGCGACGCAGAAATCGGAGCGGCCATCGCCTATATACACTCGCGTCCCGGTAGCCGCGCGCACGCAGCGGCATTTGCACATACCGGCGGCGGATTCACAGGTCGCTTGGCTAAAAGGCAAAGCCAAGCGATAGCGCTTGGCGCTGTTGTGTCCGTGTATCGTGAGCTGGTTTGCGATGACCGGCAGCGGTGGAAGGCGGTGGCGAGCGAGAATGCGATGGATGAAATAATCGACACCATCGCTAATGACTGTTAGAGCGATTCGCCGTGAGCGGCAGAAGTCCGCGAATGCCGTAAACGATGGATCAATTTCAATGGCGTCGAGCGCGGCATCCAGTTGATGCTGGCTTGCGCTGATCAGCGCCACCTGGCGCTGCATGCATTCAGCCGAACCGATAGCGCCTTGTTTCCATTGTTCTTCAATGTCCTGCCACTCGGGATCGGCAAAGCGGGCTAAGATAAAATCGGTGGCGTCTTGAACTGATATCGTTCCGTCAAAATCGCAGAATACCTGCATGAATCACTCCTCGTTGATATCCCTCCTCCGGTTCGCAGTCATTTTTTCTCAGTCCGAACACGTGGCTGATCATTCGGCCAAGGTTTGCATGAGCAAAACGTACGCCATCGAATATCCACACCGAAAATCATTCCTATCGAAGGGCGTGGTGTAGACGTGTGGTCAAACGGCAGAATGACACGGCAAATGTCACACGATGAATGATCCTATCATCCGTGGCTGAGTGGAAAATTATGCGACGATGATGCGAAACTGAAATTGCAGGATTAGGCTTTGGGCAGTAAAACTTCGACGCGTAACCCTTGCCCGTTTTCCGGGGTTTTCAGGGTTATTTTCCCCGACATGCGATCGATAATATCGCCGACGATGGCGAGCCCCAGTCCCGCGCCGTCGGTAACCGCATTATCCGCGCGGTAAAAGCGGTGGAACACCGCTTCACGTTCGCTTTCGGAAATCCCCGGCCCGGTGTCGCTGATGCTGAGGCAGCACATGCCGTCTTGTGGGAGCACGTTGATCCTTATTTTGCCTGAATCGGGGGTGTACTTGATGGCATTGTCTAGCAAATTGCTGATCATGAGCTTCATCAACAGTTCGTCCGCGCGCACCCGGACTTCCTCATGACCTTCTAGAGAAATATCTAACTGCCTTTCCGCTGCGACGTTGGCCATTTCGGCAATGACCGCGGCAGTGGCGTGATAAAGCGGAACGGCTTTCAGGTGCACGGGCTGATGGCTGACCCGCGCGGCCCGCAGCAGCTGCTCAACCAGATGAGTTGCCCTGTTAGTGCTTCGTGTCAGATCGCCGATGAGCGCCATTCGCTCGCTCTCGCCATCCTCTTTGGCCAACATTTGCAACTGCAATTTAAGCCCCGCGAGAGGCGTCCGAAGCTGATGGGCGGCGTGATCGGAAAAGCGCCTTTCCGCCGTTAAAGAATGTTCCAGCTTGGATAGTAGCTGATTGATCGATTGCCCCAAAGGTGAAAGATCACGGGGCAAATCTTCGACTGGAATGCTCGAGAGATCATCCGGTGAACGGCTACGTATCGCCCGAACAAGGCTTCGAATAGTTCCCAGGCCGCTTTTGATTCCCAGCCATATCAGTAATCCGACGGCCGGAACCAGTATCAACAGGGAAAAGGACAATTGCAGCAGGATGTTGAAAACCAGTTTATCTCGCAGCGATTTCTTTTCCCCCACTTCAATTGAAATGGCGGTACTTGGCACCGCCTGTGAGTAGATTCTCCATCTCTCATGGTTGTATTCGACCTCCGAAAAGCCAGCGCTTTGCTGGGAGATGGTTTCAGGCAAGGCGGTATCCGAAAACATCACGTCCTTGCCTGATTTCCATATCCGAAACATTCGCGCATCGGCATACTCATCGGCCTCTTTGCTGGCGGCATGCTGATCATTGAAGTCTAGATCGATGCTTGGGAGTTTTTTGGTTTTGTCTGAACCGGCTTCACGGAACTCATCTTCCACCAAAGCCCATAGCACGCTGGCGTCATTAATGAGTTGCGCGTCATAGACGCTGTTGATCTCCCGTTTCGCGCTCCGGTAAGCAAATAGCCCGATAACCGCTATCGTGACTAGAATGGTGGGCGCAATGCGCAAAAAAAGCTTGCGGCTGAGCGTGCCGTTTTTCATGCCTCGATCATATAGCCGACGCCGCGAATGGATTTGATGAACTCGCTGCCTAATTTTTTTCGCAGCGAGTAGATGGCGACTTCAGTCGTATTGCTCTCAGCGACGTTTTCCGCGCTGTAGAGGGCATACTCGATGTCGCTTTTGGTGACATACTTGCCGGCGCGCTCCATGAGCAGCTTGAGCACGCGATATTCTTTCGCGGTCATCACGACTTGCTTGCCCGATTTTCTTACCACGGTGGCGGCGGGATCGATCTCTACATTCCGACATTTGAGCACGGTTTCGACCCGTCCTTGGCTGCGGCGAATCAACGCGCGCAGCCGCGCGAGCAATTCATCCAGATCAAATGGCTTCACGAGATAATCGTCGGCTCCGCTGTCCAAGCCCTCCACTCTTTGAAGGGAGGTATCTCGAGCTGTCAGCACAAGAATAGGAATCATGTTTTTCTTCCGCCGCGTCGCTTTAAGCACATCCAGGCCGTTCATTTTCGGCAGGTTGATGTCCAGTATTGCCGCGGCAAAATCGCAATCCGACAGCGCGGCCAGAGCCGACTCGCCGTCTTGCAGCCAGTCCACGCCGTAGGCATGTTTCTCCAGCGCTTTGGTCAGAGAGGAGCCGAGTATGTGATCGTCTTCGACAAGCAACAGGCGCATGCTTTAACCCTGTTTGCGATTGAATATAACAAAACTTCTGCAGAGGGTGCCACTGTTCAAATATCCTGATGGGCCAAAGTTACGCTTCATCAGGAATCTGCCCTTACCTTCCATCTGTCGGCTCTCGAAAAGATTTATTGCTGGCAACCTAACGACAGGTTCGTGTTACTTTTTCAAATCAGCTGCTCGCCGTTGAAAATAGGCATTACGGACTGAACCATAGAGGTCTACGACCGTTTCCTCGACGCCTTGAAACCGATCGATAGTTGCCGCACGATCACTGATCTCCTCGGTTACGCTCATGCCGATAGACGCGCCGATAGGGATAAAGTAATCAAGAGGATACATCGCTTGGTCAGCAACGAAACCGAAAAAATCCCTAACCGTCAGCGGTGGCAACAACGGCAGCACAAGATAGGGCCCGTTGCCGATGCCGTAGATGCCTAAAGTTTGTCCGGTGTCCCGGTCACTTTTTCCGATACCCAGTGCGGTACCTGCGACATCGAAAAAACCCGCTATGCCAGCAGTGCTGTTAATGGCAAACCTCGCCAATTCGCGTCCTGCGCCAGCGAACTTGAGCTGCAAAATGTTGTTAACGAAACGTCGGGTCACATCGAGATTGTCGAACATATTGGCGATTCCTCCGCGAATGAGATCGGGCAAGGCCGCGTTATACCCTTTGGCCACCGGC
>Ga0137368_10008559_pt1 | contig 10545 bp, 10 predicted proteins | sample SagtaG_13_FD_104917 | JGI IMG/M metagenome (GOLD analysis project Ga0137368, IMG submission 104917) | Vadose zone soil microbial communities from Sagehorn Ranch, Mendocino, California, USA - Sage1_L_100_16 metaG | ecosystem: Environmental > Terrestrial > Soil > Vadose zone | place: USA...
AGGGCGGCAGGCTGCCTGGAAGCAGGCTCAGGCGCGCATCGACCGTGTCCAGACCTGGTGCGCGAACGTCGCGGCTCGCCTCGGGACCATGGGCTACCACCAGCGAAGGCTGGCCCTGGATGCCCTGGACGTCCAGGTAAAGGTCTGGAAACAGGTTCATACGCCTCGTTACGAGATCGTGGCAAAAGTGCCGTTGGAGGCCGATCCTAACGTGGCGGTGCACCATACAACAGTTGGTAGTGGCGGTAGTTGTCGTACACGATGCGCAGGTACGTCTGGGTTTCGACGAACGGAATGAGCTCGACCAGGACGTCGGGGTCGGTGCCGAAGCGTTGTTGCCAGCGGGTGACGTTGCCGCTGCCGGCGTTGTAGGCGGCGAGGGCCTGTAGCGGCTGACCGTTCCACTCGCGAAGCATCTGGGCCAGGTACGACGATCCGAACTCCAGGTTGACCGCGGGCTTCAACAAATCGCGGGTGACGAAATCGTCGTGGCCGAGGCGGGCGGCGATGGCGCGCGCGGTCGACGGGACCACCTGCGTCAGGCCCATTGCTTGCGCGGGCGACTGCGCCCGTGGATCGAACGAGCTCTCCTGACGCATCAGCGCTAACAACAACAAGGGGTCAACGTTGTTGCGCGCGGACTGCTCGAAGACCAGATCGGCCCAGGCGGCGGGGTACGCGTGCTTCTGTTCCATGCGCGGCAGGCTGCTCAGTCCGAACAGGTCGCGCTCCACGCGGCCAACCCGCAGAGTCAGCTGCGGCAGGTCGTGCTGCATCAGCCAGTCGGCGAGGGCACCGAGGTGGGCGGCGTCCTTGCTGGCGGCGTAGCCCTGCATCAGCCCGTCGACCTCCCAGCTGGCTTCCGTCGTCAGCCCCAGGTCGAGCAATTGCACCGCGCGACGTAACCCTGCCGAGGCCTCCAGATCCGCGCGCAGACGTTCCGCCGACGTGCCCTGTGCGCTAAGCCACGCCGCCTGCTCGGCTCGCTCGTCCACCAACGCTGCGGCAGCCATCGTCGAGGCGCCGAGCAGTTCGGCCGCGCGCAGACCGTAGTACGTCTCGGGGCCGGCCAAAGTGGCGCGCGTCAGCGCCGCCGCGGCCTCCGCCGACCCAATCGGCAGCGCCTTGCCGCGCCAGAACTGCAGCTCGGCCTCGACCGTCGGCGCCGGCTGTAAAGACAGCCCGCGGTCCCAGGCATCCAGCGCACCCGCTCGGTCATCCTGAATATATCGACTGAACCCGGAGTACAGCATCGCCTCGGCGGCGCGATCAGGCGCAAGCGTCGCCATGCGGCCGAACGTGGCGTCGGCCTTGGTGAACTCACCCGCGCGTAGCTGGAGCTGGCCAAGCTGCAACAACGCGCGACCCGCGGCCGCCGGCTCGTTGTCCGCAAGCACAGCGAGCTCCAGGCGGGCGTCATCCTCCCGACCGAGCTTGACCAGCGCAGTCGCGGCACCCGTACCCGCCGGGCCAGCATCGGGCGAGCCAGCGGGGACCTGGTCGAACAGCGCGACCGCCGACTCGTACTCCTTGCCATTGAGTCGCACGGTGCCTGCCTGCAGCGGACTGACCGTGCCACCAAGGCCCATCTCGGTCAGGGCGTCGAGTGCGCCAGGTGCGCGAGCAGCCTCGGGATAGTCGACGACAACGGCACGGAAGCGGTCGACCTCGGGTCGGCCGAGCGAGCGAGCGATGGTGGCGGTGGTGAACAGCATCTCGGCCCGATACGCGCGGGTGCCCGCCAGGTCGAGGGCCTGGTTGTAGTAGTCGAAGGCGTCCTGCTTGCGGCCGAGCTTGGTCGCGCCCTCGGCGGCACGCTCGAGCAGCTCGATCCGCGTCAGCCGCGGCCCGCCGCCATCGATCGCCAGTCCGGCGCGGGCCGTGATCAACTCCCCCGACCACTCGCCGAGCTTTCCGAGGCACTGCGCACGCTGCAGCGCGATGTACGGTCCAAGCGCGATATGTCCAGGGTCCGCCTCGTACGCATCGAGGGCGCGCAGGGCGCCTGCGCAGTCGGCCGCGGCCCGTCGCACCTGCGCCAGGGTGAACAGCGCCGAAGCGGTCTGATCGGCATTGGGATACGCGCTGAAGATCGACTGCAGCGTGGCTTCAGCGGCGTCCGTATCGCCATTGGCCAACTCGGCGCGCGACTCCAGCAGGAGCGCACGTGGCGCGGCGGCAGGGTCGAGCTGTTCGGCGAGCGCGCGATAGAAGTCGGCCGCGGCGGCGTGCTCCCCACGGCGCGTCAACTGCTGACCTGGGGCGAAAAGCTCGTCGAGCGACTGCGCACCCGCCAACATGCTGGGCTGCCCACCGAGCAGCACGGCGAGCATCAGCGAAACGAGCAGTCGCGCCCCCATGCGAGAGAAACAGGAGTGTAGCGCCCCGAGGTCTGCCGCGAGTTACGGTCGCGCCTTACACTCCAGTCACCATGCCGATCCAAGTGAGTACGGCCGAGAAGAAGGCTGAGATCGCGCGCGACGTGGTTGTGGCCTATCTGTCGCATGTCAAAGACGAGTCGCTGACGGACCTCGAGAAGGTCGGCGCAGCCATTACCCACCTGGTCGACGTGGTCGATCGCACCTTCGAGGTCGAGCAGCACCGCGCGCCCGGGTTCGGCGTCGCGCCGACCATTCCACAGCCACGCGCAGCCAGGACAGACTGAGTCGCATCGCGTTATCGGCGGTACGTCGCCGAGCGAGCGAGTAGGCTGAGGGCTCAGTGATGTGGCTGAGCCACCTCGCGCTGGTCAACTTCCGGAATCTGGCCAAGCTGCGCCTCGATGTCGACTCGGGCGTGCTCGTGTTCCGTGGACAGAATGGCCAGGGCAAGACCAATCTGCTCGAGTCGATCTACGTCCTGGCGACGAGCCGATCTCCGCGCACCAGCGTCGAGCGTGAGCTGCTGCGCTGGCAGGCCTCCGAGGATGCCGACCTGGCCGCCGTCGTGCCGCCGTTCGCGCGGCTCGAAGGCTCGGTTCGAAGGGTCGAGGGCGAGGTCCACTTGCAGCTGCTGTTCGAGACCAGCACGAGCGACGCCAGCAGCTCGGTCGCGCGCAGCATCAAGGTCAACGGGCTGCCCGTGCGGGCCACTGGCCTGGTGGGGCAGCTACCGGTTGTCTACTTTTCACCAGCCGATGTGAGCCTCGCGGGTGGCCCGCCCGCGGGACGTCGCCAGTATCTCAATCTCGCCAACTCGCAGGCGTCGGCCGATCATCTGCGCGCGCTGCAGCGCTACAACCGCGTGCTGCTGCAGCGGAACCACGTGCTGCGACAGGTACGCGAACGCAAGCAGCCCGCATCCGCGCTCGAGCCGTGGACCGAGCAGATGCTGCACTGGGGCACGCAGGTGCTGTCGCAACGGCTGCGGATGCTGCGCGAGGTCGACGCGCGTGCCGCGCCGATCTTCTCCGACCTGGCTGGCGCCGCGGCATCACTACGAATCACGTATCACTCGACCGCGGGCGACCGCCTCGAGGACGTTGCCGAGCTGCAAGCCGCATTTCAGGAGCGACAGCGGCAGGTGGCCAGCCGCGAGATCGACCAGGCAGTGAGCCTGGTCGGACCGCACCGCGATGACTTCGTCTTTACGCTCGATGGGGTCGACCTGAATACGTACGGCTCGCGCGGCCAGCAGCGCCTTGCCGTGCTCGCCTTGAAGCTGGCCGAAGCCGATTGGATGCGCGATGAAATCGGCGATCTGCCGGTCATCCTGCTCGACGATGTGCTCTCGGAGCTCGATCCCGAGCGGCGCCAGTATGTGCTTCAGCGCGTGACCTACGCCGATGGCTCCGCCCAACGACAGGTGTGGATCACCGCTACCGATGTCGGCGGCTTTTCGGAGGAAGTGCTCGCGTGTGCGCAGCAGTATCTAATCGACGCTGGGCACGTGCGGCGGGCATAATCCAGCGGCGATGAACTTCCTGGGAATGGGCCCGCTCGAGCTCATGCTGATCGTGGTCCTGGCCCTCATCGTGTTTGGTCCGGCCAAGCTGCCCGAGATCATGGGCCAGATCGGTCGAGCGATTGGCGACTTCCGCCGCGCCACGAGCGAGCTCAGCGATGAGTTCAATCGCACCATCCAGACCGAGCTCAACGAGACCAAGCAGACCATCGAGGAGACCAAGTCGGCGCTGACCGAGGTGCGCACCTCCATCGATTCGACGGTGAGCGAGACGCGCGCCGCGGTGTCGGGGTTGCCCGCGCCAACGCGGGTTGCTTCACCACCGGTTGAGTCCAACGGGCTCAATCGCGAGGAGTCCAGCACCAACGGCAGTGCGCCGCCGCTGGCCGATACCTCGCAGTGGAGCTGGGAGACGACGCCCGAGCGGACCGAGTCTGCCGCGGGTGAGGCCACCGAGCCGCTGCCGGTCGTGAGCGACGCCACCGAGCCGCTGACGGTCGTCACCGAGAGCGGCGCGACGTCCGCTGAAGGCGAAGCGGCGTCGTCCGCGGAGGATGAGCCGACCCCCGAGACCGCCGACGGGACCCCGCCGCCGCGCGAGCGAGCAGCTCGCGACGACCTCCAGCCGCCGTATTGAGTCGGGCGATGCGCACTCTCAGAATGGCCATCCCCCATCCCCTACAATATGGGCGCACCAGAAGGAGTGGACGGTGATCGAAGTCTTCGTCGAGAGCATCAGGGTCAATATGACCAACTACCGCAGGGTGGTCATGCTCAAGGAGAAGACTTCACCGCGCTACCTGCCCATCTGGATCGGGCACTTCGAAGCCGACGCGATCGCCATTCCGATGCAGAATGTGCCCGTGTCGCGGCCGCTCACGCACGATCTACTCAAGGGGGTGATCGAGCAGCTCGGGGGTAAGCTCACGCAGGTGGTGATCAACGAGCTCGCCGATGAGACGTTCTTCGCGAAGCTGATCGTGGACGCCAACGGGCGCCACGTCGAGGTCGATGCCCGACCGTCCGATGCCATCGCGCTGGCGATCCGCGCCAAGGTGCCGATCTACGTCGAGGAGTCGGTGTTCGAACAAGCGGGGCTGGTGTTCGAGAACGAAGAGACCGAGGCGGAAGTCGAAGGCGAAGAGGCGACGGAGATCGACGAAGAGAAGCTGACGGTGTTCAAGCAGTTCATCGAAACGCTGGACATCGACGACCTGGGCAAGGGCGGGACCGAGCACAAGCTCTCCTGAGCCCCGTGTTTGGTCACATGGTGGTCACTGCCGTGACGCTTCATACGGTCAAGCTGCGAAATGTGACGCTTCGCGAGCGAAACCTGACGGTTCGCGTGACGCTTTCAGCGCCTTGCCATGACGGTTCGCGTGACGCTTCGCGATTAAGCTGAGCCTATAAAGGTTGCGCGGGCGGCAGGGCGAGCGGGCAGGAAACAGCGGATGCGGCGGGTGCAGTCGGGTGGCGGCGAGCGGGCGGCAAGCGGCGGGTACAGCGAGGCGATGGCGCGAGCGGCGGCGAGCGACGCCAGCGGGTAGTCAGGCCTCCAGGATGCGGTAGAGCTCATCCCGTGGCAGGTCTTCAAGCAGCTCGACACGGCCATTGGGGTGGATGAGCTCGCGGGCACTGGTGGCGGTGACCTCGCCGATGATGGTGGCGGCGATGCCCCGCTCGGCCAGGGCAGCGACCACGGCTGCGCCGTCGGGGCAGGCCGCCAGGAGCGCGCCGCTGGCGATCAGCCGCAACGGGTCCACCTCGAGCGCGGCGCAGATCTCCGCGGTCGCGCGGCGGACGGGAATGCGATCGGCGTACACCCGAAACCCGACCCCCGAAGCTTCGGCCAGCTCCCACAGTGCACCCAGGACGCCGCCCTCGGTCGGGTCGTGCATCGCCGTGGCCCCATGCTCGAGCGCCACGCGGGCTTCGGGCACCACGCTCAGCTCCTCGCCGTAGCCACGCGCCTCCTCGAGCAGCTGCTCAGGTAGCAGGGCCCCGAGGCGCTCGGCCAGGTCGCTCGCGAGGATGTGCGAGCCCTCGAGCGCCGCGGCCTTGGTGAGGACCAGCGCCTGGCCCGGGCGGGCGCCCGCGGCGCTGACCAACCGATCGCGGGCGGCTCGACCCACCCCGGCCATGACGACGAGCGGCTGGACCAGGCCCGGCGCCACCTCGGTGTGACCGCCCAGGACCTCGACATCCTGGCTGCGCGCCGCGGCGTCGATCTCGGCGGCCAAAGACGCAATTGCCTCGGGCGAGACGCCCGCGGGGAAGAGCAAGGTGGCCAGCAAGCCCACGGGCTCGGCGCCCATCACGGCCAGGTCGTTGCACACCACGTGCACCGCGAGCCGCCCGGCGCCCGCGCTGGCGGTGGTGATGGGGTCGGTGGTCAGGACCACGGCTGAGTTGGCGTCGAAGGCGAGCGCGGCGGCGTCGACGCCGAGCGTGGCGCCGATCAGGGTCTCGGGTCGACGGACACCGAGGCGGCCGAGCACGAGCCCGCGCAGCAGGTCGGGCGGCAGTTTTCCGGTGCGCAGCGAGCTCATCGGCTGCGCAGGCTGATCAGCCACGCACATTCATCGATCGCGCGGCCTCACTAGCAACGAAGACGCATTGAAGGCAGAGGCTCGGTATGACCGAGGGCTCATCGGCGGCGGGCAGCCGTGGACGCGTGGGGGGCAAATCGGCTCCCGGCCAGCACGGGGTTGCACGCGCTGCGTACGCGACCGACGCGGACTAGATGCCGAGGAGGGCGTACGGCCGCTCCAGCAGCTCGGCCAGGCGGGCCAGGAACGCGGCCGCGGGCGCGCCGTCGACCACGCGGTGGTCGAAGCTCAGCGACAGCGTGCACATCGTGCGCGGCTCGACCCGACCCGCCACCACCACGGGCTTGTCGGCGATGCGGCCAACGCCGAGAATCGCGGTCTCGGGCGGGTTGACGATCGGGGTGAAGCCATCCACGCGGTAGGCGCCCAGGTTCGTGATCGTGAACGTGCCGCCCTGCATCTCGGCTGGACTCAAGCGGCCGGCTCGGGCGCGGTCTGCCAGCGCGAGCAGGTCGGACGCGAGCTCGCGCAGCGAACGCGTGTGGGCGTCGCGCAGGACGGGCACGACCAGACCCTCGGGCTCCAGGGCCACCGCGATGCCGACGTGCGCGCCCGCGGGGCGCCGGAGCCCCTCGCCGTTCGGCGTCCACTGCGCCTGCACGTTCGGGTGCTCCTGCAGCGCGAGGCCGACGGCTTTGGCGATGATCGCGTCCCACGGCAGCTTGGCCACACCGACGCGGGCGAACTCGGGCTGCAGCTGGGCGCGGAAGCGGCTCACCTCGGAGAAATCGGCGTCCAGGAACAGGGTGACGCGGGCAGTGGCCTGGGCCGAGGCGGCCATGCGTTCGGCGGTGATGCGGCGCACGCGCGACAGGGGCTCGACGGCGAGCGGCTCGCGGGCAGGTTCAGCGGTCGCTTCGGCGGCAGCAGGCGCGGCAGGGGCACGAGCAGCGGCGGCTTCGGCAGAAGGAACGGCGGCGGCGGCGCGCAGGACGTCATCCTGGGTGATGCGACCCCCTGGGCCGGTGCCCTGCAGCGTTGAGATGTCGACGCCGTGCTCTTGCGCCAGGCGGCGCGCCAGCGGCGTGGCCACGACCCGTTCGGCGCCCGACAGCGTGACGGCGAGGACGTCGGCTTCGACGATGCGGCCGTGCGGCCCCGTGCCGCGCAACTGCGCCAGGTCCAAACCGAGCTCGCGGGCACGCATGCGCGCTCTCGGGGACGAGAAGGTTCTTTCTGGGCCGCGGGGGGCGCGGCTAGCAGGCCCGGGAGCAGTGGCACCACCAGCTGGCGCGGATACGGTGGGCGTGGGCGACGGCGAGCTGGGCGGCAGATCGCCAGGGCCCCCGGCGGCCGCGGTGGCGGCGGCAGACCCGCTAGCAGCGCCCGAACCAGCACCAGTGGCGGCGGACCCGCTCGCGGTGGGCGAGCCGGCAGGAGCAGCGGCGGCGCCCGAACCAGCACCCGTGGCGGCGGCGGACCCGCTGGCGACAGGCGCTGCCGACGTGGCCGGCGCAGGCGACGACGATGACGACGGCGCGGGGCTGGACGCGGAGGGCGACGAACCAGCAGACGAGGTCACCGGAGAGGAGGATTCGATTTCGGCGATCGGCGTCTTGATGGCCACCGTGGTGCCCTCCTGCACCAGGATCCGCGACAGTACCCCAGCCACAGGCGCGGGCACCTCGACCGTGCCTTTGTCCATCTCCACGGTCAGCAGCGGCTCGTCCTTGCGGACCGTGTCGCCCTCGTGCTTGAGCCACTCGGCGACCGTGCCCTCCTCCATCGTCAGCCCCAGCATGGGCATCGTGACGGGCACCGCCACGGATCGGTCAGCGCTCCCTGTGCACTAGCGCGCGGGCGGCGGCGACCAGGTCGTCCACCTGCGGCAGCGCCGCCGACTCGAGCGCGGCCGAATACGGCACCGGGACGTCCTTCGCGCACACCCGCAGCGGCGGCGCATCCAGATAGTCGAACGCCGCGTCGACCACCCGACTGATGATCTCTGCGCCGTAGCCACCGCGCGTATACGCCTCGTGCGAGACGATCAACCGACCGGTCTTCTTGACCGACTCCACGATCGCTTCCTCATCCAGCGGAACGAGCGATCGCGGATCGATGACTTCCAGCTCGATGCCTTCCTCGGCCAACCGCTCGGCGGCCTGCAGGGCCTTGCCGACCATGGTGTGGATGCCCACTACCGTGACGTCGGTGCCCACGCGCTTGATATCGGCAACACCGAGCGGCACCAGATGCTCACCAGGCGGCACGGGGCCTTTGGAAAAGTACAGGACCTTGTGCTCGAGGAAGATCACCGGGTTGTCGTCGCGGATCGCGGTTTTTAAGAGACCCTTGGCATCGGCGGGGGTAGAAGGGGTGACGACTTTGAGACCGGGGATGTGGCAGAACCACGCTTCGAGGCTCTGGCTGTGCTGGGCGGCGTTGCCGCGGCCAGCACCCTCCTGCGCGCGGATAACCAGCGGCACTTTGGCCTTGCCGCCGAACATGTAGCGCAACTTCGCAGCCTGGTTGACGATCGGCTCCATGGCCAGGCCGATGAAGTCGACGTACATGATCTCGGCCACCGGCCGACTGCCTGTGGCAGCAGCGCCGATCGCGACGGCGGCGATGGCTTCTTCGGAGATCGGAGTGTCGCGGATGCGTTCCGAGCCGAACTCCTCGACCAGCCCCTTGGTGACGCCGAAGATGCCCCCTCCACCCCAGACGGCGACGTCCTCGCCCATGACGAAGACGGTGGCGTCGCGGCGCATTTCTTCGCGCAGCGCCTCGTTGAGGGCTTCGGCGTAGGTGATGACACGTTCGGCGTCAGGGGTCGGGGGACGGGGATCAGGGGTCGGGGCGGTAGCGACGCTCATAGCCGGGTCACTCGCAAATATGAGAACAGACGGCAGCCACTACGCATAGATATCCGTCATGAGCTGATCGGGCGTGGGGTCGGGGCTGTTGCGCGCGAACTCGACGGCTTCATCGATGGCCGCCTCGATGCCGCGTTCGAGCTCCTCCATATCGGACGTCGAGAGCACGCCGCGCGCAATAACGACAGACTTGACGCGCTCGATCGGGTCCTGCAGCCGCCAGCGCTCGACCTCTTCCTTCTCGCGGTAGTTGAGCGGATCGCCCGCGTGGTGGCCGTGGAAGCGGTACGTGTTGCACACCAGGTAGCTCGGACCATCGCCGCGCCGGGCGCGCTCCACGAGATCAGCCGCCGCCGAATGAACGGCGAAGAAATCCATGCCATCGACGCTCACGCCCGGGATGCCGTAGCCAGCTGCCCGACGGGCCGGATCGCCACCAGCCACGCTCCAGTCGGACCGCGCCGACATCGCGTACTGGTTGTTCTCGCACACGTAGACCACCGGCAGCTTCCAGATCGCTGCGAGGTTCGTGGTCTCGTGCAGGATCCCCTGTTCGAGCGCACCATCGCCGAAGAAGCACACCGCGACTGAGCCCGTTTGCTGCAGGCGCGCGGTCAACGCGGCGCCCGTGGCCAGGCCCATCCCGCCGCCGACGATCCCGTTCGCGCCCAGCATGTGCTTGTCCATATCGGCGATGTGCATGCTGCCGCCCTTGCCACCCGAGTAGCCCGTTGCGCGACCCAGCAGCTCCGCCATCATCTTCCTGGGGTCGCCGCCCTTGGCGATCGTGTGGCCGTGTCCGCGATGGGTGCTGGTCACATAGTCATCGGGCTGCAGCGCGAGCATGACGCCGACCCCGACCGCTTCCATGCCGATATACGGATGGGTCGTGCCGCGCATCTCACCAGCTCGGTACAGCGCCAGCGCGCGCTCGTCGAAATAGCGAATCGTGAGCATCAGCCGCAGCGCATCGCGGAGCCGCTCCGCATCCACCGAACCCTCTAACGCCTGGTTGCGAGTCTCCGTGGCCATACAGATCAGGCGGCGACCGGCGCGGCGAACGCCGCACGTAGGGCCGAAGCGGCCTCCGCGATGGCAGCCTTGCCCTTGTCGATGACACCCGCCGAGGTGAAGAAGCCGTGGATCTGGCCCGCGTACTCGGAGTAGGTCACGGGAACGCCGGCCGAAGAAAGTCGTGAGGCGTAGGCGCGACCCTC
>Ga0137368_10008562_pt1 | contig 10544 bp, 10 predicted proteins | sample SagtaG_13_FD_104917 | JGI IMG/M metagenome (GOLD analysis project Ga0137368, IMG submission 104917) | Vadose zone soil microbial communities from Sagehorn Ranch, Mendocino, California, USA - Sage1_L_100_16 metaG | ecosystem: Environmental > Terrestrial > Soil > Vadose zone | place: USA...
AAGGGGATCAAAGCCGGCACCAACGACTACCTGTGGTGGAACATTCAGGAGTGGACACTAGAGTAGTCACCTGCTTCAACGCATTTGGGTCGGGGGAGGCTGCGCCTCCCCGCCGCGGCGACCCCCGCATGATCGGCCTTCGGCGATGAGAACGCTCGAGCCTACCCCTCACGCGCGTGCGACCAGCGCTTCTGTCACGCGCGTGCGACCTGCGCTGCTGCCACATCGGTGCACCAACCCTTCGCATGCGTGTGCGACCAACGCTGCCGCGTGTGCGACCTGCGCTTCTGGGCTGTGGCAGTACGGGACCGACTGGCGGCGGGGGGCCGCAGGCTCCCCCGACCCGGATAGGTAATAGCAGCGCGTGCAGAGATATCTCCTGCGGCGGATCTTGATCTCAATACCAATCTTGCTGGGCGTTTCGATAATCAGCTTCGTGTTCATCCACCTTGCTCCAGGCGACCCGGTCGAAGCGCTGATCGATCCGGTCATGCGTGCCGACTTGGGCCCGGACTGGGTGGCCCAGCGGAAGACGGAGCTTGGCCTCAACCAACCACTCCCCGTCCGCTACGCGATCTGGCTCGGCCAGCTGGTCGAAGGGAACATGGGTTTCTCGCTGATCAGTCGCCAACCCGTAGCCGCGCAGATACAAGAACGCTTCGGTCCAACGCTCCTGCTTATGGGCGCCTCGCTCCTCGTGGCAATCGTCATAGGCATCCCGCTGGGCGTGCTGTCGGCCGTGAGACGGTATTCGTTCCTCGACTACATCGCGACCATAGGCGGCTTCGTTGCCATCTCGACCCCGAGCTTCTTTCTGGGCCTGGGCCTGATTTACGTGCTCTCGGTCAACCTCCACCTGCTGCCTACCTCCGGCATGTTCACCCTGGGTACAGATGCGTCACTGCCCGACTTGCTGCAACACCTCGTGCTACCGGTGACGGTCCTCGGACTGGGCCAAACTCCGCAGATCCTGCGCTACACGCGCTCGAGCGTGCTCGACGTGCTGCGCCAGGAGTACGTAACGACCGCGCGTTCCAAAGGGCTCAGCGACGGCGTGGTCCTGGTGCGCCACACGCTGCGCAATGCGCTGATCCCGCTGATTACGGTGGTTGGGCTGAGTCTGCCCAATCTGCTTGGCGGCGCCGTCATTACCGAGCAGATCTTTCAGTGGCCGGGCATGGGCTGGCTCGCGGTGAGGGCAGTCAACGGGCGCGACTACCCGCTGTTAATGGGCATCATTATGGTAACCGCGACGATGGTGCTTCTGAGCAACCTGCTTGCGGACATCCTGTACGCGTATGCCGATCCACGGATCCGCTATGGCGAGTGAATCGCGCACGCTCACGACCGTTGGCGTTGGCCACGCACCTGGCACGGAGCTGGTCGCGAAGCCAGACCCGGTACTGGTGCGCCGAAGACCCGGAGTGGGTCGCGCGTTCGCGCGCCATCGACTCGCGGTTTTCGGTGCGATGGTCATCGCGCTCATGGCGCTGATCGCCGTGTTCGCGCCGTTCGTCGCGATGCATGATCCATTTGCAGTAGACCTGCAAATGGTTCGTGAAGGACCGTCGTCAAAACATCTGCTGGGCACGGACGAGGCTGGTCGGGATGTGCTCAGCCGAGTGATCTTCGGGACACGCGTCTCACTGTCCGTGGGACTGGTCGCCGTGACGATCTACACGCTGATCGGCACCATACTCGGCGCCATATCCGGCTACTATGGCGGAGCGGTTGACAACGCTATCCAGCGCGTCACCGACACGGTGATGTGCTTTCCCAGCTTGATCATCATCATCGCCGCGGTGGCGATTGTCGGGCCAAGCATCTTCAATGTCATGATCGTCATTGGCTTGCTGCAGTGGCCAGGCGTCTGCCGACTCGTGCGCGGCGAGTTCCTGTCACTGCGGCAGCGCGACTTCGTGCTCGCCGCTCGGGCGATGGGAGCACGCGACCGCCGCGTCATCTTCCGCCACATCCTGGTCAATGCCGTTGGGCCGATCACCGTCGCGGCCACGTTCGGGGTGGCCGCGGCGATCCTGACAGAGGCCGGCCTGTCGTTCCTTGGACTCGGCGTCCAGCCGCCAACCGCGAGCTGGGGAAACATGATCAACTCGGCACAGTCCGCGTCCGTGCTGCAGGAGATGCCCTGGGCATGGGTACCCCCGGGCGTCCTCATCGCCCTGGCGGTGCTGAGCATCAACTTTGTCGGCGACGGATTACGAGACGCGGTCGATCCCCGCATGCGGGTAGGCTAAGGGCAGTGGCGACCCTGCCCGAGCACGGCCTCGAGCGAGACGACCTTCGACGCCGGCTGGGTCAGGCGCAGGCGGAGGACATTCGCCCCGTGGAGCGGATGGTGGCCGGCGCCCAGTACCCCGCCGGGGATGACGTCCTCGAGGTAGCCAAGGAAGCGTACATCGACTTCTTCTCGACCAACGCACTCCTGCCATCACTGTTTCCCAGTCTCGCGAAGTTCGAAGCAGACGTGATCAGCATGACGGCGCACCTGCTGCATGGCCGCGAAGCGGTAGGCAGCATCACGTCGGGCGGGACGGAAAGCATCCTCATGGGCGTGAAATCCGCCCGCGATCGCGCCAGGGTCCATCATCCCTTCATTCGCACGCCCGAGATGGTGGTGCCCGTATCGGCGCACCCCGCCTTCTGGAAGGCGGCCCACTACTTCGGCCTCGAGGTCGTGCGCGTACCTCTTGATGACCAGTTTCAGATTGACATGCTGGAGTATCGCGCCGCGATCACACCGAATACGGTCCTGCTCGTCGGCTCGGCGCCGAGCTTGACGCTCGGTATGGTGGACCCCATCGAAGTGCTCGGCGAGCTGGCGCAGGAGCGAAACATCGGGTTGCACGTCGATGCCTGCGTCGGCGGGTTTTTCCTGCCGTTCGTGGAGAAGCTCGGCGTCACACTACCCGTGTGGGACTTCCGCGTACCCGGCGTGACAACGATCTCCGCCGATTTGCACAAGTACGGTTACACCGCCAAAGGCGCATCGGTCATCTTGTCGCGCGATCCTGAGGTGTTCCGTCACCAGGTATTCCGTTTCGGCGGGCCTGAACGGTCAGATGACTGGTATGTGACCCCGAGCATGACCGGCACTCGACCAGGTGGCGCGGTGGCCGCTGCGTGGGCGGTCATGATGTACCTGGGTGAGGATGGTTACGTGCGCCTGGTCAAGCAGACGATCGAGTACCTCCAGAAGTGGTGGGCGGCCATCGATGCGATTCCGGACCTCGAAGTGATGGGGCGTCCGGCAATGTCCGTGTTCGCCTTCACATCAAGGAGCCTGGACGTCTTCGCCATCGCGGATGGGCTGGAAGAACGCGGCTGGCTGCTATTCCGCGACTCGTTCCCGGTCAAGGCAATCCGCTTCATGCAGTCGCCCGGCCATGCGGCCCATGTCGATAGATTCATCACCGATCTGCGCGAAGTCACCGAGCTGGTGCGCAATGGTCAGCTCACCTCGGCAGGCGGCCAGGCGCGCTACACGTAGTCCCTACAGCGCCCGCCCGTACCCCCGCATGGCGAATACTCCGTCGACCAGCGCCCACTGACCATTGACCATGACGCGCTGAATGCCGGCCGGCAGGGCTGCCGGATCGCCGGTATCCGTCGCGCGATTCCCCACAGTCGCAGGATCGAAGAGCACCAGGTCCGCGGCCATGCCGGCCGCTATCACGCCGCGATCCAATGCGCCGATGCGCTGGGCGGGTTCCTGCGACATCCGCTGCACCGCTTCCTCGAGCGGCAGCACGCGAGCCTCGCGGACGTAGCGGCCCAAAACCTGCGGAAACGTCCCGAACGTCCTGGGCATGAGTCCCAGCGCACGATGCTTGACGGGATGAGCCGCCATGCCGTCGGTGACTGGCACGCACAGCGGGCTGCGCATGAGTCGATCGAGGTGCGCCTGGTTCTTGATGGTCGGCGAAACCCAGAACTGACCGTCTTGTTCGACCAGGTCCAGCGCCGTCTCCATTGGCTCCCGCCCACGTTCGCGGGCGATGTCGCCAATGGTGCGTCCGACCAGGGCGGCATTCTCCGAGCGGTTGATCTTGGTGATCAACTGATCGTCCCAAACGGGGACCCACGGCCAGCCACTCGAGTCCCGCACCTCGTCCTTTAACCGCGCGCGGGAGGTCGGATGTCGAAGAAGCGCTACTGTGCTGGCCATGCCGCCATCACGCGCCCAGGTCGGCAGCACCTGGACCCACGCGCCGCCGCCGCGCGTGAAGATGGTCAGGTCGAACGTCACCTGCACGCCCCGACCGCGTGCTCCTTCGATCATCTCCAGGTACCGCTCCGGCTCGTCGAGCGGATCCGTCGAGCGCGGATACAGGTGCGACACGTTCAGATCGACGCCCGAGCGCTCCGCGGTCTCGATCGCCTCCGCCAGCACCTCGCGCACCGGCGGCGAGCCGTATCGCATGTGGGTGTGGTACGGCTTGCCTTCCTCGGCCGCGACGCGTGCTAACGCCACAAGCTCGTCGAGATCGGCGAACAAGCCGGGTGCGTATGACAGCCCGGTCGAGAATCCGCGCGCTCCCTCGCGCAGTCCCTCGCGCAGCAGTGTTCGCATCTGCTCCAGCTGGGGCGCGCTTGGCGCCACATTGGCGCCGCCCATGACGAACCGCCGCAGGGTGTTGTGGCCCACCAGGGTCGCCACGTTGGTCGCTGGACTGAGCCGATCGATGGCTTCGCGGTACCCGGCAATGGTGTTCCAGGTCCACTCGACGTCAGGGAAGGCGAAGATCGGTTCTTCGTCGATCATGGTGCGCAGCGTGGTGCCCGAAACCGGCGCCGCCGAGAAGCCGCACAGCCCGACGAGTTGGGTGGTGACGCCCTGCGCAATGGCACTGATGCAGCCTGGGTCCGAGACCAGCGAGACGTCCGAATGGGTGTGCAGGTCGACGATGCCGGGCATGATCGCCAGCCCTGTCGCGTCGACCTCCTCCACGTTCGCGTCGATGGGTAAGCTCGTCCCGACCGCGCCGATGCGATCGCCCGCCACCGCGACGTCGGCGATGTATGGGCTGGTTCCTGTGCCGTCGTAGAGCCGCGCGTTGCGAATGACCACGTTTAGCATGGTTCGAAATGCAGCCTTTGCCCATTGTGGAGCCCGCGCCAGCTTCTGTCCCCATGCGCGGCGGGGACGCACTCGCCGCACAGCTGGTGCGCGAGGGCGTGCGCCATGTCTTCGGCGTGCCAGGTGTTCAACTCGACTTCGCTGTCGACGGCCTGGCCAGGGTCGCCGATCACATTTCTTACGTGAACACGCGTCACGAACAGGCAGCGGCATACATGGCGGACGGTTACGCGCGCACGACGGGCGACGTTGGCGTGTGTATGGTCGTGCCCGGGCCTGGTCTGCTCAACGCGGGCGCCGGGCTCGCGACCGCGTACGCGTGCTCGTCACGCGTGCTGTGCATCGTGGGCGATATTCCCTCGCCTGCCATCGGTCGCGGACTCGGCCTGCTGCACGAGATCCCTGACCAGTCGCTGGTGCTGCGTTCGCTTACCAGGTGGTCAGCCCGAGCAACCGAGCCAGCCGATGTGCCACGACTCGTGCGTGAGGCGATCCATCAGCTGCGTACGGGCATTCCTGGACCCGTGGGCCTGGAGCTGCCACCTGACGTGCTGCAGGCGAGCGGCGAAGTCGCCCTGCTGCCTCCCACGGACGACGATGTCTGTGCTGACTTGGACGCGGAGCTGGTGCGGAAGGCGATCGACTTGTTGGCGCAGTCGGCACACCCGGCTGTCTACGCTGGTGGTGGCGTCGTTGCAGCTGGCGCCAGCGCGGTCTTGCAGCAGCTGGCCGAGCGACTCACGGCTCCCGTCGTCATGAGCCTGAACGGACGGGGAGCGCTGGACGATCGGCATCCGCTGGCGCTGACGTCGGTCGCCGGTCGCGAGGCGCTGGCCCGCGCCGACGTGGTGCTCGCCGTCGGCTCCCGCTTCCTGGACGGGCAAGAGCAGGTTGCGCTCAGGCCCGACACCCGGCTCATCCTGCTCAACATCGAGCCGCGTCACCTGGGTGAGCCGCGGGCGCCAACGCTGGCGCTGCACGGCGATGCCTCTCGCGGACTGACGATGCTGTGCGAAGGGCTCACCAATGTCACCGCGAGCTCCTGGCAGCCCGCGGAGCTCCAATCGCTGCGAGCGTGGGCCAACCAACTGCTGATGCAGGTCGAACCTCAGTATTCATGGGTGCGCGCGTTGCGAGCGGCGCTACCAGAGGATGGCATCCTGGTCAACGAGTTCACCCAGGTTGGTTACATGGCAATGGTCGCATTTCCTGTGTATGGGCCGCGCACCTACGTGGGGCCTGGCTATCAGGGCACGCTCGGGTATGGGTTCCCTACCGCTCTCGGGGTCAGGGTGGCCCATCCGCATCGGACCGTGCTGTCCATCACTGGCGACGGCGGGTTCGGGTTTGGCCTGGCCGAGCTCGCCACCGCGCGCAAACACGGCATCGGATTGGTCACGGTGGTATTCAACGACGACGCGTATGGCAACGTGCGTCGGACGCAGCTCGAGCAATTCGATAGTCGCGTGATCGGCAGCGAGCTGACGAATCCAGACTTCGTGCGGCTAGCCGAGAGCTACGGAGTGAATAGCGCGCGGGCGACAACGCCAGCTGAGCTGGAGGGCTTGCTGCGCGAAACTTTCTCCGGCGGGAGCGAGCCGGTTGTGATCGAAGTACCCGTCGGCCCGATGCCAAATCCGTTCCGCACGTTGCGCCAGGCGCGTTATCCACGTACGGCAAACCCGTACCCATTGCATCAGGGCGGCGAAGGGGGCCGTGTTCGTCGCTCAAACCGAAGTCCATCCTAAGGATGAGGAGAAGACAACTTAGTGGTGCTCGGTCGAGAAGGCGGCACCGCCAGTCAGCCCGGCGTCGTGGTGGTTGGCTGAGCTGTCGACGGCCAGTGCGCCTACCCCGTCGTCGAAGTACCAGTTGGCGACAAGTCCGAGTTGAGTGTCGGTCAGTTGCGTCTTGTAATTCGCGGCGATGTCCAGGGGAGAGCGCACGACGTTCCAGATACGCACGTCGTCGAGTTGACCACGGAGGTACTTGCCCGCCCCAGCGCTATTGCGACCAATCTCGACCGGCAGGCGGTTGCCCTTGCTAAGCGAGCCCAGTCGACCATGCGCGACCTCTAGCCCATCGAGAGACAGGGTCAGCATGCGCGTTTTGGCCGCAAATGAAGCGGCAACGTGGTGCCACGTTTTCGGGTTCGATGCGTCCGGCGTACAGGTCGTAGGCGATGGTCTGGTCCGTCCAGTTGAACCGCAGCCCCGCTACCAGACGCTTGTACCCGAGCGACAAGAAGTAGGGCGCCTCGGCGTTCGTTGCGCGGTCGCCCTTGTTGAGCAGGTTGACATAGTCGTGGTTGAAGCCACTGGGATCCTCATCCTTGAACCACGCTTCGACGGTCCAGTCGCCGGTCAGGTTCAGGTCGCGCGCATCTGCTGCTTCCGCATAACCGGTGCTGCCGTCCAACTTGATCGAACTCGAAGGCGTTAGCGGCGGCTTGGACGTGGCGGCGGCGGTGCGGAACGCGAAGTCTGGCGCAGTGGTCGGGTTGCCAGCCACATCGGCGCCGTGGACCCGGACGTGGTAGAGCGTATCGCTCTGTAGGCCGTGATGTGCACCGACTGACTCGTGACGAGCGTCTTTTGAGGTGTGGTGCTCGTGCCGTAGAGGGTAGTAGGCCCGTAATCCACAGACGAGTCCGCTGGTTCGTTCGTCGTCCAGGCAATCGTGGCAGAGACGCTAGTGATGGCAGTGGCTTGAATGCCCTGAGTCAGCGGTGCCGATGAATCGACATTAACAAAGATCGTTGTGGCCGCTTCGGAGCCTCCGGCCTGGTTGGTCGAGAAGTAGGTGACGGCGTAGCTTCCGTCGGTGAACGTCACCGGAGCGGTGTACACAGTCACTGGACCACCATTGATGGAATACACGGTGATGACGCCCGGGTCGGTGGCGACTGTGGTCGCGGCCAGGGTCAATTGGACCGGCGCACCGTCCCTATACCAGCCGTTGGTTCCGAGGGTGCCGCTCACATGGGCGTTCGTCGTCGACAAACCGGTGGCCGGCGGCCGGACGACTATGTTGTCGTGGGCCTGGTAGTCGTTCGCGGTCGCGGTGACCAGGTGCGGCCCAGGACCGGTGTTGGTCACATCGACCGTTGCCATACCGGAGGCACCGGTGAGCGCGCGATCGGCGCTGAGGTGGGCCGACCCCGCACCGAACACCTTGAAATCGACTGCCTGTCCTGACATGGGGCGCCCGTTCGCGTCCGCCAGCAGGGCTGAAATAGAGAATGGACTGTTGGCGCCCGGAGCGGGCGCGGACGAGGTGACGGTCAGGGACATCGGGGCCGGCGCCTGCCAGCTGACTGGCAGTCCAGTGATGCCGCGCCCGAATAAGCAACATACGTCCGAGTGCCCATGCCGGTGACTGTAAAGGTGGCCAAGCCGGACGAGTCGCTCGGGACCACGACGACCGTGACGCCATCGGACAGGCCAACCGCCGCGTGGGACACGGGCCGGTTGGCGGCATCCACCGCCCGGGCCACGATCGTGGTCGGCAAAGTGTTGAGCGCACTGTCCGTCTGGGTCGCGTGTATGCTGGCCACACCGTTTGCCTGAGCCAGAATGGCGGCTCGACCAACAACGACCGGGTAGCCACTCGAAGTCAACAGCATCACCGGGCCCGTCGTGGCCACGGCCGGCACGTTCAGGGATATCAACGAGTCGGTCCAACTCGTCACCGAAGCACTGACGAGACCGTCTGGCCCGCTGAACTGCACCTGCCCGGGTGCGCCGCCGAACCCCGCGCCAGAGATGGTGGTGGTGTGTCCAGGCGAGAGTGCCGATTCTGCCAGACGTCCGCTGGTGACGATGCGGGTATTGGCGGGCGAAGCCGACGTGGCACCGGCTGGTGCTGCCGAGAGACGTGCAGGTGAGCTTCGTGTTGCCCGCGCTGCCTCGGGCACCGTCGCCAGGTTGGATGGGGAGCGACTTCGGCGCGGCAAGTTCGACATTCAGCCACGTGCGTCGCTACGCGGCAGCCCAGCGCTCGCCGAGAGCCGTTAGGGGCGCACAAGCGACCGCTTCCGATCAGGCGAGAGATTCTTTTGCGCTCGCGCGGTTCTCCTGCCGCCGATCCGTGTGGCCTCGTGGCCGGCGGTAGCGGCCTCGCTGCCCCACGGTTTTCTGCTGTTCGGCGGCAAAAATGGCGGCAAATCCTGACGGCACCTGGATGCTTCGGGGCGAAAGCTGTGGCGGCCGGCCAGTTGACTAAGAGTCTACTGGTAGGGAGTCTGCCGGCGTCCGCAGGGCGCTGCCGTAATCTCAAAGCCGCACCGCCTGCGACCATTATGTCCGCCGCTGTTTGCCAAGTTCCGCCGGCGTGGCTGTCAACTTGGCTGTCGCAGGCAGAAACATTCGTGCTCGTGTTGACGAGCCGGTGCGTGGAAGTACGGGGCGTGGCGCGCGGACGCAGTTTGTAGCGTGTGGGGCGGCTAGACCTCTGGTTGTTCCACGCCGCTGCTCGTGGTGCCACCGTTCTCAACGGTCTTACAGCAAGGTTCTCGGCGTCACGAGTAGCCTCGCCGTATGGCCGGTCGAACCGGGGCGCAGTGCGAAGAACGTCGTCGGCTGCGAGCGGCTTTCTCGGCGATCGAAAGCGCCTCTGTGAATTGGCTGTCGCAGTGTTGGTTATCCTGAGTTCGTAATGGCAGGAGTGGGAGCCGACCCAGTTCCTCTTCGGGAGGCGGTTGCTCGGTGGCGCGCAGAAACAGGGTTCATAAACGCATTTGATTGGTACCGGCAAAGTGCCCACGACTGGGCCATGTCTCACTCGGCGGTACCGAGATTCGCGCTTTCAAGCGCGGGCGCAGCTGGTTCGTCGATTCAGGCGAACTGGCCATTGCCTTAGCGAACTACAGCTCTGAGGTCGACCGTCGCCACCAGATGACGAAGGATCTGGAACAGGGTTTAGTCCATGGCCAGCTAGGGGACGTTATCCACACCGACTGGGGCGGTTACAAGATCTATGGCGGATTCCGCTTTGAGTGGTCCGATATGGCAAGGGCTCAACAGCTCTCTGACGGCAGTTGGTACTGCAATCCCTGTAATCAACCCGCTCGCACTGAGCACGACGCGGAGGAATGCCATCGTTGTCGGGACTGGACCCCCTGCGGACGTGACTGCCGGCTTAGTCGCGTCTCTTGCCCCGGATGCGGAGCGAGTTTGTCGACGGGTTTCACGCGATGACGATAACTGCACGGTGGGAGCCACTCGCACCCTACTCAAGCCAGGCCTCAACAGACGCGGACGTGGTCGAATTCTGCCGTATGGCCGCCGCGAACATACGCAACGACGCGCCCTAGAGCGGGGCATGGAGATAATCGTCTTGGGGCATCTGAGACGCGTCGACTCATTCTTGGTTCGGCCGGCGCGGCCTCGCAAAGATTCGTGGGCCGGATACGGAATTGGTTTCAACCAACTTGATTTCGCAGCGC
>Ga0137368_10008564_pt1 | contig 10541 bp, 13 predicted proteins | sample SagtaG_13_FD_104917 | JGI IMG/M metagenome (GOLD analysis project Ga0137368, IMG submission 104917) | Vadose zone soil microbial communities from Sagehorn Ranch, Mendocino, California, USA - Sage1_L_100_16 metaG | ecosystem: Environmental > Terrestrial > Soil > Vadose zone | place: USA...
CCGCAGCCGCTTTCCCCCACGATGCCGAGGGTGGTCCCCGGATAGAGGTCGAAGCTCACGCCGTCGACCGCCTTCACGGTGCCTTCGTCCTGCATGAAGTAGGTCTTCAGATCACGGACAGACAGGAGCGTCGGCCGGATCTCAGCGGCCATAAGGGTCCGCGGCGTCGCGGAGACCGTCACCAAGGAAATTGAACGCCATGACCACGACGATGACGGGCACCGCGGGAAGCATCAGCCACGGCGAGATGGCCACCGTCTGTACGTTCTGGGCCTGCTGCAGCAGGACTCCCCAGCTCATGGCCGGCGGGCGCAGGCCCAGGCCGAGAAAGCTCAGGGCAGTCTCACTGACGATCATGGCGGGCAGCGCGAGGGTGGTGGCCGCGATGATATGGCTCATGAACGACGGGACCATGTGCACGAAGATGGTCCGCATCTGGCTGCATCCCACCAGCCGCGCGGACACGACGAAGTCCTCCTCCCGCAGGGAAAGGAAGCGTCCGCGGACAACCCGGGCCAGCTCGGTCCAGGCGAGCAGGGAGATGATGATGGTGATGGCGAAATACACTTGAAGGATGGACCAGTCCCGGGGAAGCGCCGCCGCCAGGCCCATCCACAGCGGGATGGTGGGGATCGAGCGGAGGATCTCGATGATCCGCTGGATGAGCGTATCGGCGATCCCCCCGTAGAAGCCCGAGAGCCCGCCGAGGATCACGCCCAGGACGAGGCTCATGGTCACGCCGACGAGCCCGATGGTGAGCGAGATGCGCGTGCCGTACATGAGCCGTGACCAGAGATCCCGTCCCTGCACGTCCGTGCCCAGCAGGAAAACCGTCTTGGCGGCGTCGCGCCCCCCGTCGACGCCGATCAGGTGCCGAGTCGTCGGGATCAGGCCGAGGAACCGGTACTCGAAGCCCTTGGCGAAGAACCGGACGGGAATCTTCTCGCTCGGGTCCGGGCGATAGACGCGCTTGAAGCTCTGGAGGTCTCGGGCTCCCTTGACTGCGTAGACGTAGGGGCCGAAGCGCCAGCCGTCGAAGAGGTGGACGCGCTGCGGCGGCATGAGCGAGCGCTGCGCCTCGGAGGCGTTGGGGTCGGCGTACGCGAGGAAATCCGCGCCCACCACGACCAGGTAGAAACCGATGACGACGAGCGCGCTCGCCACCGCCACCCTGTGCTTGCAGAACCTCCACCACATGAGCTGCCATTGCGAGGCCACGAAGACGCGCTGTTTGTTCAGGTCGGGCGCGCCCGCCCCGGGCAGGGAAGCGCTCGTGGGACCGAGCGCCACGTCGGGCGTGGCCATCATGTCTCCTCGAGCCGGATGCGCGGGTCGACCCACACGAGCAGGATGTCCGAGACCAGGGTGCCGATCACCGTCATGACCCCCAGCAGGAGCACGATAGTGCCCGCGAGGAACATGTCCTGGGCGATGAGGGCCTTGAGGAGGAGCGGTCCCACCGTGGGCAGTCCCAGCACCAGAGATACGATGATGCTCCCCGACACGATGTACGGCAGAGTGTAACCGATGGTGCTCGCGAAGGGGTTGAGGGCCAGCCGCACCGGATACTTCAAGATCAAGTCGATCTCGGTGAGGCCCTTGGAGCGCGCCGTCACCACGTAGGGCTTTCGCAGCTCGTCCAGCAGATTGGCCCGCATGATCCGGATCTGCTGTGCGGTGCCCGCGAGGCCCAGGATGAGCGCGGGGATGGGCAGGTGCTTGAGCAGGTCCCAGACCCGGGCCATGCTCCACGGCGCATCCTGGAGCTCCGGCGAGAACAGGCCGCCGATATGGGCGTTGAACAGGGTGAAGCCCAGGTAGAGCAGCACCAGCGCGAGGAGGAAGTTCGGGACGGCGAGGCCGATGAAGCCCACGAAGGTGCCGACGTAGTCGCCCACCGAATATTGCCGGACCGCCGAATAGATTCCGATGGGCAGGGCGAGCACCCAGGTGAGGAACAAGGAGGCGACGGAGACGACCACCGTCAGCCAGAAGCGCTCGCCGATCACCTCGGTGACCGGACGCCGCCATTCCATGGACATGCCGAAGTTGCCCTGAGCGATGAGCCGCATCCACTTCAGGTACTGGACGTAGATCGGCTGCCCCAAGCCGTACTGGATCCGGAGGTTCTGCGCCTCCTCGTCGGTAACCACGCTGCCCATGGAGGCCATCTGGGCGATGTAGGAGGTGACGTAGTCGCCCGGCGGCAGCTGGATGATGACGAAGGAGAGGACGGAGATCGCCCACACGGTGAAGACAGCGAGGAGGGCGCGACGGCCGATATACGCGAGCATGACGGGCCTGGGTCAGCGCCGCCCCTCACCCTGCCCTCTCCCCAGCGGGGAGAGGGTTGGACGAGGGGCGACGGTGCCCCGGACGCCTCCCGAGCCTACTTCTTCCAGAAGAATGTCACGGGCCGGGAAATCGTCGGGGTCTTGCCGTCCGGGCTGTTGTATTGGCGCGACGGAATATTGCCCATGTTCGTCTTCACCACGCGCACGCCCATGGAGGCCGGGCCCATGCCGATCACGCCGATGATGTAGACCTCCTCGGCGGCGATCTTCCAGACCTCCTTGCCCAGCTCTATCCGCTCCTTCTCCGGCACCCCGTACGCCCGCTTGAACTTCTCCATCAGCTCCTTCATGCGCGCGGGAGGCTCCTTCCCCTGCGTGCCCGCGGACTGGAACCACTTCGCGTAGAGCGGCCCCGAGGAGGCGACGGTGGCGATCTCGAAGGGGAAGACGTGGAGCGGGAAGGTGAAGAGGTGCTCGCTGCCGTCGTTGTTCCACGCCCCGAGCTGCTGCTCGTTGGCCGCGGTGCGCTTGAGGGCCAGGCTCCGCTCCACCTCCTGCACGGTGAGGTCGATGCCGATCTTCTTCCACTGCTCCCGGATCATCTCCGCGATCTGCGTGAACTGCAGGAACTGGCCCCCCAGCGTCATGATCTCGATGCGCAGGCGCCCCTTGCCGTCGGAGCGGAGCCGATAGCCGTCGCCGTCTTTCTTGGCGAGGCCGGCCTTGTCCAGCATCTCGTTGGCCTTCTTGACGTCGAGGGTGGCCCAGAGTTTCCGGTACTGCGGCCCCGGGTTGTACTTGTTGCTGTCGGCGGGCACCACCGAGCCCGGCGTGCCCGTCCCCAGCCAGAAGGTCTCGTTGATCTGGTCCCGGTCGATCCCGAGCGACAGGGCGCGCCGGAAGTCGGCCGTGTTCATCCACTTCGCGATCTCCGGATCGGCCTCGTAGCTCAGATTGAACTTGATGATCATGTCGCCGCCATAGTCGCCGGGGTCGAGGTAGAGCTTGTAGCCGCCCTTCTGCTGGTTCTCGATGAACACCGGCACCTTGGCGAGATCGAGGTGCCGGGCCTGGAAGTCGTACTCGCCCGCGATCGCGCGCAGGTTGACGACTTCGAGATTCTCGCCGAGGGTCAGCACCACCCGGTCGATGTAGGGCAACTGGTTGCCCGCCGTGTCCACGAAGACGCTGTAGGGATTCCGCTCCAGCGTCCACGTGGCCGTGTTGATGGGCGTCACGGTTTTCCACGGGCTCAGGACCGGCAGCTCCGGATTGAGCGACCAGTCGTTCTTGAACAGGAACATCCGGACCCAGCTGTCGAACTTCGCTTCCTTGAATTTCTTGTCCACTTCGGCCTGCCCGGCGTACTTCGGGTGGAACTGCTTCAGGTAGTGCGCCGGCGCATAGGCGCCCAGGCCGAGCGCCCCCCGCCAGGCCTGGCCGCCGACGTCAGTGGAGCCCGCCAGCATGTCGGGGAACATGTAGTACGGCTCGGGGAACTTGAACTTCACCGTGTAGGTGTCGACCTTCTCGACCACACCCTGCTTGCCGTTGATGGCCATGGCCGCGGAGGGGGTGGGGACGAGGTCCTTGTTCCGGTAGATGTCCTCGAACCAGAAGACGATGTCGTCCGCGGTGAACGGCTTGCCGTCGCTCCACTTCATCCCGCGGCGCAGGTGGAGGACGAGGGTGCGCCCGCCGTCCTGCATCTCGTAGCCTTTAGCGATGTTGGGCGTGACCTTGTCGCCCGTGTAGTCCCAGAAGAGCAGGTGGTCGGGCCCGGAGCAGCACCGGTAGCCGTTCCAGAAGTCGGCCGGGCCCGTGAACCCTCCGCGCCACGTGCCGCCGTACTTGCCGATCTCGTTGAGGGGCTTGATGACCAGCGGATCCTGCCCCACGCGCTCCGCCACCGGTGGGAGCTTGCCCGCCCTGACCATCTCGGCGAGCTGCGGGGCCTCCTTGAGCTGTTTGGGTTGCTTGGCAGGGTCGGTGACGACCTCCGGCCCCTCGAGCTTGCCGATGAGGGCGCTCTTGCTCATCTGAGCGAGGGCCCCGGCGGCGACCATGATGCTGAGCGCCCCCACCACGAGGGCGATGGTGAAACGGGACCGGAGCATGCGTGCCCGCGGCGTATGGCTACCTTCGGTCATGACGTGTCCCCCTTGACGCGTGTCCGATGATCATGCGTGCTGCCCGCGGCGCTCCTGCCCCCGGCCTGGCCAGCACGCCCCACCTGCGGGCTCTTCCAAGTATGTTGGGGGATACTGCGCCGGGCGCCCGCCCGCCGTCAAGCGGCTCTCAATAGTGCGCATCAGGGTCTGGCGCGGCCGATCCGCTCGAGGAGAACGGTATATACTGCCGCTGCCGCATCACGGTCCTACCCAGAGGAGGCGGTGTGATGACCCGACCCCACGTACTCATCGCCAGGGCCGCGGGCGTCGCGGCCGTCGTCACCCTCGCGCTCGTCGCGTTCCTGCTCGCCGCGGACCCATCGTCGCCTCGGGCGGCCGGCGCACCGATGCTCCGCGAGGGCAGGCACGAGGGCGCCGACTTCCTGATCGGCGTGCCGGCCCAGTGGAACGGCGGCCTGGTCATGTTCGCGCACGGCTACGAGGGCGAGAGCTCGGGGCGCGGCGGCGTGCGGGCGGACCCGTCCGGCGGCTACCTCACGGAGCGCGGCTACGCCTGGGCTGCCTCCGGCTACCGCAGCATGGGCTACCGGCCGGACTGGTTCATGGCCGACACGCTCGCGTTGCGTGAGCACTTCATCAGGGAGTTCGGCCGGCCGCGCTGGACGATCATCCACGAGCAGTCGATGGGCGGCCACGTTGCCATCGCGTTGCTGGAGCTTCGCCCCGAGGTCTATCAGGGCGGGCTGATCGAGTGCGGCAACGTCGATGGTGTCGGGCTCGTCGACTGGCTCTACGCCTACACCGCGGCCGCCGACTATCTGTCCGGCGTCCGCCTGCTGGATACCCCGCGCCCCGGCTTCGACGGGCTGGTCAACGGCACGTGAATCGGGCTCATGGGCATGCCGGGGGACTACACCGAGCGGGGCCGGCGCTTCGACAGCGTCGTGAAGCACCTCGCGGGGGGCGACCTTCCCCTCCGTCTCGAAGGGCTGAAGGCGCGCTACCTGCTGAACCTCAACTCGCGCGACCCGGGACCGCTGCGGGCACAGGAATTCGCCCGCCACGCCGACACCCGCCACATCCGCTACGCGATCGATCCGGGCCTCGGACTGGACGACGCGACGCTCAATCGCGAGATCCGCCGCGTCACGCCCGCGCCGGGCGCGCGCTCACGCGAGACGAATCCGGTGTTTGCCGAGCTGACCGGGGAGATTCGCGTCCCCGTGATGACGATCCACGAGACGGCTGACTTCCGCGTCCCCTTCCGCCTCCAGCAGGACTACCGCCGCCGCGCGCTGGCGGCCGGCACCGGGCACCTGCTCGTGCAGCGCGCAGTGCGCTGGGCGGGGCATTGCTCCTTCGACGGTGTCGTGCGCGAGCGCGCGTTCGACGACCTGATCGCGTGGATGGAGCGTGGGGTGGTGCCGGCGGGCGACGACGTCCTCGGCGACGTCGGCAAGCTCGGTCTGCGCTGGACGCCGGCGCTGCATCCGGACGACCCGGCGCGCCGGCCTTGATGGTGGCGGAATTCAAGGCGATCAACCCCGACTACATCATTCCCATGCACTGCACCGGTTTGAACACCATCATCGCCGTGCACCAGGCCATGCCGGCGAAGCTCGTGATGCCGTCGACGGGCACGCGCGTGATCTTTGGCGCCTGATCGCCTCCTACCGGCCAGACGCGGACGTGAAGGTCAGCTCCGGCATGTCGTTGTTCGGGCGATTGACGCGCCCGGTAGCTCACCGTACACTGCGCTTCGCCATGAGTCCCACCTCCGGGCCGCGCGAAGGCACCCTGTCTCCGCGCGGCTTCCGGCTCCACTACGTCGAGTGGGGAGACGCGAAGGCCCCGCCGCTGGTGCTCCTCCACGGCATCACCGGGCATGCTCGTACCTGGGACACGCTGGCGTCGGCCCTCGCGGATACGTGGCACGTGCTCACGCTGGATCAGCGCGGCCACGGCGACTCCGATCCCGCGCCTGACGGCGACTACGGCGTGGGGGCGATGGCGGACGATCTCGGCGCCTTCGCGGACGCGCTGGGGCTCCCCACGTTCGCCCTGCTCGGCCTGTCCATGGGCGGGCGCGTGGCCATGGGATTCGCCGGCGCGCATCCACAGCGCGTCCAGCGTCTCGTCATCGTGGACATCGCCCCCGAGATCCATCCCCCCGGCATGGCCCGCATCCGGTCCATGATCGCCAACGCCCCCGAGGCCATCGAGTCGGAAGAGTGGGCGGTGGAGACCGCGATGGCGGCCAACCCGCGCGCCGACGTGGCCGAGCTGCGCCACCGGATCAAGCACGCGCTCCGACGCGAGCCCGACGGAACGCTCACCTGGAAGTACGCGCGCGACGTGCGGGAGATGATGCGGGGAGGCGGCCGCCGCGAGCCGCTCGATCTCTGGGAGCGGCTCACTCGCATCACTTGCCCCACGCTGCTCGTGCGCGGTGCCGAGTCTGACGTGCTCTCGCGGGAGCTGGCCGAGCGGGTGGTCGCGGCCCTGCCCGACGGCCGGATCGTAGAGGTGGCCGAGGCCGGGCATACCGTCCCCGGCGACCGGCCCATGGAGTTCGTCGAGGTAGTGCGGCGCTTCCTCTCGTCCAGCGCGCGCTAGACTGCGCCGCTACCGCTCGTACCCCGCCGCCGCACTCTCTATGCGAGAGACGGCATCGAAGGCCAGCCACTGCGTATTTGGGCTCCTGCGTGGAGCCTAGAACTGCACGGGTGCCGGCGGCATCTTGCCGCTGGCGTAGAGAGCCGGGAGCTCCGGGGAGGCGTTCTCCCAGACCAGGAGCATCGACCGCTTGGGCGAGAAGCCCCGGTGCCGAATGTCGGCGGGCATGGCGGCCACGTCGCCGGCCTTCATGGTGACGCGGGCCCGGACCGCGCCGGTGTCCCGGTCCTCCACTTCCCACTGGATCTCGTCGGAGAGCTGCACGAACCACTCCACCCGATCGTTGCCGTGGATGATCGGCAGGATGTACTCCTCCGTGGTCGGGCAGTAGAGGCTGTTCTTGCACACCGACACCACCGAGGGGTTCCACGTCACGTCGGAGCGCGAGAGATAAGCGAAGAGGTTCACCGACACGACCTCGTGCTCGAAGCCGGGCTCCGCGTGCACTTCGGGGGCGTCCTGCGGCACGTCGGTGAAGTGACGGTTGATCGGGAAGCCGTTGTCGTCGGTGCGGACCGGCTCGTCTCCGGGGGCCCCGATCATGCGCTTGGCCGTCACGCGGTGCCGCGTGATCGCGCGCTTGTTGCTCCCGTTCTTGGGCCCGAACGCGCTGCCTGTCTCCTCCGGGGACGCGAAGGGATCGAACGTCGCGTTGGTCCAGTCGGCGAGGATCGCCTCGAAGAGCCGGCTGATCGCATCGGTCTTGAAGTTCTCCGTATAGTCCAGCCCAGCCTGCCGGTACTGGGCATTGAAGCGGCCCGCGAAGAGGTCCACGGTGCCGTAGTGGTTCACCGTCCCGATGACGGTATCGAAGTTGACGATACCGTAGAAGAATCCCCACGCGACGTCACGCTGGATCGCGCGGAGAAACGCGTCCACCGCGAGCATGTGCGTGCCGTTGGGCCAGCGGATGTGGACGAAGTATTCGTCCCGGCTGAACGCGAACTTGCCCAGGGTGAACTCCCGGTACCCGTGCTGATTGGGCTCGATGCTTCCGAGCTCGGGAAGCGTATCGGTCGTCATGGCGTCATCCTCCCTGTGCGTGCTCAGGCCTGGGGCCGGGGCGAGGTCTGGCAGATCTGGGCCCAGCGCTCCACCGTGTCGCGTCCGGCCAGCGTCTGGAGCAGGATGACGCTCGGGTGGCCGGCGTGGAACTGATACGCCGCGCCGGCGGGCAGCAGGGTCATGTGGCCGCGCCGGGCCCGCACGTGTCCCATCTTCTTTCCGGGGGGCGTGGCGGCCAGAGGAATCGAGCCCTGGCTGCCCGACGGCACCAGGGACGGATCGTCGGGCTTGAGAAGTCGGACCTCGACCTCGCCGTCCATGACGAGGGCGAACTCGTCCTGTGCGGCCACCCGCCATCCGGAGGTGCCCTCGGCCCGTATGGCCTCGATCACGTACTCGATGTTCTTGCCGACCGCGACCTTCTCGTAGGGCTTGGCCTTCGAGGCGACCTCGAACACGTTGGAGAAAACGTAGTTCCGGGGATCGTCCTTTATGACCTCGACGCCCCCCTTCTCAAAGTGCTGAAGCGAGCCGAAACGGGTAACCTGTGGCGCCATTGCCGGTTTCCTTTTTACGACCCTCCCGACATCCCCGACCGAGCTGCCGGGAGAGCCGGCCCAGCTCTGCCTGATCCGCCAGAGAGAGCGCGCGCATCTCGCGCACGACGTGCCGCGCGTGGCGAGGGAAGATCCCGCCGATCAATCGGCGGCCCTTGTCCGTGAGCGTGACTGTGATGAACCGCCGATCGTCGGGCCGCCGCGTCCGGCGCACGAGTCCCCGCCGGGCAAGATGGCCGACCACGATGGTGGTGTTGCCGCCGCTGCGGAGCAGCTTGTGGCCGAGATCCCGCTGACAGAGGCGCCCCAGATGCAGCAGAGCCTCCAGGGCGCCGAACTGTCCGACGGTGAGATCGGCCGCCCGCATCAGCGGCTGGAGGCGCGCCGTCACCGACTCGGCGGCGCGCATCAGCTTGAAGGCGTCGAGGGCCGTCTGCTCCTGGGCGTTGTCTCGGTAGTGGGTAGGCATAGTTCGAACTTGAACTGTTCTCTTAGTACGCGGACCGGGTCTTGTCAAGCTCGGGCATCCCTCTCCCGAGCACCATCGCCAATGCGCTGATCCTGATGGCAATGGGCTTGCTACCGCTTGGATCGTGGTGCGCATACAGCCTATGCCTTTAATCCGCGGGCTGCCTTGCCTCGTGCCAGTTGGCCCCCGCCACCGACCGAGGGTGAGGCCAAGGGTTCCCACGCCGAAGGCCAGCGACCTGTTGGCCTGCAGTGATCGAGGGCCCGGCGCAACCGCTGAAATCAATCGCTGAGGCCTGGCGCGGGCGGTTGAGGATTTCAGCCCCTTCCCGTGCGCGCGGTATCTTCCCACGAGAGCGTAGAATCTACCGATCGTCCAAACGACTAAGTCGCCGCGGAACCGGCTCCATACTCTCGTTGTTTTGACCGAGCAAATACGCTGAACCCGACAAAGGAGACCCTCATGGAACAGATCGGACAGATCGACAAGCCCGGCGCGCTCACCCGGACACTTTTCCACATCGGAGAGCGGATGTTCGGTCAGGTGCCAACTCCCGAGCGACTCATGGCTCATCGGCTGCCGCTCCTGCTTGGGCTGGGGGGTCTGTACGGCGCCATCGAGTGGTTCGGGAAGATTGACGCTCAGCTTCGCGCTCTGCTCAACGTCCAGGTGGCCGCGCTCTACAGCGCGTCGTACTGAATGGACATCCGCCACGCCGTCGGCGTGAAGGCGGGTGTCCCGACGAAGAAGCTCGCCGATGTCTTGACGTACGGTGAGAGCCCGCACTTCAGTGAACGGGAGCGGGCCGCGCTCCAATTCTCCGAGCGCATTACCCGCGACGACCTCGAGGTCTCCGAAGCGTGCCTGGGACAGGTACGCGAGCATTTCACAGAGGCAGAGATAGTGGAGCTGACCTTCATCATCGGCTTCCAGACCTTTGCCAGCAAATTTGCGAAGGCCTGGAGGCTCGCGCCACAAGGCTACTCTTCCTGAGCTGCGAATCTGACGCCGCGCCGAGCGCACCCGATATCTGTGTGGTACGGTGAAGGACGTCCATCGGGTGGTGGACGAGGCCCGCGCTCGGCAGCACGCGGCTCAGCATCGAATCTTGGAGGCAAGACTGACAAGGAGGGCCCATGCTCAACCCTGGGGACAAGGCGCCCGATTTCACGGGGCGCGACCACAACGGCAATACCGTGAAGCTGTCGGACTTCAAGGGCAAGACGGTCGTGCTCTGGTTCTACCCAAAAGCCGACACTCCGGGCTGAACGGCGGAGGGTTGCGGGTTCCGCGACCTGAAAGCCGACTACGACCGGAAGAACGCCGTCATTCTCGGTGCGTCCTTCGACAGCGCCGCCGACAACAAGAAGTTCGCCGAGAAGTTCAACTTCAACTTCCCGCTGATCTC
>Ga0137368_10008565_pt1 | contig 10541 bp, 7 predicted proteins | sample SagtaG_13_FD_104917 | JGI IMG/M metagenome (GOLD analysis project Ga0137368, IMG submission 104917) | Vadose zone soil microbial communities from Sagehorn Ranch, Mendocino, California, USA - Sage1_L_100_16 metaG | ecosystem: Environmental > Terrestrial > Soil > Vadose zone | place: USA...
GAGCTCTCGCTCGACGCGGTAATGTTCGGCGATGAATCGCTGGCCGAAGCGGTTCGCAGGACGGCCATCGGCGTCGCCCGCCTTGAGCGGAGCATCCGGCGGAGTCAGAACGTCGGGGTCTTCCGGCGCGGGCGGCGAGCTCAAACGCTGGCTCTCATCGCTGCCTACACAGCTGCGGCACCGGCCGCGTCGGCGCCGACGGCCTCATGCGCGCGAGCCGTCAAGTCAAGCCGCGCCCATTGCCGACGAGCGATCATAAGTGAACCGCACGACCTCCGAATACTTCACTCTCTCCAGACTCCGGAATACGCGCGAGTCCTCGATGTAGTAGGGAATGAAGAGCTTCGACGGATAATCCTTCAGCACTCCGCACTTGTTGAGAAAGCTGTGCACGAACTCCGAGCACATCATTTCGTTCCTGTATGCATCGACCACCTTGAGATGCAGTCTTCGCGGAAGAAGCAGGTGGGAGAGAAAGATGTAGAGGTTCTTGTGCATCTTGAGATAGTTCACTGCCTCGTACTCCTCGAGCGTCGCCTGTACCTTCTCGAACGGGATCTCATCGGAGATGTGCTTGATCCCGAAGTGCGCATCGCCATTGTCGCGGTTGTAGGCGTCGAGCAATCTCTCCATCGGGACGCGTCGAATGCCGTTCCCCCTCGTCAGGTAAGTCGCTTCGGTATGGCCGGAATGAAGCTCGTCGGCGCATTCCATGACGTAGAGATCCCCGTTCTGCCGCGTTACGATCCCGCAGTGTCTGAACTCGGTTTCCGGAAACATCAGCGGCGAGACCACGTCGAGCTCGAGGGCATCGACAAGACCGTTTCTCGTCGTTTTGTGGAACAGGATTATGTCTCCTGTTCTGGCGTTGTCCCTGATCCGCTCGAAGGGGACTATCGGCTGCTTCTTGTATCTGAGCTTTCGTCGCGTCAGCCAGTCCATTTGCTCTAAACAAAAAGTGTATGAACCTAAAGTAACGAATCGGCACGAGTTACTGACTTTCCTGCGCTTCCCGCGACCGGTATACTCATCGATTGGGGGCGCGATATTCGAATCAAAGAGACTATGCCAAGAAACCCGTTCAGGGAGAGTTCGAAACGCAGTACCACGGCCCTGAGCAGGGGACGCATCTTTCCGCCGCCTCCCACATCGAGGCCGGAGGATGCGGTGAGCGCCGACGAATGGGGTTTTGCCGATACCTCATTCACTGTCAATGCCGAGGGGGCGATAACCGTCACCGGCACTCGGTATCCTGGACTGAGTGGCGAGGTGCTGCCCAATCTCCTGCCATGGTTCCGCACCGTCATCGGTATCGATTTTCCCATTGAGGATGAGGACAACGGGAGCTACCCGCCGCAGGTTCCGGGTCCCAGAGCCGCACCCGCATTTCTCGCGGCAATCAACACTGTTCTCGCCGCCGACCAGATCACGACGTTGAGTGAGGTCCGGCTGCGTCACGGTCACGGGCACACCGTTTCTGAGATCAACGCCGTGAAGACGAGCGGCTTCCTCCGGGTGCCCGACTACGTCGTTTACCCGTCCGATGAGACGCAGGTAGCGGGCCTCGTTCGTGCAGCCGGGGAGACGGGCGTAGTTCTAATGCCCTACGGAGGCGGAACCAATGTCACCGAGGCTTTGCGCTGCCTTCCCTGCGAGGAGCGGCCCATTGTCTCAGTGGACATGAGTCGAATGAACCGCATCGAGTGGATCGATCCTGTCAACCGCATGGCGAAGATTCAGGCGGGAGCGACCGGGCGCCTAATCCAGTCGCAGCTGGCCGAGTATGGGCTGACGATGGGGCACGAACCGGACAGCGTCGAGCTGTCGACACTCGGCGGCTGGATCGCCACCAATGCCAGCGGAATGAAGAAAAACCAGTACGGCAACATCGAAGACATCCTCCTCGACGTTACCGTCATATCGGCTGCGGGGAAGCTCGAGCGTGCGCAGGTAGTGCCTCGCGAAAGTATCGGGCTCGATCCGAAGGTCTGGATGATTGGCAGCGAAGGTAGCCTTGGAATTGTCACGACTGCCGTGGTAAAGCTTTTTCCGGTCCCGGAAGAACAGCGATATGGGTCGATCATTTTCAAGACCTTCGAAGAGGGTCTCGCGTTCATGTACGAGCTTGCCCAGGAAGAAAGACCCCCGGCAAGCGTGAGGCTGGTTGATAATCTGCAGTTCCAGTTCGGGCAGGCGCTCAAGCCTGCGGCGCGGGGCGCGCGAAGGATCAAAAGCAAAGTCGAGAAGTGGCTGGTCACCGGACCGCTCGGCTTCGATCCGGAGAAAATGGTTGCCGTCACGCTGGTGTTCGAAGGCACCCGGGACGACGTCGAGCAGCAGGAGAAACGGGTCTACGAGCTTGCCGCACGTCACGCTGGGCGAAAAGGCGGTGTCGAGAACGGCAAGCGGGGCTACATGCTCACTTTCGGCATAGCCTACATTCGTGACTTCGTGCTCCGACATCATATATTGGGAGAGTCGTTCGAGACATCGGTTCCCTGGAGTCAGGCACAGGAGCTGATTGACCGCGTCAAGCGCCGCATCTATGAGGCCCACGATGAGCGAAAGCTGCCCGGTCGCCCCTTCGTCTCTTGCCGCGTCACGCAGCTGTACGAGACAGGCTGCTGTGTCTATTTCTACATGGCTTTTTACTCGAAAGGGGTGAGGGATCCTGTTGGCGACTATCACGAGATCGAGACGGAAGCACGCAAGGAAGTCATCGCAGCCGGCGGGTCAATCTCCCACCACCACGGCGTCGGCAAGCTGCGTCTGCCGTTCGTCAAAGACATCATGTCGCCGGCGATGGTCGACTGGCGAAATCGCATGAAGAAGGCGCTCGATCCGCAGGGAATTTTTGCGGCGCAGCTGCCGTTGGGCGACCATCAGCAAAATCCGCCGCCTCGATGATTAGCGGTAGATCAACCGATGCGCGCGTCCTGCTGACCGGATCCACCGGTTTCGTCGGGAAAGTCGTGCTCGAAGAGTTGATGCGTCGCAGGGAAGAGCTTGGCATCGAGCGTGTCTACCTTCTGATTCGTTCACGCAAACACAAATCGCCGCGAGATCGCTTCGAACAGGATGTGGCGCAATCGCCCTGCTTCTCCCGTCTCAAAGCTGGGTGGCTGGAGCTATGCGAGCCGATTGCAGGAGACATGAAGCACGAGGGCCTCGGAATCTCGCCGGCCGATACGACGCGGCTGCAGGCCGAGCTGACGCACATCCTTCACTGCGCTGCCTCGGTTGATTTTGGATTGCCAATCGCCGATGCGACGGCCATCAACATCACCGGTGCTCTTCGCGTGCTGACGTTCGGGCAGAGCTGCTCCGGCCTCGAGCGGCTTGTGCAAGTATCCACCGCCTACGTAACGCCTTATCCCGGAGAGGGCGTGCCGGTGGAGGAAAAGCTCGTCGATCTTACCTTCGACGCGGAAGAGGTATACGCGACGATCAAGGCCGGCCGGGCCGACGAGAAAGCGCTGCTCGCGCGGACCGGTCACGCCAACACCTATACGTTCACGAAATGTGTGGCCGAAGCGCTGCTCGCCAAGCGTCGTGGCAACACACCTCTGACCGTCGTTCGGCCGAGCGTTGTGTCGGCCTGCCGTCGATACCCGTTTCCGGGATGGATCGACAGCCGCGCCGCATACGCCGGATTTGTCGCGATGCTTGGAGCCGGCCACCTGAAGGTGGTCCGGATGGATCCGAACGCTGTGCTCGACGTCATGCCGTGCGACGATGTCGCAGACCGCATTCTTTCATGCGGCTTCGATCCGGCTCTGCAGTCTCCATTTGTCATACGTCACGCGGTGGCTGGTCTCGCCAACAGCGGCCTTGTCTCGAAGCTTGCGTATTCGCACGAGCGCTACTTCCAGGCGCACCCGCACGAGAAAGAAGCTCGCTGGGCGTACCTCGGTGATTCGGAGGCGTCGTTCCGCTTTCACGAATGGGTGCACCATGACGTCCCGGTGCGTGCCGCCAAGCTCGCCATGCGGCTCATGCGGCAGGAGAAGGCGGAGCGACAGATCGATCGGGTCGCTTACGTCCTCCGGTACTTGAACGAGGCTTTTTATTACTTCGTCCGCCACACGTTCGACTTTCGGACCGCTTTTCCGCCCCTCGAGGGATTCGATCTGGACTCGTATCTCGAATCCGTCTCGCATGGGATCTCTGAACATCTACTGAAGCGCAATCCGCGTGAGGCGCCGCTGCGTATGCACGGCACCGATATCGGCTGGGCCATAAAACAGCCGCATGGAACGGTCACCGCGCGCGCGTTTGCTTATTTCCTTCGAAAAGTACTCCGCGCAGGCGGCGCCGAGATCACGTTCAGCGAGGCGGAAATCAAGGCCGCCATCGGTTATGCGCGGGACGGCGACCTCATCGTCCTCGCGCCGAGCCACCGCAGCTATCTGGATTTCCTGGTGACGTCTCTCCTGTGCTTCGCGCATCCGGGGCTCGGGCTCAGGCTTCCACGTGTCGCGGCGACGGACGACTTCTCGCGCATCCCCTTTGTGGGCCCGATCCTGCGGCGTGCCGGTGCATTCTACATTCGTCGCGGACTGGGCCGCGCCGATCCCGAGCTTACGAGGCAGATAGTCGCATTGGTGGAGGCGGGCCACTCGCTCGAGTTCTACGTCGAAGGCGCGCGCAGCCGCTCGCGCCGTTTCCTGCCGCCCAAACGTGGGATCCTTCGCGCGTTGCAGCAGGCGGGAAGGCCGGCCGTCGTGATGCCACTATCAATCAGCTACGACCGCGTTGCCGAAGAAGAGGGATTCCTGAGGGAACTCGAAGGACACGGTAAGCACAAGGGCGGACTCGGCCCTCTCGCGGCGTGGATCGTGAAGCTGATCCGCGGCCGAGTGAAGCTCGGGCGCATCCACATCAGGGGCGGCGCGCCGCTGCGGCTCGACGCCGACAGTGACATCAAGGCACTTAGCCGCGACATCGTCGCCGAATTACAGCGCCACACCGCGGTAACCACGTTCCACCTGAAGTCTTTCTGCCGTCGTTATCCGGATCTGGGGCTTAGTCCGACGGCGCTTCGTACGGCCATCACAGGGCGCGGCGGGGTGGTGATCGAGAGCAAGCTCAACGGCGACGTCGAGATCCCAGCGCTGCTCGACCGCAGCTTCTCTGGCCAATGGATGCATCTCTTCTACGCCGATGCGCGTGGTCGCGCATCCGGTAATCCGGCCATCGAATCCCACATTCAACGCAACGGGTACTGGTTTCCCGAGGGAAACCGCTTCGACGATCCAGTGACGGATGCGATCCTGGACGCTCTGTTCGAGCCGATTTGCCTCGACTATCAGGCCGTAACGGCCGCGCTCGGTGAGATGCCGGCAGGCGCAGAATTTTCCACACGTGATCTCGTACGCCGTGTTCGCGGTGCTTTTTACCCCGACGTCGAAGGGACGCTGGACGATCTGGTGGACCGCGGCGTTCTTGTCTGCGAAGACGAAAAGTATCGGTGGAAAGACGGACCCTCTAATCTGGGCGACTACCGGAGCGCGTGTGCGTGGGTTCCATCCGCACGCCGCCACCGTATGGTGTCGTGAGTGCAGGCCCACCCACCTATCTGATCACCGGGGCAACCGGTTTCCTCGGACGGCACGTTCTCCAGGCATTGCGGCGAAACGTCCCCGAGGCCAGGGTCGTGGTTCTGGTTCAAGAGGCTGGAGCGTGGGAAAAACAGGCATGGCGGAGCGAAGCAGGCGACGTGGATGTGCTCTCGGGGTCGCTTCTTCGGAGCGAAGACTGGAAGGATGACCCGCGCATCGCCGTACTGAGCGGAATCTTTCATCTCGCCGGCGTCGTGAAACACAGCCGCTCAGGAATCGCGGACATGATCCGCACCAATGTCGACGGCACGACCAGCATGGTCAGGCTCGCTGCTGAAAAACACTCTCGCCTGGTGTTCGCCTCCACCGCTGGAACCGTCGCTTGTTCCGCGAAAGATCCCGGCGCGGATGAGGACGCGCCGTACTGTGCTGATGAGGTTCGCAACTGGCCGTACTACGCCTCGAAGATTCGTGCCGAGACAGAGGCCCGCAATATCGCTGAGGAACTGGGCGTCGAGCTGATCATCTTTCGGCCGCCCGTGCTGCTCGGTCCCGGCGATCATCGATTCCGGTCAACGTCCCACCTGCTGAGGCTCCTTAGCGGCAAGCTCCCGTTCATACTCGATGGGGAAATGCATTTCATCGATGTTCGCGACGCCGCCGATGCGATGGTTCGGGCGATGCTTCATCCAAATCCTAGGCCCATTTACCATCTCGCAGGAACTGTGAGCACGCTCGATGAGTTTTTCCGGATGGCGGCAAAGCAGGCGGGCATCGAGCCGTCCTGGAGGATTCTCCCCACGCGATTCTTGTGGTATCTCGCCAGACTCAACGAGGCAAGCGGAGTACGTCTGCACGTCATCCCCGATCCGGGCGTAATCGAAATGGCGTCGCATCACTGGAACGTGCGCTCGCGCTACGCGGAAACGGACCTTGGCTACACTCGGCGCGCCCCTGAAACGACACTCGCCGACACGGTCGAGTGGATGCGGGCGAATCATCCTGATCTTTCCAGCGGAAACTAGACGGACTTTGTGCTATCCCCGCCGTCGCAGCGCCGCACCGATGGCGGCGGTCCTGTAGACAGCCGTCCCCCACGCCCCGACTGCGATCACCGCAACCGTCGCGCCAAGCAGTGTACCCGGCGCCCAGCCGCTCCGCGACGTCATGAGTGGATCACAGATCGCGCCTAGTCCGAGCAAAACCAGGCGCTCGGCGCGTTGCATGACTCCCCCCGTGTTGCTGACACCGAGAGCTTCGCCGCGGGCGCGCGTATAACTCACGAGCAGCGAGCCGCTCAACGCACCGGCCGTCGCCAGCTCCCATAGCCGCGAGTGAGCGAAGAAAGCCACGAGTCCCAGGAACGTGAACGACTCCGCAAAGCGGTCGAGTGTCGAGTCGGCAAATGCCCCGTACGTGTTGGATAAGCCGCGCGCCCGCGCAACGCGTCCGTCGAAGACGTCGGCCACTCCGCCGAGAAGAATCAGCCAACCGCCCGCGCCGAGCATCTCGAACGTAAACGCAGCGCCGGCAGAGAACGCGAGCACCACGCCGAGATAGTTGAGCGCGTCCGGACTCACGCCAGCCCGCACCATCCCACGCTCCACTGGACCGATGACCCACATCAGCCAGTCCCTGATCCAGCGGCCCAGCAGGATCGTTCGGCTCCGCCGCGCAACGTCCGCATCGATCGTCCGGTGCCGCGAAACGATCGCGAACAGCGGCATGGTCAGGAGCAGCCCACCAACAAGGGCCAGCGCCGCGAAGTCCAACCCCGTCACCTAGCGCCGCGAGCTGATGTAGCGGATGAGCTTCGGCCAGAGCAGCAGCCACGGCCAGCGGCGCTCCTGCGGGGTGAGGTCGATCACCAGTCCGCTCCGTCGGCCAACCTTCTGCCTGAGGTACTCGAGCCAATCGTCGTACAGCCAGATGAGCTTTATCCAGCGCAGCGTCGCCCGCGCTTTGCTTTTTCGGAAATAGGAGTCGATTCGCGCTTTCTCACTGGGGGATGGGGGACGGGTTTGTCGATACTTGTCGTTCTCCCAGCGCAGCACGCCATGCTCCCGGAGATCACCGAGCAGCGCGCCATACATTCCCAGCATCGCCGGCCGCTGGGCCGCCAGCAGCTCGTCGATCCGGTTTTGCGTCTCCGGACGAATCTCACCGGCGTAAGAGGTTGCAAGCAGCGTCCGACAGTATTCCTCGACGTCGAATGCATCGGGCATGTAGGGCGCGCCCCATTCGAACGTCGCTAGTCGCGCAGCGACAATCGCCTCCTCGACCGCTGTTCGGCTGCTCGCGTCGCGGAACCACGCGAGCTGCAGCTGCTGAAACAGGCGCCCTTTTGTGAAGTGGTCGGGGGAATCTGCGGAGCAGGCAATGGCAAGGTCGCGCAGCGTAAGCACCGCGCACTTTGCCGTCTCCCGCTCGACAGCGTCCGGCAAATGCGTCACCGCAACCACGCTCGGCGGAAGAAATCTGGACAGCGTGATCGCCGACCGCGCACTGAAACGAGGATGCACCTTGCCGGCGAAGGACAGGAATGCGGTTTCGTAATCGTCGACGATTACGAAGAAATCGTACGCACTGTCCGGCCGACTGCCGCTCTTGTGGGCGCGCGACCCGTAATGGAGGATCGCGGCGGTGGACCGCCCGAATGTGCCAGTAATGTACCGGATCAGCTCTTGAGCCCGGGGACTGACAGGGGCGTCCAGACCCGTCGTCATTGCGGCGCGCAAGCCGGCGTCAGTTACCATAGGCGACGAAGGATACCGGCACTGCGCTCTCCTGCGCAACCGCCGGGTGCGAGCGTGCGCTGGTTGGCTCGAGGTACACCTGTTACGATTCGAGAGTCCATCAGCAGACCCCACCGGTTCCCCTGACAAGTCACGAAATCATGCCAACATTCCGTTCGTGGGGCGTTGCCCTCTCGATCATCATCGCACCCGCGCTCTCGGCGCAAACGACAGCTCCGGCGCAGTCGGCGGTTCCCATTCCTCCGACGCTCAAGGTCTTCGATCCATCCTTCATCGATAGGTCGGCCAACGCCTGCCACGATTTCTTTGCTTTCGCGAACGGCGGCTGGGTGAAGCGTGACACAATCCCCGCGGCTTTCTCGTCATCCGGCGTCAGCAAGGACATGACCGACCGGAATGAGCTCGTCGTGAGATCGGTGCTCGACGATGCGATGGCGCAGCGTCACTCGAAGCCGGCAAAGAGCACGGTTGCCAAGCTGGGCACATTCTACGCGAGCTGCATGGATTCCGCTCGCGCCGACAAGGATGGGATCAACCCCATCAAGCCGCAGCTCGACAGCATCACGGCCATAAAGTCGCGACCCGAGCTCGTGCGCGAGATCGCCTCTCTCCAGACCGACGGCGTGAACGTCCTCTTCAATTTCTTTCCAGCAGCCGATCCAAAAGACGCTGCGCATTACATCGCCTGGGCGAGTCAGGGCGGATTGGGAATGCCCGACCGGGACTATTACACGAACTCCGATCCCGCATCCGACTCGCTGCGGCGGAAATACGTCGCGCATATCACGAAAACACTGACTCTCGCCGGTGAGCCGCCGGCTGCCGCAGCCGCAGATGCGGCGCGCGTGATGGCGCTGGAAACCGAGCTCGCCAAGGCGTCGATGACGCGACTTCAGCGTCGCGATCCAAACGCTACCTATCACAAGACTCCGGTCGCCGCGCTGAGCGCGCTGGCGCCGGCAATAGACTGGCCGGTCTATTTCCGCACCGTCGGACTTACATCGCCCGTCAGTTTCATCAATGTGTCCCAGCCGGATTTTCTGAAGCGGGCCAGTATCCTGCTGACGACGCTGCCGCTGGACGATTGGCGGGCATATCTGAGATACCATCTCGTGAGCGCTGCTTCGCCGTGGCTGAGCACGCCGTTTGTCGCCGAGGATTTTGCTTACGGCTCGCTCTACAGCGGAACGAAGCAGCTGCTTCCGCGGTGGAAGCGATGCCTCCGCGTGACTGACAGAAAGCTTGGCGAAGCGCTTGGCGAGGCGTACGTGGCGAAGACTTTTTCGCCGGAGGCAAAAGCGCAAGCGAAGCAGGTGATCGACGACATCCGCGCTTCCTTCCGCGACCGGCTCAATAAGCTCATGTGGATGTCCGACTCCACGCGCCGTTACGCGCTCTCCAAGCTGGCGGCCATGAACGAGAAGGTTGGGTATCCGGACACGTGGCGCGACTACAGCGAGCTGCGTGTGGTTGACGGTGCATTCGCGCCGAACGTTTTCAGCGCGAATGCGTTTGAGTGGCAGCGTGTAGCCAACAGACCGGGGAAACCGGTGGACAAGGCGGAATGGGATATGACCGTGCCGACGGTCAACGCCTACTACGATCCTTCGATCAACGAGATGGTTTTTCCTGCGGGTGCACTCGCGCCGCAGACCTTCGACGCCACCGGCGATCTCGCTTCGAACTACGGATCACTCGGCGGGAGCTGGGCGGGACATGAGCTGACGCACGGATTTGATGACGAAGGCCGGCGCTACGATGCAGAGGGGAATCTCCGCGACTGGTGGGCGCCGATGGACTCTGTTCGCTTCACCGGGCAGGCCCAGCTCATCGTCGATCAGTTCAATGGATACATCCAGGTCGACACAATCCACGTCAATGGAAAGCTCACGCTCGGCGAGAATCTCGCCGACTTTGGCGGACTGGTGACTGCGTACGACGCATTGGAGCGTGCGCTGGATCGGACGGGGAAGCGGGAGGTCATCGACGGCTACACCCCCGAACAGCGATTCTTCATTGCGTATGCTCAGTCGTGGCGCAGCCACACCAGGCCCGAGCAGCTTCGGACGCGTGTGAAGACCGACCCGCACGCGCCGGCGGAGTGGCGGACCAACGGCCCCGTGTCGAACATGCCGCAATTTGCCGAAGCGTTTCACTGCAAGCCGGGCGATCCCATGGTGAGACCGCCGGACAAGATTCCGCATATCTGGTAATGACGCCGGCA
>Ga0137368_10008570_pt1 | contig 10539 bp, 8 predicted proteins | sample SagtaG_13_FD_104917 | JGI IMG/M metagenome (GOLD analysis project Ga0137368, IMG submission 104917) | Vadose zone soil microbial communities from Sagehorn Ranch, Mendocino, California, USA - Sage1_L_100_16 metaG | ecosystem: Environmental > Terrestrial > Soil > Vadose zone | place: USA...
CGTCGACGCCATGGAACACATGCGCGACCTGGTGTTGTCCATGCCGTTCAAGCCCGGCCAGACGCCACTACGCGCGGTCCCGAATCTCGAAAAGACCCTCTTCGACTACTACTACCGCGGAACCTACGACGAGTGGTGGGCGCAGGATTGCAACGACTTCAGCGCCCACTTTGCGCGGCACGCGGATATCCCGGGCACGTACAGCGGCGGCTGGTTCGACCCATTCGCGATTGCCACGACCACCTACTTCGCGGCCATGTCGAAGCAAAACTCGGCGCCGCAACGGCTCATCATGGGCCCGTGGACCCACATGGGCTCGCGCAATACGCTCTCGTGGGCGGGCGAGGTCGACTTCGGTCCCGACTCCGTGTGGGGCTTTCCGAAAGTCAATCCGGACCAGGAGCGGTGGTTCGACCGCTGGCTGAAGGGCGTCTCCAACGGGGTCGAGCAGGAGCCGCCAGTGAGGATCTTCGTTATGGGCGGCGGCAATGGCCAGCGGAATGCCGAGGGTCGCCTGAACCACGGTGGGCGCTGGCGCTCGGAGCACGAGTGGCCGCTCGCGCGGACTCAGTACACGCCGTACTACCTCCAGCGTAGCGGGGCGCTCGATACCGAAGCATCCGCGACGGGAGCGCAATCATTCACGTTCGATCCGCAGCACCCGGTGCCGACGGTCGGCGGCGCCGTGACCGCGTTCTTCGAGATGGCGCCGATGCCGCATCTCGATCCGTTCTGGGTCAAGTACATGCCGCCGTGGGTGCGCATGCGCAACATCGTGACCGATGGCCCGGTCGACCAGCGCGAGACACCCGACATCGTGGGTGCCCGGCCGCCCTTTCCGCGCCTGGAAGATCGTCCGGACGTCCTGGTGTTCCGCACCCCGCCGCTCGACCACGACCTCGAAGTCACAGGACCGATCAGCGTGCACCTGTGGATCTCATCCTCGGCGTCCGACACGGACTTCACGGCCAAACTGATCGACGAGTACCCGAACGGCTTCGCCTTGAACCTGGTCGACTCGATTCTGCGCGTGCGCTACCGCGAGGGCTGGGACCACGAAACGCTGATGCAGCCTGGCACCGTCTACCCGGTCACGCTCCAGCTACCGCCCACCAGCAACCTGTTTGCCCGCGGGCATCGTGTTCGTCTCGACATCTCCTCCAGCAATTTTCCCCGGTTCGACGTCAACCCCAACACTGGCGAGCCAGTCGGGCGGCACACGCACACCGAAGTGGCCACCAACACGGTGCACTTCGGCCAGTCGCAAGTCATCCTGCCGGCGATCCCGTGAACCTGTCGCAGCCAACCCACGAAATCCGCGTGCTGTATGACCTGAAAGCGCGCATGCGCGATGACGTCAAGCTCTCCAACGACGTCTTCCTGCCCCGTAAGCCCGGCCGCTACCCGACCATCCTGCTGCGCACGCCATACGAGACGCTGCACGAGCCGCACATCGACTGGGCGGTGTGGTGGGCCAAGCGCGGCTACGCGGTCGTGCTCCAGGATTGCCGCGGCCGTTTCGAGTCCGAGGGCACGTTCTACCCGTATCGAGACGACGGTCCTGATGGGCACGACACGCTGGAGTGGATCAGCACCCAGGCCTGGTATGACGGGAAGATCGGCACCAGCGGTCGCTCGTACGGCGGGCTGTTCCAGTGGCAGCTGGCACCGCTGGGCAGCCCATACCTGACGGCGATGGCGCCGCAGGTCATCATGGGCGACTACTTCGGCGACTGCCATCGCATCGGCGGCGCGGTGCAATGGGCGCTGACCGGCTTCGCCACGGTCATCTTCAGCGCCAGCGTGTCGTTGATGCAGCTCGGCGCGAAGCACATTTTTGGCAACAGCACCTACTACCGACAGCTGCCGCTCATTGATATCGATGTGGAGACCATTGGGCGCGAAGTGCCGTGGTATCGCGACTGGTGTACCCATACCGTGTACGACGACTACTGGCACGCGCTGAACACCGAGGCGCGGCTGGGCGATGTCCAGGTGCCGGTGGTGCAGCAAGCCGCCTGGTACGACCCGTACACGGCGTCGATGCTGCGCACCTGGAGCACGCTGCACGAGCGGCGCGACGATCAGAAGATCTACGTCATTCCGTGGACCCATCATCTGCCCGAGGGCTCGCAGCTGGGTGACCTGGACTTCGGTCACGACGCCGTCGTCAACCTCAGACACGAGGATCTGCGGTGGTTCGACTACTGGCTCAAGGGCATCGACACGGGCATCATGGCCGAGCCGCCGATCAGGCTGTTCGTGATGGGCGAGAACGTCTGGCGGAATGAGCACGAGTGGCCGCTCGCGCGCACGCGGTCCACGCCGTATTACCTGCACAATCAGCGCTCACTCACGCCCGAGCCACCTGGAAAAAATGAGGAGCCGGCCGCTTCGACTACGACCCGAACGACCCCGTCCCGACCCTGGGTGGCAACAACTCTACCTGGACGTGGATGAAGTTCGCCGCCGAGCCAATCTATCCCGGCCCGCTCGACCAGCGGCCGCTGGAAGCGCGGGACGACGTCCTCGTCTACACGAGCCCGCCACTTGAACGTGAGCTCGAAGTGACCGGCCCGCTGGAGATGGTGCTGTACGCCGCCTCATCATGCGTGGACACGGACTTCACCGCGAAGCTGGTCGACGTCTACCCCGATGGGCGCGCGATCCACCTCTCCGAGGGCATTCTTCGCGCGCGCCACCGCGCGAGCCTTTCGAGCGTCGACTTCCTTGAGCCAGGAGAGGTAAGCGAGTTCCGCATTCAGATGGCGCCCACCAGCAACCTGTTCCACGCGGGCCACGCGCTGCGAGTGGAGATCTCCAGCTCCAATTTCCCGCGCTTCGACCGCAACCTCAACACCGGCGAGGACATCTTCACCAGCACCAGGCTGCAAGTCGCGCGGCAGACCGTGCTACACGATCAGCGCTACGCCTCGCACCTGGTGGTGCCGATTATCCCGCGCTGAGCTAGCCCTCACCCCAACCCCTCTCCCAGAGGGCGAGGGGCTTATCGCAGCTTGCCTCGCCCGGCGATCGGCCAGACCACTTCTACGCGCCCACCGCGCAGTCCATACATCTCCTCGTGCAGCATCGTCGTCGTGTCGCTGTAGCCGACGATGAACTCCACCTTGTCGCCGACCTGCAGCTGCGTATCGGGCGCGCTCAGCTCGAGCACCGTGTGCTCGGCCGATAGTCGGACCGACTCGACCGGTGCCTCGATAAGCGGCCGTGGCTTGGCCACATCGCTGCTCATGGTCTTCTTGCCGGCGTCGCAGATGATGCGCGTTGGCACTGGTCGGCTGGTCACCGTGGCGAGGATCGTCAGCGCGAACTCGTGATCGACGTGCATGTCCTCGCGATAGAGCACGTCGCAGAAGATGCCGCCGCCCGCTTGTAGCTCGGTGATGCCAGGCAGTCGCGCGGTGTGCTGGTACGTGCCAGTGCCGCCGCAGCTGACGATGGCCACATCCAGACCCGCGGCTCGACACTTATCAGCCGTCGCGGTCAGTAGACCGATCGCCCGTTCGATCTCCCGCTCCTTGGCCTCGAGATCCTGCATATGGACCGCCTGACCCTCCCAGCCGAAGACGCCCGCGAAACGCAGGCCGGAGCTGCCCGCGATCAGCTTGGCCAGCTCGACGGTCGGCTCGCCCGGCTGGGTGCCAGCGCGATGCATGCCAATATCGACCTCGATCACCACCCGCAATCGCCTACCGCTCGCGGTGGCCGCCGCAGCCAGCTCGCGCACGTTGCGCGGATCGTCCACCGCGACGATGACATCCGAACGCTCCAGCACGTCCATGAGCCGATCGATCTTGATCTTGCCGACGATCTGGTTGGCGATGAGGATGTCCCGCACGCCTGCCGCCGCCATCACCTCGGCCTCGCCGACCTTGGCGCACGTGACGCCGAGCGCGCCCGCTTCGAGCAGCTTGTGCGCCAGCTCGGGCACCTTGATGGCCTTGGTGTGCGGCCGCCAGCCCACCCCCGCCTCACGGAAGGTCGACGCCATGCGCGCGATGTTGCGCTCCATGACGTCCAGATCGAGCATGAGCGCCGGTGTATCGAGCTCGAGTTTCTCGCTGCCGATCACCGGTGCACCTCTTGGGCGCTGCGCGCGAACGCTTCAACTGCTCGGGTAGCGTCGAGATCTTCGAGCACGTGTCTTGCCTCCCTGATTTCGATGTCATCACCGTGCATGCAGCTCATAGCCGCTTCGTACGGGCAGCCGAGTCTACGCCACTCGTCGCGTGCTTCGCGCCACTGACCGCGCATCTCGAGCGCGAATGGGCCCCGCGCCCCGCGCGGCGGCTGCTCGAGGTCACCCAGCCGCCAGCGCCAGCACGCCAGCTCCGTCAGGAGCCACCGGTCGTTGGCTGGCTCGGCTAACGCGTAGCCCGCACGCGCAGCCTGTCGCGCGGCGTCGACATCCCCCGCGAACCAGGCCGCTTCGGCACGCGCGGCGTACACCGGCCCGAGTCGCTGCAGCTCGCCGGTCGGCCGCGCCACCTCGAGCGCCTCGTCCGATGCGCTGGGCATCCAGGTCGCCCCGCCGCGAGTGGACGGTGCCCACGACTGTGAGCGCGTTGATGCGACTGATTGCCGACAGCCGCGGTCGACGCAGCATGCCAAAGGCGACGTCCGAGGCCGCGCTCCACCTGCCGCGCAGCAACAGCACTCGCGATTGCCAGCCCGACATGTAGAGCAGCCACGAATCCAGATCGTGCTCAGCGCAGTACTTCAGCCCGGCGTCGAGGTACTTCTCGGCGGCGTCGAGTCGGCACTCCCGCGCCGCTATCGCCGAGAGATTGGTGAACGCGCGTGCCGCGTGCTCCTCGAACTCGGACTCCAGCGCGATCTGCAGGCTGCGCTCCAGGAGTACGTAACCGTCGCTGTCGCCGTTGAGTCCGCGCGCGCTGCCGACGTTGTTGAGCGCATGGGCGAGCACCTCGCGGTCGCCCAGCTGCTCCGCCAGCGCGATCGCGCGCTCGCCCAACGCGCACGCGCCTTCCGTGTCATCGGCGAGCATGCATAGCTGCGCCTGGTTGCTATAGACCCAGGCGTGCTGGATGCCCGGTGGTAGTCCGTCGATGACTTCGAGCGACGATGCGGCGGCCGCGTGCGCTTCAGCGTTGCGGCCGATGAACCACCACAGCCGCGAGAGCCAGCGCAGGTTGTCCGCCATCTTCAGGCGCTCGCCAGCGACCTGCCAGATGTCCAATGCTGCCCGCCGGCAGTCGATCGCGGCTTCGTTCTGGTCGGTCAGGTAGCACTCGTACGCGCGCGCCTCGAGTAGCTGGGCGCGTTGTGCTGGAGCGAGCCGATCCGCGAAGCGCAGGGCGCGTGCGTACTGCGCGGCAGCTTCGCGATGCGCCTGCAAGCGCGCCGCCCGCTTCGCGGCGATCGGTGCGAAGGCGACGACGCTCTCGGCATCGTACGCAGCCTCCGCGTGATGGGCGAGGCGCGCCCAGTCATCCGGACCGACCGAGGCCGAGCGCAGCGCCGCCAGCACCTGGCGGTGCAGCTCCAGGCGGCGCGTGGACACCATCGCGTCGAGGATGGCCATCCGACCAAGCTCGTGCCGAAACGTGAAGAAATCAGCCTCCGCCTGCAGCACGCCCGCCGCCAGGCAGGCCTCGATGCCGCCGTCGGTCACCCGCGCGACCGCTTCGAGCAGCCACGCTTCGATCCGACCGCCGATCACCGCCGCGGCCTCCAGCACTGCACGGCTGTGCGGCGGAAGCCGCGCCGCTCGTGCCAGGACCGCATCGCGCACGCTGGGTGGCACCTCGCGCGTACCGGCCGCGCCGCACCCCGCGCTCCATGTCGGAGATGCCGCGCACGCTCAACCCAGCCCGCTCCGCAAACGCCTCCTGCGACAGACCCGCAAACAACCGATGGTGGCGCAGGAGCGCCGCGAATTCCTGGGTCGATTTCAACGTCACCCGTGAGCAGCGTCCGAACGCCGCGCGCAGCATACCATCGCCTACTGGCGCTCTAAAGCGGACGCCGCTTGGTCTTAGAATCGACAGCGTGACCGGGTCTGACCTCGACGCTATCGGGCTGCTGCAGGATGCGGCGCGGCGGTCGCTGTATGCATATGTCGTGGCGCAGGGGCGCGAGGTCAGCCGCAACGAAGCGGCCGAGGCGGTCGGGCTGCAGCGCACGCTGGCCGCGTTCCACCTCGATCGACTCGCCACCGCGGGGCTGCTGGATGTCTCGTATCGGCGACTGAGCGAGCGCACGGGGCCTGGCGCGGGGCGGCCGGCCAAGCTGTACCGCCGCGCCGCGACTGACCACACGGTGTCACTACCACCTCGCGACTACCTGCTCGTTGGGAAAATCCTGGCGGAAGCAATCGAGCGCAGCGGAGCCGAAGAGACGCTGTACGGCACCGCGCGCGAGCAGGGTGCGGCGGCAGGCCGAGCGCTTGCGCGGTCGAGCGGCCTGACCCTCGACGATCTGCGGCGCGACCTCGCCGAGCGCGGGTACGAGCCATACCAGGACGGGTCGCGGCTGCGATTGCGGAACTGTCCGTTTCACGCGGTGGCGCAGGAGTTTCCGGTGGTGGCGTGCGGCATGAACCTGGCGCTGCTGGAGGGGATGCTGTCAGGCGGTGGGCTGGACGGCGCGTACGTGGCGCGGCTGGATCCGCGACCGGGCGAGTGCTGCGTTGCGCTGCATTCTAAAAACAATGTAAATTGACATAGTGACCCACCACCTGGCTGTCTTCAACGTCGGCCGCCCCACCGCGCCGCTCGACTCGGCGCAGCTCAAGGCGTTCATGGACGGGCTCGATCCGATCAACGCGCTGTCGGAGCAAGCGCCGGGGTTCGTCTGGCGCTACACCGCCGAGGGCACTAACAACGCCACTGCCGATCGGCCGTTTGGCGACGATGTCATCGTCAACTTCGGCGTCTGGGAGTCGCGCGAGCATCTGTGGGACTTCGTGTATCGCACCGAGCACCTCGACTTCCTGCGCCGCCGCCGCGAGTGGTTTCAGCACATGGACGAGCCCTACCTGGTGCTGTGGTGGGTGCCCGCCGGGCACATCCCATCGATGGCCGAAGCGCTCGCGAAGCTGGCAGAGATACGCCGCGAGGGTCCAACCCCCGCGGCGTTCACGTTTCGCGAGCCGTTCGATCCGCCGAGCGCACTCGCACCCAGTACGAGTACGGCTACGGAACCCTCCCGACCTGGAACTTGAGGGCGTATCCCCGAGGCTCAGGCCGCGCCGACAGTCTCAGTACCCGCGGACCGTACAATCCCAGTGCCGAGCGCCAGGAACGAGACGTTTCAGGCTCGGGTCCTCAATTGGCACGCACTTCGCGACATGCGTAAGACCGCGCCCTCGTCGCCCAGCCTGTTAGTACTACTCAAAACGAAGCGAACATCATTGACATGCAGGGCGTCCGGCCTTTAGATGGTCCGAGCCAAGTCGCAGCCGACACGAGGTGGAGGAGCAAGCTCTGCCAAGCGCTCTTCGGAGCGTTCTGGGCGAGCCGTTGCGAGGGAGCGTAAAGTGCCGACTCTTGATGAGCCCACGAATACCAGGCAACTGACCCCGAAGGAGCTCGCTCGGGAGGTGGCAAAGGCCGTGCTCTTCTTTCCGGGTACGTTGCGAGCAGTTCGCGCGGCGCGGCAGGCCAGGATCGCAGGCAAGACGGTCCGCCACGAGCCGTCGAAGTCCCCCGACCCCAAATCGGCATAGAGACGATAATGCGTCGTCTGGATGCCGAGATCGGTTGAGAAACCTCCGCACGTTCAGGCATACCTGGATGTTTTGCCGCCCGAGCTTCGTGCGCCGCTAAATCAGCTGCTCGACTATCTTGCGTCCGCGGATGCAGATCCTCCTGCACCTTGGGGAGATGCTGAAATAGACACCATCGAGGGCAGAATTTCCTCCATCGCCGACTTCGACACCGGGGCATTTGCCGTGTATCAAGACCTCGAAGATGCCGATGTGCGGCTTATCGCAAATCTGGGCTTTACGGAGCACTACAAATCCACGTTGAATTCCGCGTGCTCAAACGCCCAATTCTGGAATGATGCCGGACGCCCAGCTCAGGTGCTGCTGCCGAGCGTCGGGAAGCCTGATCACCGGTTTCGCCTCGGGGCGACGTCAACTACCGCGTGTCCTCGCTCGTTGACGTAGCATCTCATTTCAAGGATCTTCTCGAATCTGAATCCCAATCTACTGCGGAACGATAGAACGGCATAGCCCGTTGGTGGTTTGTCTTTCTCCCACTCTATCGTCAGCTCGTAGATGCGGTCAGGTCGCACATTCAGATAGCCGTCCTTCGGATACCGGTGCGTCCAGTTCGCGCAGCGAATGATACGCGTACGCGAGCGCAATGAAGGCGACAATGTCCGCAATGATTTGCAATAAGCCGGCTATTCCAGCCCAGAGCCGACTCTGTAAAAAGCAGAACCATTCAGTACATTGATCCGCGGCGATCTTGTGCGGTCGTCATATCGGACAGCACTGGCGCTCCAATTGTGCACGACCGCGCACCCGCCCCTGGCTCCAGGTTTTAGACCAGGCGCACCTCGACACCGGCGTGGCGGAGGTCGGCCACGATGTTCGGCTCGGCAGCAGAGTCGGTGATCACCGCGTGCAGGTCGGCGAGTGGTACGAACGTGGCCAGGCTCACTTCACCCAGCTTGGTGTGATCGACCACCGCCACCACCCGCTCGCAGACGCCGGCCATCGCGCGCTTCATCTCGACCTCCTGCAGGTTGACGTCGGTCAGGCCGTGACTCACGGTCAGGCCGCGACTGCCGAAGAAGCCGACGCTCGCGTGTACCTTGCCGAGCAGGTCTGCCGCGAGGGCACCGGTCAGCGACACGGCGGTGGCGCGCAGTTGTCCGCCAGTGAGGATGGTCGAGACGCCGGGCACGTCGAGCAGCTCGAGCGCGGTATGCACGCCGTTGGTGATGACGGTCACATCGCGCAGCGTTCCCCGCGCGCGCACGGCGCGAGCGATCTGCAGAGCGGTGGTGGAAGCATCGAGCACGACCGATTGACCGTCCTGGAGTAGGTCGGCCGCGGCCAGGCCGATGCGACGCTTCAGGTCGACATTCGAAACCTCACGGGTTGCGAATGTCAGTTCAGACGAAGGTCGGCGAGGCACGGCCGCGCCGCCGTGGGTGCGCACCAGCAGCCCCCGCTGCGCCAGCGCTGCCAGATCGGCGCGAACGGTCACTTCCGAGACCCCGAACAGGGTTTTCAGCTCTGAGACGAGCGCGTCGCCGCGCTCGTGAACCAGGCCGAGAATGCGCTCACGGCGCTCAGCCGTGCCCCCCAGCCCCGCCCCTGCCATCGGGGGCACATTATTAGGGTTCTCCGCGGACCGCGGTCAATCGACGGCGGTGTGTTTTCGGTTGTATGCGAGCCGAAAAGGCGGGCCATGTCACAAGTTGGCCGTATCCTGCGCCCCAGCCGTCGCCGGGTGCGTCAAATCTACGCAGCCGATCATGCGCGAACGCGAGTCGACGAAAGGTGACACCCAATGACCCTTGCGTGGGGCGAGATCTATAACGTCGTGGTCAGGGGGTGCTGGGCGATCTTCTTCGTGGTCTGGGCGGCCGGCGCCGTTTACAACCTGCTCAAGGGGCCGCCGACAGAGCAACGCAGGCTCGGCCTGAGCGCCTGGGTCGTCGGGATTGCGCTGATCGTGGCCGCGAGGATCCTGGTTCCCAGGGCGGTGTGGGCAGAGCTCACCCTGGATGCTGCGCTGGTGCGCGGCGCGGGGGTCGTGTTGCTCGTGCTTTCCACGCTGTTCACAGTCTGGGCACGGCTGATCCTGGGAACGATGTGGTCATCCTTGGCAGTGATCAAACACGAACATCAGCTGCGCACGACCGGCCCGTATGCGATCACGCGCCACCCGATCTATACGGGCATCCTGGGCATGCTGCTCGGCACGATGCTGATGAGTGATTTGGGCGTGTGGGTCTTCTACTTCGCAGTCGCCGTCGTACTCTTGACGATCAAAGCCTCAGTCGAGGAGCGGTTGCTGCTGGAGCAGTTTGGCGGCACGTACCGCGACTACCAGCACCGAGTTGCCCAGCTGGTACCCAATCCGCTGCACCTCGGCCGCGAACGGTCCACGTAAGCGGCAACGCCGAAAACGACGACTGGTCTTTTCCCCGCAGGGACGCGACGACCGGTCCTCCCCTGAAGAGGCCTAGCCGCGGCCGGCGGTTTTGCGGCCCAGCTCGAGCGCTTTGTAGGAGCGTTCGGGCGACGCCATGAGCCAGCGGAAGCCCATCTCTAGCAGGCGTTCGACGTTGCTCTCGTCGACGTGCGGATGGCCGCACACGACGCCCGCGTCCTTGCAAATCGAGACGATCTCCTGGATCGCCGCGGCCACGCTGGGGTGCTCGTACTGACGCGGGAAGCCGAGGTCCTGGGACAGGTCGCCTTCGCCGATCAGGACGACGCCGATCCCGGGCACCTCGCGCAGGATCTGGCGCAAGTTCTGGATAGCGCGCGCTTCCTCGCACATGATCACCACCAGAATCTCGCCGTCCGAG
>Ga0137368_10008572_pt1 | contig 10538 bp, 17 predicted proteins | sample SagtaG_13_FD_104917 | JGI IMG/M metagenome (GOLD analysis project Ga0137368, IMG submission 104917) | Vadose zone soil microbial communities from Sagehorn Ranch, Mendocino, California, USA - Sage1_L_100_16 metaG | ecosystem: Environmental > Terrestrial > Soil > Vadose zone | place: USA...
AATTGTCCACCCGCAGATGGGCACCACACCTGTCGTCCGTCCGTTTCTTACTGGACATTCGGGCAGTAGCCGAGACGGACGGCTGTGTACAGGTCTGTCCAGAGTTTGTTGCGCTTCCTCGCCTAATGACACCACCTGCCGATTTGCAGGCATTTCGCACCCGGCATGGCCTCCGAGACCACACGGGGACCACACCGGGAGAGCGTTTCTAGGCATCTTCCAAGAGGACGTGCGAGTACGTGTCGAGCGTCATCGACTTACGGGCGTGGCCGAGTTGTGCAGCCAGGTCGGTCACGGGAACGCCCTCGCGGATCTTCACCGAGGCATAGCGGTGCCGTAGATCGTGCGGCGAATAGAGCGTCAACCCTGCCGCCTGACAGCCGCGCCGCATCGCCATGCCGAGAACCTGCCTTGTCGCTCCGGGGAAGACCCGCCGCTCAGGTGTTCGATCGTCAGGCGGGCACGCTTCCAGAACGTCCTCCATGAGCCATTCGGGAACGGCTACCCACCGCCGCGCCGCGGCCGTCTTGCCGGCCCGGACGCGGAAGCGGGAGTTGGTTTGATCCACGTCCGCCCATTCGAGCTTGGCGAGCTCGCCGGCCCTCATTCCCGTCTGCTCGAGAACCCGAAGGGCAAGCCGCCACTTCGGGGGAGCGTTGACGACGATCGCGGCCACCGCGGACTCACTCGGCGGATCGGGGATAGTCGACTCGCTTCGAGGCAGCTTTACGCGGCGATCTTTGGCCGGGTTCGGATCGCAGCCGGCGAAGTCGAGAACCTGGCGCAAGGTACCGACGTAGATTCGAACGGTGGCAGGGGAGAGGTCCGCGCAGAGAACCGTCACAGCCTCCTGAACGTCCTGCCAGGACAGCCTCAGAGGGTCACTGGCGCCCAGAAGCGGCACGAGCCGTTCCCTGGCTGTCTTGTAGTTTTCGAGCGTGGCAGGAGCCACGTCGACGCGGCTGGCGATGAAGTCTTCGAAGACCTGCTCGAACGTTCTCACCTTCGGCCGCTCCGTCAGCGTCCGCAGAAGGTCAGCGGGGTTGCGGCCAGCCGCGAGCTCCCCCGCGACGACGTCGCGACGGGCGCGAGCCTCGCGCAGTGTTCTGAACGAGCCGCCGTGGGCAATCGGGTAGGCACGGCCACCAAGGCGGTAGCGGACGACGTAGCGCAGGCCAGTCCTTCGCCTGCGGGCGGTGATTGATGCGCTAGCCATTGTCGTGATCCTCAGTCAGCCATTCCTCAACCTCGTCAAGCGAGAGGCCGTAGCCCCGGTTCGTGTCCCCCGCGACGAGCGAATTCGTGTAGGGGTCGACGAGCATGTACGTGCCGAAGTCATACGCGCGTGGGTCGCGACGGCGGGACTTCATCAACTTCAATCCTTGCCGTTCAGCCATCCGGCGAAGATGGTTTTCGTGGACCTTGTCCATGTCAGCCTCCTGATACTCGAAGGGATACCAGAAGGCATACTAGCAGCTATGCGGCGAGTCATGCCGGAACCTCGTCCTTCGCGAACGTGCTCGCCTCGAGCAGCGCCGCCACGTCGGAGCGGCGGGCGTAGACCTTGCGAAGACCCGGCACCTGCACGATCGGCAACTGGCGCATAATCGCCTCGGCAGCGGCGCGCGTGACGCCGAGTTCGGCCATGAGACCCTTCGCATCGAGGAGTTCGGGGAGCGCTTGGGTCAAGCGGCCCTAACTGCCTCGTGGAGGCGGAGCCGTTCGCGCCACTCCCGTTTAGTGATATGTCGGTAAGCGAGGCGGTCACTTAGGAGCATCGCGTAACCGTCGTCCCCAAGTCCCGGGGTAGCCGGACGAGCCGGACAACCGGACGAAGGCTCGCAATCCCGCTTGGTTGAGCCAAAGTTTTGTCCAGATAGCTCCGTGGACATCAACCGGACAAGCTCTGTGGACGAGGGCAGGAAGTCCTCGCCGGCCGCTGGCAACTCTGCCCCGATGGCTAGTTTCATGCCGCGTTCGTGTTGGGCCGCCTCGTTGACGAGGTAGCCGCGACGAAGCGCATCTCGGATCCGGTCGTAGGTAGCTGAGCGCCCGATCTCGAGGCCGTCGGCAATCGCCTTCGGGCTCGGGTGCGTCTTGCCCTCGTTGATCAGTCCGCGGACTACCTCCACCGTCTCGCGTGTCCGTTCTGGAACACTCGCTTCGACGCCTTCGGCGATCAGGTCGCCGATCAGGGTGCGTACAGGCTCGTAGTCACCTTCGACCGTGGCGATGATGCGCCCGCGCGGATCGCGCTCGCGCTGGGCCTGGTAGAGGATCGCGTGTGCGCGCACGAGGCAGAGCAAGGAGACGAAATCACGACGCAGGCGGGTCGCTCCGATCGGCATCGACTCGCTCAGCGCTCGGACGAAGGGGATTTGGACGTGTGTCTCGCCATGGGCAGCGATCCATGCCTGCAGCTCGTGCCACGCCTCGAAGTCGACCGGCGTTTCGATCTCCTCTTCAATATCGGCAAAGACGCCGAAGACGCGCCGCGTCTGCGCAGGCGTATCGTCGGTGGAGAGCGAGAGGCAGCGCGTCTCCATCTCGGCGTCGACAAAGCCCTCCGTGGTCGTCACGATTAGGCCGGTCGGTCCGGCTTTCTCGATCCGGCGGGCACTCCGTCGTCCTTCGCCCTCGACGGTGCCATGGATGATCCGGCCTTCGGAGAGAAGCGTTCGCAGAAGCGCGACGAGCTCGTCGTCCTCGGCGATCGAGGCCCACTCGGGGACGATCAGGAAGCGGTGGGAGTAGCTTTCCTCGTCGTAGAAGAGGAACCGCCGCGACATGGAACCGAGATCGACGTAAGCCTCGGACGGGAAGAAGCGGAGGACCGTCTGGGTCGTGTGTGACTTGCCGGTCGAGGTCGTGCCCTTGGCGATCATCGAGACCGGCCGCTCGCTCGACTTGCCCCACGGCAATACCCGGCTCGTAAGGGCGAGGTACGTCAACGACGCCAGCCGTTCCTCGCCCGCGACGCCAGCGCGACGTAGATCGGTTCGGAAAGCCCCAAGAATGCCAGGCTCGAGCGCCAGGGATGGCGTTTGTCCGATTTTCGTCCGACTGGCCTTTCGGACATTTTTTCCCTTTGCCGGTGCGGGTTTGCGGTCCTTTGTCCGGTTGTCCGGCTCGTCCGGAGGGGGTGCAGGAGTGCGAGCCAACTGGTTCGCCTTGTCGTCGATCTCGAAACCGAGCTCGCGGAAGTAGGACTCGTCGCTCATTCGCCGGCCTTCCCATAGCCGCCATCCATTAGCAACTGGTCGACGTAGCCAAACGCGACCCATCCACACCGCTCGCCTTCGGTGAAGATCGTGACGAGGTTTCCGTCCTGCCCGTCCCGCTGCTCGAAGACGAGCTCTACGGCGCCAATTCCATTGACGGCACCGATGAGCTTCCTGCCTGCCAGGTGCCGGAATAGCCGCAGGAGCCCCGTGGTATCGAGAACAGTCGTGTGCAGGCCGTCGTTCGTCATGGCTTGCCGGGGTGCTCGAGCTCAATATCGGCCTCCCGAGCGCACTCATAGGCGAAGGCGACGTCGCCATCCTCGAGCGCCTCGAGCGCTCGGAAGAGAAGCTCGCGGGTTTTGTTGACGGTCGACGCGTCCGCGGAGCCGTCAGAGTTGACGATGCGGCGCTCGACGGCGCCGCGGGTGATGCCAAACGTAGCGCCGATCGCGGCGTTGATCTGTCGCCGTAGTTCGGCGTGCGGGTCTAGCGGAACCATGTCCGTCTCCTTGTGTGTGTCGTCGTCTCCGTAGGGGGAAAGCTGTTGGGCTCGGCCCGGAGACGAACCGGAAAAGCCGAGCCCAACGTCGTGAACCACGGCGCCGTAAATCGGCAGCGCGTGGCTGTGAACTACGTCAGATGGTCGTGGTGAGGGTTCTGAGGGGTCGCCGCGAGAGGTGCGAGTCAGCCGGCGCCTCGTGGCTCGTCGGGTTCGACCCTGTGCCGCAACTCGTGGCTGTGGGAGCGGCCGTGGGCGCAAGTGACGGCGGAGATAGGTCTTCGCACTACGCAGATTCCTCACGACGGTCTGCTCGGTCACCTTCAGCATGTCGGCCGACGCGGAGGCCGAGAAACGGCCCACGAGCATGAGAACCGCCGCGTCGCGCATGTCGCCGGGCATGGCAGTCAGCGCGTCGATCGTCTGATCCGTCAGGGCGAGCTTTGCCACGACCCACCAGGCTACGTTCGGCACCGGACGGTATGGCGACGCACTTCAGCTGCCGGCGACGATGCGCGCGACCCGCTGGCGGCTCAGAGAACGCCGATGACCCGGAGCAGCATGAGGACGAAGGCGAGGCCGATCAAGGCGCCAACCAAAACAGCGATTTCGGGCTCCCCCCGCATCTTCTTCTAGTACGACGGGAGTCACGAGACGTTCCTTCAAGAGTCGCTCTTAGGTGGCGAGTTTCACACGAGCCCGTCTCACATGACGGCGAGCAGCCGAAGGCGGCGCGGCCGAGGAAAACTAGCTAGGGGGAACGTCGAGACTTGCGAAGCGACCGAACTCGGCGGGCGCCCTCAGCCGGCTCCGCGATCCTGTCCCGCCGCTTCGCTAGTCGGAACGTCGCTTTACCGGACGACCTCCCCGGGTTGCCCGAAACGGGTGGTGTCACAATCTTGCGTTCGTTCATGTTGGACCTCCTGGATTCTGGCCAAGTAATGCGACCTGGAATGGTGCACGCGCGACCGGCTGGTCGTCGATCGACATCATCCAGACGTATCCGCCAGGGTCAAGGACAAGCGGCGGAATCTGGAGCGCGAGCGGAACCTTTAGATCCGTACCTGGCCGGGCAAGCGGGCCGCGACCCGCGACTAGCTGACCCTCGACGAGGACAGGTTCCTCATTATCGCCCGCCGTCACGTTCTCGTTGTCCTCATTCAGCAGCCGAAGCTTTACTCCGAGTGGGCGGTTGCCGAGTTCCCACGGCACCGAGACATCAACCGCCAGCGTCATGCCGAGTTGAGCGCCGGGCTCCGCGAGCCAGAGATACGACCAGCCGCCACCCAAGATGTAGAGCTTGTCCGCCACGACCTGAGCGGCATCGCAAAGCAGGAGACTGACTCGAATGTCTCCTGGAACGCTCACACGTACTGTTTGAACTCAACCGGGTCAGCAGTCGTCTTCGACTCTTGAAGGTCGTCGCGCCGCTCACCCGCCGCCACACCTACGGACTGCTTGAGCGCCGTCATGAGGTCGGGCACGTATCCGCCGTCCTTCCAGGTCTCCCAGAAGGGCCGCATGTAGAGGACACTGTTATCGAGCTTTTCCATTGCAGCGAGACACGTGTTGCCGTCCGGGTCGAACAGTTCGACCACCTGCCCGACTTCCGGGACGCGTCCCGCGACGATCGCCGTCGCGCGCCCATCCACGAGGTCGTTGAAGTCGGTCTGTATACGGGGCCTATCGCTCGTCATGTGGGGCGTCCTTCCTCTCCCTCGGTGTAACCGGGTTGGGATTGTTACGGACGGTCGCGAAGATCTCCGCGAAGTCCTGGAAATGCTTCGTCGTCGGGGGGTCAGGAAAGATCACGTTCGTGTGGCCGTAATCGTCAATCTCGTCGGAGAAGTCGAGCCCGATTGCGCGAATCTCACGCGCGGTCGTGAAGCGAAACTGGGGGTTTGGGCGCTCCGCAATCGCCGCGATCTCATCCGCCGACTTCCCAGGCAGGGTGTTCACCGAAAGACCGAACTCCTTTCCTTTCGTCTCCATGTAGTGCGTCAAGGCGCGAGCCATGAGATCGTCGGCCTTGAACTTCTTGCCGCCGAAACGGACAACGAACGAATCGTCCGGTACGTTCGCGACCACACTAGAAGAGCCCTGCCGCCATTCAATCAATCATCACCCTAGACGCGGATGCCGCCGCCGTCGAGCGAGGCTGCCAGATGCGCGCCGAGGTCGTCTCGTCGGCTAGACCAGCACGAACGCTTGCGGAGGGACTACGGCGGCCCGACCGAAGGCAAGCACCGCAGCGACGGCCAAGTCGATTTTCTTAGGCGAGTGCCTGTCGACCTTGGTGATGTACGCGCCGTCGGGTGTTTCCTTGACCATCGCATTCGCCATGTGTGCGGCGAGGCGGGCGTTCCCGTCATGCGTCACGCCCTTGGTCACGATCGCCGTATACAGGCGACTGCACATCTCGCTCATGCCGGCGCGGTTGTTCGTCGGAATCTCGACCACCGGCGGAGACCCGTACGTCTCGGCCCAGCCGTCGATCTCTCGGTGCCAGGCAGGCGGGTCGCAGGCGAGCTCGAGGACGTTCCAGCGCTCGAGCGCGCGCTCGACCGTGATCTCCACCTCGGAGCGAGGTACGACCCAGCCGACGGCGCCGGTGGGGCGCTCCCAGACGCCCACGACGAAGACGTGCGGGTTCTCTCCGACCGTGCTGCCGACGAGCGCCGTGCTGTCGTTGTTGTATGAACCGTCGAATCCAAGGACGACGTCGGCGCCGTCAGGGACGCCGCGCCACGGCTCCGCGAGCTCGTCCCAGGCGCCCGCCGGCAGCCAGGCCTTCGAGGACGCGGCCCAGACGTTGCCGTGAAGCTGCAATAGCTCGGCCGGGGCCAGCTCGGGGCTCTCGGCCTGCGCCCGTAGGTACGCCTCGTCGATCCAACTGGCCGGGTTGGCGAGCAACAGCGAGTCGATGTCGGTCGGGTCGTTCGTGGGTGCGTTGTATTTGAAGACGATCGTGCGCCCGTCTTTGTTGCGACTGATCGTAAGGCCGGGACGTTGTTCCAGCTCGCCGGCATCCTCGTTCGCATCGAGCAACTGACCGAGGATGCCTTCTTTGCGCTCCTCGGCTGAGCCCGCGGTGCTAATCACGACAACCTGCGTCAGCTTCCGACCGCCGCCGCCGCTCACCAACGCGGCCCAGCCTTTTCTCTGCGAGGGCTTTGTCCAAGCGTGTAGCTCGTCGCAGACGACCAAGCTGGGGTTGTAGCCGTGAAGCGTTGCCGGGTCGCTGGCCATGCGCAGGATCTTCCCTCCACCATCACGGCGGGAGATCTCGCCCATATAGGTGCGCAGGTGAACGTGCTCCTGGAGCTCGGGGCTCTGGTAGACGTAACTGCAAACGGCATCGAATAATCGGCCTGCTTGTTTGTCGGAAGCGGCCGCGAGCAGAATCTCGGGAGCGCCCTTGTCGGTGAGGAGCCTAAAGAGACTGTAGGCCGCGAGCAGAGCGGTCTTCCCGTTCTTGCGGGCGAGGATCAGCACCAAGGTCTTCCAGCGGAACCCGTCACCCGACTTCGCGACGGCCTCTTCCATGAATTCGAGTTGGAAGGGCTCGAGCTCGAGTGGGCGGCCCGCCCATTGGTCGACGGACTGGATCAGATACCGCTTACACCACTCGGCGAAGTCGAGACGTTCGAGTGGCGCGGCTTTTGCCTTGCTGCGGCGTCTATCGGGAGCTGAAACCGCCCCCACAGGCCTACCGCCAGCGTGCGTCATTTTTGCTTTCTCCTTCGTGGTCAGTTTCCGTAAAAGCGGGGCTGGGCTGGGGTAGCGGAGCGGCGCGCGTCCCAAGACCTGCCCCCCTAGGGGTCAAGAAGCCCTCGCAACCGTCTTAGAATCGATTACAGAGCGTTCTGGGACCGGTGTGACCGCGGTGCGTCGACTACCCCGTGACAGTGCCTGCAGGCTGAGCGCACGTTGTCGACCGTGGCGAGCAAGTGATTGCCACGCAGCTCGGGGTCCAAGTGCACAGTCTCGGCATAGCCGGTGCAACCCTCGTCGACCATCAGCACACAGCGCCAGCCGTCCATCTGCAATCGAGCCAGGCGAACACCACGCCAGTACACGGAGTGCAGGCCGTGGCGCTGCGCCTTCGTCGCGCGCCTGTGGTTCTCAGCGCGCTCATGTTGAGGACAGCGACCGCGTACCACGAGGACCGGGCAGCCAGGCTGCGAGCAAGGACGCAGGATCACGCTGGCTTATGCGGCACCGGGCCAGACGGGATGACCTTGACTTTGAGCGGTTTCGTCGTGCTTGGTTTGGAGGGCGAACCTCCAGGTCCCTTAGGCATCAGACGATCCGCCCTCGGTCGACGCCTGGGACGCCGTAGTATGCGGTCGTTCCCATCGCCTTATTCGTGGTGACGTGCTCCTCGGGGACTTTTTCCTCGATCATGCGCTGGAGCTCTGCCTCGAACACGGCTAGCGACTGCTGAATCGAGGCTCGGTGCCGCTCGTCGCGAATGTGTCCTCGAAGCTCACGTTCAAGTGCTTGGATGTGGTCTCGCACCTGGAATGGGAGTTCGAAACCGTTTATTGCCATCGTTCTTATCTCCTTCCCTTGAGCGGTCGACCGATAGCAGTCTCGCGCTGAGATACCGAGTGTCCAGTGGACTTCTGCGGAATGAACCACCTTCCGCTAGCGAGCTTGACTGGCGACGGAGTCCGCTTTCCGATCGCTTTCCACACATTCAAAATGTGCCTGATACTCGCGGTGTCACGGTCCAACTCTGCGGCGCTCAAACCGGCTGTGGAGCTTGAACGCAATGGCGGTTTTTCGTAATGGTCGTCGAAGTCGCCTGCACGGTGGCCTTTCCGGCGACCATTACCACCGAGCTCTCTGAGTCGTGCATCAGCACGTGCTCTAATGGTTTTCGCCTTCGCTCGCTGGCTAGCGAGATACACGTCCATATTCATGGTTCCCTTTCGTTGTGATGTGGAGGAGGGGGCTCAAGACCGGTAACTTCCTCCCACCGGTCGAGCCCGCTCTGGACCTCCTCCAGCCCCAGCCGGACAGAGAGAGGAGGCTGGGGGTCTTTGGTCAGCTCTTCTTCTTGGACTCGAGGGCGCGTCTGACGACGTCGTCGAGGGTGGGCCCGGAGACGGTGCGGTCGCCTCGCTTAGCTGTGAACCACAGCGACCAGCCGGCCTGCTCCATTTCCTTCAGTAAAAGTTCGCGCGACGAGACGCTGTCTAGGTAGCGATTGCTCATCGCGGTTTGACGCGCGCATCGGAAAGCCAACGCTCGAGCTCTGCCTCATCGATGCGATAGACGGGTCTCGAGGTGTACTGCGCGAGTGTCAGCGCGGGTATTTCACCTTGCCGAATCCTGGTATAGACGGTCGCTCTGCAGAGCTTGAGCCGCTCTGCTACCTCGGTAGGTGTAAGAAGCTTGGTCATCTTCTAGCTCCATTCCGTTCTCTGGATATCTAAGGGAAAAGGAGGAGAGGACCCAGGCGGGCTCGGTCGCCCAGGTCCTCTCTCTGCCCTCCGATGCAGCGGGCTCGCTAAAGCCCGTATTCCGACATGCCCCCACGCCGGAATTCTTGAAATCGTCGTTCCCCTATTAGGGGATTTAGGCGCACAACTCTTATCGCGCGCGTTTAGCTATCTCCTGAACAAGGCGGCGGCTGCAATCGAACACGTCTTTTACGGCGTTAGGGTTCGCGTTGCGCTCATTCACTAGCTCTGCAATCACCTGCTCCGCTTTCGTGCGAATCTCTCGAAGGTGCGTGGGGGTCGGCCCGTGTCGTTGCAGCGAGATAAGCGCTTCCTCGAACGTTCCGTCCAGACGGTCTCTCGCGTATTCTTCGAGGAACGCGGCATCGGTCAGTCCGGTGATGGGTCGACCGTCAGGCGTGCCGCTCGTGCCGGCGTGCTGGACGTGCCAACCGCCCCCAGCGAGAAACGCGGCGGCGTCGGCGGGCCCGCGTCCGAGCTCTATCCAGAGCTCGTGCGAGCTTGACTCGTCGGTCTCGTCTTCCTGGACGTAGTGACGCTTGCGACCCTCGCTCACAGATACGTCGGCGGGGGGAGCCTTCCCCGGCTCCCCTACCCGCTCCTCGAGATACGCGTCCCACCACGGATCTCCGGGCCTGCGCTTGCGCCAGCCATCAATGCAGTCGAAGTTGAGACAGGCGCGGCCGTCGAGCATGCGGCCGCGGTCTCCCTCGCCGCGCCGGTGGCTATTGCAGAGCCCACAGGGAACGCGACTGGAGCCAAGGGCTACGGGGAAAGCAGAGGTCTCACGGCGTCCGGGGCCTTCGGCGAGGGGGAACCGGAGGTCTAGGACGCTGTAGAGACGGTGACGCCACGGCCACGGGTCAGGGCGAGGCGCGGGCGCGCGGCCAACGCGCCAAAACATCTCGGCTACAGATTCGCCGTCAGGATTTGTGGGCGAGCGCCGGTTGTAAATCCAGTAGGTGTCGCAGTCGAGCTTCTTCGGGGGCATTGGGCATTGGCTCCATCGGGGGCAGCGGTCCCGAGACCACACCGGGACCACACGGGGACAGCATTTAGCGGCAACTACGGCGAGGACAAACCGCCTGGTTGAGCCAAAACCGCATGGCTCCGCGGCCCTAAATCTTTCCTCGCCAAAGGACATCTTGGCGGGCCGCGAAGTGGTTGCTAGCGTCGGCGCCGTGGTGCGAGGAACGGTTCTGCTGGTCGAGCACGAGGGTCCGGTGCGGGCCTACCTCGAGCAGCAGCTCGCGGACGACGGCTTCGAGGTGCTGGCCGCCGACCGCGGCGTGCAGGCCCTCGACCTCGCCGAGGAGGTGAAGCCCGACCTCGTCCTCCTGGACG
>Ga0137368_10008574_pt1 | contig 10537 bp, 8 predicted proteins | sample SagtaG_13_FD_104917 | JGI IMG/M metagenome (GOLD analysis project Ga0137368, IMG submission 104917) | Vadose zone soil microbial communities from Sagehorn Ranch, Mendocino, California, USA - Sage1_L_100_16 metaG | ecosystem: Environmental > Terrestrial > Soil > Vadose zone | place: USA...
CAGGGCCGACGCGTCCGGATCCGCGAGCCCTCGCGTTGGCCCGGCAGCATCCCAGAGTCAAATAGCTCCGATCGACTCGACTCTGTTGCTGAGTCCGGCACGTACGATGCGCGCAGCGATCGGGTCCCTGTTCCGGCGCCCGCGCACGGCGACCTCCACCAAATGGAAACAGTTCACGGGCACCACCCGGGCGACCGGTACGTGCGCGTGAAGCGACACCGCAGCTTTCGGCGGGCCGGGGCCGGGCACCTGGTCCTGGCCCGCGGCGTGGGTGGCCCAAAAGGCCGCCTCGGGCGGCTCTTCGCGGCGTTCAAGAGACTGTTGGTCGGTCGGCCGCTGATGACGGCCGAGGAGCCCCACGAGCGCGTCAACGTCTTCACCGGCCTGGCCGTCTTCGCCTCCGACAACATCTCCTCGTCGGCGTACGCGACCGAGGAGATCATGCGTGTGCTGGTCCTGGCCGGAGCCGGCGCGGTGGCCCTGACGCTGCCCATCACGATCGTCATCGTCGCGGTGCTGGCGATCGTCGTGCTCAGCTATCAGCAGACCATCGGCGCGTATCCCAGTGGCGGCGGATCCTACATCGTCGCCAGCGACAACCTTGGCCCGCTGGCCGGGCTCACCGCCGCCGGCGCGCTGCTGACCGATTACGTGCTGACGGTGTCGGTCTCGATCGCCGCTGGCGTCGCCGCGTTGACCTCGATCTTCCCCGGCCTCTTCGAGTACCGCGTCGCGGCCGGGATCGCGTGCGTCGCGATCCTCTGCCTGGGCAACCTGCGCGGCATCCGCGAGAGCGGCGCGATCTTCACGGCCCCGTGTTATGTGTACCTGGTGGCGATCTTCGGCCTGCTGGGCTACGGCTTCTTCCTGTACACGAGTGGCGGACTGCCACCGTACGAGCAGCCGGCCGCCTGGAGCGAAGCGCACGGCACGGAATCGCTCGGTCTGCTACTGATCCTGCGCGCGTTTGCCTCCGGCTCGGTGGCCCTAACCGGGACCGAGGCTGTGTCCAACGGGGTGCCGGCCTTCAAGCCCCCGGAGCCACGCCATGCCAAGATCGTCCTGGTCCTGATGGGTACATTCTTCGGCTCCATTTTCCTGGGGATGAGCTTCCTGGCCGGACAACTCGGCATCCTCCCGGACCCGACGGAGGAGGAGACCGTCGTCAGCCAGCTCACGCGCACCCTCGTCGGCGACAACACCCCGTACCACTACCTCGTCCAGCTTTCGACCGCGCTGCTGCTGGTGCTGGCCGCCAACACGGCGTTCGCCGACTTCCCGAGATTGTCGAGCATCCTGGGTCGAGACCGCTTCCTGCCACGCCTGTTCGCGTTCCGCGGCGACCGCCTGGCTTTCACCAGCGGGATCGTCCTGCTCGCGGCCATCGCGGCGGGGCTGATCGTAGCGTTCGAGGGCAGCGTCACCAACCTGATCCCGCTCTACACGGTCGGCGTGTTCATCGCCTTCACTCTCAGCCAGGCCGGGATGGTGCAGCACTGGTGGAGGCTGCGCGGGCAGGAGCGAGGCTGGCAGCTCCGGGCCGGGATCAACGGTCTGGGCGCCGTCACCACGAGCATTGTCGCGATCGAGGTCGGCTTCTCGAAGTTCGCCCTGGGCGCATGGATGGTCCTCATCCTCATTCCGGCTCTGATCGCGCTGATGTGGACGATTCGGCAGCACTATGTCCGGCTGGAGGGCGCCCAGGAGCCCGAGACGCCGCTCGACCCGGCCGAAATCCGGCCGCGCGTCGTGGTCCCGATCGCCGCCGTAAACGTGCCCGCTCAGCAGGCGATCGCGTTTGCCCGCGTCGTCGCCGGCGATGGGCCGGTGACTGCGGTGCACGTGACGGACAACCCCGAGGCAGGCGCGCGAGTGCGCGCCGACTGGGAGCGCTGCGCGGATCAGGACGCGGAGCTCGTGGTGCTCGAATCCCCGTTCCGATCGCTCACGGGCCCGCTGCTGGCTTACATCGACGCGCTTCACGAGACCTATCCACAAGACACGATCGTCGTGGTCCTGCCAGAGTACGTGCCCGACCACTGGTGGGAGCACCTGCTTCACAATCAGACCGCTCTCCGGCTCAAAGCCCAGCTCCTGTTCCACCCCGGCCTTATCGTGGCCAACGTGCCCTACCACCTTGGCGCGGTCAAGCTCGCGGGAAAGGCTTAGCGAATCTTTAGCCCTCGCGTGTCGTTGCTCGGCGTCTTCTTAGGCGGGCTGGCTCAAACTGTAGATGAGGGCGGCCATGCTTGACGGCTCCGAGATAATCGTTCCGTTCGACGCATCGAGTGGTGCCGAGCAGCTGCTTCGGCACGCGTGCCGGATCGCACGCGCCGAAGACATGCTGCTGAGCGTCCTCTGCGGCGTCGAGCAGCCGGCCGGCGCCGCGCCCCATGAAGCGCCGCCTGACGACGGCCCGGTCCTCACGGCGCTCGTCCGCGCGCAGGAGATCTGCCGAGAGGAGGGGGTGGCGCCCGCGCTGGAGCTTCGCTGCGGACACAGCCTGACAGATGCCATCCTCGAGGAAGCTGAGCGCAGCGGCGCAACGCTCGTTTGCGTCAAGCTCGGCGAGCGTCGGCGCGGCGAGGCTGTGTTCGGTGCGCAGTCGCCCACCGACGGGCTGGGCATGGTCCCGGGCGGGCGGTAGGGGGCGAAGCATTCGCGCTCCGAGTGCCCGCCTCCAGAGTAACTGTCGCGCGAATGCTTCGCCCCCTACGCGCTGCCGGTGCGCGAGGCGGTGAAGATGGATGCGGCCACGAGCGCGGCGAGGATCAGGCCGGTGATGAGGACCGGTTGGACAGTGGCGGTGGCGGCCAGGACGAGGGCCGCGGCGGTGAGCGGGAGGGCCATGACCGGAGCCGGCCTCGTGTGGTGGGGGCCAAGGTGCAGGGCCCACACGGTGAGCACGTAAACGGCGACGGGGACGGTGACGGCCGCACCCGCGCCCTGGGCGGGCAGCTGAGTGCGGCCGGTGGCGTGGTCGATGGCTACCGCCAGGCCGGCACCGACGGCAGCGGCGGAACTGAAGATCAGCAGGTGGCCGTAGCCCCAGACGAAAGCGACGCGGTTTGAGACGAGCAGCCGGTGGGCGGGCTTGGCGAAGTACAGCCACCACATCGCGAAGACGGTCAGTAGGCCGCCTGCGACTACCGCGAACAGGTCCGCGGTGGCCTGGTGCGCATCCAGAGCGGACTGGATAGCGATGGTCGCGGCGAGTACGGACTCGCCCAGCACGATGAGGGTGAACAGCCCGAACCGTTCGGCGATGTGGCGCGGGTGCCAGGGTGTGGGAGCGACGCGCTCGGCCCAGACCGGCGCCAGCAGCTCGGCTGTGGCCATCACTGGCCAGCCCGCCAGGTACCACCCGACGGGCAGGCCCAGCAAGCACACCCAGCCGGCCTGACACCCGCTCACCCCGGTCGCGTACCGCAACGCGGTGCGCCGGCGCGCCGCATCCGCGCGGGCGGCGCGCAGCCACTGGGCGACCAGGGCCAGACGCATGACCACGTACCCGAGGGTGACCACGGTGAAGTCGCGAGCGTCGAAGGCCCGCGGGACGCCGGCGGCCAGGATGAGTGCGCCAGCGATCTGCACCAGGGTCGCCAGCCGGTACGGCACGTCGTCACAGTCGTAGGCGGAGGCGAACCAGGTGAAGTTCATCCACGCCCACCAGATGGCGAAGAAGACCATCCCATAGCCCACCACGCCCTGGCCGACGTGGTTCTCTGCCAGGGCGTGGTGCAGCCGGGCGCCGGCCTGCGCGACCGCCACGACGAAGCACAGGTCGAAGAACAGTTCCAGCGGGGTGGCGGCGCGGTGCGCCTCGCCGGTGCTTCGGGCCAGCATCGGCCTGAGCCATGCCCGTTCAGCCGGCGCGCTGGGGGCGGGCGGGTCGCTCAAGGGTGCTCCTGGGGTGCGGTACTGCCGGCCGCGGGCCTTCCGACCCTCACTCGCTATGCTATGCGAACCAGCGTGACAATTACCGCCGCCGCGGAGGCGTCCAATGCGTCAAACGTTGCCGCCCCGTTCCCGAGATCGCGGGGAGGAAGCCGCCTCCTCTCGCCCACGCGGCCGACGGTCGCGAGAGGGGTTAGCCGCAGGCAGCGTGAAGGAAAAGCGGCTGCCCTCGGCGACCTTGCTCTCAACCGAGACAGCGCCCCCCATCGCCTCGACCAGCTCGCGGACGATGGCCAGGCCCAGGCCGGCGCCGCCGCTGGCCCGGTCGCGAGCCGCGTCGCCACGGTAGAAACGCTCGAATACGTGCGGGAGCTGGTCCGGCGGAATGCCAACGCCGGTGTCCTCGACTGTGAGCGTGAGCTGGCCGTTCCGACGTTCGCCGCGCACCGAGATGAGACCGCCTTCGGGCGTGTGGCGGAGAGCGTTTCGCACCAGATTGCCCAACGCCTGAGCCACGCGCTGCCGATCGGCCAGGGCGGGCGGCAAGTCGGGCTCGACTCGGGTCACCACGGCCACCTGCCGCTCGCGGCGGGCGACGTCGCGGATGGCCCCCGCCACGTCCTCGATTACGTCGGCGAGCGCGAGCGGCTGCAACCTCAATGGCAGCGCACCGGCTTCGGCGGTGGACAGGGCGAACAGGTCGTCCACGAGTCGGCTGAGATGCTCGGTCTCGCGATGGATGACCTCCAGGTACTCGCTCCGCCTCGGGTCGACCGGCTCGCGGTCCTGCATGAGCAGCGATTCGACGTGGGCGCGGATGGACGCCAGCGGCGTGCGCAGCTCGTGCGAGACGTTGGCGACCAGCTCTCGCTTGGCATCCAAAAGCTCCTCGGCGTGCCGCTTCTCGTCCTCCAGTTCGGCGACCGTGGCAGCCAGGCGCTTGGCCATTGAGTTGAAGCGCTGTGCGAGCTGGCCGACCTCGTCTTGCGGCCCTTCCTCGACGCGCGAGGCGAGGTCTCCCGAGGCCAGCTCTTCGGCTGCCCGGCCGAGCCGCTCGAGGCGGGCTACGAGCCGTCGCGAGAGCAGGTAGGCGACCAGACTGGACGAGGCGAGCGCGAACACAAAGGCGGAAGCCAGGACGGCCACCGTGGCGGCGCTGAAGATGGCCAGGCCTCGCCAGAAGTTGCCAAAACGGTCCGGGGAAGGCAGCTCGGACTTGGCCACGACGACAGCCGCCAGCGCGCGCCCGGGCTCCTCGAAGACCGGGTAGGCCCCAAGCGCGACCGGCCCACTGCCTGATCGGATCGACACCAGGCGGCGCGGGTCAAGCTCGCCACCCAGCGCGGCCTCAGCCAGGGGCTGCCATTCGGAGCGCTCCGGCGGAGCGAAGGCGGCGCCCGATTGGTCCGAGCTGCCCAGTACGCGCCCGTCCGGACCGATCACCACGATGTAGGCCAGGTTTCGCAACGAGGGCCCGAAACCCTCCACGCGGTACGCCGGCTCGGGCGCAAACGGCCCCGGGCCAGCCAGCACTCGGATCCTGCCGCTTACCAGCGACCGCAGGACCGCGTTCAGGTCAGCGTCCTGGCCGCGCACGACGAGCCCGGTCACGGCGCCCGCGATGATCCGAGCGTCGAACGCTGGCTCGCGGCTCGGTGTATTCTGGACCGCTACCCAGCCGGTCGTGATCAGAATGGTCGCCGCGATCATGCTGACCAGGGTGAAGGCGATCGCGACGAGGTGCGAGAGGGTGAGCTGCCAACGGAGCCGGCTGAGGGCTCGTCTCACGGCTCGTCGTCCTTGCGAGCCGCGAAGCGATAGCCGATTCCCCAGACAGTCTCGATCCGTTCGCCCACCTGGCCGAGCTTCTTTCTCAGGCGCAGGATGTGGGTGTCCACCGTGCGATCGAAGCCGCTGTAGTCGTAGCCCCACACCTTTTCGACCAGGTAGTCGCGACCAAACGCCCGGCCGGGGTGGCGGACTAGCATGACCAGCAGGTCGAACTCCTTGGGCGTAAGCTCGACGGCCCGTCCCTCGACCGTGACGACGTGCTGGCCGAGATCGACCCGCAGCGGGCCGGATTCGAGGACCGGCGGCGTGGCCTCGGCGAAGCTTCCCTCACGAAGCAGGTCGACTCGACGCAGCATCGCCCGCACGCGCGCCAGCAGCTCACGGATGCTGAACGGCTTGGTCAGATAGTCGTCGGCGCCCACTTCCAGGCCGAGGACACGGTCGACCTCATCCGAGCGCGCCGTCAGCATCAGGATCGGCACGACGCTCTCCCGACGGACCCGCCGACAGACCTCCAGCCCATCCAGACGCGGCAGCATCCAGTCCAGGATCACCAGGTCCGGGTGCTCCTGCTGGACCGCCAGCACGGCGCCCGGGCCATCGAACGCCTGGGTCACGCGATGTCCCTCGTCTTCCAGATGCCGACGGACGAGATTGTTCAAGTCACGCTCGTCCTCGGCGATCAGAATCGCCGCCACGCGCTCACAGCCTCCGTTGAATGTTAGCTCCGCGTGTGGGCCGAAGGGTCGCCAATCTGTCACAGAACGGTGAACAGCCGTCTGGCCGCGGCGGGGGTGCGGGCTGCCACGACGAGGACGACGAGCTCAACAGCATGTTCATCGAGCTGTGACAGGCGGGCCACAGCCTCGTGACTGGCGCCGTCGTATCCTGAGTGTAGGAGTCCTGACGACGGGGCCGCGGAAAAGGGGGTCACGCCGGCGGCCACCTGACCCACACAGCCATCGTATGGACGTCCGAGAAAGATCGGGCCTGAGCCCGAGTACAAGACAAAGGAGCACACCAATGAGGCGATTGAGATTTCCCATCGCGGTGGCGGTGACGTCACTGGCGCTGGTCCTGGCGCTTGCAGGAATCGGCCTGTTGGCAGCCCGCAGCGCACTGGCCAACGCGCCATGGATGGGCCCCTATGCCTTCGACCTCCCACCCGAGCTAAAGGGGCTCCCCGACCTGTCGCCCGAGGAGCGTTTCGGCCACTTCCTGGGCGCGCAGGTCAACTTGAAGGACAAGGACAACAAGCCGCTCGCCATCAGCGCAACGCCCGGCACGGCAACCGCGGTCAGCGCGACCAGCCTCACCATCGCCGCCAACGACGGCGCGACCAAGACGTTCAGCCTCGACGACAAGACAGTCATTCGCGGCAAGCGGGTCCAAGGGGGCGCGCAGGCCACCCAGCCGACACTCGCGAAAGACGACAAGGTCGTGGTGATGACGATCGACGGCAGCTCGACGGCGACCGCGGTCATGGTCGGTGGCGGTGACGGCTTCGGACCGGCTGGTCCACACCGCTTCGGGCCAAGCCGATAGACGAGTGGGCGAGCAGCTGAGTAGACCAGTAGGCGAGTAGGCCAGTGGGAAGACCCTACTGGCCTACTGGTCTACTGGCCTACTGGTCTACTGCCTACTGCATACTGGTCACGTGAGGGTCCAGATCCTGACGTCGGTGGTGGGCGGTGGCCACCAGAGCGTCGCCCGCGCCTTGGCCGACGCCCTGGCCGACCTGGGGCAGGATGGCCTCGAGTGGTGGGTTGACGATCTCTACCTCGGCCTGGCCCGCTTCCCCGTTTCGCGCTTCCCCTGGCTTTACGCAGCCGTCACTCGTCGCCACCGCCGCCTATGGCGGCTGATCTTCCAGCTAACCAATCGTCCCCCCGGCCCCGGCCGACTGGAGCTGCTCGGCGATCCGCTGGGCGGGCCGGCCCTCTCGCGACTGTTGGCCCTCAGACGGCCGGATTCGGTCGTCTCCGTTCTGCCCGGCGTCAACGGCTTCCTGGCACGCGCCATCCGCGGCCTGGGTCTGACGGCAGACCTGGAAGTGATGGTGACAGACTGGGCCGAGATCCACCTGAGCTGGTTGTCGCCCGGGATCGGACACTACATCGTCCCCACCGAGTCAGCCGCCGAGACATGTCATCGCGTTGGCGTGCCGGCCGACAGGGTGAGCGTGCTCGGCTATCCCGTTCGCCGCTCATTTGCTCGGGCCACACCCGGGCCGATGGCAAGGTCGACCGCCCGCGCGCAACTCGGCTTGGCCGACGATCGCTTCACCATCCTGGCGATGGTCGGATCTGAGGGCTCGGCCGGCGCGCTTGCCCATCTGCGTGCCCTGGCGAAGGTTCGCCTTGACGCCGACATCCTGGTGGTCTGCGGTCGCAACGCGCGGCTGTTCAGGGAGGTCGCGGGGCTGCCATCGACCAACCGACTCAGGCCGCTAGGCTTCGTGGACGACATCGACCAGCTCATGCTGTCCGCCAACCTGCTGGTGACCAAGCCCGGCGGCGCCACATTGGCCGAGGCCTGCTGCTGCCATCTGCCGATCGTGGCGTTCGACCCGCTGCCGGGACAGGAGGAGGGGAACGCGCGTTACCTGGTGGCACGAGGCGCCGCCGAGTTGGCGAGATCACCCCGCCATCTAGCCGAGCTGGCTGCCGAACTGCGCTGGGCGGAGCCACGCCGAGCCGAGCTGGCGGCAAGCAGCGCCGCGCTCGCCCGGCCAGGCGCGTCCATCGAGGCGGCTAAGGAAATCATCGGCCGCGCCTCAGCTCGAGCCCAAGATGCACGCCCGGGCTGACCAATCCATCACGACAACCCAGACGTAATCTGTAGCGCAGGCCTAATAGCCTGGCCACGCCGACGGGGCTCGCCGCCGAATACTGTATCGAGGAGGCCGCATGTACATCAGCGCTGCTCAGGCGCTCGCTGCCTGCCGTATCGGATTCGGGCTTTACTTCATCTCACAGGCCTGGGACAAGACGAGCCGAAACTGGCTCAGCTCGGGGGCCCCGCTTACCGGCCTGCTCTTCGGCAACCCGAACGCCACGCCGCCCACCAGCGGCGCGGTCGCCAATTCCACGCCCTTCTACGTCGAGCTCCTGAAGTCGGTCGTTCAGCCCAACGTGCTGCTGTTCGGCCAGCTCGTGACCGTCGGCGAATGGGTGATCGGCATCCTGCTGGTGCTCGGTTTGCTGACCAGGCTTGGCGGGCTCATCGGGATCTGGCTCAATCTGAACTACATGTTCATGAAAGGCTTACCGTCCAATTCCGGGAGCATCGACCGACTGTTCATCCTGGCCGAGCTCGTATTCCTGCTCGCTGCAGCCGGCCTGGTGTGGGGCCTGGACGGGAAGCTGCGGCAGCAGTTGGCCGGCAATCCAGCCATTCGCTGGCTGTCCGGCCTCTCTGGCTCGGTCGAACCGACGCGCCAGCCAGAGTCTTTGCCAGCCCGTGAGACGACTGGCGTCCGCTGATCCGCGTGGGCCCCTGACCCTTCGGCTGTGCTACAATCGGGACCAGGTGTCGCGCTCGGGCTCGTGGTGTAGTGGCCTAACATGCGGCCCTGTCAAGGCCGAGACCGGGGGTTCGAATCCCCTCGAGCCCGCCTGTACGGGAGCAGGACCTGGATCACCGGGACCTGCTCCTTCTGCGCGAGTGTGCCACTCGACCCCCACAACCCGGTCGCGCCGAGCATCGCTCGCCGTCGATTAGGCTCCTGGGTGCAGGGACCGAGCCAGGCTCCGTTGAAGCTGATCGGGTAGGTTGAAAGCCTAGCCAGATGAGCCCAGTGGGCCGGCCGAGCGGCGCCGCGCCGATCTCACCTGATCCAGCCCGGCCAAGCCAGAACCTCTGGCGACCTACCTCACTCGCTACGCAATCGGTGTAACAGTCGCCAGGAAGAAGCGACGCGGTCGGCGACCCGACTTCAAGAGAAGGCTCGGCGGCAGATCGGGCCGGAGAGGAGGAAAGCCAGCCGTGTCACTCAAGGTTTTACGAAGCGTTACGGTCCCGCCGGGCCGGGGCGCTGCCTGCACGGTGCAGCGTGGCGAGGTGCTGGGTGTCATCGACGTTGAAGGAGGTCAGGTTGCCGACTTCAACGCCTGGAGCCTGGCCGATCCCCGGGAGAAGTTCTGGTCCGCTCGCACCCGCATCATGCAGCGCGCGCATCTGTCGACCGGCGACCGTCTCTGGTCATCGCCGAACATGGCGGTCATGTTCACCATCACCGCCGACACGGTGAAACCGAAGCCTTCCGCGCGAGATGGCAAATCCCACGATCTCCTGTGGGCTCGATGCAGTTCCCGCCTGTGGGAGCTTCGCGACGGCCTGGCAAACATCGCTAACTGCCAGGATAATCTCGCTCAGGCGATCGAGCCGCACGGCCTGAGCGTGCATGACGTACACGATGCGTTCAACATCTTCATGAAGACTGGCTTGGACGCCGACGACCACCTGTTCCAGGAGGAGCCGGAGTCCGAGCCGGGGGACTACCTGGAGCTGAGGGCCGAGATCGACTGCCTGGTGGCGGTGTCCTCCTGTCCGGGGCGGGCGAACCGCGCGCCCGGCTGGCGCAGCCGACCGCTGCTGCTCCAGGTCCTTGGATAGCTGGGGAGGGACGCATGGCGCGCACGCTCATACGGGCTCACACCCTCCTGACCCAGTCGGCGATCCAGCCGGTGGTGCGCTCAGGCGGGATCACGATCGAAGACGGCGTCATCCGAGAAGTCGGGCCGCTGGCCGAGCTCGAACGAAAGGGGCCCTACGACAAGGTGCTGGGTGATCAGGAGCGCAACTTGGCCCTGGCGGGTTGCATCAACGGCCACCATCACAGCCGCCG
>Ga0137368_10008577_pt1 | contig 10536 bp, 10 predicted proteins | sample SagtaG_13_FD_104917 | JGI IMG/M metagenome (GOLD analysis project Ga0137368, IMG submission 104917) | Vadose zone soil microbial communities from Sagehorn Ranch, Mendocino, California, USA - Sage1_L_100_16 metaG | ecosystem: Environmental > Terrestrial > Soil > Vadose zone | place: USA...
GGGATAGAGATCTCCGACTCGCCGTTCTCGCTCGACCTCTCCGACGACCAGCGCGAGATCCGCGACTGGGCGCACGGCTTCGCCGAGCGGGAGATCCGCCCCGCCGCGGCCGAGTGGGACGAGCGCGAGGAGACGCCGTGGCCGATCATCTCCGAGGCGGCGAAGATCGGCCTCTACGGGTTCGAGGCCCTGGCGCAGTTCTGGGCCGACCCCAGCGGGCTGACGCTGCCGATCGTCAACGAGGAGCTGTTCTGGGGGGACGCCGGCATCGGGATGTCGATCTTCGGCACGACGCTGGCGGTCGCCGGGATCTACTCGTCCGGCACTCCCGAGCAGCTCGTCGAGTGGGTGCAGCAATGCTACGGCACGCCCGACGATCCCAAGGTCGCGGCGTTCTGCGTCTCGGAGCCGGACGCCGGCTCGGACGTCTCGGCCCTGCGCACGACGGCGAAATACGACGAGGCCAAGGACGAGTGGGTGCTAAACGGCCAGAAGGCGTGGGCGACCAACGGCGGCATCGCCAACGTCCACGTTATCGTCGCCTCGGTGGACCGCGAGCTCGCGGCGCGCGGCCACGCCGGCTTCGTCGTCCCGCCGGGCACCGAGGGCCTGGAGCAGGGCACCAAGGTCAAGAAGCACGGACTGCGCGCCTCGCACACCGCCGACGTCCATCTCGACGACTGCCGCGTCCCCGGGTCGTGCCTGCTGGGTGGCAAGGAGAAGCTCGACGAGCGCCTCGCTCGGGCACGCGAGGGCGAGAGCGGTCGCACCCAGGCTGCGATGCGCACCTTCGAGGTCAGCCGCCCGACCGTGGGAGCACAGGCGCTCGGGATCGCCCGCGCGGCCTACGAATACGCGCTCGACTACGCGAAGGAACGGGTCCAGTTCGGCCGCCCGATCATCGAAAACCAGGCGATCGCGTTCGCCCTTGCCGACATGAAGATGGAGATCGACGCCGCCCGGCTGCTCGTCTGGCGAGCCTCATGGATGGGCCGCAACGGCAAGGACTTCGACGCCGCCGAGGGCTCGATGTCGAAGCTAAAGGCGGGCGAGGTCGCGGTCTGGGTGACCGAGCGAGCGATCCAGATCCTGGGCGGCAACGGCTACACGCGCGAGTACCCCGTCGAGCGCATGCACCGCGACGCGAAGATCTACACCATCTTCGAGGGCACCTCCGAGATCCAGCGCCTCGTCATCGCGCGCGCGATCTCGGGCATGCACATCAAGTAGTCCCGGCCAGGGGCCGAACGTGATGTGCCAGGTCGTGCCCAGCAACGGCTCGCCACTTGCGGCCGGGGCTATCGCCGGCGTTGCGTGGCCACCCGCGATCGCGAGCAGCAGGGAACCCGATAGGGCGAGGGCAATTCGTGCCCGCCGCACCTACCGTCCCCGCAGTGCTTTGGTCGCGCCGATCCGGCGCGTCGTGGTTCCTTTGAGCCGTTAACTCAGGCCGGTTTGACGTTGATCGCCTTCGGACCCTTCTCGCCGGACTCGGTCTCGAACTCGACCTTGGCGCCCTCCTCGAGAGTGCCGTTGGCCGAAGGGTCGATGCCCGTGTGATGGACGAAGAAGTCCCGGTCGCCCTCGTCTGGGGTGATGAACCCGTAGCCCTTCTCGTCGCTGAACCACTTGACGGTACCCGTGGGCATGCATTCCTCCGTGTGATGTTGTTGCTTTCGCCGTGCGGCGGGCGTGTCGTTGTCTCGGCGCCTCGCCGAGGACCGATTGCCGCGGCACAGCAGGTGGCCAGAAGGTAGCAGCCGCGGCCTTCGGGAGCGCAGCCGGGAGCGCGGCGTCGCGGCGTTTGCCCGCGGGCTCGCCGGGTAGCAGTCTCGGGGACGTGGCGAGCGACGAATCCAGCCAGACGAAGGTCAGCGCCAGGCAGGCTCGCGAGCTGATCGCGGCGGGGGACGCCACCGTGATCGACATCAGCAGCGACGAGCAGTGGGGCCGGATCGGCAACATCGCCGGGGCCCTGCGCGTCGCCGAGGACGATGTGGACTCGCGGCTCGACGAGGTCCGTGACGACACCAGGGTGATCGTGGTGTGCGGCGACGGTGAGCGCAGCGCCGAAGTCGCGGAGCGGCTTCGCGAGCGCGACATCGACGCGGTGAGCATCGAGGGCGGGATGGCGGCGTGGGCGGACGACAAGCTTCCGCTCCAGCCGTCCGAGGACCCCACCCTTCCCGGCGAGTCCGGCTCGATCGAGGACGAGGTCGCCACCGGGGCCGAGGTGGCCACAGAGCACGAAGGGGCTCCAGAGGACGCCGGGTAGCGCGCGGCGCGTGCAGGGGCCCATGTAGGGACACGCCGCGGGTGACCACGCCCCCGGAGCGGCGCCTAGTATCGCGTCGTCCCATGGCCGCGACGATGAGCGCCACCGACGCCGCCGCCCGCGTCGGGCCTACCGACTCGATCGGCCTGCCGCTCGGGACGGGCCAGCCGGGCGCCTTCGTCGAGGCGCTCGGAGAGCGCGAGGACTGGGAGGAGCTGCGGATCTACGGCGCGCTGCTGCTCGTCTTCTCGCCGCTCTTCCAGCACCCCAACGTTCACTATCTGTCGGGCTTCTTCGGCCCGATCGAGCGCGCACTGCGCGATCAGGGCGCGAACATCAGCTTCGTACCCGCGGATTTCCGCCGCTTCGCCCCGCTGCTGGAGGAGCAGCGCCCGAGGGTGATGGCGACGGCGGCGGCGCCCCCCAATGCCGACGGCTGGTGCAGCCTGTCGCTGCATGCCGGCGCCTCGATCCCCGAGATGCAGCGGGCCGGGAAGGATCCCGACCGCCTCCTGGTCGTCGAGTGCTCGCCGCGCTTCCCGACCACCTTCGGGCTGCCGCCCCGGTACCTCCACGCCCTGCACGCCGATCAGATCGATCTCCTGATCGAGAGCGACAAGGCCCCGTTCCCGCTCGAGGACCCTCCGCCGACCGACGCCGATCGTGCGATCGCCGAGAACGCCAGCAGGTTCATCCCCCAGGGAGCGACGCTTCAGACCGGGATCGGGTCGGTGCCGTCCACCCTGGCGGGGCTGCTCGCCGAGGGCGACGGCGGCGACTATGGGGTCCATTCGGAGATGTTCACCACGGGGCTGATGCAGCTCCACGAGGCCGGCAAGATCACGAACCGCAAGGGCCAGTTCGAGGGCGTCTCGGTCGCGACGTTCGCCGCTGGGAACGAGCGTCTCTACGCGTGGCTCGACGGCAACCAGGACGTCGCCTTCCTGCCCGTCGAGGTCGTCAACTCGCCCGAGCTGATCGGCCGCAACCGCGACATGATCACGATCAACGGCGCCCTGGCGATCGACATCCAGGGCCAGGTCGTCGCCGACACGATCAACGCCACCCAGTTCTCGGGCATCGGAGGGCACGAGGACTTCATCGCCGGGCCGGCGCTGTCGCTCGAAGCCCGCGCCCTGCTCTGCCTGCCCTCGACGGTGACGGTAGACGGCGAGCTGCGCTCCCGGATCGTCCCGTGGTTCGACGCCGGAGCCGTGATCACCACGCCGCGCCACCAGGTCGACGTGATCGTCACCGAGTACGGGGCCGCCGAGCTCCAGGGCCAGACCGTGCACGGACGCGGCGAGGCGCTCGCCGCGGTGGCGCACCCGCAGTTTCGCGACGAGCTGCTGGCGGCCGCCGAGCGGGCTTCGGGCGGCCGCGCCCCGTTTGCCTAAGTCAGTCCGCGGTGAACTCGCCGCTCATACCCGAGAAGTGCTGGCCCGGGATGCCCGAGAACGAGTACTGATCTCCGCCCTGCGAGATGACCCGGACCTGCCCCGCGCCGGTGGCATCGTCCTCGCAGTCGTAGCCGCCGGAGGCGCCCGCGGAGCAGCTGAAGGAGACGTCGTGACCGACGCGGTCCGAAAGCGTGGCCGAGAGCGCCGACTGGACGCGGTCGGTCTGGCTTCCTCCTCCACCCAGCGCCATTACCGCCACCACGACGATCGCGATGACCGCGATCACGCCGCCCGCGATCAGCAGCGGGGTACGCCGCGACCTGCCCGCGGGCCGCGCGGCGTCCGGCGGCTCGGGGGGGCGCTCTCGGCCGCGCGGCGTCGGCGTGGCCAACGCGGTCTCGTCCGCGGCGCCCGCCGCGATCTCATCCGGTGCGGGCTCGGCACCGCTGGAGTCGGGCCGCGCCGCCTCCGGCTCGGGTTCCTCCTCGACCTTCGGCGGCGGAACGGCGGGGGTCGGCGCGGCGCTCTTCGGCGCGGCCTCGCCGCGCGCGACGTTTCGCTGCGCGCGGCTGACGTGCTGACCCGAGGCCGCCGCGAGCGTGGCGCGGCCGAGGTCGCCTGCCGACAGGAAGCGCTCGTCGGGATCCTTTGCCATCGCGCGCCGCACGATCTCGTCGAACTCCGTGGGGAGCGAGGGGACCACCGCCGAGGGGACCGGCGCCTCCGCTGTCATGTGGGCGAAGATCCGAGCCTGGTAGCCCTCGCGATCGAACGGGATCTGTCCCGTGAGCGACTGATAGAGGACGCAGCCAAGCGAGTAGACGTCGGCGCGGGCGTCCAGCGTGTCGCCCTCGAACTGCTCCGGCGACATGTAGTCGATCGTCCCCACGAACATGCCGCTGGCGGTCATCGCCGTCTTCGATGCCGCCGCCTTGGTGAGGCCGAAGTCGGTCAGATAAGCGCGCTCCCCGCGCTGACTCGGCTCGATCAGCACGTTGGCGGGCTTGACGTCGCGGTGGACCAATCCGGCCTCGTGGGCCGCGTCGAGCGCGTAGCCGACCTGGTCGATGATGTTCGCGGCCCGGCCCGGCTCGAGCGGGCCCTCGCTGGAGATCAGGCGGCCGAAGTCCTGGCCCTCGACGAACCGCATCGAGATGTAGAGCACCCCGTCCTCCTCGCCGACCTCGTGGACGGGGATCACGTTGGGGTGCTCGATCCGCGCCGCGAGCCTCCACTCGCGCTTGAACCGGGCCCGGAACTCCTCGTCCTGGGTGTGCTCGGGCACGATCACCTTGAGCGCCCGCGTAACGTCGAGCTCGAGGTGGGTGGCCTTGTAGAGGACCCCCATGCCCCCACGGCCGGCAACCGAGTCGATCCGGTGACCGGCGAACTCTGAGCCGATCGAGAGTTCCGTCACCGCACCTTTATACCCCTACCCGCGCGTGGAACCGGGCGCGAGCCATCTGATTTGCTACGCTAATTAGCGATGGCAACCAAAACCCTCGACATCGTCGAGCTATCGGCACGGTTGCGGCTGGCGATCGCGCGGACCGCTCGACGCATGCGCCAGGAGGCCGGCACCGCCCTGTCCCCGTCGCTGTCCTCCGCGCTCGCGACGATCGAGCGCCACGGGCCGCTGACGCCGAGCGAGCTCGCCGACGCCGAAAGGGTCCAGCGCCCGACCGCGACCCGGATCGTGGGCCGGCTCGAGCGCGAGGGGCTCGTCGACCGCGCGAGCGACCCAACCGACGGCCGCGTCAGCCTCGTGAGCGTGACCGCCGAAGGCAGGGCCCTGCTGCGGCGGCTTCGGACCCGCAAGGACGCCTACCTCGCGCGGCGGCTTCGGGACCTCGACGCCGGCGAGATCGAGACGCTGGAGCGTGCCGCCGGCATCCTCGAGCGCCTCCTGGAGGGCGAGCGCAGGTGACGGCCGCGCTTCGCCGCTCGCTGACCAGCCTCGAGGTCCCCAACTACCGGCGCTACTTCGCGGGCCAGCTCGTCTCGGTGAGCGGGAACTGGACCCAGGTCGTCGCCGAGATGTGGCTGATCCTCGCCCTGACCGGCAGCGGGGTGGCGGTGGGACTGGTGTCCGCGCTCCAGTTCCTGCCGATCCTGCTGTTCGGAGCCTGGGGTGGCCTGCTCGCCGACCGGCTTTCGAAGCGCCGCCTGCTGATGGCGACGCAGATGCTGATGGCCCTGCCCGCGCTGGGTCTCTTCACCGTCACCGCCGCCGGGATCGTGGCGCCATGGATGGTCTTCGCGCTCGTCTTCGCGCGTGGCGCCGTCAACGCGATCGACAACCCCACGCGCCAGAGCTTCGCGATCGAGATGGTCGGCCCCGACAGGCTCGTCAACGCCGTCGGGCTCAACAGCGTCCTGATCCACGCGGCGCGCATCGTCGGTCCGGCCGTCGGCGGGACGCTGATCCTGACCCTGGGGGTCGCGCCGTGCTTCCTCGTCAACGCGCTGAGCTTCGGGGCGATGATCGTCGCGCTGCGTGGAATGGACCCCGCGCAGCTTCGCCCCGCCGCCCCGGCGGCGGTGGAGCCGGGCGGCGTGCGCGCCGCGCTCACCTACGTGCGCAGCACGCCCGGCCTCGCGATCCCGCTCGCGATGATGGCCGTGGTCGGAACGCTGGGCTTCAACTTCCAGACCATGCTGCCGCTGCTCGCCCGCTTTGCCTTCCACGGCGGCGCCGCGGCCTATACGGCGCTCGCCGTGGCGATGGGGATCGGGTCGGTCGCCGGCGCGCTGGTCACCGGGGCCCGTTCCCGGATCGGACCCGGGATGCTCACCGGAGCTGCGTTCGCGTTCGGCGGCGTCGCAAGCGTCGCCGCGGCGGCGCCGACGCTGCCCGTCGCGGCAGCCTTGCTCGTTCCCCTCGGAGCGGCGAGCGTGATGTTCGCGGCCGGAGTCAACTCGACGCTCCAGCTCGCCGCCGCACCCCAGATGCGGGGGCGCGTCATGGCGCTCTACGCGATCGTCTTCCTCGGCTCGACTCCGATCGGCGGCCCGCTGGTCGGCTGGCTCGCCGGGGCCGCGGGGCCGCGGAGCGGGCTCGTGCTCGCGGGCGCGGCGGGGCTCGTGGCGGCCGCGGGCGCACGGATCGCGTTCGCGCGTTTTCGCAATCATGGGCCGCGTGACGATCTCGCAGATCGGTGCCCGGGCCGTGATCGCGCTCGCGACCGCGATCACGACGCTGGGGATCGCCGCGGGGTGCGGCGAGAAGGACGAGCCCGACCCGAACAGCGTCGGTCCGAGCACCGACCAGGCGAGCGGGTTCGAGATCAAGGGCACGTGGCAGGGGCGCCTCGAGCAGAAGCAGACGAAGCCCTTCCGGGTCACGGCCACGATCGGCTCGCTCGATGACCCCCGCCTGAACACCGTCAGCTACACGGGCATCGACTGCCGCGGGCACTGGACCTATCTCGGCAGGTCGGGGCTCGCCTACAGGTTTCGCGAGGTGATCGACCGCGGCAAGAGCAAGGCCTGCAAGAGGTCGGGCGCGGTCACCCTGAGCCCGACACCCGACGGCCGGCTGGAATACAGGTTTCGCGGCGGCGGGGTGACCAGCGAGGGGGTGTTGACCAGGACGGGCTAGCGCACGGCCGGGTCGCTAGGCTCGCTCCGGTGTCAGCCACCGGCAGCGCTTCCAGATCGATCGACCCGCGGACGCGGGTCGGTGCGGTGCGGCTCGCGGTCCGCGACCTCGACGCGGTGCGCGATTTCTACGAGCGCTCGATCGGCCTGCGCGACGTCGACGCGGACGGAGTGACCCGGCTCGGTCCCCAGGGCGGTCCCGCGCTGATCGAGCTCGAGCCGGCGCCGGACGCGCCGCTGCGTCCGCCGGGGACCACGGGCCTGTTTCACCTCGCGATCCTCGTCCCGAGCCGTCGCGACCTCGCGGCCGCCCTGCAGCGCGTCGGCGACTCGGGGTGGCGGTTCACCGGGGCCTCGGACCACCTCGTCAGCGAGGCGCTCTACCTCAACGATCCCGAGGGCAACGGGATCGAGCTTTACCGCGACCGGCCCGCCGAGGAATGGGACTGGGACGACGACCAGGTGCGGATGGCGACCATCCCGCTCGACCTCGACGGTGTGCTCGGTGCGCTCGATGGCGCCGATCCCGCGGAGCCGATGACGAGCGCGACGCGGATGGGCCATGTCCATCTCAACGTCGCCGACCTGGCGAGCACGGAAGCTTTCTACTCGGGCGCCATTGGCCTCGACGTCACGGTGCGCGACTACCCCGGGGCGCTGTTCATGTCGGCGGGCGGCTATCACCACCACGTCGGGGCGAACACGTGGGCCGGCGAGGGCGCACCCCCTCCCCCGCCCGGCGCGCTCGGGTTGCGTTCCTTCGAACTGGTGGTGCCGAGCCGCGACGAGCTCGAGGCCGCAGAGGCCTGGCTGCGCGCGGCGGGGTTCGAGACGAGCCCGAACGATGGCGCGCTGGCCGCAACCGACCCGTCCGGGAACTTGGTGCGGCTGGTGGTCGACGCCTAGGATCGGGCGGTGCCATCGGCGGCTCGACGAGTTGACCTCGCTCGCGCCGCAGCTCCGCAATCGTCGTGCCTGAGAGCGTCAGCTCTCCAGCTCCCGGGGCTTGACGAACGCGACGAGCGACGCCCTGCCCGAGCCGAGGTCACGCCATCTCCCGTCGAGCTCGAGCGTCGCTAGCGCGGCGGTCGGGAACTTCGGCCTCATCCTCTCCGTCCCGGGGCCCTCACCCGCGAGGCTAACCGCGAGGTCCTGGATCCCCGGGTTGTGCCCGATCAGCATCGCCGACCCGATGCCTTCGGGAAGTGCGCGGATACGCGCCAGCAGGTCGCTCGACGAGGCTCCGTAGAGCTCGGAATCGATCCGTATCTCCGCGTCGTCGCCGAGCGCGCCGGCGATCCGCTCGAGCGTCTCGCGCGCGCGCCGCGCCGGGGAGCAGAGGACGAGCTCCGGCCGGATGCGCTCGCTGCGAAAGTGCCGCGCGATCAGCTTCGAGGCGCGGCGGCCACGCGGAGCGAGCGGCCGCTCGCTGTCGGCCAGCGCCGGATCGTCCCAGCTCGACTTCGCGTGGCGCAGGAGATAGAGCCGCCTCACCGGCGTCGAATCTAGCGCCAGTACTACGCCTCCGCCTCGCCCCGGGCCGGTCGCGCGAGGCGCGAGGGCTCGACATGCAGCAGCCGCGCCCCGCCGGGCGTCGCGGACTAGCGGCGCATGCTCAGGGGGTGAGGACCAGCTTGCCCGTCGTGCGCCGCGAGCGGATGTCCTCGTGTGCGCGGCGCGCGTCTTCGAGCGGATATGTGCCGCCGACGATCGGCTCGAGCTCGCCGGCGAGGACCGCCGCGAACATGTCCTCCATCGCCTCGGTAATACGCTCCGGCGAGCGCACGAGGTGCATCAGCCAGAAACCGATCACGCCGCGGCTCGTCGCCATCAGCCCGCCGGGGTTGACGTCGGGAGCTCCCTCGCGGCCGGCCTGTCCGAAGTGGACGATGCGGCCGAACGGGGCGAGGGCCTCGAAGCTCTGCTCGAACGTCCGCCCGCCGACCATCTCGAGCACCACGTCGACGCGGCTGCCGCCGTTGGCCTCGCGCAGCGCCGCGGTCAGGTCCTCGGCGCCCGAGTCGACGGTGGCGTCGGCGCCGAGGCGCTCGGCGAGCTCGCGCTTCTCGGGCGACGAGGCCACCCCGATCACGCGTCCGGCGCCGAAGCGCTTGGCGAGCTGGACCGCAAGCGTGCCGACGCCGCCCGCGGCGGCGTGGACGACGACGCTCTCGCCGTCGCGCAGCGTGGCGCTCGTGCGCAGCAGGTGCCACGCTGTGGTCCCCTGGACGACGAGCGCGAGCGCCGCCCCGTCACTCACGCGATGGGGGACCTCCCACATCAGGGCCGGATGGACGAGCGCCTTCTCCGCATAGGCGCCGCCGTTGACGAGCGCCACGACCCGGCGGCCGTCCTCGGTCGCCCCGACCAGCTCGCCCCCGGGCACGAGCGGCAGCTCGGCCCTGGAGATGTAGGAGTTCTCGGCCTGGTGGGTGTCGCCGTAGTTGAGCCCCGCGGCGCTGACGTCGGCGAGCAGGAAGCCCTCGGGGACCTCGGGCTCGTCGATCTCGCGCAGCTCGAGGACCTCGGGCCCGCCGAACTCGGTGATCTGGATCGCGCGCATCTCGCGCCCAGACTATGCGCTGTCCGGGCACAATGCCTGCGTGCACGCCGATCAGCCCAATGCCGAGCGTCCGCGCCTCGTCGGAATCAACCATGTCGCGCTGGAGGTGGGCGACCTCGAGGCGGCGCTGGAGTGGTACGGCGCGATCTTCGACTTCGAGCTGCGCGGCCGGGCGCCGGGGATGGCGTTCCTCGACATGGGCGATCAGTTCATCGCGCTCTCCGAGGGCCGCGAACAGCCCCCGGACACCGGGCGCCACTTCGGCCTCGTCGTCGATGACCTCGACGCCGCGCGCGCCGCCCTCCAGCGGGCCGGCGCCGAGATCCTGGCCGGCCGCGGACTCGACTTTCGCGATCCCTGGGGCAACCACGTCCAGGTCGTCGAGTACTCGCGGATCCAGTTCACCAAGGCACCCGCGATCGTCGACGGCATGGGGCTGGGCGGGCTCGAGAAGACCGATGACGCGCTCCGCGAGCTACGCGAGAAGGGTCTCGGCTAGGAAGGGTCGCCCACGATCATGGGGTGGCGCCTTATTACGACTATTCCTGAAGAAGGCACCATCTCTATCTCTTCCTCTTCTTCTTGACCTTCCAGCTGTCGCTGGCCGGTGAGCCGTCGACGTTGCCCGCCGCGTCCTTGGCCCGTACCTCGAAGGAGTGCTTGCCCTTCTTGACCTTCAGCGTGTCGGGCGAGCTGCA
>Ga0137368_10008584_pt1 | contig 10528 bp, 8 predicted proteins | sample SagtaG_13_FD_104917 | JGI IMG/M metagenome (GOLD analysis project Ga0137368, IMG submission 104917) | Vadose zone soil microbial communities from Sagehorn Ranch, Mendocino, California, USA - Sage1_L_100_16 metaG | ecosystem: Environmental > Terrestrial > Soil > Vadose zone | place: USA...
CGGGAGGCGGGTGGGCCGCCGTTCGGGCCTGGACGGGAGGCGGGTGGGCCGCCGTTCGGGCCTGGACGGGACGCGGGTGGGCCGCCGTTCGGGCCTGGACGGGACGCGGGTGGGCCGCCGTTCGGGCCAGGGCGGGAGGCGGGTGCGCCGCCGCCCGGGCCAGGGCGGGAGGCAGGTGGGCCACCGCCCGGAGCGCGACGGGAGGCGGGCGGGCCGCCGCCCGGAGCGCGAGGGGAGGCGGATGGGCCGCCGTTCGGGCCCGGGCGGGAGGCGGGTGGGCCGCCGTTCGGGCCTGGACGGGACGCCGGTGGGCCGCCGTTCGGGCCTGGACGGGACGCCGGTGGGCCGCCGTTCGGGCCTGGACGGGACGCGGGTGGGCCGCCGTTCGGGCCTGGACGGGACGCGGGTGGGCCGCTCGGATTTGACCGCCCTCCGCGCGGCGCGCCGGTTGCCTTCGGCGGCGCGCCACCGGCCGGCGGTCCGGCGGTCCTGCGCGGCCCACCCGACCCGCGACCGGGGCCCGGCGGCTCCCCGCCCCCCTTCGAGGGCGGCGGGCCGGTCGCCCTCGACGGCCGACCACCCGAGCCCTTACCGCGGGCCGGTGGCGCCACGTTCTCCTCCGGCGGGCCCTCGCCCGGCTCGGCCCCCGGAGCGGAGGCCCGCGGCTTCCGGCCCGCCTTCGGAGTCCAGCCATCCGGCTCCGGACCATGCGTCGCCGGCAGGGATTCCGGCGGCTCGGACTCGGCCGATCTGGGCTCAGACGGCGTGGACTCCAACGGCTTCGGCTCCGACGGCTTCGGCTCCGCCGGCTTGGAATCAGCCGACCTTGGCTCAGCCGATTTGGGCTCAGCCGATTTGGGCTCAGACGACTTCGGCTCCGCCAGCATGGATTCAGGCGACTTTGGCTTGGGCGGACCTGGCTCCGACTTGGGCTCGGAGGACCTGGGTTCCGCCAGCTTGGAGTCGGGCGACGTTGGCCCAGACGGTGTGGGCCCAGACGGTGTGGGCTCAGGCGGCTTGGACTCAGGCGAGTCGGAATCAGGCGAGTTGAGATCCGACGCCCTGGGATCCGACGACCTGGGATCGGGCGGCGGCTTCCGGTGGCCGCGCTTGGGCGGCTCCGCGGCCGGCTCGTGTGCCGGGCGGGCGAGTGTGAGGCTGTCGTCCCGGCCGTCAGCCATGGCCGGCGCCGTTGCGCTGGGGCGACGCGCTCTCGCCCAGGAGCGGTTCCCGGACGGTGCGCGCCGCCGCTTCGAACATCGCGTCGATGTCCCAACTGCCGTCGGCGGACACGGTGGGTCCGATGTTGAGCCCGAGACCGGCGGGCATCAGGCCGGTCAGCGCCTCGGCGGCCCGGCTGGCGACGGCGTCCTGGGCCGACCGGACCGTCTCGACGATGCGGGCGGCGAACTCGGCCGGCGCCAGCTTCCGGTAGCCGGTGCCCTTCAGGGACAGTCCCGTCAGCTTCCCCCGGCTGTCGACGGTGGCCCCGATGGTCCGGTCCTTCGATGTCGCGGTACCGGTCGCCTTCGACAACTGCTCGCTCGCGGCCCGGATCCGGGTCTGCTGGACGCGCAGGTCCGCGAGCGCGGTCTCCAGTTGCTGGCTCAACGGTGTGGACATTGGCTCTCCTCCTCAGTACGCGATCAGGTCGTGGCCGGGGCGGCGCTCTCCGCGGGCCGCTCTTGCGGACCGGGCCGTTCCTGGGCGTGCGCTCCGGGCCACTGCCCGGTCTGCGGCGGCTCCTGGGCCTCTGCCCCGGGTAGCTCCCCGGCGTGCGCCGCGGACCGCTTCTCGGATTCCTCGGTGCGGCGCCGGCGGCGGTGGATGGCCGGGTGGAGCCGTTCCTGGCCGGGCAGCGAGGCGATCAGGATCTCCTCGGAGCCCTCCTCGTCCTCCAGGCGGCCGATCACGCCGGACCCGGCGGCGACGTCCGTACCCCAGACCGACTCGTCCTCCGCCAGCCAGGTCTGACGCTCGCGCTCCTGGGGTTTCTCGCCGGCGCCGCCCATGCCGCCCATCCCGCCCATCATCGGCGGGAAGAACGGGACGCCACCGTTGTTCTGCCCGTCTCCTGGCGTCCCCCCCGGCGTGCCGGTCAGCGCGGAGCCGGGCAGCCCACCCGTCCCGTCGAGCCCACTGGTGTTGGCCCCGAGACCGCTGGTGTTGGCCCGGAGACCGCCGGTGTTGGCCCCGAGACCGCCAGTGTTGGCCCCGAGACCGCCAGTGTTGGCCCCGAGACCGCCGGTGTTAGCCCCGGCAGCGCTGGGGTCGGCCCCGGGGACGCCGGCGAACGGGGACCCGGGCGGGACCTTCAGCGCCGGTATGTGCAGCCCGGACGAAGAACGGGCCTGGTCGACGGGCCCGCCGCCCTTCGCCCCTGGGAGGCCGCCATCCAGACCCTTCGGTACCGGCTGGTTGGCGAAGTTCGGCCCCTTCGACAGCGGCTGGTTGGTGAAGCTAGGCCCCTTCGGCAGCGGCTGGTTCGTGGAGTTCGGCCCCTTCGGCAGTGGCGGGGAGATGAAGGGAGACACATTCGGGAACCGCGAGTTCCCCGTGTTCGCGGGGTCGCCGGGGGGTGGGGTGTTGGTGAGGTTCGGGAGGCCGCCGGGCGGTGGGGTGTTCGCCAGGTCCGGGCCGCCGGGGGGTGGGGCGTTGGTCAGGTTCGGGAGGCCGCCGGGCGGTGGGGTGTTCGCCAGGTCCGGGCCGCCGGGAGGCGGCGTGTTGGTGTTCGGGTCACCACCGGGGGGCGGCGTGTTCCCCGAGTCGTTCAGTGGTGGCGGCGGGGTGTTGGTGTCCGGCGGCGGGTTGTTGCCGTTCTTGTCGTCCTGGGGCAGCACCGTCGGGAGCACGGTCGGCGCGACCAACGGGACGATCGCGCTGGCGCTGCCCTCGTATGCGGTACGCAGCTTTCCCATGATGTCCGCGGCCGGCCCGTCCAGGTAGGTCTTGATCTCGGCCTTGAGCCTGGTCGTGATGTCCAGGTTCATGGCGTCCCAGGTGGGCTTCGACCCGAGGTCGCCCCGCGTGCCATCCGGCATGGGAAACTGCGCCAACCGGTCCTGGTAGTACTTGCTGGTGTGAAATCCGCCGCCGGTGAACAGGCCGGGCGTGTTCACATAGGCGTCGATGCGGTCCCACCACCAGCTGACGTGGGCCCGCGGGAAGTCGGACAGGTAGTTCACCACGCCGTACCACGTGTTGGCCATCCGGACGCCGTAATCGTGCAGCGCGCTTTGCGCGCCGGCGGCCGCCGCGGGGACGCCGACGCCGTTCTTGGTGGTCATCTGCTGGTCCAGGTCCGCCAGCGCGTCACCGATGTGCTTGAGCCGGTCGGAGATCACGAACGCCGCGGTCCCCTTGAACCCCGAGTCCTTCGAGTTGAGGTCTTCGTTGAACTTGTGGAATTCGCCGGACCTGTCCTTGAGCCAGCTATCCAGTGTGTTGACCATGTGCATGAACTCGTTCAGCGACACCACGTTCATGGTGCCGTAGTTACCGCCGCCGATCTCCGCCATGGCCGTGTTGATGTTGCCGACCGCGGTGGTCCAGGCGGTCAGTGCATCGGTGTTCACCTTGGCCGCGTAGTAGGTGTGGTACTTGAGCCCGACCGCCCCCTCGAACCAGATGTCGGACCCCTTCGACTTGTCGTAGTTGGGGTCGAATGTAATCCAGCCGTTGGTCGGGGTGGTCGGCGTGTGCAGGTCGAAATCCCCCTCCGTGAGGGCCTTCAGGGCCAGGTCGAAGGTCCAGTCGGCGTCATTCACCGGGAATTGAGGCGCATTCGAGTCTGCCACGGTCTTCTCCTACCAGGTATCGGCCGTCACGCCGGCCACCCCGGACAACTGTTGAGAACGGTCGGTTTGGTTACGCCGGGGGCGGCGTGTTGGTGCCGCTGCTACCCGGCTGTATCACTCCGGGGAACTCGGTCACGAACTTCGAGGCATCGTAGTTGACGAGGTCGTTGGTGTTCTCGAAGACGTCCCGCGCGCCCTTGAGCGCGGTGATGAACTGTTCCCAGTCCTTGCTGAGGTCGGCGTAGCGTGCCGCGACCGATGCCCCGAACGCCTTCCCGTTGTTGTACAGCAGCGCGGCCGGCGGCCAGCTCCCCGACCCGGGGAAGATCCCGCTGCCGAGCGTCCCGTCGAGTCGCACGCCCGCTTTGGGTTTCGCGAGATTCGTGTTGAGATCGTGGTCCACGCCGTCCACATAGGCGATCAGGTTGTCGTACTGGCCCCGGTCGAAGGCGGTCACCTTGCCGGGAGGGACCTTTCCGTTATCCGGCATGAGTCTGTCCTCCATTCTTGGTAGTGTCGGCTCCGCTGCCCGGGGCGCCGGCGGTGCCGGAGCCCCGGGAGCGGATGCCATGGGTGCGCTACCGGCGGGGTGTCACCCTGCCATGATCTGGCCGCCCCTGTTGTCGCCGTCGCGGAAGAGCTCGCCGATGCGGATGGCGGTTTTCGTGCCGGAGCCCAGGTCGAGCTGCATCTGGCTGTAGTCGTTGCCCCACTTGGTCTGCTGGTCCTGCCAGAGCGGCGCCGCCTGGCCCTGGGCCGCCTCGTTCATGTGGCGGAGGAAACCGTTCAGGTCGTCCAGGATCGTGCCGAGGTTGTTGACCGCCGAGCTCAGCTGGTCGACCACCTCCTCGTGCTCCCCGTGATGGAAGAGGAATGACGTCATCGCGTGCTCCTTTCAGTAGCCGGTAGGGGCCGGCTCACTAGTTGCGGGCGGCGCCGCCGGCGGCGCCGCTGGTGTCGTTGTTGTTGGCCCGGACATTGGTGACCTTGGTGTTGAGGTTGTCCAGGTCCGCGACGAGCCGGCTGAATTCATCGTTCCAGGTGTGGAGTCGCTGTTGCATGGTCCGGCCGGAGTCCGAGTTGTTGACGCTCGTGTACGTCCCGGCCTGGCTCTGGACGCCGCCATTCACCGAGTTCATCCGGTCGATCGCGTCGCGGGTGGCGTTGATGATCGACAAGAGCTGCCCGTCGTCCATCCCGTAGGGAAGCGCCATTGTTTCCTCCTGACATCGTTGGGTGGGAGTTGCGTGTGTACCGGATCTGCTAGGGTCCTGTGGCACCACCTCCGTCGGCGGGCCGCTCGAGCACCGGTCCGGTCGGCAGCAGCGCCAGCAGGTCGGCCGGCACCGGCACCGCCGAGGTGGCGGCCACCCCGAGGGCCTCCGCCGATGCCGGATCCGCCACCGGGTACTTGGCGCCCTCCTCGGTGACCAGGTACAGCCCGATACCCGGCTGGCCGGGCGCCGGCTGCGTGCGGGCGAGCAGGCCGCCACCCGGCTGGACGGCGATCTGGTCGGCGACCCGCGCGTCGCGGCTCTGCGCCGGCCCGTTGCCGCCGGCCCCGCCGATCGCGCCGGCGGCGGCCGTCATCACCGAGACGGTCGGGTTGTCCGCGCCGGGGATCACCTGGACGCAGGGCACCCGCTCGGCGCCGGAGGCCAGGGTCGGCGGGGACGGCGGTGCCTGCGCCTGCCAGTCCGGCGCCGGGAGCACGGTGGCCGCGCCCAGCGCCGCCGGGCTGAGTTCGCGCGGCTGCGGTGGCTGGCCGCCGTAGGACTGCGCGATCGCCGGGTCGCCGAGGGCCAGCGCCACCCCGGTCGCCGTCATCGGCACCAGGCCGCCGGCGGAGAGTTGGTAGAAGCGCTGCAGCACGCCCGTGCCGTGCACCACGAACACCTGCCCGACCTTGCTGGGCTGGCCGTCGAACTGCGGGCCGGCCTGGCCCTGGCCGGGCACCGGGCGCGGTCCGAGGTCGGGGCCGGCCGGCAGCGCGTCGATCCAGGAGTCGCGCACCGGCAATGCCGCGCTGTCGTCGAGCCCGAGCGCCTGCGCGACCCACGGGGCGGACAGCCGCATCCGCCTGTCCCGCCAGGCCAGGTACCGCGTGCCCTCCGCGGTGCGGACCAGCACGGCCAGCCGGTCGGGCAGCGGCTGCGCGCCGGTGCCGGTGCCGGTGCCGACGCGCAGCGCCAGCGCCGGGTGGCCGGTACCGCTGGTGTCCACGGTGGACGTCGCGCACACCAGCCAGGGCGCGTCGGAGGCTGCGGAGCCCGGCAGCACGTCCGGCGCCCCGACGATGCCCACCGCGCCGCCGCGGGGCACGCCGGCCAGCGACTTGGCGGATACCGAGTCGATCACGAGTTTGGGGCCGAGCAGCAGCCGGGCGGAGGCGTAGTTGAGTACCGGCCGGAGCCGGCCGTCCAGCAGCACGTACCGGTTGCCGGTCTGCTTCTCGACGATGAGAGTGCCGGGCTTGCGCCACGCGGTGGCGCCGCCCGGGACCAGCAGCGCGAACACCACCAGCCCGCCGACCGCGAGCGCGGCGAGGATGAGGCCGATGATCAGCCCGGTCGGGGTACGGCGCATCGGGGTCACCGGCAGGTCCGGCTCCCCGCGCAGCAACGCGGAGATCAGCCGGCCGACCATGAACGTGTGCGCCTGTACCTGGTCACGTCGCGCGTGCACGGAACACCTCCCTGCGTGGCCGTCGGGCCGACCGGATCGGAACGGACATCGAGGTCACGCCCATCCGGCACGCACCCGGCCGTATAGCTGGAGCACCGCCAGCACCAGCGGCACCACCGCGATGGCGGCGGCGGTGTGGCCCAGGTCGGCCAGCCGGCCCCAGTACGGCAGCAACCGGCGGGTGGGCAGCGTCCGGGACGCGGCGACGAGCACGCAGGCCAGTACCACCAGAGCCACGGCGAACCCGAGCCGGCGGCCGGGGCTCGCCGCCACCGCCTGAGCCACGACCAGCGCCGCCGCGCCGAACAGGCCGGGCACGAGCGTGGCCATCCGCTGCCACGCCCCGGTCAGCTCGCGGCCGTGCAGCAGCAGCAGGAACGACGCCACCGCGGCCAGCGTCTGCGCGGCCGGGCCCGGCGTCGAGGCGAGCACGGCCAGGCAGCCGGCGGCGACGGCGCCCAGGCCCAGGTACATCGCCGCCACGTGCGAGTTGGCGAGTTCCGTGCCGGCCAGGACGGTACGGCTGGGTTCGGGGTCGATGTCCTGCTGGAACTCCGCGGCGCTGGTCGGCAGCGGCTTGATCCGCAGCCCGGCCAGCCGCGCGGCGAGCATCGGGACGGCGACGCCGAGCAGCAGCGCGCAGGCCAGGGTGATCGCGGCGGCGCCGGCCGCGTTGATCCCGGCCACCGTGGCCAGCAACCCCCCGCAGGCGACGAGGAGCGCGCCGCCGGCCGCCGCCAGGAAACCGCGGTAACTGCTGCCGAGCGCGAACCGGGCCAGTACCGCCGCCGCGACCGCGGCCGTGGCAGCGGCGAGCACGCCCGGCCCGGTGAGCAGCCCCGGGCCCCAGTGGACTGGCCGGTCGCCGGCCGGCAGCGCGAGCCCTGCCGTCGCGGCGAACCCGACGGCGCCTGCGGCCAGCACCGCGCCGGCCGAGCCGTCCCCCCAGGCCCGGGAGGCCGCGGTGGCCCCGATCAGCAGCACCAGCGCCAGCAGCCCGCCCGCCGGTGCCGCCAGGGTGCCGGGCCCCGTTGCGGGCACCACCAGGGCGCCCACCGCGAGCGCGGTACCGACCAGCGCCAGCAGCAGCCGGCGGGTCAGCTCCGGCCGCCACCGGTCGGTGCGGGTGGCGATGCCGGTGGCCACGCCGTCGACGAGGTCGTCGAAGTCCACCGGCGGTAGCTGGTCGCTGCGGGCGCGCAGGTACACCAGGTCGCCGTCGTAGAGGCCGAGCGCGGCGGTACCGAGGTCCTCCGCGAGCGGGGGGTCGCCCAGGCGCTGCAGCACCCAGCCGCCGTGTTCGTGCCCGACGCTGGTCAGTTCGGGGCCGAGAAGGCCTATCAGGGTGGGCATCAGGTCCGCGAGCGGGACGTGCGCCGGCACCGCCACCTCGACCCGGGAAGCCGGGCCGACCAACACCAGCCGGCATACCTCGCCGGAACCCACAACCGCTGTCGCAGTAGCCATGACCGCCCTACGGCCCGCGGTGCCGGGGCAGTTCACCGGACCCGATTCGGTCCGCGGGGCGGGTCCGGTACGTAGGGCCAGGGAAGAGCGCACACGAGGAGGCGATCGCGGTGAGCACGATGGTGTTCCGCCGACCCACCCGGCAGACCCCGCCGGAGATGCCCACCGGAGAGCTGTCCCTGCAGGAACCGCCGGTGCTGCCCGAGGCGGCCACCGGCAACCTCGGGATGATGCTGATGTACCTGCCGATGGCGCTGGGGTCGGGCGCGCTGCTCATGCTGTTCATGTCGCCGGCCAAGGGCGGCATGTCCATGATCGCCGTGGGGCTGCTGGCGATGACCTCGCTGACGATGGTGTTCGGCCAGATGGGCCGCTCCACCAGCGACCGCAAGCGGCGGATGCGGGGCGAGCGCCGCGACTACCTCCGGTACCTGGCGCAGAGCCGGAAGACGGTCCGCGCCATCGCCGGGGAGCAGCGCACGTCGCTGGCCTGGCGGCATCCCGACCCGGACGGGCTGTGGGCGGTGGCGATGAGCAGCCGGCTGTGGGAGCGGCGTACCTCGCATCCCGACTTCGCGGAGGTGCGGATCGCGACCGGGGTGCAGCGGCTGGCGGTCACGATCACCCCGATGCAGACCAAGCCGGTGGAGGACCTGGAGCCGCTGAGCGCCCGCGCGCTGCGGCGCTTCATCCACGGCTACACGACCCTGGCCGACCAGCCGATGGCCGTGTTCCTGCGCGGTTTCGGCCACGTGCACCTGCGCGGCGACAAGGACTCCACCCGGTCCGTGGTGCGCGCGCTGCTGGCGCAGCTCGTCACGTTCCACTCACCGGAGGACCTGCGGGTGGCGGTGTGCACCACCGGCACGCACGCGGCGGGCTGGGACTGGGTGAAGTGGCTGCCGCACGCGCAGCACTCCGCCGAGCAGGACGGTGCCGGCCAGGCGCGGCTGGTGGCCGGCGACGTCGAGGGGATCGAGGCCTTGCTCGCGTCCGAGCTGGACGGTCGTGGCCGCTTCGAGGCGGGGGCCACGCCGAGCCGGGACGAGCCGTACCTGGTCGTGGTGGTCGACGGGGTTACCGTGCCGCCCGGGTCCAGGCTGGCCGGCACCGGCTACCACAACGCCATCATCCTGGACCTCACCTCCCCGGCACCGGCCGGCGCCGGCCGCACGACGCTGCGCCTGGACGTGACCGCCGAGCGGATCGAGATGGTCCGCTTCGACCGGACCGGCACCGAGAGCCGCACCCTGCTCGGCCGCCCGGACGGGCTGTCCACGGCGAAGGCGGCCGCACTGGCCCGCACCCTGTCGCCCTTCCGGCTCGCGGCCACCTCCGACGTGGTCGAGCCGATGGTGACCGACTTCGACCTGGCCACCCTGCTCGGCGTCGGCGAGATCGAAGCGCTCGACCCGGCCCGGACCTGGCCGCGGACCGCCGGCCCGGACCGGCTGCGGGTGCCGATCGGCATCGCGGAGGACGGCAGCCGGGTCGAGTTGGACCTGAAGGAGTCCGCGCAGGGCGGGATGGGCCCGCACGGGCTGCTGATCGGCGCGACCGGATCCGGCAAGAGCGAGCTGCTGCGGACCCTGGTGCTGGCGCTGGCCATCACCCACTCCCCCGAGATCCTCAACCTGGTGCTCGTCGACTTCAAGGGCGGCGCCACGTTCCTCGGCCTGGACGAGCTGCCGCACACCTCCGCGGTGATCACCAACCTGGCCGACGAGGCATCCCTGGTGTCCCGCATGCAGGAGGCGCTGCAGGGCGAGATGATGCGCCGGCAGGAGCTGTTGCGCAGTGCCGGCAACTACAGCTCGCTGCTGGACTATGAGAAGGCGCGGGCCGGCGGTGTCGCGCTGGACCCGCTGCCGACGCTGTTCGTGGTGGTGGACGAGTTCAGCGAGCTGCTGGCCGCGCACCCCGACTTCAGCGAGCTGTTCGTGATGATCGGCCGGCTCGGCCGCTCCCTCGGCGTGCACCTGCTGCTGGCCAGCCAGCGCATCGACGACGGCCGCATGCACAAGCTGGAGAGCCACCTGTCCTACCGGATCAGGCTGCGCACGTTCTCCGCGATGGAGAGCCGCGCGGCGATCGGCGTGCCGGACGCGTACTAGCTTCCGAGCGCACCGGGCAACGGCTTCCTGCGCTGCGACGTGTCCACGCTGGTCCGGTTCAAGGCGGCGTACGTCTCCGGGCGGTACCGCCGGCGGACCGTCGAGCAGCGCCGCGAGGAGGTGCGCCGGCAGGTGGTCCGGTTCGGTGCCGGCCGGCTGGCCCGCCCGGACCCGGAGCCGGCGGCCGCGCCGGTACCCGCCCCGGCCGAGGCCGCGGGTACCGACGAGCGCGTCGACACGCTGCTGCGAGTGGCGGTCGCCCGGCTGCGTGGCCAGGGCCCGCCGGCCCACCAGGTGTGGCTGCCGCCGCTGGCGTTGCCGCCCACCCTGGACGAGGTCCTGCCGCCGCTGGTGCCCGTCGCCGGCCTGGGTCTGTGCCCGCCGGACTGGGCGGGACGCGGCGGGCTGGCCGTGCCGGTCGCGATCGTGGACGAGCCGGTGGAGCAGGCCCGCGACCTGCTCGTC